>Ga0209390_10001935_pt1 | contig 37952 bp, 34 predicted proteins | sample BON01_FD_187212 | JGI IMG/M metagenome (GOLD analysis project Ga0209390, IMG submission 187212) | Freshwater microbial communities from Lake Bonney liftoff mats and glacier meltwater in Antarctica - BON-01 (SPAdes) (version 2) | ecosystem: Environmental > Aquatic > Freshwater > Ice > Glacier...
CGCAGGCCTTCTTCGCTAATTATTTTTTCGATGACGCTGACGGCCCCAGACCGCTGCGCAATATCCTGCGGCAAAAAAGCCAAGCCGACGCCGTACGCGCCGACACTTGGCAATATGCAGCCACTCACCGCGCGCAGAAATAAATCTGGTATTTGAATCAAAATGCCCGCGCCGTCGCCGGTCTCTACTTCTGCCCCGGTAGCGCCGCGGTGCTCCATGCTGCATAGCGCGCCGATGCCCATGGCCACGATTTTGTGGCTCGCGCGACCCTTGATATCAACGACAAACGAGACGCCACAGGCGTCGTGCTCAAATTGCGGGTCGTAAAGTCCGCGCGCAGGCGGCAACTCATCAAACATTTTTTGTCGTCCTCTTAAAGATTGATTCGCGGGCTTATTGCCCGAGTGATCTACGAGCTCATGGCTCGCATCGGGACGACGCTGGCCCGTAACAAAACTCTAGCGAGTAATCGGGCTAATAGAACAGCTGATCTGCGTTCGGCTAGACAAGGTTTGCGTTCGGCTAAACAAGGTTTGCGTTCGGCTAAATAGGGTTTCCCTACTTAAAATTCGCTTTACGCTTCTCAAAGTGTGCCATCACGGCCTCGACCTGATTCGGCGTGCCGATCAGCGAGCCGATGACGCGGCGCTCGTGGGCGAACTGCTCGGCCGCCCCGGCATTGGCCATGCGGTTCAGCAAATCTTTGGCGCCGCGCACGGCATCTGGGCTGCGCTGGGCGATCTCGTGCGCCAACGCCAGCGCGTCGGCGCGGGGGTCATTTGACAAGCGCGTCGCTAGTCCAATCTCAAACGCTTCCTTGCCCGAAAACACGCGGGCGGTGAACACAAGATCTTTGGCGATATCTGGGCGCACGAGTCGCGACAACATCAAAGTACCGGTCATGTCGGGGATCAGGCCCCAGTGCACCTCGCGCACCGCCAACTGCGTGTCGGGGTGCACGATGCGAATGTCGGCACCGAGGGCAATTTGAATTCCGCCGCCGAGCGCGTGCCCGTGCACCGCCGCGATTACCGGCACCGGGACTTCTTGCCACACCCAGCAAACCTGCTGCGCCAAGTGCGTGATCCGACCGTCGGCCATCTCGCCGGCGTTCATGTTGTTGTCAGAGTTCGCGGGTGCCTGCGAGGCAGACTCCGATGATGCCTCGGCCATCTTCTGAAACGAACCGAAGTCGAGGCCCGCGCAAAACGATGCACCCTCGCCCGAGAGCACCACGGCACGAAGTCCGGGCATGGTCTTGAGTTGCTCGCCAGCGTTGGCCAACGCACCGAACATGGCGTTGTCGAGAGCGTTGCGCTTGTCGGCGCGAACCATGCGCACGTCGGCCACGCCACCGTCGACGGCAATTGTTACCCGCTCTGTATTTGCGACCATGATCACCCTCCACTGAGTAAGACACCATCGTGGCATGGCACACTGTCTGGCATGCAACTGAACCTCTCTGCCGACGAAGTACTATCAACGACCCGCAGCGTGCGCAAGCGCCTCGACTTTGACCGCCCGGTAGAGCGATCGATCGTCGAAGAGTGCCTGAACATCGCCCTGCAAGCGCCAACTGGCGGCAACAGCCAGGGCTGGCACTTCATAGTTGTCGAGGACCCCGACAAGCGCAAGGCCCTCGCCGATATTTACCGAGCCAACTGGGCGCTGTACTCAAAGATGCCGGCAGGTAAGCCGCGCGGCGACGCCCGCGACGAGCAGCTGCCCAGAGTCCGCGACTCGGCAACATTCTTGTCTGAGAACTTCGAGCGCGCGCCCTTAATGATGATCCCGTGCATCGAAGGTCGCCTAGAAAATTTGGACGTCGCCAGTGGTGCTGGCGGATGGGGCTCGTTATTGCCAGCAGTGTGGAGCTTCATGCTTGCACTGCGCGGGCGCGGCATGGGCTCGGCATGGACAACGATTCACCTGATGCTCGACGGCGAGAAGAAGGCCGCCGAGTTGCTCGGAATCCCGTACGAAAAAATCACTCAGGGCGGGCTCTTCCCAATCGCCTACACAATCGGCACAGAGTTTCAACCGGCCAAGCGCCTGCCGCTCGAAAAGGTTTTGCACTGGGACAAGTGGTAGCAATCTAACAATTTGCTTCTAGTTGACAAGCCTTAAACCGGTTAGCGATATCGAGGCCTGCACCGATGGCAACTCGACAACGAAGTTGGTACGGTGCGCTGGAAAGACGTGGTGCGAAACGAGCACGGCGGTTCCATGCTCGTCCGATGTCACGCGCTCGCAGCGCAGCACCGGCGATCCGATTGGTACTTCGAGCAGCCGGGCCTCTTCACCAGTTGCAGAGTCTGCGCCAATTGTTTGTGTTGCGCCGCCAAGATTTATTTTCAGGAGGCTGTAGAACGAATTCGCTTCGACGTCGTGGCGCGATAAGTGTTTGCCGAGATCGAATCTGCACCACACCGTCACGACAGCAAACGGCTCGTCGTCAGCCATGTTCACTCGCTTGACACGCAGTACCTGATCGCAATCCAAAATCTTGGCGACCGTGCGCGTCGCCTTTTCGAAAGCGAACTCAATAATCCGCCGAGTCGGCAACATGCCGCTCGCGCTCAACTGTTCTTCAATCGTGCCTAGGTGACCGAGCGTTTGGCTGAGCTGGTTGCCCGAGACGAACCAACCGAATCCCTGTCGCGCGCTTACTAATCCTTCTTCGCGCAAAACCTCAAGCGCACGGCGAATTGTGACGCGACTTACCTTGAACTCGCGCGAGAGATCTGACTCACTCGGCAACAACTTGCCCCCGACAAATTTTCCAATGCTGATTCGGTCGCGCAACGTGGCAGCGATGTTGTGATACCTGATGCTGCGCACTTGTACTATACTTGTATACAAGCGCCAAAATAGCAAGCCAAACCAGAATTGAGGCTAACGATGACCGTAACCGCAGGAATCCAGAAAGAACTAGTTGACGCCGTCTACGCCCGTCTCGCCGAACGCGTCTCGCTAGGCACCAAGCGTCTCGGCCGACCGCTAACGCTGACAGAGAAGATTTTGATCAATCACCTCACCGCGCCGAATAAACAAGAGATGGAACGGGGCCGTAGTTACGCAGACTTCGCGCCCGACCGCGTGGCGATGCAAGACGCCACAGCCCAGATGGCGCTGTTGCAATTCATGACTGCAGGCCTGTCGAGCGCCATGGTGCCGTCGACGGTGCATTGCGATCACCTGATCTTGGCCAAAGTCAGCGCGAGCATCGACCTGGGCGTGGCCATCAACACCAACAAAGAGGTCTACGACTTCCTGCAGAGTGTCTCTGCGAAATACGGCATCGGGTTTTGGGGCCCCGGCAGCGGCATCATTCACCAAGTCGTACTCGAGCACTACGCGTTCCCCGGCGGCATGATGATCGGCACAGACAGCCACACACCTAACGCTGGTGGCCTTGGCATGATTGCGATCGGAGTAGGTGGCGCCGACGCGGTAGACGTGATGACGGGCTTCCCATTTAATGTGCGCTGGCCGAAAGTCATCGGCGTCAAACTGAGCGGCACTCTCTCGGGCTGGTCGAGCCCGAAAGATGTGATCTTAGAAGTTGCGCGAGTGCTCACTGTTGAGGGTGGCACCGGCGCGGTAATCGAATACTTCGGCGAGGGCGCCGACACAATTTCGGCAACTGGTAAGGCGACGATCTGCAACATGGGCGCCGAGATTGGCGCTACGTGTTCGGTATTTGGTTACGACAGCAACATGGCTGCCTATTTGATTGCTACCGGTCGCGATTACGTCGCCGCGGCCGCCGACGCAGTCGCCCAACACTTACGCCCCGATGACGGCGCCCACTACGACCAACTGATCGAGATCGACCTGTCGCAGCTGAAGCCGCTGATCAACGGGCCGCACTCGCCCGACCGCGCCCACCGCCCGGGCGCCGCCATCGCCGCGGCCGCCAAAGAAAACAATTGGCCGCTCGAGATTTCTGCCGCACTGGTCGGCAGTTGCACCAACTCGTCGTACGAAGACATCACCCGCGCCGCATCGATCGCCCGCCAGGCCGCCAAGCACGGCTTGGTCGCCAAGATGCAGTTGCTAATCACTCCGGGTTCCGAGCAGATTCGCGCCACGATCGAGCGCGACGGTTTACTCGCCGACCTCGAGGCCATCGGCGCCACGGTGTTGGCGAACGCCTGCGGCCCGTGCATCGGCCAGTGGGAGCGCTCGAAAGAGATCACCGATAAACCGAACACAATTGTCAGCTCGTTTAACCGCAACTTTCCCAAGCGCAACGACGGCTCCGCCAAAACGCTGAGTTTTGTCACGAGCCCCGACACTGTTATCGCCCTGGCTCTCGCTGGCAGGCTCGATTTCGATCCAACGACCGACACGATCACTGCTCCAGACGGCACCGAGGTTCGCTTACAAGCACCGGTTGGCGAGGTTCTGCCGAGCAAGGGCTTCGACGCGGGCAACGACACGTTTATCGCCCCACCCGCAGACGGCTCGATGATTGTTGTCAATGTCGACCCAGACAGCGACCGCCTGCAGTTGCTCGAGCCATTCAAGAAATGGGACGGCAATGACTTCCTGGGCCTGCCGGTGCTGATGAAGGCCAAGGGCAAGTGCACCACCGATCACATCTCGGCCGCCGGCAAGTGGTTGAAGTTTCGTGGGCACCTCGAAAACATTTCGGGCAACCTCTTCGAGGGCGTCGTCAACGCCTATACCGACGCGGTCGGCGAAGGCTTCGACTATGTCGACGGCACCACCAACAAGTTTCCGATCATTGCGATGCGTTACGGGCTGAGCAATATCCAGTGGTGCGCGATCGGCGACCAGAACTACGGCGAGGGTTCGTCGCGCGAACACGCGGCGATGGAGCCGCGATACCGCGGAGCCGTCGCGATCTTTGCGCGGTCATTTGCGCGCATCGCAGAGACCAACCTCAAAAAGCAAGGCATCGTACCGCTGACTTTTGCCGACCCCGCCACGTACGACATGATTGGCGAACGCGACACAATAACGGTGCGCGGCATGCCACCAGTGCCGGACCAGCCCGTGCAGTGCTTCATCAACAAACCTGGGGGCAAACAGATCGAGTTCAGTGCGTTGCACACGTTTAGCCCCGAGCAGGTGAAGTGGTTCAAGGCTGGTAGCGCCTTGAATATCGTGCGCAAGAAGGTGCAGGGCAAGTAGCGAAGCCTAAAAGCCAGTGCCCAGTAAATGGGAGAGGCCCCGCTTTTCAGCAGGGCCTCTCAACCTAGAATTCAAAGATCTGGGGGGATCCCTTGAATTCTGTCGGGCGGGTCTGGGGGGACCCACCGCGATGTGCTTTAAGTGTGCCATACCCGTGGGTCATCGTTCAAGCCGAGAGCGAGATATCTTGTATCTATTTTAGAGATAGGGACGAGATAGCCTGACCAGATGGAGTTGCGCCACTTGACCAGCCTGATTGCGATTGCCGACCACGGCTCGTTTTCGGCGGCCGCCAGAGCCTTGGGTACCGTACAGAGCAACGTTTCCTCGCATATCTCGCGGCTCGAAGCCGACCTCGGCGTGAGCCTCGTTGACCGTCACAACGGCTCACTTACCGAGCGCGGCACCCAGGTTGTCGAGCGGGCCCGCCGCGTCGTGCACGAACTCGAAGACATCGCCGCCGAGGCGCAATCGACCGACGCAATCATCGAAGGCGAGACCCGGCTGGGTTGCATCGGCACGACAGGCCGCTGGCTGATGCCGCGCCTCTTACCGGCGTTAAAAGAATCGCACCCGAATGTGCGCGCAATTATTTTCGAGGGCACGACTTCTTCGATTCTTCCTCGCGTGCTCAACGGCGACCTTGACGGCGCGATTTTGCACTTCCCCATCGAAGAACCAGAGTTGTCTCTAGAGCCACTTTTCGCAGAAGACTTGGTTTTGTTGGTGAACAACCAGCACGAGTGGGCCAAACGTGAATCGATCACTATCGCCGAACTAGCAACAAAGCCAATCCTGCTGCCGCCGCGCTCCACTGCGCTGCGTCGCATTCTTGATCGCGCTGCCGCCAATCATAAAGTCGCGCTGCAACCGCAGGCCGAAATCGACGGCGTGCGCCTGATGACCTCGCTGGCGTTCGAGGGATTCGGACCCGCTGTGATCCCCGCAACGGCGATCCCAAGTTGGCTCACAGGCGAGTTCGTCCAGATCGCGCTACCCGAATTGCCGCGCCGCGCGGTTGGCTGGGCCACACGCCGTCGCCCGTTGCCGAATCGTTCGACACGCGCGGCCCTCGAAGTTACCAAAGACGTGATCGCCAAGAGCGGCGCTCGCCAGCCGGGCGTCTACCCGCACTCGGCCGTCTAATCTCTAGGCGTGACGATCGCAAGCCCTGCCGCCGTAGTAAACCTGCAGCGAGCCGTCAAGGGCGCGGCCTCGGCCGACGTGCGCCTCTTAGAAAGTTGTCAACGCTCGGTGGTATGGATAGAGGTTGACTCGTCGCACCGTCGCGGCGCGCTCTCTGCCACGGCATCCGAAGTGATCGCCTACGCCGCCAACACCGCACGCGATCATGGTCTACCGCTGGTGATGTCAATGGGCTCGTCGGGCGCCGATATTTTGGAAGGCGTCGCCGCGCTCCACGGTTGGGGTCAGGCCGCGCGGGCGATTGCTGCTTGCTCGGGCATCGTGCCGACCATCACGATCGTTACTGGGCCCGCCGTTTCTGGACCAGCATTGCTAATCGGCCTTAGCGACGTCGTGATCATGACCGTCGACTCGTACGCGTTCGTCACTGGGCCGACGATGGTTGCCGAATATACAGGCATAGAAATCAGCAACGAAGAACTCGGCGGCACAGACGCCCATGCGAAACAGAGCGGCGTGGCCAGCCTCGTCGTTCAAGATACCGACGCGGCACTCGTAGCGCTCGAGCAACTGCTGATGTTTCTGCCAAACAATGTCGACGAACTCGCGCCCCGAATCGACACCGCCGATTCGCCAGAGCGCCTAACGCCAGAGGCCGGCGCGCTAATGCCAAATACGACGACGGGCAGTTACGACGTGCGCAAGGTGATCCGAATCTTGGCAGACGACGAAGAGATGCTCGAGATTCGCGAGCGCTGGGCGCAAAATGTGATCACAGCCTTCGTCACTATTGACGGCGAATCTGTGGGCGTCGTAGCCAATCAGCCGATGGCGCTTGCCGGCACGCTCGACATCCCCGCATCGCAAAAGGCGGCTCGCTTCGTGAGTTTCTGCGACGCATTCAATATCCCGCTACTCACGCTCGTCGACACTCCGGGTTTCTACCCAGGCAAAGACCTCGAGTGGCGCGGCATGATCCGCCACGGCGGCCAACTGGTGTTTGCCTACGCGCGCGCTACGGTTCCGCGGGTGTGCGTGATTTTGCGCAAGAGTTACGGCGGCGCATACATCGTGATGGATTCGAAGAAGATGGGCAACGACCTTTGCCTGGCGTGGCCGACCGCCGAGTTGGCTGTGATGGGGGCGGGTCAGGCCGCAGCCATCTTGCAGCGCCGCGCCACACCCGAAGAGCGCAGCGCCTACGAGGCCGACTACGCCGAGCGCTTTTTAAACCCGTACATCGCCGCCGAGCGCGGCTACGTCGACGCAGTGATCGACCCCGCCGACACCCGACGCGAAATTGCTGCCGCGCTGGCAATGTTGCGCGATAAACGCGAACGATTACCTTCTCGTAAGCACGACAACAGCCCCTTGTAAGGCTTGCCCCTCTAGACTTGTCATTGGGGACAGGAAGCTCTCCACATAGTTAGGAAGGGAATCAGGTGGCTGAAACAATCACCATCACTGACGACCGAACGGGCAAGAAAGTTACCGTTGCGGTTCAGGACGGCGTCTTTGCATCATCTGCACTTCGCGAACTCGACCCAAATCTGCGGATGTACGACCCCGCATTTTTATCGACTGCGGCGTGCGCTTCGTCGATCACATACGTAGACGGCGACGCGGGCATCTTGCGCTACCGCGGCTACCCGATCGAACAACTCGCCGAGAATTCAACTTTTCTAGAAGTCGCCTACCTCTTGCTCAACGGCGAACTCCCGACCGAGGCGCAATACGAAACTTGGTCATACGACGTGATTCACCACACCATGGTGCACGAGAACATGCGCAAGCGGTTCGTCGACGGCTTTCACTACAACGCCCACCCGATGGGCATGTTCATCTCGGCGATCGCCGCGTTGGGCACATTCTACGAAGACTCGAAAGACATCTTCAATCAACCCGTACTCAACAAGCAGATCCTGCGCTTGATCGCCAAAGTTCCGACGCTCGCGGCGATGACCTATCGCTTCAGCTCTGGCTTGCCGTTCGTATTGCCGAACAATTCGATGGATTACGCCCAGAACTTTTTAAACATGATGTACCGCATCGGTGACGACTACCGAGTCGACCCAGTCTTGGCGCGAGCCATGGACGTGCTGTTCATCTTGCACGCCGACCACGAACAAAATTGCGGGACCACCGCGATGCGCGTCGTCAGTTCTGCCAACGCCGACCCGTACAGCGCCACGGCGGCCGCGGCGGCCGCGCTGTACGGCCCGCTACACGGCGGTGCCAATGAAGGCGTGATCCGCATGCTCACCGAAATCGGCGACGTCAAGAACGTGCCGGCATTTATCGAGTCGATCAAGCGCGGCGAGGGTCGACTGATTGGCTTTGGCCATCGCGTCTACAAGAACTTCGACCCGCGCGGAACGCTGATCAAGAAGTTGGCGTACGACGTGTTCGAAGTAACTGGCACCAATCCGTTGCTTGAGATCGCTCTCAAACTCGAAGAGGCGGCCCTGAGCGACGAGTACTTCATCAGCCGCAAGCTGTACCCCAACGTCGACTTCTATTCTGGCCTGATCTACCAGGCACTCGGCTTCCCCGTCGAGATGTTCACGGTGCTGTTCGCAATCCCCCGCACCGTCGGCTGGCTCGCCCACATGAGCGAGTTGCTAAAAGACTCAGAGCAGAAAATCAGCCGCCCTCGCCAGTGGTACATCGGCGTCGACGAGCGCAATTACACGCCGATCTCAAAGCGCTAAGCGCCGATATCGATGACGATCTTGCCGATGTTGGCATTCGTCTCCATATACGCGTGAGCCTCGGATATTTGGGCGAACGCGTAGCGGCGATCGATAACGGGCTTAAGCGCTCCGGTGGCGAACATCGGCAAGACCTCAAGGCCGAACCTTTGGCTGATCGCGATCTTCTCTTCGAGCGGCCTGGCCCGCAACACGGTGCCAGAAATCTTGCCTCGTTTGGGCATCAGCGCGCCGAGGTTGAACGAGATGTTGCCGCCGCCCATCACGCCGACTTGCACGATGTGGCCCTTGAGTGCGAGCGCGGCGATGTTGCGGTCTAGGTAATCGGCGCCGATCACATCGAGAACAACATCGACACCGCGGCCACCTGTTGCGGTTTTGGTGGCCTCAACGAAGTCGGCGCTCTTGTAGTCGACGACGACATCGGCGCCGAGCGCCTTGCACGCTGCGACCTTATTTGTCGAACAAGTCGCGATCACGCTGGCACCGATCGCCTTGCAGATCTGAATCGCAGCGGTGCCGACACCAGAACCAGCGGCATGCACGAGCGCCCAACGCCCCGACGTGAGGCCGCCCTGCACCACTAGCGCGTCCCACGCCGTGATAAAAACCTCTGGCACGGCCGCCGCATCAGCGAGCGAAACCCCCGCGGGAATGCACATCGCCTGGCGCTCGTGAACGACTAGTTGCTCGGCATAAGCGCCGCCGCTGACAATGCCCATCACCTCGTCGCCGACGCGCCACTGTTTCACGCGCGAGCCGACCGCGCCGACCGTGCCCGCAAACTCCATGCCCGGAACATCGAACTCACTAGGAAATGGATTGGGATAAAAACCCATCCGCTGCAGCAGGTCGGCGCGATTGAGCGCCGCGGCTCGGACGCGCACCAGAATTTCATCTGACTGCGGCGCCGGCACCGTGATGTCTTCAAACGTCAAAACTTCTGGGCCGCCGTGACTGCGGAGCACGACTGCGCGCATCAAACTACTCATGCCATCTGCGCTTGCAAGCGCGCGTCGATTGCCTCAAGAAACTGCTCAGTCGTCAACCACGGCTGGTCTGGCCCGATCAGCAGAGACAAATCTTTGGTCATCTGTCCGCCCTCGACCGTGTCGATACACACGCGCTCGACCTTGTTGGCAAAATCAATCAATTCTGGCGTGTTGTCGAGTTTGCCGCGGTGCGCGAGGCCGCGCGTCCATGCGAAAATCGACGCGATCGGATTGGTGGACGTTTTCAACCCGGCCTGGTGATCGCGATAGTGGCGGGTCACGGTGCCGTGCGCGGCCTCCGACTCCATTACTTTGCCGTTCGGCGTCATCAATACTGACGTCATCAAGCCGAGCGAGCCATAGCCCTGCGCCACGGTGTCGGACTGAACGTCGCCGTCGTAGTTCTTGCAGGCCCAGACATAGCCGCCCTCCCACCGCAACATGCACGCCACCATGTCGTCAATGAGGCGATGCTCGTATGTCAGGCCCTGCTTGTCGAACTCGGACTTGAACTCCGTCTCAAATACCTGCGCGAAAAGATCTTTGAATTGGCCGTCGTAGGCCTTCAAGATGGTGTTCTTGGTGCTCAAGAAAACGGGATAATTGCGTTGCAGTGCGTAGTTCATCGTGGCGCGCGCAAAATTCTTGATCGACTCGTCGTAGTTGTACATGCCCATGACCACGCCGGAGCCAGTGAAGTCGGCGATCTTCATCTCGACCGGCTTGCTGCCGTCCGTTGGCACATACGTCATTGTCACAGCGCCGGGGCCCGGCACCTTGAAGTCGGTCGCCTTGTATTGGTCGCCGTGGGCGTGTCGGGCGATAACGATCGGCTTCGACCAGTGCGGCACGAGTTTAGGAACGTTCTTACAGATAATCGGCTCGCGAAATACAACACCGTCCAAAATGTTGCGAATCGTGCCGTTCGGCGATTTCCACATCTGCTTGAGGTTGAACTCTTTGACGCGCGCCTCGTCGGGCGTGATCGTCGCGCACTTGACGCCAACACCGTGCTTCAAGATCGCATTCGCCGAATCGATCGTCACCTGATCATTGGTCTGGTCGCGATGCTCGATGCCCAGGTCGTAGTACTCGAGGTTGATGTCGAGGTAAGGCAAGATCAAACGGTCTTTGATGAACTGCCAAATGATGCGCGTCATCTCGTCGCCATCGAGTTCGACAACCGGATTGACAACCTTGATCTTCGACGCCATAACTGACTCCTTGTCGCGCGATTCTCGCAAAATCTATTTTTGTGGGTCTAGAACTTGTATCTTACTTGTACACAGTAGCCCACGGTCGCTGTACACGCCCCCAGTCGTTCTAGCCTTGTCGTGTGGATTTCTCGTGGACGCCAGATGAACTCGATCTGCGCAGCCGCGCCCGCAAGGTGGCCGACGAAGCAGTACTTAGGTACGGACGCTTCAACGACACATGGATGAACGGCTACTCGCGCGAATTTTCTCGCGAATTGGCTGCCCACTCGTGGATCGGAATGACCTGGCCGCGCGAGTTCGGCGGTGGGGGTCGACCGCCAATTGAACGACTGATCGTCTCAGAAGAGATGATTAGCGCCGGCGCACCAATCGCGGCCTCGTGGTTTGGCGATCGACAGATGGGCCCGGCGCTGATTAGTTACGGCACAGTCGAGCAGCAACAGCGATTCTTACCCCAGATACTTTCGGGCGAAACGACCTGGTGCATCGGCATGAGCGAGCCGAACGCCGGCAGTGACCTGGCGTCACTGAAAACATCCGCCCAGCTAGATGGCGACGAGTGGGTGATCAACGGGCAGAAGACCTGGACGAGTTTCGGCGAGGTCGCCGACTACTGCTACCTGATCTGTCGCACTAGTAACGACGGCGCGGCGCATGCAGGCATCAGTGAAATTATCGTGCCCATGAACACGCCCGGCATCGACGTGCGGCCGATCACCGACATGACTACTAACCGACATTTCTGCGAGGTCTTCTACACCGACGTGCGCGTGCCAAAAGAAAACTTGGTCGGTCAGCAAGGCGGCGCGTTCAAGCAAACGATGCGCCAACTAGAGCACGAGCGCGGCGGCATCGACAGGCTCGTATCTAATCGCGCTCTGTACGAGATGGCGCTCGCCCGCGCCGACAAAAAAGACCCCAAGGTTCGCCAAGAGATCGCCACCCTCGAAACCAGTTACCGCATCGGTCGCATCTTGGTGATCCGCGAATCGCTCAAGCAGGCGCCGGCCGGGTTTTCGGCCGCAACAAAATGTTTTTGCACCGAGCACGAGACTCGGGTCGCCAACTTTGTAGCCAAGACCTACGGCGCCGAGGCGATGCTGTGGGACGACCTGACGCAGGGCATCTGTTACGCGCCCGGGTACACGATCATGGGCGGCACATCCAACGTAATGCGCAACATCTTGGGCGAACGGGTACTCGGCTTGCCGAAAGAACCAGTAATCGTAAAGTAAGAGTCGCATCAAATAGATTGGGCGAATGAACCCTCTCGAGCTGTCCACCAAAGTGATCGACTCTGGCATAGCCAGCGAGCCGCTCAATCGCATCACTAACGAACTGACCGAACTCGCTGACGGGCTTTCGATCATCGAGAGTTTCAGTCACTGCGTAACTTTTGATTCGGGCGATGGGCTGATGTGTTTCGACACCTCTGGTGCCGGCAGCGGCCGCGCCGTGGTCGAGTCGCTGCGCGCGTGGCGCACCGACCCGATCACCGCGCTTATTTACACGCACGGCCACGCCGACCACATCGGCGGTAGTTTCGCATTTGCCAAAGACGCCACGAGCCGCGGTCACGATGCTCCGCGGGTTATCGGCCACGAGAAGGTCAATGACCGAATCGATCGCTACACGGCGACCAGCGAATGGAACTTGCGGATCAACAAGCGCCAATTTGGTGGCATCAGGTCTGACATGAGTGTGCAGTTGGGCGAGAACGCCGAGAACTTCTTGCCACTCGGCACTCTGCGCGCGAACGAAACCTTCAGCGATTCGCACTCGTTCAAGGCTGGCGACACGCAAATCGAGTTGCACCATGCTCGAGGCGAGACCGACGACCACCTCTGGGCGTGGTTTCCTGAGCGCAAGTGGATCTTTGCTGGCGACTTCGTGATCTGGAACTACCCCAACGCGGGCAACCCGCAAAAGGTTCAGCGATACGCGCTCGAGTGGGCGCAAGCGTTGCGCAAAATGATCGCCCAAGGGCCAGAGTTGCTGGTGCCCGCGCACGGTCTGCCCATCGAGGGCAAGGCGCGCATCGCCACTGTGCTCGACGACATCGCCTCGTCACTCGAATCTCTCGTCGCGCAAGTTTTGACAATGATGAACAGTGGCGCGACGCTCGACGAAATCATTCACACGGTCAAGGTGCCCCAGCAGATTCTTGACAAGCCATACATGCGGCCGTTTTATGACGAGCCAGAGTTCGTGGTGCGCAACATCTGGCGCCTGTACGGGGGCTGGTGGGACGGCGCGGCGTCACGACTCAAGCCCTCGCCAGACGCTGTGCTCGGTGCCGAACTTGCGCATCTTGCCGGCGGCGCCGAAGTGTTAATGCGCCGCGCGATCGAGTTGATGAACAGCGGCGACCTGCGCCTGGCCTGCCACCTCGCCGACCTCGCGGGATGGGCTGCGCCACACGACCCAGCAATTCACGCCGACCGCGAAATCATTTTCGAAAAGCGCCGCGACGCCGAGTTCTCGCTGATGAGCAAGGGCATCTTTAAGGCAGCGGCGCGCGAATCGCGCGCGATAGTCAAAGCTAATACTGTTCGATTAGTTCCCTAGTGCTTCCTTTTGTTGCGGGTCTAGCGCCGCCACAAACTTCGCCGTCAACTTCTTTTCCTGAGCGTTAGACAAACCCTCTAGTTGCGCCTCGGTCACTGCGGGGGCTACTCCAGGCTTAAGGGCCGCGAGCTGCGCGGGCTTCATTGCACCAAAAGCTTGCGGCGTTAGTTCGCTCACCTGCGCAGGCTTCAAGCCCCCGATCGCTGACGCTGGAAGAGCGCTAAATTTCGCAGCGTCCATCGCACCCATTGCCTCCGGCGAAAGCGCACCCAGCTGCTTGGCATCCATCACCTTGAAAGTACCCGGAGCAATCGACGCCAGTTGCTCCGGCGTCATCCCATTGAGCGCACCAGCGGGCATTGCATCCATTTGCGATCCCTTCATACCAGCAAACGCCTCCGGCGACATCGCACCAACTTGCCCTGCATTGAAACCCTTAAACGCATTGGCTGACAACGCGCCTAATTGGCCAGGCTGCATCGCACCCATTGCCTCCGGCGAAAGCGCACCCAGCTGCTTGGCATCCATCACCTTGAAAGTACCCGGAGCAATCGACGCCAGTTGCTCCGGCGTCATCCCATTGAGTGCACCAGCGGGCATTGCATCCATTTGCGATCCCTTCATACCAGCAAACGCCTCCGGCGACATCGCACCAACTTGCCCTGCATTGAAACCCTTAAACGCATTGGCTGACAACGCGCCTAATTGGCCAGGCTGCATCGCACCCATTGCCTCCGGCGAAAGCGCACCCAGCTGCTTGGCATCCATCACCTTGAAAGTACCCGGAGCAATCGACGCCAGTTGCTCCGGCGTCATCCCATTGAGTGCACCAGCGGGCATTGCATCCATTTGCGATCCCTTCATACCAGCAAACGCCTCCGGCGACATCGCACCAACTTGCCCTGCATTGAAACCCTTAAACGCATCGGGCTTTATCGCTCCCACCTGCTGCGCATTGAACGCAGAGAATGCCTCAGGCGGCAATGAAGAAATCTGGCTCCCCTTAAATTCTGCCATCTGGCTCGGCTTTAATTCCGCAACCTGATTCGGGGTGAAGTTCGCCATTTCTGACGGCTTGAAGTTATTGATTTGCCCGGGCGTTAATGAGGCAACCGCTCCAGCACCGGACTGACCTGGCACAAAGGATGGCTGAGTCCCGCTCGGCTGAGTCCCGCTCGGCTGAGTCCCGCTCGGCTGAGTCCCGCTCGGCTGAGTCCCACTCGGCTGAGTCCCACTCGGCTGAGTCCCACTCGGCTGAGTCCCACTCGGCTGAGTCCCACTCGGCTGAGTACTACTGCCCGGCGGACTAGTGCTCGGAGGACTAGTAGCCGGCGGACTAGTAGCCGGCGGACTAGTAGCCGGCGGACTAGTAGCCGGCGGACTAGTAGCCGGCGGCGCGCTCGACGATGCGTTACATGGGTTACTCCCGTTGCAGAGGGCTAAAGCTGTCGGGATACTGAGTGTTGAAAACAAAGCCGCCACCGCAACAGTCAAAATAAGGTTTCCACGATTAGCAGCCATGTCGTAACTCATCTCCGCCGATACAAAAGAGTTTCAGGTCGGCAGTTGAGAGGCTAGCGAAGTCGGAGACAGTTAACCCTCATCCAAGTCGACAACTGACCGCAGCGTCTGTCCGCGCGCCACTACCCCTTCAATTGACTTTCTAGTGGGCGCGACGGGACCCGATTCCGGGATTTCAACGACCTACTGCTCTGTCTATGCAAGTCAATTGGATTGCTGAAACTTAGCGAATATTTACTGTGTCCTGTTCCTGACCGTCAACGTAAAGCGTGACCGCGTATCCCGACAAAGACCGCGACGTGCCGACGAATCTGAGTCCTTTCTTATTTGTCTTTACATTCCAGACGAAAGTTCGACCCGTTGCCGAGGTTGCGACCATTTTCACTAGAACATTACCATCGATCGAGTCAATCTTTATTGAGTATTTTGTTTTACCATTTTTCGATTTAGAAATTGCCAAACTTGCACTCTCGCTATCTTCCGCCACTGGGATTGTGCTACTAGGCACGAAAGTCGAAATTGTTGGAGAGCTTATTGGAACCGACGTCGACGTTATTGGTTTTAGCGCATTAGTGATAGACATCTGTGGGCCACCAAAATCAATTCGTTGTGAAAAACTCGCTTCACCTTTGGCGTTAACAACATGTAGCCGAACCCACGCAACTCCAGTTAGTTTCGCGACTCCATAGAATTTACTCAGGCCGGGCGTTGACCCGTCAAAGTAGTAACCATTCCCGCAAGGCCGTTCGGCGCATCTCCATGACGGTTCGTAGTAAATATTGTGATTCGATACAAAAACAATATTATTAAATTCGCTGTCAATAGACACCTCGAATACGGACTTCGTAAAAGCCCCCGAACTCGTCGTAATCTCTATGATAACTGCATATGGGAACAGGTAAAGATTGCCGATCACAGGCTTCATCGAGATGGATGGCTTTTGTATACACACCTCGTGGACACAACTTATGATCGACCATCTATATTCGCTTCCACTCCTAGTGCACCTATAATTCCATCCATCATCGGCCAATATCTGGAGTTTCTCCTGTTCTTTTAAGCACTCCACCCCCTCAAGATCTGTATTAAGCGAATTGGCTGACACAGATTTGGTCGCTCCGAAAGCACCTAAACTTGCTATAAGTAGAAGAATCGAAAACCTATGGAACGTGACTTTCATTACACCCATAGAGCGATTGTACCGTACCTCGCCACTAACAATTAGTGGGCGCGACGGGGCTCGAACCCGGGACCTCTACCATGTCGAGGTAGCGCTCTAACCAACTGAGCTACGCGCCCTTAAGCAAATAGATACTACCCGTTAGACGGCGCAACCGAAAGTCGCAACGCAACTTCGTTGGCCATCAGCCGACCCGCGCGGGTCAGCACCAGGCGGTCGCCTCGCGGCTCAAGAAACGTATCCAGCAGTTGTAGATCGGCGGCCTTGAACGCGCCGCGGGGCACGCCCTCGCGAACGCGCAGCAGCAACTGCAGCGCCTCGAGCCTGCGGGTCTCATCATCGAGAGTCTCGCTGCTCGATTCTGGCGATTCCCCCGCATTGATCAATTCGATATAGCGATCTGGTGTGCGCACATTCCACCATCGGCGACCGTCTTTGTGGGCGTGCGCCGCGCACCCGAAACCGTCGTAGTCGCCCTGCATCCAATACAAATAATTGTGCGCGCATTCGTGGCCGGGCTGGGCCCAGTTCGAGATCTCGTAGTTTTGTAACGATGCTGCGGAAAACAAATCGTCGACCAACTCGTACTTGTCGGCCTGATCGTCGTTGTCGGGGTGTCGTTCGGGTTGCAGCGCGAGCGGCGTGTTGGCCTCGACCGTGAGGCCATACGCCGAAACATGCGGTGGATTGAGTGCCACGATGTCGCCGACAGTCTTGCGCCAGTCTTCGAGCGTCTCGCCCGCCGCGCCGTAAATGATGTCGAGGTTGAATGTCGTGAAGCCGGCCTCGCGCACCGCTTCGACCGAGCGCTGCACATTGTCGGGGTTGTGGGTGCGCCCTAGCGCGGCGAGCACGTGCGGCACGGTGCTCTGCACGCCGATGCTGACGCGGTTGACTCCGCCGTCACGGTAAATACGCATCATCTCGAGCGTGATGTCGTCGGGGTTGCACTCGACGGTGACCTCGGCATTTGGAGCGAGCGGTATTTCTCGTAATACGTCGACCAGTTCGTGCGCTGGCACGTTGGTCGGCGTGCCGCCGCCGACGAACACGCTCGTCGCGAGCGGCATGCCGGCGGCAACAGTACGCGAAATGTCTGTGCGCATGGCCTCGAGGTATGCGGTCGCTAGGTGATGACGATCTGTGAATGTAGCGAACGCGCAGTAGTCGCAACGCTTGGCGCAAAACGGTACATGCACGTAGACCCCGTGCGAGTTGTTAGAAAAAAGCACAGCGTTAACTATTTGGCGGCACAAACAGCAAATCGAGTTCGGCAAGCTTGGTGCCGACATCGTCGACGGCGACATCGAGCATCACGGCGATCGCCCGCGTGTCGTGGGCGCGCACGGTAATCACCTTGCCGTTGAAATCTTGGCGCTGAACCTGAATCATGCGCAAGAAACGCTCGAGCATCTTGAACTTCTCGCCCTCGCGCAGCGACAACTTGGCAACATCGATACGAAGTTTGGTTGGCGTCGTCGTCGTGGCCTGATTATCTTCGACCCGCTGCGACTCGCGCGGCAACAGCTGATCGATCGTGACGCCGTAGAAGCGGGCCAGGCGCTCGAGTCGCGGCACCGAAATACTGCGCTCGCCGCGCTCGTAGGCGCCAAGCACGGAAGCCTTGAACTCGACAGCCGACTGCTGCTCGACTTCATTTAGCGAAAGGCTCTTTTGTTGCCGAATCGCGCGCAGTCGCTCACCCACTAATTTGGCAAACGGCGAAGCTTTGGCCAGTTCGTCGTCTGCTGCGCTCATGCGTTGTCCGCCAATTTACTAGCGAGGCGCTCTGCGGCGAGCAACGCCCCTGCCACGATGGCCGCGGTCTCGCCGCGCAACACGCCATCGCCGAGCGAAACATGATTGGTTGTCGTCGCCAACTCTGCGGCACTGAAACCGCCCTCGGGCCCGATCGCAATGCACGTATGCGTCGAATTAATCGGTTCGCCACTTGGTTCGCCCAGGGCCGCCGAATACTTTGCAACTATGACGGCGAGCGGCATCGGCATCGTTACTTCGGGCACCCACAATCGTCGCGACTGCATCGCGGCCTCGTGGGCGATGCGCGAAAGGCGCTGCGAATGCTTGTCGGCCTTGTCGCCCACCCAACGCACAACGGCATGGTCAGACTCGGCGATTAACGCAATGCGGTTAATGCCGATCTCTGTAAGTTTGCGCACAACGTCGTCAGGCTTGTCGCCTTTTGTGGGGGCGAAGGCGACGGTCAGTGTTTGCTGCGGCGCAGCCTCTGTGGATATTTCGCTAGTGACGCGTAGATCGCCATCACGCGAAATGATCGCCGTGCACCACGACCCGCGACCGTCACAGACCGAGACAACCTCGTGCGCCGCCACTCGCAACACCTTTAGCAGGTGATGACGGTCGTCGTCGTTGAGAACGGGAGAAACCAGGTCGGCAACAAATACGTGTGCGGCCGAATCGCGCAGCAGAATATTCACAAAACCCTAGTCACGAAAACCTAGTCACGAGAACGCAGATTTGATGCGCGACATGATGCCGCCATCTAACGGCGCAACCTTCTCGCCACGCTCTTCGGCGTAACGGCGCAGCAGTTCACGCTCGGTGTCAGACAACTTGGTCGGCACCTCGATCACGACTCTGGCACGGAGGTTGCCTCGACCCTTGCTACGGCCGCCCTGAGCTAAGCGCGGCACACCTCGACCGCGTAAAATAAACTCGCGGCCGTGTTGCACGCCTGCGGGGATAACCAATTCTTCGTTGCCGTCGAGCGTGACCAAGGTGAAGTGCGTACCGAGCGCCGCCTGCGCCAGCGACACCGCCACATCGGTGACCAGATCGTCGTCTTCGCGGCGATACGTATCGTGCTCAGCCACGCGAATGTGCACATACAAGTCACCTGCAGTGCCACCGCGAATACCGACCGCTCCGCGATTGGTGAGTCGCAATGTTTGACCAGCATCAATGCCAGCCGGCACTTCGACCGTATGCGTCATTTCTTTGACGATGCGGCCTTCGCCGCGACATGTCGGGCAAGGAGAGGCGATGGTCTGACCCATACCGCTGCAACGTTGACACGGCGCCGCCGTAACCATCTGACCGAGGATGCTCTGGCGTACGCGTCGAACCTGACCGGCGCCGCCGCACTCTTGGCACTGCGCAGCCTTAGTGCCTGATTTTGCACCGCTGCCCGCGCAGTCGTCGCAACGCGCTGCGCTGCGCACCTCTATTTCGGTTTTGCAGCCGAACACCGCGCCTTCAAAACTGATGTCGGCGATCGTCTCTAAATCTTGACCTCGCGGCGGGCCAGACGGGCCGCGTTGACCGCCGCCGCCGAACGGAGAACCGCCTCCGAAGAAGGCATCAAAAATGTTGCCCATTTGGCCGCCACCGCCGAACGGGTCACCGCCACCCGCCGTACCGCGACCGCTGATGCCGGCCTCGCCGAATTGGTCGTACCTGGCGCGCATGTCGTCATCTGACAACACCTCATAGGCGTGGCTTAATTCTTTGAACTGATCTTCGGCTTCAGTGTCGCCAGGGTTGGCGTCGGGGTGCAGCTCGCGGGCGCGCTTGCGGTACGCCTTCTTAATCTCTTCGGCCGATGCCGAACGCGAGACGCCAAGCAACGCGTAGAAGTCTGCCGCCATGTTTCGTTCAGCCCTCGGCTATGCGCCGACCGAGCCGCTCGCTGACGACCTCGACGGTAGCTAGTGCTTGCGGGTAATTCATTCGCGTCGGCCCCAGTACGCCGACCGTGCCGACCATCGTGCCGTCGGCCATTACCGGCGAGAGAACCATTGAGCACGAAGCCAGCGGCTCGATGCCGTGTTCGGCGCCGATCGCCACCGACAAACCGCGGCTGAGCATGTCGCGCACGAGCGAGACGACCACGTACTGCTGTTCGAGCGTATGTAAAACCGAGCGCACGATGTCTACCGCGTCAAAGGCCTCGGCCATCGACGCCGCGCCACCAACAAACACAGACTCGTCGGCGCGCCGCGTGCGCAGGGTGCCGATAACTTGGGCGACGATTGCGTCGGCGGTTGCGTCGCCGCACGGCGCGGGCACAGCGTTGTCGTGCAAGGCGCGGCCGATCATTGCCGTCGCGAGACACGCCGTTGCCGTGACCAACACGGTGTCGCTAGTTGATTCGGCGAGTTCGATCGACTGGCTCTCGACCATGCCGCTCGACAACACAATCACTGCCGTAGCCAGGTGCGCAGATAATCCGACGAGTTGCACAGAGCGAACAACGGCGACCTCGTGCTTGGGCCCGAGCACAATAGCCGCGTGATTGGTGAGCTTGGCCAGCAACATGCTGGTGTGTTGCAGAGTTTCTTCTAGGCGGCCGTGGGCGTGATCGAAGAACTCGCCAACCCGCGCCGTCGACACCGAGTCAAGCCGACCGCTCGGCGCCAACTGATCAACGAAGAAGCGGTAACCCTTGTCGGTGGGCACGCGGCCGGCCGAGGTATGCGGCTGCGCCAAGTAACCGTCGTATTCGAGCGCGGCCATCTCGTTGCGCACCGTGGCCGAAGAAACCGAGAGGCCAGAAGATTTGGCGATGTGCGAAGACCCCACCGGTTGCGCGGTAGAGATGTACTCCTCAACGATGGCGCGGAGGATTGCGGTTTTACGTTCGTCAAGCATCAGTGCTATATAAGGATAGCGATTACTTACCTGATACGAGTTTGTATCGAGCCAGTGATTCGGCGCGCTCGTGGGCGTGGTCGACGATCGGCGCCGTGTAATCTCCGAACAAATTAGCCGTGCCGATGCCCGAATCTGCGAGCCAGGGCGCGTGAATTAAATGCGCTGGCGCGTCGCGCAGTTCGCTCACCCACCGGCGGACGTAGGCACCGTCTTGGTCAAACTTTTCACCCTGCGAAATCGGATTAAAGATTCGAAAGTACGGCGAGGCGTCGGTGCCCGTGCCGGCAGTCCACTGCCAGCCGTGGTTGTTTGAGGCGATATCGCCATCGACGAGATGCTGCATGAAAAATCGAGCCCCCCACTGCCAGGGCAGGTGCAGGTCTTTGACCAAAAAACTGGCCACGATCATCCGCACCCGATTGTGCATCCAGCCAGACGAGAGCATCTGACGAATGCCAGCGTCGACGATCGGATAGCCCGTCTGCCCAAGGCACCAAGCGGCGAACAATTTCTTGGCATTGGCGTCTGTGTCGAGCGCGATCTTGTCCATCTTGGGTTGCAGGTTGTGCCACGCGGTGCGCGGCTGGTTGAACAACACGTCGGCATAGAACTCGCGCCAACCGAGTTCGCTGCGAAAAGTCGCGTGCGACGGGCTGTCGCCCAGATCGGCGAGCAGCTGCCGCGGGTGCACGACGCCAAAGCGCAGGTACGGCGAGAGCATCGACGTGCCGGCTATGCCCGGGCTGTTGCGATTATCGCGATACGTGTCGAGCGCGCTGGCGCGAAAATCCGACCATATTTTGGCGGCGGCTGCTTCGCCAGCTTCAGGCAACTCGGCCAAGAGGTTCGGGTCGTCGGGGATTTTCTCAGACGAAACTTCTGGAGCGCCGCGCCACCGCACTTGCGCTTCAAGTTGCGGCGCGCCCCAGCCTGTGGCGATCCACACTTTTGAGAACGGCGTGAACACCGCGTACGGCGTGCCGTCTGACTTGCGAACCGTGCCCGGATCTACCGCGTACGGCGAACCCTTACTTACGAGAATTATGCCGATTGCGGCGAGCGCCTCGCCCACGGCGGCGTCGCGCCTCTGACCGTAGGGCGCGAAATCCTTACCTATATATACGTGGTTCGCCGAGACCTCGCGGGCCACTTGGGCGACAACGAGTACGGGGTCGCCGGTGCGCACGACCAACGCGCCGCCCATCGACTCGTTCAGCTCACGAAGGTTGCGAAACAAGAATGCCAGTCGCGGCGCGCCCGAACGCGACAGAAATAGCGGGTCGAGCACAAACAGCGGCGTAACGTCACCGTTGGCGGCGGCGTCTATCAACGCAGGGTTGTCGGCGAGTCGCAGGTCGCGACGAAACCAAATGACGCTATTTGACATGCTCGAGTCCCCGGATCCGTATCAACATGTACAAGCCTGCACACAACGCGATCACGCCTCCATAACCGAGCGACCACGACACGCTGATGTGATCGGCGATCCAGCCCGTGATTGGCCCGCCAATCGGTGTCGAGCCCAAGAACGCGACAGCGGTCAGTGCCAAAAGGCGTCCGCGCATGTCGGGCGGCGACTCGGCCTGGGTGATGCTGTTGGCGCCGGCGATCATCGCCGCGCCCCCGAAGCCAAGCGGAATGGCGAAGACGAGTGCCGTCGCCACATTTGGCGACCATGCCAACGCGATATTGCTCGCGCCGAGGATCAAAACATTTGTGGCGACCCAGCGCAACGAGACCGTTTGCTTGCGCGCCGTCATCAGCGAGCCGGAGAGACTGCCGAAACTGGTGACGGCCAGGATCCAACCGAAGGCGTTGGTACTACCCCACCTCACGTCGGCCAGTTTCGGCAACACGACGCTGTAGTTAAAGGCAAACGTACTGACGAGCGTGAACACGACGAACAACACCAGTAGCCGTTCGTTGGTGCGCACGAAGTGCAGCGCGTCGCGCACCGGCGTGCCACCCGCCTGGCGCAGCGGCGAAGGATGCATCTCGCTACGGCGCAAGCCGATGATGCCGTACAACATCGCGGCAAACGAGATGCCGTTGAGGATAAATAGCCATCCCGTGCCGAGCGGGCCAACGAGTACGGCAGCTAACGCTGGGCCGAAAATGCGCGAGCCCGTCATCACCGCGGTGTTCAGCGACATCGCGTTCGACATATCCTCCGGTGGCACAAGCTCAATAACTAGGCCGCGGCGCGCAGGATTGTCAATCGCCCCGATGATGCCCAAAACCCCAGACAACAGATACACGATGGGCACGTTGATCGCGCCCGTGAGGTCGAGCACCCCAAGTACGAGGGCCTGCGCGGCCAGCAGCGATTGCGTGATCAGCGTGATCTTGCGTCGATCATGACGATCGGACAGCGCCCCAGCCCAGGCGCCAAACAACAACATCGGCAAGAACTGCAACGCCACATTAATGCCCAGTTCGGTAGCGCTGCCCGTCAGCCGATACAACAGAAACGATGTGGCGGTCAACTGCAACCATGTGCCAATGTTCGATAGCAACAACCCGATAAAAAACAACTTGGCGTTGTAGTGGCGCAGCGATCGAAACGTGCCGCCGTTGGCCGCAGTTAAACCATGCTCGTCGCCGTCTGCAGGCAGTGCCGAAAACTCAGTCATCTAGCTTGAGTACCGAAATGAAGACGTCACCGGGCACCTCTACCCTGCCGATGGACTTCATCTTTTTCTTTCCTTCTTTTTGCTTTTCAAGAAGCTTGCGCTTGCGAGAGATGTCGCCGCCGTAACATTTGGCGAGTACGTCCTTGCGCCTGGCTTTCACGGTTTCGCGGGCCAGCACCTTGCCGCCGATCGCGGCCTGAATTGGCACATCGAACATTTGTCGTGGAATCAATTTCTGTAATTTTTCGCAGATTCGTTTGCCGTAGTCGTAGGCCTTGTCGCGGTGCACGATCGTGCTGAAGGCATCGGCCGGCAAAGCATTGAGCAGCACGTCGACGCGCACCAGATCAGAAATACGATAGCCGGTCAGTTCGTAATCGAGGCTGGCGTAGCCCTGCGAGCGGCTCTTGAGTTGATCGAAGAAGTCGACAACAACTTCGGCGAGCGGAATGTTGTAGTTCAGGTCGACGCGCTCTGGCGAAATGTACTCGAGCTTGATCAATTCGCCGCGTCGCGACTGGCACAACTCCATTAGCGCGCCCGTGTAGTCGGTCGGCGTGATGATGCTGACATGAAAGTACGGCTCTTCGATCGAGGTGATGTGCACCGTCGGCGGCAGGTCTGCGGGGTTATTGACGACTTCGACCTCGCCGTTGGTCTTGTTCACCCGGTAGGCCACCGATGGGGCGGTGGCGATTAACGCCAGGTTGAACTCGCGCTCGAGGCGCTCCTTAACGATCTCCATGTGCAACAGACCTAGAAACCCGCATCTAAAACCAAAACCGAGCGCACCAGAAGACTCTGGCTCATACGTGATCGAGGCGTCGTTGAGCTTGAGGCGCTGCAAACTCTCGCGCAGAGTTTCGAAATCGTCGCCGTCAATCGGGAACAGACCACAAAACACCATCGGCTTGGGGTCGCTGTAACCCTCGAGCGGCTCGGTTGCGGGGTTCGACACGAGCGTTACGGTTTCACCGCTGCGGGCCTCCCCGACGTCTTTAATACCAGCGATCAAGTATCCGACCTCGCCTGGCCCGAGTTCGTCGACTGGCGTCGGCACGGGCATGCGCGCGCCGACCTCGATCGCTTCGTGAGTGGCACTGGTTTGCATGAACAACAACTTGCTACCGCTGCGCAACTTGCCGTTCATCACGCGCACACTCGAGACAACGCCGCGGTATGTGTCGTACTGGCTGTCGAAGATAAGAGCCTGCAACGGCGCGTCGGGGTCTCCCTTGGGCGCAGGGATGCGCGCGATCACCTCGTCGAGCAATTCTGGAACGCCCTGACCGGTCTTGGCCGAGATTCGCAAGATGTCTTCGGCTGGGAGTCCCAACACCTTTTCAATTTCCATCGCGTAACGATCTGGGTCGGCCGCGGGTAGATCGATCTTGTTCAACACCGCGACTATCTCGAGATTATTTTCGAGCGCCAGATAACAATTAGCAAGCGTCTGCGCCTCAATACCCTGGGCCGCGTCGACGACCAGCACGACGCCCTCGCACGCGGCCAACGATCGGCTGACCTCGTAACCAAAGTCGACGTGACCGGGAGTGTCAATGAGATGCAGCACGAAGTCTTTCCATTTGACCCGAACATTCTGCGCCTTGATCGTGATACCGCGCTCGCGCTCGAGATCCATCGAGTCGAGATATTGGGCGCGCATATCGCGTGAATTGACGGCGCCGGTGATCTCGAGAATGCGGTCGGACAGCGTGGACTTACCGTGGTCGATGTGAGCAATAATCGAGAAATTACGTATTTTGGCGAGATCCATTGGGCTGTTTCTGTAGTTGGGAGGCACGTGCTGGGTAGCATTTTTGGCGCACCAAGCCTGGCGAATTCTATCGCTAGTTGGGTTCGCTCGATTTTCGCTGATAGCCTGACTTGTCCGTATCGGTCAAGTCCGAGCAAATTTACGAAAGTCAAGGTTTACCTCAGTGGCAAATATTAAGAGCCAAAAGAAGCGCATCCTCACCAACGCTAAGGCCACAGAGCGCAACAAGGCCGTCAAGAGCGAGCTGCGCACGCGCATCAAGAACGCCACCGACACAGCCGGCAAGCCAGAAAATACCGAAGCCCTACACCTCGCCGTCAAGCGTCTCGACATGGCTGCGTCAAAGCGCGTCATTCACCCCAACCAAGCCGCCCGCAAAAAGAGCCGCTTGATGAAGAAGATCAACGCCGCTTCGTAGAGCGCGAAGCCGGCCCGCCCATCTTGCATAGGCGCGCCACCAAAATCTCCATCGTTAATTCCTCTGGTAAGTCTTTACCCCCGCGCAGGTCGAGATCGGCGCGTGCCAGCAATGCAATCGCACTAGCGACGCCGCTGGTGCCAACGCGGCGATACAGGTCCATATATTTGCGCGTCTGGAAGTCGCTCTTCGAACCGATCAGCGCCATTGCCTGACTCGTTTCGCGAATCTCTGGGCCATCAAGTTTCAGTAGGCGCACATAATGATTGTGCAGCAGCGACATAATTTGGAGAGGGTGATACTCGCCACTGCGCACCATGCGTCGCAGCATTTCGAGCGCCGTCGCCGAGTCTGAGCGATCTATGGCATCGGTTAGATCCCACGGCAAGACGCTGCCCTGCTCGCCTAGAAATGGCTGCACATCGTCTGCCGATAATTTTTTAGATGTGCCGAAGGCAGACACCAGCACATCTATTAGCGACGGCAACCTGGCCTGATCTTGGCCAAGCCAATTGATCACATTCTCCATCGCCGTGGGGTCAAGCTTGAGGCCGGTGTGGGCGAACTGTTCTTGAAACCAAACGGTGAGTTCGTTGCGCCGAGATGGCGGTGACGCGGCCATCGTGGTGGCCCCGGCTTTTTTCAACGCGTCGGTCGTTGACTTGGCCAATTTGCCAGAACTCGTGAGTACGAGGTGTGATGTCTCGGCGGGGTTACGCAAGTACTCGAATAACGGCGTCAGTTGATCGACGGTGGCCTCTTGAATACCGCGCATAACAACGACGCGTATGTCTCCAAACAGGGACGGCGTTTCGCAACCCATGATGGCATTGCGTACCGCGCGATCGCGCTCGTCTGTGGCCACGGCGTCGACATCGTGCGATTCGTACATCGTGGTGCGATCTAGGTCGCCAATTAGTTGATTGACGAGTTCAGTCAGTTGCGCAGAAATCAGGCGTTCGTCAGAGCCGCTAATCAGGTAAATCGCCACGCCCTATTTTGCCATGTCTGTGCCGTCGTGCGGGTAACGGCGCCACCACTTCACGGCAAGCACCATCAACACCAACCAGCAGGCGATGTTCAGCCACTGCCCCAGCGCGGCTCGCTGCGTCACGGCCGCCACCCACCACACCCAGCGCACCGCCAACAGCATCGGCCACATCACGACGTGCACCAGCGGCAATGGCAAGGCCGCCGATAAAAGACCAATTGGTAAACCGACGAGCATGATCAGCCCCGCAATCGGTACGGCCAGCAAGTTGGCGAAGATGCCGAGCACGGGCCCGTTGTGAAAAACGAGCGCACTAATTGGCATCACCCCGAGCTGAGCGCCAAGCGTTGTCGCCAGCGGTTGAATGCACCACTCGCGCAGCCCGCGACGCTTGAGTAACTTGGCGATCTGCGGCGTGAGCACGACCAGGCCCGCGGTTGCTCCAACAGACATCGCGAATCCGATCGACCACGCCAACATCGGGTCGATCGCGATCAAGCCAATAATCGAACACGAGAGGATTCGCAGTGGCGAGAGTTCGCGACCGCGCGCAAACCCAAACGCTGCGAGGCCAGCCATTGTCACCGCGCGCAAAACCGAAGGCTCGATGCGCGTCAGCACGACAAACCACGACAGCGTGCCGAGCGTGGCTACGAACTGCCACCACGTGCGCAAGCGTTTTAGTAGTGGGCTTACTACAACCAGTACGAAGGCGACGTTTTGACCAGACACCGCGGTCAGGTGCGAGAGCCCAGCGGCGCGAAACGCATCGCGCATCGCAATTGGTTGAGCGCGGTCGTCGCCGATTATTAGACCCAGAAAAAGTGCCGCTTCAGACTTCGGCATCGTCGCCGCGGTGCGCAGCAACACTCGCCGAATTCGATTCGCGCTGCGATACAGCGGCGCGCCGTAACCGAACTGCTCTGACACCGCGGTCACCGTGAACGAGCCGACCACGTGGCGCGGCGCCATCCACTTTGTCTGCTCGGCGCGCAGACCAGTGCGCGTGCCGCTAACAAATACCGACTCGCCCATCAGCCTGTTGCGCAGTCGCCTGCCCGGCGGACCGTATGCATATGTTTCGAAACGCTCGCCCTCGATCTCGAGCACCACCCGCTGAGCCGCGCGGTACGGCTTGGGATCAGACCTGATGATCGCGATGCCGCTGTAGTTGCCCACCGTTCGCGGCTGGGCATGGCCCCACGAATACGCCGCTCCAGAACCACCTACCAAGATGAGGCCAACCGCGCCAAGTGCGATGAGCACGTGCAGCCGCCGCGCGTTAACGGCGAACATGATCAGTGCCGCGCCGGCCACACCTGCGACGAGGCGATGCCCTAGCAACGCGCCGCCAAAAGGCACGACACGTTCGATGAACCACCAGTAACGAGTCGCGCAAAATGCAAGCACTGCGGCGGCGATCACGAGTCGATCCGAAATCAGATGACGCTCTGGCGCGAGAGCAACCTCGTAAGATTGGCTCATCGCCACATCAACTGACTCGCCACGCATTGTTCCTCACGGCATAATCGCCCAACGCCTGCTCGTGCGCCAGCGCGGCGGTTTCGTCGCCGTGGCGCTGGCTGCCTGTCTGGCGATTATCGGCGCGATGTTGCTCGTTCTTCCCGGGCCACTCTTGGGCGTGATCGGTTTCTTGTTTTTGAATTCTGGTCTGCCCGTGCTGCCGCTCACGGGTGTACCCGCCGTCTCGGGAGCCAGCAAATATTTGATCGCCATTCTCGGCAGCGCCGCCATGTGGTGGGGCGTCGGTCACTTTGCCGCAATGCGCGCCTCGCGCAACGCCATCGTCGACTGGCCAGAGTGGCGTCGCGAGTTTCAACCGCTGGCGATCGGCATTTGGGTTGGCACCGTGCTCGCACTCGCGGTGACCGCATTCGTGCTCGGCGCGCTTTAGACATTTAACCCGCAACTCTCGCCGCCAATAACTAAATTCGCACGAGGCCGCGCAGGGCATCGAGTTTCGCGGGGCCTATGCCACGAACATTTAATAGATCTTCGATGCGCGCAAACGGCCCGTGTTGCACACGGTAGGCAACTATCGCCCGCGCAGTACTCGGGCCAACGCCCGGCAGTGTGTCGAGTTGCTGCTCTGTCGCCGCGTTGAGATCGATAACCGTCGCGCCGCCACTAGCCCCGCTGGCAGCAATATTTACAGCTGCGGTAGTTGGAGGGTTCAACCCTGGTCTTGGGCGTACGACGACAGGCTTGGGCGTTGCACCGCGGCGCGGAATGTAAACCTGCGCGGCGTCGACGAGCGGTGTCGCCAGATTGACCGCGTCTAGATCGGCACGCGCAGTTGCCCCACCCGCGGCCGCGACTGCATCGACAACTCGCGACGAACCGGCGATCACGACAACACCCGGAAGTTGAACTTCGCCAGCGACGTGTACCGTGATCGTCGCCGGGCTGGACACGCTGGTGGGAATAACAGGTGACGTTGCGATCTCAACACCTGCCGAATCGACTCTCGGCACAACAGTCGAAACCAATGACGGGGCGAAGGCGATGCCCGCCTCAATGGGCGGCGGCGGCGAACGCATGATCCACCAACCCCCAGCGACGACGACGAGTACCCCAACGCTGCTGGCAATGATCCGTCCCATGCCGACCCAATCAACAAAGTCTGAAACACGCTTGATGCTCTGGTTTTTGCTCATGCCGCGATGTGTGCGGCGCTGTGCCGAAATGTCAGCCAGACGAGAGTTGCAGGCAGAGGGAAGCGCCTAGCTGGCTCGCGCCTGGCTAAACCGTTAACTAAAACAGGCGCGCGGTGAGGTTCTTGCGGTGGTTCAGCGTACGGGGATCGTTGGCGCCCATAATTTCGAGAATGTCAATATATTTCTGGCGCGCGTTCTCGTCGGCCTTAACCTTCTCGAGCAACGCCGCCAGCGTGGAGTCGTGATCGTCGCTGGGCTTGAATGCCTGGCGGGCCTCGGCCAGCAGCAAGCCAACACGCGACGTCTCGGGCACCCGTGTGAGCATCTCGATAGCTTCGGTGATTGCATTGCGGGCGATCAATAACTGCGCCAGCGCCACGATCACGTCTTCGTTCTTGGGCTCGATATCGAGAGCCTGATGCAACGAATCTTCGTCGCCGCGCGCGAGCAGCAAAGCAACCGTGACGGTCTCGCCGACTGGACTAAGCGACGCCACGAACTCGGCGATCACGTGCTCTGGCTCGGCGCCGACAAAACTGTTGATCACCTTGCCGTCTTGCATCGCGTACACCGCGGGTATCGACTGCACCTGAAATGCGCCAGAAATCTGCGGGTTCTCGTCGACATTTACTTTGGCCAAAATGACCTTGCCGTTCGTAGCCGCCGTGAGTTTTTCTAGAATTGGTCCGATCGTGCGACACGGCCCACACCACGGCGCCCACAAGTCGACGATCACCGGCGTGGTCATTGAGCGATCTAAAACCTCGATCTGAAATGTTGCGTCGGTGACATCAATTGCCATCAAAGTAACGCTATCGCCCAGCGTGCAGAGCCGACCAAAAAATCGCTAGGTTTCAATGTCATGACGGCACCAGCAAGTACTCACGACGGCATCGACGCAGATCTAGTAACTCAATGGATTACCACAAATGTTGCCAACACCGCGGCACCATTCAATTTTGAGTTCATCGCTGGCGGGCACTCGAACTTGACGTTTCGCGTTACCGATGCTCGCGGCCGTGAAATGGTGCTACGCCGACCGCCTCTAAGTCACGGCTTGGCCAGCGCGCACGACATGGCGCGCGAGCACCGCATCATCTCTGCACTGCAGGGCTCTGCCGTACCCGTCGCGCCATCGCTCGGTCTGTGCCTAGACCCCGTAGTGAATGGCGCACCGTTCTACATGATGCAGTTCGTTGCCGGCAATGTCTTGCGCGATCAACACAGCGCCGAGCGTTTGCTGACACCGCTCGCTCGCCGACACGCCGGAGAGTCGCTGATTGAAACGATGGCGGCGATTCACGCTGTCGATATCAATGCTGTCGGCCTCGGCGACTTGGCGCGCCACGAGGCCTACATCGAACGGCAACTAAAGCGCTGGTACGGCCAGTTCAACGCGCAGAAGACGCGCGAACTTGGCGCCATCGACCGCGTCCATGACGAACTACGCAAGCGCGTACCGACGCAGGGCCCGGCCACGATTGTGCACGGCGACTACAGGCTCGACAACTGCATCGTCGACGACGACGGCAACATCGCCGCCGTGCTCGATTGGGAGATCTGCACTCTCGGTGACCCACTCGCCGACCTCGGATTGCTGATGGTTTACTGGACTGGCCCAGACGACGAATCGATTAACTCTGGTTTTCAGGCGACCAAGGTGCCGGGGTTTTTGAATCGCCAAGACCTCGCTGACAAATACGCCACCATTACGGGTCGCGATATTTCGCAACTAAATTTTTATGTCGCCTTCGCCGTCTGGAAGCTGGCGTGCATATTAGAGGGCGTCTACGCACGCTACGTCGGCGGCGCGCTCGGCGCCCGCGACGCGAGCGAACTGGAGCCATTTAAAATTCAGGTTGACACCTTGGCGGCGCATGCAGAGACCTTGCTTTCCCAGATAGATTGAAATAACCATGAGCGACTTCTACAAAATCAATCCTGCGTTTCAAGATGTCTTACCAGAACTCGAGAAGTCGCTGTTGGTCGTGATGCTCTCAGGGTGGATAGATGCGAGCGCCGCCAGCGCCAGCGCGATGGAGATTCTGATCACCGAGACAGCCGCCAAACCGCTACTGACCTTCGACGCCGACACTTTTATCGACTACCGTGCGCGACGCCCAACAATGGAGTTACGCGATGGCGTAAACACAAAACTGACTTGGTCGGCCCCAGAGTTGCTGCTCGGCAACGACAGTAACGGCAGACCCGTGCTGCTGCTAACGGGCCCAGAGCCAGACAATCGCTGGCAGAAATTCACCGAGATTGTCTCGCAACTCGCAGTCGCCCTCGACGTGCGGCGCATGCTCGGCATCGGCGCCTACCCGATCGCCACACCGCACACTCGCGCGGTGCAGGTTTCGTGCAGTTCGCCGTCGCGCGAAATCGTCGCCACCTTGCCATACATCAAGAGCTCTGTTGACGTGCCCGCGGGTATGGAAGCCGCGCTCGAGCATGCCTTCGCCAGCCGCAGTATTGGCGCGATCGGCCTGTGGGCACAAGTACCCCATTATGTTGCCTCAATGCCCTACCCGGCGGCGAGCGCGGCGCTGCTCGAAGCCGTCTGCGAATCTGGCGATATCGTCATTGACACCAGCAACGTTCGCCAACAGGCTGCGTTGCAACGCGAACGCCTCGACCAACTGGTGCTCGCCAACCCTGAGCATTCCAGCATGCTCACCCAACTCGAACTCGCCTTCGACGAGTCGCACAGTGGCAACGGCACCCTGACAACAGGTTTTGGCGGAAACCCGTTGCCCAATGGTGATGAACTCGCCGCCGAATTAGAGCAATTTCTCAGACAACACCCAGCAGATTGAGCGCTGTCTCAAGTTAAGTGGTAATTTAGTCATAGATTAGAAGATCAAGCGACTTGGGGAATTAGTGGCAAGTGAGTCCAGCAAAAATTTCGTAGAAGCACTTGCCCGCGGCTTGGATGTAATCCGTGCCTTCGGTCCCGCCACCCCGCAAATGACATCGGCGCAGGTGGCGGCCAAGACCGGTCTCGCCAGGCCGACAGCCCACAGGCTGTTGTTGACGCTCGAATCGCTCGGCTATGCGCGCAACAGCGATGCCGGCTTTTATCTCACGCCCCGCGTAGTCGACCTCGGCATGTCTTACATCGCCACCAGAGGTTTGTGGGATACAGCCAGACCACACATGGAAGAGATCGTCGTCGCCACAAACCAATCTTGTTCAATAACTGAACTTGATGGATCAGACATCGTCTATCTCGCCCGCGTGGTCGTGCCAAAAGTCTTGTCGATGGCTGTCCACGTTGGCACCCGCAGCCCCGCCCGCAGCACTGCGACGGGCGACGTCTTGCTTGCAGGTCTAACGCCACAAGAACTGGCGTCAGCCCTTAGCCGGCCATCGCGCTCCGATTTTGTGGCTCGCGAGACGCGCACAGACGCCGAATTGCAAACCGTGCTGCCGCAAGTTCGCAAGCAGGGCTGGGCGATCAGCGACGAGCGCCTCGCGCACGGCGTGCGTGCGGTTTCCGTGCCGCTCACCGACGCCCAAGCGCGTACAGTTGCCGCGATAAGCGTCGCCGTGCACAGCACCGAAATAAGCGTCGATCAAATTAAGAAAGAAATTTTACCGCTCCTGGTCGCCACCGCCGCCAACATCAGCGCCGACTGGCGTAAATATGGCGAGTTGCCAATGGCAAGTTTGCCAATAGCTGGTAAATGAAAATCGACGGCGGCATCTCAGCAAACTTGTCAGGCGCGCGTCATCGACCAGCGCAAAAACCTTTCGTAAGGCCGTGAAGCCAGGCCTGCACATTGGCGCCGAGCGCCGCGACGTCGTAGCCGCCCTCTTGCAATACCACGGTTGGCAAACCGAGCTCGCCCACTAATGCGCCCGAGCGAGTGAAGCCATCGGTTGTCAAAGAGAGATCGCAGATCGGGTCGCTAAAAAATGTGTCGAGACCGAGCGAGACGATCACCATTGATGGCTTGAAGGCCGAGATCGCCTCGCACGCCGTGGCTAACGCCGACAAATACTGATCGTCTTGCGTGCGCGCAGGCAACGGCATGTTGAGATTGCTGCCGAGGCCGCGATGGGTGCCCGTCTCTTCGGCGTTGCCGGTGAAATACGGGTAGGCGCGCTTCGGATCGCCATGTAGCGAAACGTATTGCACGTCGTCGCGTCCGTAGAAAATTTGCTGAGTGCCGTTGCCATGGTGGTAATCGACGTCGAGCACAGTTACTTTGCTACCGGTAGTTGATGCAACATGGTGCGCGGCGATCGCGGCGTTGTTGAAAAAGCAATATCCACCGTAGAGATCGGTCGTGGCGTGGTGACCCGGCGGGCGGCATAGGCCATACGCAGATTTTTCGCCGCCGAGTACCAGTTGGGTCGCGGTAAGTGCAGTGTCGACTGCCCCGCGGGCAGCCTCATAGGTGCCCTCGGTCAGCGGCGTAGTGGTTTCGAAACACCACCACCCCAGCCGCGCGTTGGCGGCGGTTGGCTCTGGGGCCTGCTTCATGCCGTCACGCAACGCGGGACGGTAAAACACGTCGGGCACGACTTCCCGCGCGGAGCGCACCTGAGTTTGGTATTCAGACCAGGCGGTCGAGAGAAACTTGTTTAGGCCCGGCACGTGCACGGCGTCGATCGGCGTTGTACCCCACTGCGTTGGTTCGAGAAACTGCATCGTCGGATCGGCCTGCAATGTCTCGCGAATTTTCTCGGCACGGCCCGTGTGCTCGAATGGCTTCATGGCGTGCGATAAGGCAATCTCTTGATTCGGGTTATGCAACAAGTGCTTGGGCGTGTAGACAACTTTCATGGGCTGCTCTCCTAAAAGTTAAATCGGATACAGGTTAAATCGTTCTAAGTGAAGTCGGGTGCCGCTCGCAGAGAGCGCTTGAATTCGGCCACACCGGACTCGGCAAGAGTTTGCACGGCGTCCCACAACTTGAGCGCCTCGTCGCCGCGCGGCGCTTTTGAAATCACGGGGCCGAACAGGCTCGCGGCGCGATCGGTGTTTGGGGCGAAGGTAAGGATCGGCGTGCCGACATCTTTACCCGTACGCGACAGCGCCAGGTCAGTCTCATAACGGATCACCGAGTCATGCGCAGTGTCTTGCCACGAGTCGGCAATTTCAATTGGTAAACCTGCAGACGCGGCAACCTCACTGAAAAACTGCTGCGGGCTTGCGATCGCCTCGCGGCGGCCATTCACGTGCAAGGCGGTGCCTAGTTGCGTGTAGAAGGCGGCGACGGCGGCGTTGCCAGCCTTTGCTCTTGCAGCGCTGGCTACGCGCAGACCTTGCAAGCCGGCGTCATGAATCTTTTCGTATGGCGAGTCTGGTTCGTATCCGCGATCGGCATTGATCATTCGCAAAGAAATGAACTTCCATGACACTTCGTATTGACGCAATACTTGAACTTCGGTCACCCAACGAGATGTAATCCACGCCCACGGGCAAATTGGATCGAAGAAGAAGTCAAGATCGGCCATGACAACCGAGGTTAGTCGCGGGCGATCTCTTTGAGATCGTACGTTTCGATCAGGTCGCCCTGCTTCAGGTCTTGGAAGTCGGTAAGCCCAATGCCGCACTCAAAGCCTTCACGAACTTCGCGGGCGTCGTCTTTGAAGCGGCGCAGCGAGGCGATCGCACCCTTCCAAATGATCGTGCCGTCGCGCAAGAAGCGCACCTTCGAGCCGCGAGTGATGACGCCTGAGCGCACGAAGCAACCGGCGATTGCTCCTACCTTCGGCGCGCGGAATAGTTCGCGCACTTCGGCTTCGCCGGTGACAACTTCTTCGAATTCTGGCTTGAGCATGCCCTTCATCGCTTTTTCGATATCCTCGATGAGTTTGTAGATGATTTCGTATGTGCGAATCTCGACCTTTTCGGCTTCGGCCAGTTCGCGAATCTTGCGATCTGGGCGCACGTTGAAGCCGATCAGCGTGGCGTTCGTCGCGGCGGCCAGAGTGATGTCGTTAGCGGTTATCGCGCCCACTGCCCGATGCACAAATGCGGCGCGCACGTCGTCGCGCTCAAGTTTACGCAGGCTCTCGGTAACTGCTTCGAGCGAGCCGTGCACGTCGGCCTTGATGATGAGATTCAGAGTTGCGACTTCGCCAGCTTGAATCTGCGTGAAGATATCTTCGAGTTTTACGCCACGTTGCACGCGTGCATCGCCGCGTTGATTGAGCGTGCGAAAGCGGTGTTCGCGCGACTCGGCCACTGTCTTGGCTGTCTTCTCATTCGGGGCCGAACGAAACTCGGCGCCAGCACTCGGCACGGCTGAGAGGCCGAGAATTTGTACTGGCATACTTGGGCCAGCCTCTTTGATCTGCTCGCCACGGTCGTTGATGATCGCGCGTACTTTGCCCCACGCGGCACCCGCGACCATTGGGTCGCCTATTCGCAGGGTGCCCTTGTCGACGAGCACAGTGGCGACTGGGCCGCGACCGATGTCGAGCTGGGCCTCGAGCACAATGCCCTTGGCGCGGCCAGTTGGGTTGGCTGTCAGTTCTTCGATCTCGGACATGGCGGCAAGTTGCTCGAGGATGTCGTCGATGCCGAGGCCGCTCTGGGCCGACATCTCGACGACGATCGTGTCTCCGCCCCACGCCTCGGGCGTCAGTTGCTGCTCAGCAAGTTGCGCGAGCACGCGCTGCACGTCGGCATTGTCCTTATCGATCTTGTTCAGCGCGACGATGATTGGTACTTCTGCCGCACGGGCATGGCTGATGGCTTCGATCGTTTGCGGCATGATGCCGTCGTCGGCGGCAACGACCAAGACGACGATGTCAGTTACTTGCGCACCACGGGCGCGCATCTTGGTGAATGCGGCGTGACCAGGGGTATCAATGAAGGTAATTAACTTGCCGTCTTTTTCGACTTGATAGGCGCCAATGTGTTGAGTGATGCCACCCGCTTCGCCGCTGACCACATTGGCCGAGCGAATCTTGTCGAGCAACGTTGTTTTGCCGTGGTCGACGTGGCCCATCACCGTGATAACCGGTGGGCGTGGCGCTTGCAACTCGGGGTCGTCATCGTCGCTGTCGTCGAACAGCGCCTGCAACTCCATCTCTTCTTGCTGACCTGGGTCGACGAGCAAAATCTCGGCGCCAACTTCGAGGGCGAAAATTTCCATCTGCTCGTCGGCGAGCGTGACGGTCGCCGTGACCATCTCGCCGTGTTCAAGCAAAAAGCGAACGACGTCAGCAGACGTGCGATTTAATTTTGGCGCGAATTCTTGCGCAGATGAGCCGCGCTCAATGACGATGACGCCTTCTGGGACCGCGGCATGACTGGCCGTGTAACCAGTGACCGCCTGCGGCAACATCTCGTCGAAATCTTGACGACGACGAGCGCGCGATTTTTTCTTAGGGGAGCGGCGTTGGCCGCCACCACCACCTGGGCGACCGCCACCACCTGGGCGACCAGCACCACCTGGGCGACCAGCACCTGGACCGCCAGGAACGCCACGACCTGGGCCGGCAAAACCTGAACCGCGCGATGGCGCGCCACCACTCGGACGACCAACACCTGGGCCACCGGGGCGTGCCCCTGGTGTTGTGGGTCGACTTGGTCCACCCGTGCCGACTGGGCCGCGACCAAGGGCCGAAGCTGGAATGCGGCCGGTGCGGGCGTTGGTGCCGCCAGTTGGGCGACTCAGCGGACGATTGGTCGTGGGACGAAATACGCCACCCTCACCCGGTCGGCGTGCCACACCTGGCGGCGGAGGGATCACGCGGCCACCTGGTGGCGGCGGAATCGTACGACCGGTTGGCGAACTCACCGCAGGCTTTGTCGGCGCGGCGACTACAGGAGCGACCTTGGCAGCCGGGGCAATTGCCGGCGCGGCGACTACCGAAACTGACGGCGCAGCAGTTACGGGCGTGGCTGTTGTTGTCGTCGGCGTAATTTTTTCTGGCGCTACTGGCGCTACTGGCACTGGCTGCGCGCGGCGCACCGCAGTTGGTGCTGCAGAGCGAATCGGCTGCACCGAAGAAACGATCGGCGCGTCGCTATGTTTCTCGACAATTGGTTCTGGCGCGACTTCGGCGACTTCGACAGTTTTCTTGGGTGCGGCCTTCTTGGGCGCGGTGGCTTTTTTCGCTGGCGCCTTCTTGGCGACTGCTTTTTTTACGGGCGCGGCACCGTCGGCTACTTTTTTAGGCGCGGCTTTTTTTGCAACTTTGACCTCGGATGGTTGCTCATCGCGAATTAGTCCTTCGCGTTTGGCGCGCACGCGCACGCGGTCGGCCTGCTGTTCGATAATCGTCGACGATTGCGTCTTGACACCGATGCCCAATTTGGAACATAGGTCAAGCGTCTCTTGATTGGACATGCCA
>Ga0209390_10001938_pt1 | contig 37932 bp, 22 predicted proteins | sample BON01_FD_187212 | JGI IMG/M metagenome (GOLD analysis project Ga0209390, IMG submission 187212) | Freshwater microbial communities from Lake Bonney liftoff mats and glacier meltwater in Antarctica - BON-01 (SPAdes) (version 2) | ecosystem: Environmental > Aquatic > Freshwater > Ice > Glacier...
CCTCGTCGTTCCTCAACGTTGCGTCCCCTCCCCGCCCCAGCCCTAAAAAACCATCCTTCCCTCTCTCTCGCTCGATTGGCGCCTTCATGTCCTTTCCCTCGTGCGCTAGGCCATTCTCCGCGCGCGCCGAGAGAGCTGCCTCCCGTTGCACCCCGCCTCACCTCTTCTCCGGCAGACCTTTTTTTTTCCCGTCCCCGCCGTACGTTTCATTTCGACCGAGCGCCGCGTTTTCCGCGCGCCGCCTCTCTCTCGCCGCCCCCGCCCCCCCCCCTCACCGCTCCCCTCCCCGCTCTTGCTTCTGCCCGCCTTTGGGCGCAGAGCGCGGAGGTCGCGGCCTGGAATCGGAGGGGCGCGCTCCGCGCGCTTCCGCATGTTATAAAAAACCCCTCTCCGTCTTTCCCGCGTCCTTGATTGGGGCGGTTGGTTTGATTTTTCAAAAAAAGAAAAGTTGATTAGAGGGAGAGAGCGACCGACGAAAACGAGAAACGCCGAAAAAATCTCAATCGCGGAACGATCCGGCGCCGGGCCCGCCGCCGCGCTGCAGGCTCCCGGCCCCGCGCTGCAGGCTCCCGCGGTGGTGCGAGAACGACCCCGCCGTCATCGTCATCGACGCCCGCAGGCTCGCGCTCATGATGGGCGTCGGCGCCGTCGCCGCCGTCGGCGCGCCGCCGAAAAACCCGACCGGCAGCGTCGGCGCGGGCGGCGGCGCGGGGGGAGGCGCGCCGCCCCCTCCGCTCCCCGCCCCCGCCCCCGCCGCCGCCGCCGCCTCCGCCGCCCCCGGCGCCCCGTCCTCCGGCAGGCGCTGCGCCTCCTCCGCCGCGGCGCCGGCCCCGTCGCCGGCGAGGAGCGCCGCCTCCTCCCGCGCCTCGGCCTCGTCCCCCTGCCCATACAGCAGCGTCCCCCCGACCAGCACGGCAAAGCCGCACGCCTGCAGCGGCGACCAGCGCGTCCACGACTCGCCCAGCCTTCCCGCCCCCAGGGGCGTGTAGTAGAGCAGCATGCCCAGCAGCCACACGAACAGCGTGCGCATGGTCTCGAGCACCGTGCGGAACACGGCGCCCAGGTGGCTCGTCACGAGCATTCCGGAAACGTTGTAGAGCAGGAGCGCGGCCATGTCCACGGCCAGCACGGTCGCGAGCGTCGGGCTCGCGCGGATCATGCGCAGCGAATCGGCCGTGTCCTCGTGGAAACCCAGGCCCTCGGGCCCGGGCAAGACCTGCGCGATGGGCAGCAGGACAAAGAGCATCAGGGCGGAGCCGTAGGCGCCCTCGAAGCCGACGATCTTTAGAGGGTCCATCGCGAGGTCCGCCATGAAGAAATCCTCGAAGGTCAGCTGCGCGGCCTGCACCGCCTGCGACGCCACGATCAGGCCCATGCCCGCGAGCATCTCGCCCCGGCTGACGGGGTGGGTGGCGCTGCCCTCGCCGCCGAGGATGGACGAGGCGCCGACCGCGGCGATGCCGGCGGCGCAGGCGGCGATGCCTTGGTAGTGGCGGCGGTTGAGGCGGCGGCGCAAAAAGACGACGGCGAAGACGGCGGCGAAGAGCATCTCCGCGCCGCGCATCATCTGGTAGACGGAGGCGGTCACGGACAGGAGGCCGACGTTCATGAGGATGGTGGCGACGAGGTCGAACACCGAGGGCAGCGCGAGCAGCGCGATGTCGCGCAGCTGGCCGCGTGCGGGCTTGCCGCCGCCACCGCTTTCGGGGCCGTTGCCCAGCAGCGGCTCGGCGGCGCCGTTGGCCTCGGCTGCCGCCTGCTTGGCCTTGTGCTCCTTCCAGTAGGCCAGGGGCAGACAGAAGGTCATGCCTGTTTGTTCGTTTGGTGTGTATTTTTTTGTTGCTTTTTGACGGGGCGTGAGCGGCCGTCGCTGACTTCGAGCGACGGGCGGGGCGCCGGCGAAACGAGGGACAGAAAGTGCGGCGGCCGCACCGAGAAACATGAGCGTCGTCATGGCCCACGGCTTGGTGAAGAGCTTGGGCTTGCCATCGGGCCCCGGAGCCTCGAGCTCGTAGACTGTTTTTTGGTTGGTGTGTGAGAGAGAGAGAGAGCCGTCAGCGGGCGGCGCCGACGCGCGACGACGACGACGACGACCGCGACGGCGAGGACGATTGGCAATCGCGACGCGACAGGGTTCACAGCGCGCGCGCGCCGATTGTCTAACGGCGGACATTCGTCTCGGTTGCCGGTGGACAGGGATCGGTCCCGGCGCGTTTGGCGCGACGCGCGGGTCACGTTTCCGGCCCACTAGTCAGAAGAGAGAGGAAACAAAAACACTCGCGCCACACACGCCCGAACGGCGGCGCTCACCAATCTTGGCAAACAGGCTGATGGTCGTGCCAAACACGATCAGGCCCCCGACCGCCACGTGGCGCGACATGGCGCCCCGATGAGAGGGGGCGTTGGCAAAAAAGGTCCCTGCTGTGAGAGGAAAAGGGTTTCCCCGTCACGTTTTGCCAACAGGCGGCGATCGCGTGATGGAGGGTCGTGATGATAAAGTTTCAGTGTCGACGAGGCAGAGACGCAAGCTACACGATTACGCAGAGAGCGCGCCCTCCTGTTCTGTGTCGGCGTGACACGTCACCCGACGTCCCGCGCTCGTCCTCGCTCCGCGCCTACCGCCGCCGCCCCTCGTCCTCGTCCTCGTCCTCCGCGGCAAAGATGGGCTTGGGCTGCGTCTTGGCGTAGGCGGCCGTCAGCCTACCAATGGTGTCGTCCTGCCTGCCCGCGTGCCGCAGCATCGAGGCGCGCACGTCCTCGGCCCCGCCGGCCGCCGCCGCCGCCGCCGCCGCCGCCCCAGCCCGCCCGGCCATCAGGCTAGTCAGCATCGTGCCGCCGCGCCCGCTCGCGGCGGCGGCGGCGGTGCCGACCGCATAGAGCGGCGCGCCTGCGGGGCCCACGGCGGGACGCGAGGGGGCCCCGCCGGCCGCCGAACCTCCGCCGCCGCCGCCGCCGCCGCCGCCGCCGTTGGCGCGCGGCGCCTTTTTGCCGCGCCGCTCGGCCGCGGGCGCGATGACGAGCGAGGGCAAGGAAAAGTCCTCGGGCGCCGGCCGCCTGGGCGCACGCCCGACGCACGGCAGGGCGCCGCGCGTGCTGCGGCGCGGGTCGAACAGCACGCGCGCGGAGCCCGAGCGCGCGTCGCCGCACCCGAAGAAGATCTGGTTGAGGCGCGGGTGCCAGCACACGCCGGCCACGTCGGCGCACCCGGACGCGCCGAGCCGCCGGACGACGGGCATCGAACTCGCCGCGCCGCCGCCGCCGCCCCCGCCGCCGCCACCGCCGACGCCCCTTGCTGCTGCTGCTCCTGTTGCTGCCGGCCGCGCCGCCGCCCCGGCGCCGGCGTGCATCGCGCCGCTGATGTCGATGAACACGAGTTGCCCGCCGGCCCCCCCCGCGCCGCCAGCGCCCCCTGCTGTGCCGCCGCCCGCGCACCCGGCGACCAGCAGGCGGCCGTCGGGGCTGAAGGCGACCGACGCCGCGGGCGAGTCGGCCCACAGGCCGCCGACCTCGCCGAGCAGCGCGGGGTTGCCGCCACCGGCGCCCGGCCGCGAGGACGCGGCGGCGGCCGAAGAAGAAAGCGTGGACGACGAGGACAGCCTGCGGGCGTCCCACAGGCGCACGGTGCCGTCGAGCGAGCGCGACGCAAAGACGGCGGCGGGCCCGCCGCCGCCGGCCGCCGCGCCGCCGCCGGCCGGCGCAAACGCGACGCACGTGACCTCTGCGCCCGGCGCGTGCGCGCCCCGGATCGCGCGGTGGCCGCACGCACCCGGGGGCACGTGCGACCAGTCCTGCTTGCCCAGCATCTTGGTCACGGGGCCGGCCACCACCCCGGTCGTCGCGGCCTGGCCCATGCGCCCGCCCGCGCCGGCCTGAGGTCCGGACCACAGCTGCACGCTCCCGTCCGACAGGCCGCCCGCGATCAGGGCGCCGGACCCGGGACTGAAGACGCAGCACGTGGCGCGCACGCGCCCGCCCCCGCCCGCGGCCGCGGCCACGGCGGGCTTGATCACCGTGCGCTGGGCGGCCGAGGTGGCGTCCCATAGCCTCAACGTCCCGTCCTCGGACGACGTCAGAAACACGGCCCTGTCGCTCGGGTGCCAGCACCCGCCCGTCAGCGCCGCGCTGTGCCCCTTTGTGTGTCGCGCGTCGCGCACGTACATGTCCCCGCGCGCGGTCTCGGCGAGGGGCCTGCCGTCGCGGTCGTACAGGCGGGCGGTGGGTGCCGCGGAAACCACGAGCAGCGCCTCGCCCTGCGGCGCCCACGAGAGCGCCAGGACAGCGTGGGCGTCCTCGCCCGGCCGGAGCTCGCGGAAGGGCCTCAGGTCGGCGCGCATGGCCCCAAAGTCGTAGAGGCGCGCGACGCGGTCGGAGCCGCCCGCGGCCAGGCGCGAGCCCTGCGGGTCGGCGGCGACGGCCAGCACGGCGCGGGCAGGGCGGGCGCCGGGGCGGTCGCCGCCCTCGCCGATGCCGAAGGCCGCCTCTTGGCTGACAGGAAGGTCGTACGGATCGTCGTCGCCGTCGCCTCGGTTGTCGTCGCTTTCACTGTCGCCGCCGTCGCCGTCGTCTTGGGAGCGTGCGCGGCGGCGCGAGTCGGGAGGCCGAGGGCGCGGGGGGCCGTAGGCGCCTGCCTCTCGTCCATCCTCGTCGGCGTCGCCGGCGGCGGCGGCGGCGGCGGCGGCGGCGGCGCGCGGCGGCGACGGCGGCGGGCGGGGCGGGCCGTATGCGCCGTCGCCGTCGTCCGCTGCCGCTGGCGCGGCTCGCGCTCGGGGCGGCGGCGGGCGCATCGGGCCGTACGTCGCTCGTGCCGGGGGCGGCGCTGCCGGCCCCCCGCCCGCCGCCGCCGGCCCTCCCGTGCCGAACGACATCGGGAGGCTCGCCATTGCGAGCGCGCGCCGCCCCTCTTCCTCGTCATCCTCGTCGCCGTCGCCGTCGCCGTCGCCGCCGTACCGCCGCGCGTCGCCATCGCCGCCGCCGCCGCCGCCGCCACCACGACCGGTGCGGCCTCCGCCCGCGGACTGGCCCATGCGCGCCGCGCGCGCCGCGCGAAGCTGCGCGAGCTCTGCCGCCTCGTCGTCGTCGCTCATTGTTGGCGGGAGTGTGTTGTCGTTTTGCTCCCTCTCTGCACACGCGGTTTGCTCTCCCTCTATGGTTGCGTTTCAGGTGATCACCATCGAGACGTTGTTCGGTCAGGTTGGATTTGACGTGATATGTTATTGCTGCTACGACCTGCGGTCGCGAGAGAAAGGCCGACTCTAAAAAAAGGCGACGACCGACCGACGCGCCGCGACGCCTACCCCCCGCCGCCGCCGAGCCTACCGGCCCCCGCCGCCGCCGAGCAACGCCCCCAGCGCGCCGACCACGACCCCCACCCCCGCGCCCAGCGCCGCCCCCGCCGCCACCTCCTCCGGCGTGTGCCCCAGCCGCGGGTTGAGCGGGCCCATCGCCGCCGCCTCGCTCGCCGGGTGCTCCGGCGACAGGTCCACGCACAGCAAGCCGAGCACGTGCGCGTGCCTGCCGGCGTGCAGCCGGACCCCGCACGCGTCGTAGCAGACCACGGCCGCCAGCACGGCCGCCAGGGCGAAAGATGCCGACCCGGCGCCCTCGCAGACGGCGAGCGAGGCCGCGAGCGCGGCGACGGCGGCGCTGTGGGAGGAGGGCATGCCGCCGCTGCCGAGCAGGCGCTCGAGGCTGAGCTCGCCGGTCCGGCGCCAGTGGAGGGCGGCCTTGGCGGCCTGGGCGCCCGCGCACGCGAGCAGGGAGGCGATCAGGGGGGCGTTGAGGAGGACGGCCAGGGGGTTGAGGTGGAGGCCGCCGCCGCCGCCGCCGTCGTCCGCCGAGGGCATGGGGCGGCCCATCCGTCCGCGTGCCCTGCGCGCGCTCGCGCTCCTATCCGCGCTCCGCCGACGGTGGCGACGGGCGCCGGCGGCGCGTGCGGCGCGGGCCGGCGCCGGCTCCCTTGCTCGTCCTCGCACGCGCAGGGCTCGGTAGCAGCTTCGGATGGCGATGTGTTGTCGAACTTATCTCGCGATCGCGTTCGGCGTCGCCGAGGCGCGGGAGCGGGGATTTCGGCGTTCCGCGAGAGAGCAAGGGGGGACAGACGGCTGTCCCGCGCGCGCGCCGTTCTCGGGGGCCGTTTTTCGCGGGCGCGCCGCACAGTGTATGTAAGAGTGATGTGTCAAAAAGGTCTCCGATGAATGAAAGCAGATCGATAGAGGTCGCGCGAGATCGGGCAAAAGAGGTTAGGCGAAAGAATGGACGAGAGTGGCGGTTGCGGGCGGACGACGCAAAAGCAAGAAGAACGGCGCGGCGCGCGAGGCGGCGGCGGCGGCAAAAGAGCCTTTCCAAAATCGTGTCACACTAAAACGAGAGGCGAGCACGTCCAGCGACTCGCGGGCGCGGATCCGGGAGCGTCCGGCGCGACAAAGGAAACCGACCGCCGGACGGAGGCCGCCCCAAAAAGGAAAACGAAAAACGTCAGCCGTCCTGATGGGCATGCCGCCAAGGCGAGGGGGAGGAGGACCCGCCGCCGCCGCTGGCCTGGTGGTGCGGGCAGCGGTGCCAGCTGAGGGCGCGGATCTGCTCGGCCGACAGCCGCGACAGGTCGGACAGCTGCACGCCGCCCGAGGCCGCGCGCTCGGGCGGCGCCAGGACAGAGGCTCCGCTCGCGGCCCGGGAAGCGGCCGGCGGCGGCGGCGGCGGCAGCGGCGGCGCGACGCGCGCCGCCGGCCGCAGCGCCGTCATCGGAACGCCGGCGGTGGCGGCCGCAGCTGCAGCTGCAGCAATCGCCACCCCCTGCTCCTCCTCGCTCTTGTCCCTTGTCCCGGCCTCGACATCGCCGTTGACCGCGGCGCCGCCGCGACGGGCGCCGCCCGCGACGCCGCCCGCCAGCGACGCCGCCCGCCCGCCCGACGACCCCCCCTCCTCGTCCTCCCCCTGCCCCTCAGGCACGGGCGCCAGCAGCATCCCGTGCGCGCACTCGTCGTCGTCCAGCTCCTCCTCGGGCGGCCCGCGCACGTCGAACTGGTCGAAGCGCCAGCAGAGCAGCGTGACCAGCGCGCTCGAGATCAGCAGGCTCGTCGGCCCGAGCGACCACGAGATCACGGGGACGAACAGATACCACAGGCGCAGGCCGATTGTGAACGCCATGCCGGCCTTTACCGAGACGCGGCGCGCGTCCATCTGGCTGAAGATCACGCGGCCGTCGCGGTCGTGGTTCAGGGGGGACGAGACGGCCCTCAAGAGGAAGCTGAGATGCACGTAAAGACGCATTGATTGGGCGAAGTAGCAGAAGCTGGCCCAGAGGACGCCGACGCTGCGCGGTTGGTTGGGTGGTTTCGGGGTGAATTTTTTTGATTCGGCCGGCGGCGTGAGCGTGTGGGAGGTGCAGCAAACACGGAGCGCGCGCAAACCCTTTGGCTCTCTCGCTCTCGCGCCTGCATTGCACCAAGACAGGGGGACGCTCGACGCAAGAGTCTACACCCTCTCTCCACCACCACCCCACTCGCGCGTCCCGTTTTGCGCCTCGTCGTCGTCGTGGTCGTCGTCGTCACCGTCGCCGTCGTTTGCCGTCGTCGTCGTCGCGCGATGAACTCACCTGCAGGCGAGCACGGCGACGGGCGGCACCAGGGGCGGTCCCGTTGCGTGACTCATGATGGGGTCGTTCATGGCGAGCTGCTTGATGCGGTCGGTCTTGACCGGGTCGAGCATGATCTGTCGTTTTGGAGAGTGCGTTTCGTCGTTGTCTCCGTGTTTGCGCTCTCGGCGTGTGTGTTTCTTTTCTTTTAGCGGGTTTGGGCGGCGCGGGCGTTTTACGGCGCACCATCGGTAACCCCCACCCCTGGCGCTCGGCGTGGCGCGCGCGTCCCCCCGGATCCTTCTCGGATCTCTCCTTCACGGGGCAGAGGGGTCATCAGGAGGGCATTCGCGCGCGCCGCCGCCGCCGCTCCTTCGCTGCGCCCGCGCTCCCTCGCCGCCGCCCCAGACCGCCGCCTGCACGCCTGCCCTCTTCTCCTCCTCCGACCACAACCCACCGGCACGATCAGCGTCGCCAGGATGCCCGTCAGCGCGCTCATGAAGGTGATGCCCGTCAGCGAGTTGCGAATCGCCTGGATCCCGGTCACCACGTCCTGCTCGCGCGACGCCCAGGTCATGCACGCGACGGCGCGGGCCTTTGGAAAAGAGGGCGGCGGCGTTTCGTCGGTTGTTTTTCCGGTTGCAAGTTTGGGCGTCGGCGTGTTTTTTGTTTGTTTTTGGTGGTCGGCAAAGGTTTTTAGCATGTCGAGGCGGAGCCTGGCGCGCGCGCGTTGATCCGAAGCCTTGCTGGGCGCGTCAACCATTGCGCGAGCTGCGGGACATCGGGCGGGCGAGGGGGGGGAAGCCGGGCGTGCGGGCAGAAAACAGTCGAGCGCGCGAGGGAGACGTGCCGTCGATTGTCCTCGGCGCGACGATGCAGTGGCGGCGGCGGCGGGCGGGCGCCCCTTCCTTCGCCTCACCTTTCTTCCCATGGCCCAGGCGCTGTGCAGCCGGCCCGGGTGGACCTTGTCGTGGATGACAAAGAGCCACAGGTGGTAGCCGACGAAGATGCCGAACGAGATGATCACGATCGCGAGCTCGAGCTTCCAGCGGTCCATCGTTCGCCGCCGCTTTTTCGGTTTCGGGGGGTGCGAGCAGACAGCGCGCGGGCGGCGCGGCGCTTTGTTGTCTGCGCGCTCGGCACTTGTCCCCCCTCGACGAGCGTCGCCCGTCGCTCTCGGCACAATCCGACGGCTCGCGAAGGACGGGGCTTTGGTCGACGGGGCGATTGAGCGTGGGGGTTTGCTTGGGGCCTCGCGGGCGTGAAAAAAAATGATGGTCTCGGCGCGGTGCGGGGGGGGATGCGGCGGGCGTCAGAGAGGGAGTGAACCTGCGCGCGCGCGCGCTGTATTTCCAGAAAGTGACAGTCAGCACCAGGTGCGAATCGTCGCGATTGAGGCGGGGCGGGTCGATCGACGGTCGCGTCGCTTTTCTTTCGGCCGTCGCTCACGCTGGCGCCCGACCGCCCGCCCGCGCGCACGCCGACAGACGACGACGACGCCAGCAGCTCGCCCGGCCCTTCCGCCCGGTGGAGACATCGCAAACCTGGCCGTGCGCTGCTTCGCGGCCATGGTGCGCCGCTTCAGCGAGTGGCTTCTTCACCACTATTTACACCCACCCATCCATCCATCGACCCACCCAGGACGAGCGCCTACCAAAAGTACCTCGGCCCGCCGGCCGGCCCGTCCCCCCCGCCGCCCCCGCCCGCCACCCCCGCGTTCTCCTGTGTCTCGGTGAAATAACGGACGTCGCGATTCAGCGCGCCGTCAAACAAGAGAATAGAGGCGACGTTGCCGCACCGGTAGCAGTAGTTCGGCGCCGACCACACGGTCACGAGCGACCGCTCGGGGAACATGTACTTGAGCCCTTCCTGCACGAGCTGGTGCGCGCGGCACACGAGCTCCAGGCCGTTGAGGCGGCTGAACTCGGCAGTCACGCGCGCGCCGAACAGCCACCCCGCGCCGCGCGGAGACACGGCCCACGCCTCGACGTCCTCCGGGTCCGACCACATCAGGTCGCAAAAGGGTCCCTCGTGGGGGATCTCGCACACGCGGTCGACCGTGCGCACCTGGTCCAGGGTGCGCACGTCGGGCGAGAGGCCGCCGTGCACGCAGAGCACGCGCCCGTCGATCAAGGCGGCGAGCGTCAGGTAGTCGAACACGTCGGTGCAGTGGCGCCAGGCGTTGGCCGAGCCGTATTTCCGCGCGCACTCGTCGTAAAAGCCGTAGACCTGCGTGATCTGGCGCGACTCGTGGTTGCCGCGCAGCAGGGTCACGTGGGCCGGGTGGCGCGCCTTCAACAACATGAGCAGGGTGAAGGTCTCGAGGCTGTTGTACCCGCGGTCGACAAAGTCTCCCATAAACACATAGGAGGTGTCGGGGCACTGCCCCCCTGTCTCGAACAGGCGCAAGAGGTCGTGGAACTGGCCGTGGATGTCGCCGCAGACGGTGACGGGTGCGCGCACGGGCTGGACGTTGGACTCCTCGACGAGGATCTCCTTGACCTGTTGTGCGTTTGTTTTGTTTTTTGTTTGGTTGGGGGGGCGAGCGCGTGAGCGGGCGCGCGCGCGCGCGCTTCGGCGAGGCGCGTCGGCCGCTCGAACTCACGTATTCGCACAGGGCCTTGAGCTCGTCCTCCAGCAGGAACTCGCACCGTCGGATCTTCTCGATCCACTTGTCCAGGTGAACGACGCCCATGGTGCTTGGGTGCGCGGGGGGCGCTGGCCCCCCCCCGGGCGTGGTGGTTTTTGAGGGGGAGGAGGGAGGAGGAGGAGGGGGGGCGAGGAAGCGAGGGCTTCACAGGGGCGCGGTGGACGACCACGAGCCGCACGCGATCGGTCGAGGGGTTTGCGGTCGCGTTTGTGTGTCGAGCAGGGGACGGCGTCGGCGCGGGCGGAGAGGAGGGAGAGAATGAGCGAGCGAGCGCCAAACATAAGGGCGCCTTCTTTGCTTGCAAGAGTCAGTGGTCTGAGCGTGCGTGATTTGAGAGAGGGAATGGAATGTTGTACGTGTCTTCTGTCTGTGTGTGTGTGCAGGGAAGTGGGACGGACAGCGCGTGGACTTACGGCACGAGGACGAGCAAAACTCGTCTGCACGAGTTTCGCACTGCAACTCGCTACAAAACGCCCTCCCCCCCTCCCCGCTCGCCGCGCCACGCGCTCGCGACAAAGCACTTTGTTGTTCAAGGTCGATCCCGCCGTCTCCCCGCAACAACCACACCCCCAACAGCACACACCCGAGAGGACGAAACGAGACACATTCTCAAAAAAACTGACAGCCTTTTTGATCACAACCCGCCATGGGCGTCCTCACGGACCTCGTGCCTGAGCTGGGCGCGCCCAAGCACCTGGACCGCGACTGCGCGCTGCAGCGCGTACGCGCGCTGCTGTCCTCGTCCGCGCCGCCCGCGCCGTCCGCGCCGCCGTCGGCACCCGCGGCCGTCGTTTCCGGCGCCGTTTCCGCCGCCCCGCCCCCCTCCTCCTCCTCCGCGTCGGCCGCCGCCGCCCGCGCGGCCACCCGCGACGAGCACACGCCCGCCGCCATCACCACGCCCGTCGAGCGGCCCCGCCTCACCGCGTGCACCTTTTCGGACCGCCGGGAGCTCGCCGCCTTCGAGGCGGCCGTCGAGGGCCCGGCCCTGCTCGGCTGCCGCCCGCCGCCGGGCGAGGAGGCCGGCGGCCGCGGCGGCAGCCCGGGATGGGAGCGCCGGCTCGGCGGCCTGAGCGCCGCGCGCGCTTTGGTCGAGGCCCGCGGCGCCGCGTCCGAGGCCTTCGAGGCGCGCCTGCTCGGCCGCTGCCTCGCCGTGCTCGAGGACGGCGAGGTGCGCGTGCGCCAGGCCGCGGGTGGGTGCCTCGCCGCGCTGGCCGCCGCCAGGGGCGTCGCAGTGCTGGACGCGGCGCTGGCGCCGCTGCTCGCGTCCATCCGGCGCAACTTTGACCGAGAGGGAGAGGAGGGCGAGGGCGAGGGGGGCGAGGAGGGGGGCGCGGGCGAGGAGGAGGGCAGGCCGGGCGGCGAAGGCGGCAACGGCGTCGGGACCTTCCTGGGGGCGGACGTGGGCGGCGGGGACGCGCCGCCGCCTCTGGCCGGGACGACGGCCCGCGAGGGCTACGGCGGAGAGGCTGAAGCAGAGGCCGCGTCGGCCGCTGCCGACCCCGCGACCGCGACCGCCGCCGCCGCCGCCCGACCGGCGCCGCCGCCGCCGGCCGGCGACCTCCTCTCCTCGCTGCTCGCCTCGGCCTACAAGCCCCTCGTGCCGGGCTCGGGCGAGATGCGCCACGGCACCGAAGGCTGGAAGGCCCTCGAGACGAGCGTGCGCGCCCTGCAGCAGGTCGTCGACGCGCTCCCGCCCCGCGACGTGGCGCCGAGGCTCGGCGCGCCCGTCCGCGCCGTGCTGTACGGCTCGCTGCGCCACCCCAACCGCTTCGTCCGCGAGACGGGGCATTTCATGCTGGCGTCGGCGGCCGCCGCGCTCGCGGGCCCCGAGCTGGAGGCGGCCGCTCCCGAGCTGGCGCCGCGCATCGCCGACGGCCTGGCGGACAACTGGTCGCAGGTGAGGTACGCGGCGGGGGTGGGCGCGCGCGCGTTCATGGCCGCGCTCGGGGCGCTGGGCGGCGGGGGCGCGGCGCTGGCGGCGTGCGCGGGCGGCGACGGCGGCCGCGGCGGAGGAGGCGCGCTGGGCGGCGGGGGCGGTTGGGAGGGCGGCGAGGGGGGTCAGGCGGGCGGCGATGAGAACGGAGAACCGGGGGACGGCGAGGCGAACGGCGAGGGCGAGGACAGGGCAAACGGGGCTTCCGCCGCCGCCGCCGCCGCTCCTCCCCCGACGACGACGATGACGGCAACAACGACGACGACGGCGACAACACCAAAACAGCAGCGGCCCATCAACAGCGAGGTGCTGTCGCGCGTGCTGCCCGTCCTGCTGCCGCCCATGTGCCTTAATCGGTACTACGTCGCGGCGGGCGTGCGCCTGTACGCCCAGGCGACGTGGCGCCTGCTGTTTGTCGGAGCGTCGGCCGGGGGAGAAGAAGGAGAGGACGAGTGGCGCGGCAACGGCGGCGGCGGCGCAAGCGGCGGCGGCGGCAACGGCGGCGGCAACGGCGGCGGGAGCGCCGGCCGCGCCGCCGTCGCCGCCCACTGTCCCGCGGTCGCCGCCTACTACGTCTCCCAGTCCAAGGCCAACAACCACGCCGTGCGCGAGGCCGCGTGCGCCTGCATCGCCGAGCTCATGGAGAAGGTCGACCGCGCCGCCGTGGCGCCGCACGTGCCCGCGCTCCTCGCCGCGCTGCGCGCGTGCTTCCGCGACGCCTCTTGGCCCGTGCGCGACGCCGCCTGCACGGCGCTCGGCCGCTGCGTGGAGGCATACCCGGAGGAGACGCGCGGGTCGGTGCTCGCCGAGCTGTACGAGCTGTGGGCGGCGCACCTGTGGGACAACATCCCGACCGTGCGGGAGAACAGCGCGGCGGCCCTGGGCGGGGCGCTGCGCACGTACGGGACGGGCGGGGAGGTGGGCGCGGCGGCGGCGGCGGCCGCGTCGCTCCGCGCGGCGGCGGCGGCGGCGGCCAACGCCAACGCCAACGCCGGCGGCGGCAACGGGCCGGCCGCGCACGCCGGCACCGCGGGCGCCTCCAACGGCGGCGGGCCGGGCGGCGCCGCGGCCCGCTGCGCCAGCCTGCTGCGCGACCTGCTGCCGCGCGCCCTGGACCAGCCCGAGGAGAGCGCCCGGTACGCAGGGCTGGAGAACACGACGACGTTCGGCGTGGCTGCGCGCAAGGCGCGCGACAACGACGCCTCGGTGCACACGGGGCAGGACCTTTTCTCGTGCGGCTCGCTGACGGCGCGCTTCAGCACGCAGCGGCTGGTGCGGTCGGACGGGTGCATGGACCACGGGTTCAGCCGGGGGAGGCAGCCGTGGGAGGCGTCGGACGGGGCGGTGCACCTGCTGCGCGAGTACTGCGTGTGGTGGGCGGGGGCGGGGGCGGGGGCGGGGCCGGCCGCGGAAGGAGGGGAGGGCGGCGGCGGCGGCGGAAACGGCGGCGGCGGAAACGGCGACGGCGGCGGCGCCCCTCCTCCTCCTCCTCCTCCCGCCGCCGACCCCGTCGAGTTCCTGCCGGTCCTGCTCGCGCTGGCGCGCCTCAACACCTTCCAGCACGCCGCCAATCTGCGCGAGACCGTGTGGAAGTGCCTGCCGGACGTGGCGCGGGGCGTTGGCGCGCGGCGGTTCAAGGCACCGCTCGGGGGCGGCGGCGGAAGCGGCGGCGGCGGCGGCGGCGGCGCGGACGCCGGCGACGGCAGCGGCGCCGGCGACGAGGGCGGCTACCTGGCCCTCTTCGCGCAGGCGGCCGTCGACGACCTCCGGTGCGGGCACCAGCTGGCCGCGGCCGCCGCCGGCCGCGCGCTCGCGGCCCTGCGCGACGCGTACGGCGCGCGGGTGCTGTCGGGGCGGCTGAAGACCGAGGCGGCGCGCCGGGCGCTCCAGGGCGACCCCAACGTGCCCCGTCCGATTGCCGGCGCCGCGCCCCGTGGCGCGGCTGCTGCTGCGGGCGGCGGCGGCGGCGGCGCGGCCGCCTCCACGGCACGCGGGGCGGGCTCGCTCTTGTTCCGCGACAACGACGCGCTGCTGAAGAAGACGTAATATCGGGAGAAGACGTAAATGGGAGTAGGAACGAAGAGCAAGTTATGAACAAATTTGAGTTTCGCCGTTTCTCGAGCGGGGAAGAAAAACAACGGGCGAGCGCCGCAAAGACCACACGGAGCAATTCGCCCCTCGATCGGCCGAATCGTGGGCTAAGATCAGGTTCCAGCACACGCGCGCTCTCCCGCTCCCCCCAATGTCCCTTGCGCCACCGCCGCCACGCGCCGCGCGCCTGCAGCCGCGGCGCCTCCCCTCGGTGAAACAAAACGCGGCGAAACAAAACGCGGCGAAACAAAACGCGGCGGAACAAAACGGCGGCGAAACAACACGCGGCGGAACAAAACGCGGCGGAACAAAACGCGGCGAAACAAAACGGCGGCGGCGGCCCCGTGTGCCCAAAAGAGCCGCCGAGGGGAGGCGCGCCGGCCGCGCTTGGCCGCCGCCGCCGCCTTTTTCCTTTTCCCGCGCACGGTTCTCACCACTGCCGCGCCTTCATGCGCGCCTGCATCTCCTTGGGCGCGTTGTTGATGCGGCCGCCGCGCACCGTGCCCTTGAACCTGTTTTGTTCGGATTTTAGGCCTCAAAAGAGGGTTGGGGGAGGCGGCGGGTGAAACTCCCGGCGGCAAAACACAAAAAACACGACGTACGAATCAACGACGCCCGCCCAAACAGCAAACCCACCCCTTGAAATTCTTGCTGGTGCACACGGGGCACTTCATCCCGCGCTGGAAGTCGTCGGTGATCCACCCGCAGTCGACGCAGATCCGGTAGTCGGGCGCAGCGTCGGCGGACTCTGCCGTCTTTTTGCCGCCGCCAAAGAGGCCGCCGAAGATCGCCTTCGGGGCTGCGGCGACGGCGCGGCCGCCGACTCCAGGGCGCACGGCCGTGGGGCGCAGGCGCGCCATCTGCTCGCGAATTTGCTTGGGGGTTGGTGAGGGAGGACGTTGTGTCAGAGGGCTGGCGCGAGCCTCAGGCGGCGGCGGCGGCGGCGACAGGCGACGGGCGACAGTGGCGACGACGGGCGACGACGGGGCCTTTGACAGAAAGGCGTTTGTGGCGCGCGCGCGGATCACGGGCTCGGACAAACAAGGTCGGGAGACGACGGTGAGATCCATGAGTCTTTCATGGCATAGCCCATTGGTGCGCGGGCGCTCGCTGCTCCCTCGTTGCCCGCGGGGAGAGAGCGAGAGAGGGGGGGGGACGCAGCGTACCGAGGACGAGGGTGCGAACGCGGCCATTGGAGGAGATGCGCTGCGGTATGGCGGGCCAAGAAGATCTGTCGAGTGAAGGTCCGGGAAGGTCAAAGTGAAGAGCGTAGGCTTGTGAACAGGGAGGGCGGCGCCGCGTCCTCTTTCAACGCCGGCGTCGGCGGCCTTGTCCTCGTCACCAACGCCGACCGCCCCCCTTTTTTTTCTCCGCGGTCGCGCTGCGCTGCCGCCGCGCTGCCGTCTCACCAAAGCCCTATGCCATCTCCCCCTTCAATCAACCCACACACACAAAGCAACAGACGTTGGCCCCCCGGCCGCCGACGGCTTTGCGTACAACGGCGCCGCCGCCGAGTACCGCCCCCCGGCCTCCCCGGACGGCGGCGGCAACAACCGCAAGAAGCGCCCCGCCAGCCTCGAGTACGCCGCCAAGCCCGAGGCGGCCCCCCCTCCGCCGCCCCGGCAGCAACAGTGCTACGCCAGCGACAGCGTCCCCGCGCGCGACCCCGACGCGAGCCCCCTGCGCAAGCAGGCGCGCTCGGCGGCCGCGGCGCCCGAGCAGCCGCCCGCCGCCGATTCCTACTACGGCGGCCCCGCCGTTGCCGCCGCCCCCGCCGCCCCCGCCGCCCCCGCCGCCGCTTACGCGCCCCCGCCTCCCGCGGGCGGCGGCGCTTACGCCGGCTACGGCGCGCCGCCTGCCGCGGGCGCCTACGGGGCCCCCCACACGACCGCGTACGGCGCGCCCCCGCCGCCCGCGGGTGGGCAGTACGGCGGCGGCGGCGGCGGCGGCGACGGCGCTTACGGCGCTCCCCTGTTTTACATTACGGCCGCCTGCGCCTTGAGGCTCTTGATAAACTCCCGCACGACCGGGTGCCCCTCGGGCGTCACTGCGTACATCCGGGCGCCGCCGCCCTTGCCACCGTCCTCGGGCGCCGCCGCTGCGCCGCCGCCGCCCCCAAGCTCGCCGCCGCCGTCCGCGCCGCCGCGGCGCGCCGGCGCCCACGTCACGTACCCCCGGCTCCTGGCAAACTCGAGCGACAGGTCGTGCAGCTCGCGCGTCTCAAAGTCGGCGTACAAAAAGCCGGGCGCGGGCACCACGCGGCGCAGCTCGGCCTCCCACAGCGCGATCTGGTCGGTCACGACCTCGGGCACCACGGGCGAGCGCGCGGCCACGCGCGCGTGCGCGTGCGCGCGCAAGAAGGCGACCAGCGCGCCAGAGTCGAGGCCGCGCGACAGCGCGCGCATGACAGACTGGCGCGTGAGCGTGCCGACAAACAGGTTTGGCAGGACGCAGTCGGGCCGGGCGATCTGGGCGAGCACGCGCACCATAGTGGGCGAGGCCGTGTAGGCGTAGACGCGGTAGTTGGTCTCGACGATCACGCCGCCGCCGGCCAGCGCGTCGCCGGCCGAGGACGCCGACGACGCCAGGGCCGCCGCCGGGCCGCCCGCCGCCCCCGCCGCCCCCGCCGCCGCGCCCTCCCCCGCCGCCCCCCCGGCCTCCTGCTCCCCCGCCGCGCCCCCCGCCGCGCCCCCACCACCTCCGCCGCCGACCACCCCGCCCCCGCACAGCGACGCGGCCAGGGCCGTCGGGCTGAAGTGGAGGCCCGCGAACGGGTCGGGCGGCTCGGCGGCGCGGGCGGCCGCCGCCGCCGCCGCCTCGCGCTGCCCGGGCTCGGCAAACGCGCAGAGGAGGCCCAGCTGCGCCATGTGGCAGGCGATGCGGCGCTCGTTGGCGCTGAGGGCGTCGAAGGGGTAGGGCCTGCCGACGGACATGAAGCCGAGCTGCAGCAAGAAGGAGAGGGCGGCGGGCGCGGTCTCGCCGACGGCGCCGCTGGTGCTGCCGGCGGCGGCGGCGGCGGCGGCGGTTGCGGGGGCGCCTGCGGCGTCCGACTCGTGCGCGCCTCCCCCGCCATCCGAGTACTGCTGCTGCAGCTGGCGCGCCAGCGCCGACGACTTGATGTACTCGATCAGCAGCGCCCACAGCTGCGCGTGCGCGTCCAGCAACAGGAAGCGCAGCCCCGCCGCAGTCAGCGCCCCCGTCTCGGCCACCCCGCCGGAACCGCCGCCGCCGCCGCCGCCGCCACCGCGCCCGCCGCCCCCACCACGCCCGCCGCGCCCGCCCCGGCCGCCACCGCCCCCCCCGCCGTCGGGCGCGAGCAGGCCCGCCGACACCAGCAGCGCGTGCACGTCCAGGGGGGCGCACGCGCGGCGCAGCGCAGGCGGCGGGTCGGGCGGCCTCTGCCGCCGGGGGTCCAACAGGTGGTTTAGGAGCGCCTCGCGCTGCGCGCGCGCGTACTCGGCGGCGCGGCGCTCGGTGGGGGCGGCGCGCAGGACGGCCAGGTCCGGGACGCGCCCGAGGACGCCGCGGTTGGTGCTGTGTTGCGTTTTTGTTGTGTTGGTTTTTTGGGGGAGGGGGGCGCGCGTGGTGTGAGCGGCGGTCGGTCTCGCACCGTTTTTTGCCTGTTTGCTTTCCGGGCTCCTCTTGGTGTTCGACGCGGCCACCGGCTCGCTCACACAACAAAACTCACCACCCCTCGAACGCGTCCCGCAGGTTGCGCTTGAAGCTCTCGTCGAGCACGTAGCCGTGCGCCGCGCGCCCGCCCTTGCCGCCGCCGCCGCCCGCGCGGCCGCGGCCGGCCGTCGCCGCCGCCCCGCCCAGCTCGACCCGCGTGACGAGCGAGAGGCCGCGGAGGAGCGCGAGAGTCGAGGCCTGGCGGGACGTGAGCTCGGGCTTCATCCACTGGTGCACAAAGTCTGTGGATTGGGTTGTTGTTGTTGCGATTTGTGTGTGGGGAGGTTGGTTTTCAGAGGTTGGTTTTCAGAGGGCGTCGCGGCCGCGCGCAGGGCGCCCCCTCTTTTGTCGTCCCGTTGGTTGGCAAAGCATGACTGCCAACTCTCTTTTCTCCCCCCAACTCGTCGCCGCGCCTCATGCACCATCACCAACTAGCAAACAACAACGCACCCTCGGGCACGGGCCCGTCCACGTAGAGCAGGCGCAAAGCGTGCTGCTGCGCGAGCGCCGGCAGCGCCCGCAGCAGCGCCTGGCACGTCCACGGCGAGGCGTAGGCGGCGCGGCGCGCGGCGGGCGCGAGGGCGTCCCGCACGTAGGCGACCAGGTTGAGCGACTGCTGCTGCTGCTGCGGCGGCGGCGGGGCCTGCTGCTGCTGCGATTCGGTCGCCATGATGGTTTTGCCGGCGCGCGAGCAGGGCGCCGCCGCCGCCGACGCCTCGCCCTTTGTCCTTTCACGAGCAAATGGCGCGCCTGGGACGGCGCGCCCGCCCACGCGCGCCAAGATCGGCGCTAGGCCTGCAGGCGCTGACGTGTGTGGTGTCGCACCCTTTCTCTCTCGAGGAGCGGTTGAGGCGACGGGAGGAGAGGGGAGCACCCGGCTCGCCGAGACGCAAGGCGCTGCTCGACTTGCGTCGACGGAAGAGGCACGCAAGTGTTGGGCTGATCTGTGTGGGAGCAAGTACTTCAAGTCGTTGTGTGTGTGCGTCTCTTCTTCCTGGTGTGGCACAAATAGCAGGCGACACATCGCGCTCTTTGCCGGCGTGCCGGCGGCGAAGCAAAGCGGAGGGGAGGGGAGGGGAGGGGAGCGAGACGCTAGTCTCTTCTTAGCGCCCTGCTGTCTCGCGTCCGCACCCTGAAATGGCGCACGTACTTTCAACCAACTCGAACCGACCAGCTGCTTTCGCATTGGACAGCACACCCACCCACCAGCAAACCACGGCGCACGAACAGAACCCGCAGACGACCCCGAGTAACCGACGCGCTTTTCGTCGCCCGCCACCGGACACCAAGGCGCGCGCGCGGGTCAGTTGGTCAACGCGTACATTCAGAACGCAACAACCGGGAGCGATCCCTCAGTGACGCGGCCTCGATCCTGGGCCGCGGCGTGCGACGCAACTAGCCCCCAGAAACAGTTGCCCAAACGACGACCGCCGACGCCGCCAGCTGCCGCCGACGACGCGCGCGCGCTCAGCGGGCCGCACCCGGTAACAAAACCATCAAAGGATGTTTTTCGAGGAAGAGAAGAAGGCGCCGGCGCCGACGCGCCCGGCATCGGAGATGTGGGACCGCGACGGCGTCACATCAAAGGGCGCCGGGGACGACGCGGAGAACCCGGCCCTCAACCGCAAGCGCCGCCCCTCTTATCCGGCCGCGGACGGCGGCGGCGGACGCGTCGCCAGCCCCGACGGCGCCTGTGCGGCGGGCGGCGGCGGCGGCAAGCTCGCCGGCGACCCCGACGGCGACGGCGACGGCCCTGACGCCCCGCGCCCCTGCTGCGGCGGCTTCTACAAGCGCGGCTGGTTCTGGGCCTGCCTCGCCGCCGTGGTCATCGTGTGCGTCGCCGCGCCCGTGGGCGTCGCAACTCAGAAAAAAATTGACGCCCAGGGAATGAACCCTCAGGCCCTCACGCCCAAGAGCGCTAAAGGGACGTACGAGCGGTGGGCGGCCGGCGGCGGCGACGGGGCGGGCGCGGGCGGCGGCCTGCTGTTCGACCCCGTGTCGGGCACGTTCACGGCCGGCAACGGCAACCGGACGGTCGACGTGTCGGCGCTCACGTGCGCCGACCTGGCCGGCGGCGCGCCGCCGGCGGACGCGCCGCCCGAGGGCCGGCCGCCGCCCGCGCTCGCGTCGGCAGCTGACCTGGACCCGGCGGCGCTCGCGGGCGCGACGTGGCCGGGCTACGACGACGGGCGCTCCACATTTCTGTCGGGCCTGAGCACGGGCGGCGACTGGGCGTCCGGCGACCTGGCGTCCGCCGCCTACTCCCTGCGCGCGGCCGGCGCCCGCGCCGTCCGCGTGCCCTTTGCCTTCACGGACCTGTTCACGCTGCCGCCGCGCGCGGTGGCGCACCCGTGCGGGGGGGCCGCGCCGGGCGCGGACGCGCTGGCCGAGGCGGCGGGGGCCACGCCGGGGGACGCGGCGGCGGCGGCCCTCGTGCGGCCGGAGCAGGAAGCCGCCGAGGGCGCGGGCGCGGGCGCGGGCGCGGCCTCCGCGGAGAGCTGCAACGCGTACGTTCCGGCGGCCGGCGCGTCGACCCTGCCCCGCTTCCTCTACACGGTCCAGACCCTGGTCGAGAGCGGGCACTACGCCGTCCTGGCCTACGCCCCCCCCGGCGGCGGCGGCGGCGAGGCGGTCGTCGGGGCGCCCGAGTCCTTGGCGGCCGCCTGGGCGCGACTGTGGGCGGCGCTGGCCTGCCTCCCAGGATACGAGGAGCGCCTCGCCGGCCGCGTGCTTGCCGAGCCCCTGGCCACGCCCCGGTCGCACGGCATCGCGTGGGGCGCGAAGGTCGGGGCCAACGCCACGTCGGCGTCCGCCGCGTCCGCGTCCGCGCCGCTGGGCGAGTACTACGCGGCCGCCGCCGACGCCATAGAGGCGCGCTCGTCGGCGGCGGCTGAGGGCGGCGGCGCGGGCGCGGGCGCGGGCGCGGGCGCGGGCGCGGGCGGCGGCGGCAAGGGGCCCCTCTACGTGGTCGCGGGCACGCCCGCCCAGGCCTCGGCGTTCGCCGGCTCCAAGTTCTACGCCGGGCGCGTGATCTCGGCGTCGCAGCTCTACTCGGGCGCCGCGGCGAAGGAGGCCGCGTGGCGGGAGGGGGCCGGCGGGCTGGCCGGCGTCAGGCCTTGGACCGCCGACGCGGCCGAGGGGACGGGCGCTGTCGCGGCGCGCAAGGGCGCCAAGGCCGCGCAGGAGGTGGCGCTGGACGGGGGCAGGTACGCGCCGGGGACCGTCGCGGCGGCGCGGGCGGCGGCCAAGCAGGCGGCGGCGGACGGGGTCGTCGAGATCGAGACGGGGCGGTAGCGCCTTGAGGCCTCCTCCGCGATCGAGAGACGGGAGAACGCGCCATGCGGGAAAAAAGCGGGAACGCCGAGGACCCCCAGGCGGCGCAATCTTTTTTCCTGATTGCTCTCGGAAGATTCTGATTTTGTTCGCTCTTTTTCACACAGATTGATTAGTTCAGCAGCAGCCGCCAAGACCTAGTTCTGGACGGGCGGACCACTATATATGGAAAAATTGCGCGACTCAACCCCCCTAGAAACCAAAGACGATGGCGGAAGCGGCGACGGCCGCGACCGCCGCGACCAAAGACGACGACAACGAAAGGCCGCGCGCCGACGAACCCCTTCTGTTGAGCGCCGACGTACCCAGGAGGGCCTGCGCCTCGGGCTCCACCTCCGTCACGTAGGGATCGTAGACCATCAGCGTCGCCACGGGCATCGACGAGGCGCTCGCGATCTCGGCCGCAGAGTAGGCGTCTGCCGCAGGCTCGGGCGAGGCCGTGGGATCGTAGTGGAGACGGCCGCCGCCGCCGCCGCCGCCGCCGACGACGACGCCGACGGCCGCCGCCGCCGCCGCGGATGCCAGCGGCTGCGGGAAGACGTAGCGCGTCGCGGTCTCGGCCGCGTCCTCGGCGCTCGGCAGGAAGAGCACGTCCACGGCAAGCTGAGGCGCGAGGGGGTCGGCCGGGTCGCCGTCGACGGCAAAGGCCGGGAGCTCGAGCCGCGCGGCGACGCCGTCGGACAGCAGGAGCGTCGCCGTGCGCCCGCGGGGCGGCGGGCGCGCTTTCACGCGGCCTTTGCCGTTGCCCAGGGTGGCGCCGGCGGCGGCAACCGCGCTCGACGGCGGGCAGAGCACGTCGCCGGCGACGTCCGCGGCCGACGCCACGGCGCAGCCCGAGGTGGCGGCGGCGGCAGCCTCCTCGGCGCGGGCCCACGCCTCGCCCCAGGCGCCGCGCGGGCGGGCGCGGATGCGCGGCATCCCCAGGGCGGCGCCGGCCGCGAGGAGGGCCGCGGGCGTGGCGCACGCCAGCCGGGCGGCGGAGGCGGCCGCGTCGGCTGCGGCGGTGAGCGCGGCGGTGGTGTCGGCCTTGTCGCGGATGGCGGCGGCGATCGCGGTCGCGTTGAGCTTGTTGGCCTCGGCGAGGGCCCTGGCCGTCGCGTTTCGGCGGACCTGCGCGGCGAAGGCCGCGGCGGCGCGGCGAGAGGCGCGCGTCCCCGGTGGCGGCGACGGCGGCAGCGCGTTGGCGCGCGCGGCGGCCGCGGCCGCGCCCTCCGCCGCGCTTGCCGCGACCTCGGCCTCGATCGTCGCCTCTGCCGCGGCCAGCACGGCCCCCGCGCGGCTCGCCTGCCTCAGGCGCAAGTTGTCCGCCTGCGCCGCGCAGTCAAAATTCGGGCGGCTCAAGGACGTCTTTTTGGGCGCCGCCGCCGCCGACGCCGCGCCGGCGCCTCCCCCCTGCTCCACCGCCACCGCCAGCAAGGCCCGCCGGAGCAGCCGCCGCACGATCGACGACGGCGGCGCCGCCAGCGGCGAGGCTGAGATCAGGACGGACGCGTCGGTCGTCTCAGCCGGCAGCAGCCACGCCGCGGAACCGGCGGCCGCCGCCGCGTCGCCGGTCGTGGCGTTGAGCAGCGCGCGCAGCGCGGCGGTGCAGGCGGGCTCCTCCCCCTCCTCGTTCGCGCCCGCTGCTGCTGCGGCCGAGGCGACGGAACGCGGCACGAAAGCGGCAACGTCGTCCCCCTCGCCGTCGTCGCCAACATCGTCGCTGTTGTCGCCGTCGCCCGCGCCCCCCAGGAGCCCCGACCGGATGCCGCTCGGCAAGAAGCCGCCGTCGCCGAACGACACCTCGACCGCCGAGGCGTTGGCGGCGTTTGCCCCCGCATCGTACACGCGCGGCGCGGCGTCAAAGCTCTCCTCCGACCGCATCACGACGTCGAGGGCGAGGCGGTTGCCGGCGGCGCAAAAGGGCCACCCCTGGACGTCGAGCGACCACTTGAGCCCCCCTGGCGCGAGGGTGGCGGTCTCGTTGCCGTAGCGCAGGGCGACGGACCGCGTCGCGCCGGCGGGCGGGGTCGAAAAGGTGATGGCGACGGCGGCGCCGGCCGCCGCCTGGGCCTGGGCGGCGCCGGCGGTCGCGGCGGCGAACAGCTGGTCCGGAGACGAGGTGAGCGAAGGGGCGGGGCAGGGAGGCAGGGCCAGGGCCGTGCCGTTGTAGGTGAAGCGCACGGTCTCGAGGGCGCCGCCGATGCCGAGCTGGGTGCCTGGTTTTTTTGCTCGATATATTTGGGGCGTGTTTTCTTGAGCGGACAGACGCCGCAAGCGCGATTGCAAAGAAACAAGTCGCGAAACCAACACTCACCGGTCTTGACCTCGGACGCAACCAAGCGCGCCAGAGAAGGCACGCGCCGCACGACTTCGCCCATGATGTCGACCTCTGCGAGGCGGCCGAAGCGCAGGGAGAGCGTCGAGTTGGCGCTCTTCACAGTGTCGGCGCCGTCCTCGTCGTCGGAAGGAGAGGCGGCTGTCGTGGTGGTGGCCGCGCGCCAGGTCACGGACGCGCGCCGGCCATTGAACACGAGGCGGTCGCCGCCGGCGGTCAGGTTTGCGGCTGCTGCTAGCTCCTGCTGCGCGTGAGACCCCATTGCGTTGGCCACGAGGAAGAGGACCGCGAAGAGCAGGCAGCTGCTGGCAGCGACGCTTTTCGGCGGCGCCATTTTTTTGACTACTTCTTGTGTTTCGGTTTGGTCCCCGCCCTTTGGGCCCCTCTTGTTGGCGAAGGATCCGGGAGACGCTTGCAAGGACCGAATGTTGATGTTGCTATCGCTCGTGGATCGGCGCGCATCTCTGGTGAAGGGACGGGCCTTCTGCGGCCCTCCCAACAATCGCAAGAGACGCATTCAGACAGTAAATTCGAAATCAGGATAACTGTTGTTCGCGGGAATTTGTGACGCCCTACTGCTGCTACTTCTACGAAAAATCAACCAAGCAGCAGCGCCAAAACGACGGCGCCCGACGTGACGGCCGCGAGCGCGGTGGCCGACGCCGACGCCGCGGACGACGGCTTTTTGGCCGCCGCCTCGTCGCCCTGCCCGCTGAGCGCGGCCGCATCAAACAACGTCGCCACGGGCGCCGAGGCCGCGTCGTCGATCTCCTCGACCGAGTAGGCGTCGGCCGCGGGCTCGGCCGCGGCCGTGGGATCGTAATGCAGCCGGCCGCCGCTCGCCGCGGACGCCAGCGGCTGCGGGAAGACGTAGCGCGTCACGGCCTCGGCCGCGTCCTCGGCGCTCGGCAGGAAGAGCACGTCCACGGCAAGCTGAGGCGCGAGGGGGTCGGCCGGGTCGCCGTCGACGGCAAAGGCCGGGAGCTCGAGCCGCGCGGCGACGCCGTCGGACAGCAGGAGCGTGGCCATGCGTCCGCGGGGCGGCGGGCGCGCCTTGACGCGGCCGTTGCCGCCGCCCGCGCCGGGCGGGCGGTTGCCGTTGTTGCCGTTGTCGTCGGCCTTGTTGGCAGTCGCGGGGCAGAGCACGTCGCCGGCCAAGTCGACGGCCGCGGCCGCCGCGGCGCCGTTCGTGCGCGCGCCGGCGGCGGCGGCCTCCTCGGCGCGAGCCCACGCGTCCCCCAGTGGGCCGCGGGGCGGCGTTTTGATGCGCGGCTTGCCGAGCGCGCGGTTGGCGGCCAGGAGCGCCGCCGTCGACGCGCAGGCCTCGTTCGCGCGCGCGGCGGCGGTCACGGCGGTGCCGGAGACGGCGGCAGCCGTGGCGCCGGCAAAGCTGGCGGTGGCGGCGTTGGCGCGGCGGGCGGCGGCGGCGAGGGCGCCGCGGATGTTGCGTCCCGGCTTGTCAGACGAAGCAGAGCCGCCGCCGTTGTCGCCGCTCTTGCTGCCGCTGCCGCCGCCGTTGCCGCCACCGTTGCCGCTGTTGCCGCGCTCGTTCGCCCCCTGCTCGCGCAAGAGCCGCCTGCGCGACGCGGCAGGCGTGTTGATGGAGGAGGAGGACGAGGGCGAGACCGAGGCAGACGTCGACGACGACGCGCCGCCCTGCATCACCGCGGCGGCGGCTGCGGCCGCGGCCGCAGACTCGGCCCTCAGCGCGGCGGTCGCGGCCGCGCCCTGCTTGGCGCGCATCCGCTCGGCCTGCTCGGAGCAGTTGAACTTTGGCTTGTGGCTCTTGGCGCCCGCGCCGCCGCCGCCGCCGCCGCCCGCCTCGATCAGGAGCGCGCGCCGCCGCGAGGGCGAGGCGGCGGGCGACGAGGCGGCGGGCGACGAGGCGGCGGGCGACGGGGCGGCGGGCGACGCGGCCTGCATCACCCACGCCGCGCCCGCGTCGGCCAGGCCCCGGAGCGCGGCCTTGCAGGCCTCCTCCTCCCCCTCCTCCCCTCTCCCGGCCGGCGCGGGCGGCGCCGCCGTTGCGCCGGCCGCCTCGTCGGCCTCGTCGGCGTCCTCGTTGTCCCCGGCCCCCGCCCCGCCCAAGAGGCCCGCGCCCAGGCCCCCCGGCACGTACGTCCCGTCCCCGAACGACGGCTCGGCGCCGTCGGCGCCGTCGGCGCCGTCGGCGCCGTCGTAAACGCGCGGCGCCGCATCGAGCGACCCGCCGGAGCGCATCACGACGTCGAGCGCCAGGCGGTTGCCGGCGGAACAAAAGGGCCAATCCTGGACGTCGAGCGACCACTTGAAGCCGCCGGGCGGGAGCACGACCGTCTCGTTGCCGTAGGCGAGGGCGACGGGCGAGGCGGCGGAGCTAAAGGCGACCGCGACGGACGCGGCGGCGGCCGAGGCGCTGGCGGCGGCGGCGGCGGCGAGCAGCTGGGCCTCGGTCAGGGGCGGCGAGGCGAGGGCGTCGGGGGGGCAAGGGTCTAGGGCCAGGGCGGCGCCGTCGTAGGCGAAGCGGGCAAACTCGACGGTACCGTTGAGGCCGGCGCGGGTGCCTGACGTTTTGGGCGAGGGGATCAAATTAGCAACGCGTTTTGGGGGAGGGGGGGGGGGGGGGGGGGGGGGGGAGGGGATCAAATTAGCAACGCATTTTTTTGAGCGGCGGCCAGAGAATCCGAGTGGCGACGCTCTTCCTCTCCCCCCGTCCCCGACAAGAACCACAACCTACCATTGGTCACGTCCGACGCGGCCAAGCGCGCCAAGGACGGCACGCGCCGCACGACCTCGCCCGCGGCGTCGAGCTCGGCGAGCCGGCCGAAGCGCAGGGCGAGCGTCGAAGTGGCCGTGGCGTTTTCGCTGCTGACTGGGCCCGAGGCGAGGAGCGAAGAGGCTGCCGCGCGCCAGGTCGCGGACGCGCGGCGGCCGTTGAAGACAAGGCGATCGCCCCCAATGGCCAGCGGCGCCTCGACGGTCGCGTTGGTCTGCGCGCGGACGGGCGCCGCCGCGACCAGCAGCAACAGGAGCCGTACGGCAATCGCCGCCCTTGCCTTGTGCGCCGAATTGACCGGGCGCGCCATCCTTCTTTTTGTGTGTCGTTGAAACTGGAGCTCTTTATCTGGATCCCAACGGCGACGCGAAGTTACAATCGAGGAATGTGAGCCAGCTTGCTTCTGCGTCAGGCGGGAAACGGGGGGGGGGGCGGACCATTTGATGCACAAGATGTGCGGGCGCCGCCGGGAGTGCCCGTCGTCGGCAGCCGGCGACGAGGGAGACGACGCGGCCGGCCGCCGGCGCGCTCGCTGAAACAGCGCCGTCGCTGCCAGTGCGTCGCGCTCCAAGAATCCACACTCTGGTTACTGTTTTGGACGAGTGCTCCCTCACACGTAGATTACTTCCGAACGCGCGCGCGCGCACACTCAACTTGCCCAACGCACGCCCATCCCGACGTATCGCGCGGGACTCTACGAAACGTTGTCACGGAGGCCAGACGAGAGAGAGAGAGAGAGAGCGCAAAGGCTAAAAGGAGAGAGACATGGCGCGCGCGCTGCTGGTCGCGGCCGCGCTGGTGGCGGCGGCGGCATGCGTGCAAGCACAGCAGCTGCCCGCTCCCGGGCCGGGAGCGGGGCTGGCGCCGACGGAGAATCAGGTGCGTGTTTGTGTGTCAGAAGAGGGAGGGGGGGGAAAAGGGGGGGGGGAGAGGCCATCCGTGAGGCCCGGCCCCTTCTCTCTCTCTCTTTGCGCGCTCTCGCTCTCTGCGCGCGCGCGCGCGGTGCTTTCGGCGAGCGCGTCGCGTCTCCTTTGCTGCGACCGGTACCAGGCGCACGATCCCGCACGCCGATTTCGTCGTTCGTAACCCTCTTCCCCAAGGAGGCCTCTCGCCGGCGCTTTGCTTGCGCCGCCGCCTCCGCCCAAAGCCCGCCGTCCCCTTCTCCCGCTCACAGCCCCCCCCCCCCCAAACACACCAAACAGGACTTCCGCTTCGGCCCGGCCATGCCCCGCGTCTCCTTCGTCGGCAAGCGCGCCCTCGTGCGCGTCCACCCCAACGCCACCACCCCGGCCCACGCCCTGCTGAAGTTCGGCAGCGTTTTCGAGGTCGACCGCTTCGGCCGGCGCGTCGACGTGCACACCGTGCCCTCGCTGGCGGCACTGACGCCGACGCTGACGCACGGCGCGCGCACCGCCGGCGCCGCGTCGTACACGTGGGTCAAGCTGCGGTACGGCATGCCGCAGCTGGGCCTCAACGTGACGGCCTTCTCGTGCGCGGTCGCCGCCCAGGGGTCGATCGCGATGGAGGCGGCGTCGCGCGCGCAGCTGGCGCAGGCGGCGCAGCGCGTGCAGCTCGAGGCGCTCGCGGCGGCGGGCGCGGTGGTCGGCGCCGCCGGCGGCGGGGTCGGGCAAGGGGGAGGCGGCGTGCCGGTCGGCGCGGGGTCGGGGGGACTGCCGGGTTACAGCCTGCCGCCCGGGTACGCGGCGCTGCAGGGCCGCGCGGGGATGCCGATGCCCTCGGGCGCGGCGGGGATGCCGGCCCAGGGGCCAATGCCCGCCGCCATGGGCGCCCCTGTGTCCTACCTTCCGCGCAGCCCCGTGTACGCGACGGCGCCCATCAACGTGTACGGCAAGAGGCGCCTGCAGCAGTACGCGTCTTCCTCGCCCGCGCGGCCCACGTACGCCAACTGGGGGCCCGCGCCCGCCGCTACGGCGCAGCAGATGCCCGCGGGCTACGGCGGCGCCGTCGGGGGCGCTGCGCTGGGCGCCGCCGCTGCCGCACCTTTTTCCGGCGCTGGCGTTGGATCTAGCGCCACGTACGACCCGACGGCCGAGGGTTACCTCACCCTGACCTTTTACACGGGCTTTGCCAACGCCACGGCCTTCCCCTACGGCAAGGGCAACGCCATCTCGGCGCCCGGCAACGGCCTCAAGTGGTCGCTCGAGATCGCCAATTGGCCGTTCTGCTCGTTCGACCACACGCTGGCGCTTGAGCTGGATGTGTCCACCACCCGGCAAGGGACGGCCATGGGACAGTGGACGGCAGGGAGCGAGGACGCGGCGCCGCTGGCGCGCGCGCAGGCGGCGCAGGCGGCGGGGCGCGGCCCCGCGGCGTCCGTGATGGTCAACGACGCCTTTGCCGCCCCGATCGCCAAGAAGCGGCGGCGCCGGGACCTCAAGCAGGCGGGCCTGGGCGCCTACCTGTCGTACCTGGGGGAGGACGGGGACGCCGCCGCGCTGGCCGGCGGCACCGGCAGGCGCGCGGGCGCGGGCGGGCGCGCCGGCGGGCGCGCCGGCGCCGCGGCCGCTGCCTACGGCACCACGCGCGTGGCCAAGCTGCTGATGAACGACACGGGGTCGGTCGAGCTCGCCTTTCCCACCTACGCGTTCGAGTCGCCCATCGGCGCGCGCGCGGTCAACGTGTCGATCCTGCTCGACTCGGCGCTGGCGCCGGCGTCGTCGGCGTCGGCGGGCGGCGGCAAGGCGGCGCCGTCGGCGCCGGCCTCCTTCACTTTCGGCTTCCCCTACTTCCAGACGATCTACTACGACCCGACGGTCTCGTTCGGCGACACCACGGGCATGCCGATCTCCGACCTGGCGCAGCTGCCGGCCGGTTGCTCGGACGTGTCGTGCCTGGGAGGGGCGGCGGCGGCGCCCGTGAGGGTCGCGGGGCGGCGGGCGGCGGGCGACGGGGCCAAGAATGGCGCGGGCGGCGGCGGGCGGGCAGGCCGCGGCGGGGCGGCAGCGGCGGCGGCGGCGGCGCTGCTATCCGCGCTGGTGGCGGCCATGTGAGGAGACTGCGAGGGGGTGGGGGTGAGGCGGGGGGGAGGGCGCGGACTTGCGCGCGTCTGCAGAACACGCCGCCGCCCGCCGCAGCGCCGACCCGCGCTCGCCCGCTTGCTCGCTCGCGATCTTGCTAGGTATGGACAGACACAACCTCACACCACGGAATGTACTTCACCTCCCCTTCTTTAGCAGCAGCCCCACCCCATTGGAACGAATCAGTCACAACCGACGCTTCTTTTCGTTCTTGTACGACGGGCGGCGGTGCCTGGCCTCGCGCCACGTTGGCGGCGGCGGCCCCAGACGACAACGGATGACGACGACGGACGACGACGGCCGAGAGCAAAAAGGCAGAGAAAGTGTAGAATACAAGTGCGCGTCGTCGTCACGCGAAGCAAAAAGCCGTACTACGCAGCGGCTCTGTTCCCAGGCCCTCCAGAGAGTCACCTCGCCGCCGGCGCCGTCCTCCCCTTGCCGTTGTCGCCCTTGCCGCCGCCGCCGCCGCCGCCCGCTCCGCTGTTGCCGGCCGCCAGCCTCAGCGCGTCGCGCGAGCCCGCCAGGGGCGCGTCCCGCAGCGCGGTGTTGGTCGCCATGCTCAGCAGCCACGCGCTGAACACGGCAAAGGGCCCGCCGCCGCCCGCGTTGCCCCCCTCGGCGCTGCCCCCGCCCTCGACTCCAAACCGCGTCCTCCTCACGCCCTCGAGCATGTCGGCCAAGCCCACCGAGTCCCGCCCCCCGCGCGCCGCCAGCAGCGCCGCCTCGTTGACCACGTTGGCCAGCTCGGCGCCGCTGAAGCCCTCGGTCAGCAGGGACAGGCGGTCGGCGGCGTCGGCGCGCGCCGCCCCGCCGCCGTCGACCGGCACCCCCCTCAGGTGCACGCGCAGCACCGCCAGGCGCCCGGGCGCGTCCGGCCGGGGCACGCGCACGCGCCGGCTGATGCGCCCCGGGCGCAGGAGGGCCGGGTCGAGCACGTCGATGCGGTTGGTCGCCGCCAGGAGCAGGACGCCCGGGCGGCCCTCGAACCCGTCGAGCTCGGTCAAAAGTTGGTTGAGGGTCTGGTCGCGCTCGTCGTTGCTGCCCGCCCCGCGCTTGGCGCCCAGGGCGTCGAGCTCGTCGATGAAGACAACGCAGGGCGCCAGCTTGCGCGCCTCGGCAAATAGCTCGCGCACGCGCTGGGCGCCGCGCCCGACGAACAGCTCGACGAATTCCGACGCGCTTGTGGCGATGAAGGGGACGCCGGCCTCGCCCGCCACCGCCTTTGCGAGCAGCGTCTTGCCCGTTCCGGGCGGCCCGTACAGGACGACGCCGCCGGGCATGCGCGCGCGGACGCGGGCGTAGCGCTCAGCGTCGCGCAGGCAGCCGACGCACTCGAGCAGCTCGGCCTTGGCCGCCTCGCAGCCGGCGACGTCGGCAAAGGTCACCCGGGGCGCGGCCGGCTCGCCCCGCGCGCCGGCCTTGCCGCCCTTGCCGCCCGCGCTGTTGCGCCCGCGGCGGCCGAAGGGGCTGCCGCTGGCGGAGGAGCCGCCGCCCGAGCGCGCGTCCATGGCGCGCCGCAGCATGAAGAGCAGGGGGAGCAGGGGCAGCCACAGCGCCAGCGCGGCAAAGGCCACGTTTCCGAGCGCCGACAGAGCCCCCGCGCGCACGACGCCAAACTCCACTCCTGCGGCGAGCAGGCGCGCGGTCAGGACGGGGTCGTGGCGGTCGGCCACCTTCACGTAGAACTTGCGCACGAGCGCGGGCGGCTTGCGCGCGGCCTCGGCGAGCTGGTTCGGGTTGGCCACGGCGGCGGGCGCGGCGGCGGGCGCGGTCGCGGCCGCGGCTGCCGCCGGCTGCTGCTGCTTTTGCTGCTGCTGCTGCTTCCGCCGCTCCTGCTGCTTCTTCTGCTGCTGCGTCTGCCCCGCCCCCGCCGCCCCCGCCGACGCCACCGCCGCCGCCTCCGACGCCACCGCCTGGGAGGTTACGCCGGCGACCCCGCCGGCCTCGGGCAGCACGTCAAAGTAGACGCGCGACGTTCCCGCCTCGAGGCGCGCCGCGCGCACGCGCCCGGCGTCGACGAGCGCCAGAAGATCAGAATACAGCACCTCGCGCGGCGCCATGCGCTGGCGGGCGGCCAGGCCCAGGCGCGCGGCGCCGAAGACGAGGCCGGCGATGGCGCCGAGGGCCAGGGCGCGCAGGACGGCCAGGGCGCGGCGCAGGGCGTCCTGGCGGGGGCCGGCCGCGCCGCGCTGGGGCTGCTGCTCCTTGCCGTCGGCGTCTCCTCCCCGGACGCCGCCAGCCCTCTTTTTCTTCTTCTTCTTCTTGTTGCCGTCGTCGTCGTCCTCCTCCGCGTCGCTGTCGTCGGCGCCGCTGTCCTCCTCGTCGTCGTTGAAGTCCGCGCATCGCTTGACGCTGCTGCTGCTTCCGTTGTTGCTGCTGCCGTTGCTGCTACTGCCGTTGCTGCTGCTGCTTCCGTTGCTGCTGCTGCCGGCGCCCTTGCCGTCCAGGGCGCCGCCGCCGCGCATGAACGGCGGCAGGCGCTGAATCACCGCCTGCCACGGTCCGAGGTCGCCAATATTATTGTTGTTGTTGCCAAAGCCGCCGTTGCCGTTGCCGTTGGCCGCCGCTGGCCGCCCCGTCCGCGGGCTGGCCTTGTCGGCCTTGGCGGCGGTGGCGGTCGCGTCCTCGTCCTCCTCGACGCCGGGCGCCGTCGGCGGCGGCGGCGGCGGCGGGACGGCGGCGGCGGCGCGGACGGCGACGGCATGCGACGCCCGCCGTGCGCTCAGCCGTATCCTGGGCGGCAGGCTCGGCGCGCGCCCAGAGCGCGTGGTCGCGGCCCGCGTCCCAGCTTGCGCTGGCCTGCATGCGGCGGCCTGCATGGCGGGCGAACCCCTGCCTCTAAGGGCCTCAAAAAAAAAAACCAAGTCGCTCGATCCCTTCTGCCCGCGAAATTGGGCTGCGATGCGAATGCTGGCGATGGCAGGGTGCGGTCGAGCGGGTGCGATGCGCCGAGTACTTTGCGGTTGTGTTGAATTGTGCGGTTCAGGTGGAGAGAGCCCTTGCGCTTCCTGGACGCTCCCCTTCCCCTGTTGGGGGTGGCCACCCGATTGGGGATCGGCCTCCCGCCCACACCAAAAGCCTCCGACTCCAGCGCACTCCCCTCACACGCACGTCGACCAGCCCCACCATACCTCTGCTCGCGCGCGCGCGCGACACACGAACACGCACGTAGACCCAAATACATCACGACGCATCACGGACTTGAACTTCAGAGAGGGGGCCCCAACAACCTCCTTCTTCGCACCCTCTGTTCGTCGCCTGCATACGTCGCGCGCACGCGCCAGGGCGGCCAGAGAGTGTAGCCAGGAGTCAGATAACCGGCCTCTGGGCCTGGTCACAGACAACACGCACAACCCGACGAGGGAGACAACAAAGGAGCAAGAGGCTCGATGTCGGCGGCGCGCGTCGCCGTCGGCGTCGGCGCCGGGCCGACAGCCCCCTCGTCGGCCTCTTCCGCCGCCGCCGCCGCCGCCGCCGCCGCCGCCGCCCCGCCCCTGCCGCCCCTACCAAGCTGGTACGACCCGTCGCGCTTCGAGCAGCCAACCGCATCGACGTCCTCGCCCGACGCGACGGCAAACGGCGGCGACGGAGGCCCGACGGCGGCGGCAGCGAGCGCGACTGCCCCGCCGCCGCCGCGCGAGGCCGTCGCCGCCCTCCGCCGCGCCGCGCCCGGCGGCTCGCTCTCCGAGGTCGCCGCGGCCCTGTCCGCCCACCTGGCGCGCCTGCAGGCCGGCATCGCCGAGGCCGTCAACGCCGACTACGGCGAGTTCGTCGCGCTACCCGGGCGCCTGGCGGGCCTGGACGCCGCGGCGGGGCGCATGCGCGCGCCGCTCGAGCGTGCGGCCGAGGCGGCGCGGCACGCGCAGTGCGATGTAAAGGGGGAGCTCGCGGCGCTGAGGGGGGCGCTGGCGCGGCGGCAGGCGGCGGCCGAGGCGCGCGCGACGCTCGAGCTGATGCAGGAGGCGGCGGCGGCGGCGCACAAGCTGGAGGCGCTGCTGGCCGAGGCGGACGGGATGATGGCGGCGGCGGCCGGGGCGAACGAGGAGGAGGTAGAGCACGCGCGGCGGCGGCAGTCGCAGCAGCAGCAGCAGCTTGGGCAGCGGCAGGGGCACGGCGGCGTCGGCGACGCCAGCGGCATGAGGCCCTCATCCGCTCAGCAGCAGGCGCAGCAGCGCAAGCTCCAGCAGCAGCTGGCCGCCCGCGGCCGCCTGCTCGAGCGCGCCGCGGGAGAGGCCGGACGCCTGGCCTTCCTGTCGGCGCGCGGCGACGGCCTCGCCTTTCTGCGCGCGCTGGCGCCGCGCGCGGCCGCCGCCCGCTCGGCGCTGGACGCGCACCTGCGCGCGGCGCTCGCGGACGCCTTGTCGGCGCGCGACTGGCCGTGCGCGACGCACTGCCTGCGCGCGTGCGTCGAGCTGGGCGACGGCGGCGCGGCCGAGGCGGCCCTGCGATCGGCGCTCGCGGGCCCGGTGATCCGCGACCGGCTGCGGCGGGCGGCGGCCGGCGCCGCCGCGCGCTCGGCCGCGGCGCCCTCGCAGCAGCCGCAGCAGCCGCTGCTGGCCGAGGCCCTGACCGGACTTCTGGAGGCCGTGCTCGACGCCGGGTGCAGCCCCGCTGGCGAGGGGGTCGCTGGCGGCGGGGCAGGAACAGCGGCCACGACAAACGGCAGCGCTGGCGGCGGCGGCGCGACGGGCGGCGGCGGCGTTGTCGGCGGCGCCCGCCTGCTCCTCGATCCCTCCGCGGGCTTCACCTCCGCGATCGACCTGCTCGGCGCCGTCGTGCTCGCCGAGCTCAACGACCAGCTCGGCGCCTCCCTGCCCGCGGCCTTTGGGTTCGCGAGCCTCCCGGCCTTCCGCGCCAACCACGGCGCCGCGCGCGACCTGCTCTCCGAGCTCGAGGGCGCCTGCGCGACGGGCGCGGCGCTCGAGCGCCTTCGGGCGTCGCCCGCGTGGTCGGCCTTCACGCGCCGGTGGAACCTGCCCGTCTACTTCTCGCTGCAGTACCAGTCGATCGCCGGGCGGCTGGAGGAGGCGTGCGCGTCGCCCGAGCTGGTGAGGGCGCCGGCAGCGTCAGCAGCAGCGGCAGCAGCAGCAGCGTGGGAGCAAACGGCGGGGGGCGTGGCGCCGGCGCCGGCACTGGCGCCGACGGCGGCGCTCGCAGACGGCTTGGACCGCTGCTTCTCGCCCGCCGTGTACGTGCCGCAGCTGGGGGACCGCTTCTTCCGCCTGGCGTGTCAGCTGGCCGCGCGGTACGCCACGTGGGTTGCGGACGTGGGCACTGCCAACGCCCAGCAGCAGCAGCAGCAGCAGCAGCAGGCGCCCCCCGCCGCCCCCCTGCCCGCTCCGACCGCCCTCGGCCCCGACGGCAGCGCCCTGCCCGCGCCGCCGCCGCCGCCCAAGCCTCCCCTCGCCTGGGCGGCCACCGCCACGGCCGACGACCTCGTGCTCGTGTGCGTCGACGCCGACGCCGCCGCCGCGCTCCTGCGCGGCCCGGCGCGCGCCGCCGCGCTCGCCGCCCTCCGGTCGCCCGCCGCCTCTTTTGCCGGGGCCGCCGGCGCGCCGCCACCGGATGCCGACGCCGACGCCGCGCGCGCCTCGGCCGCCGCCGCCGCCGCCCTCGCCTCGGCCGCCGCGCGCGTCGAGGCCTCGGCCCTGCGCGTCCTCCGCGCCCTGGCGGCCGCCCCCGTGGCCCGCTGCGCCGCCGCGCTGCAGCAGGTCAAGGGCGTCACGGCCACGTACAGGATGACCAGTAAAGGGCCGCCGACGAGGCACAGCCACTATGCCGCCACCGTCCTGGCGCCCCTCGCCGCGCTGCTGCAGCAGCAGGGCGGGGGAGGAGCGGAGTGGCAGGGGCACGGGCAGGCGGGCGCCCGGGCGAGCGGCGGCGGCGGCGGCGGCGCATGTGCCCTCTCGCCCGCCTCGCGCGCGGCGCTCGCGGCGGGCGCCGTGGCCGAGGTGGGCGCGCGCTTCCGCGCCGTGGCCGAGGAGGTGCTGTCGGCGGTGCGCAAGACAGAGACGTCCCTCCAGCGGCTGAAGAAGAACCGGGCGGCGGCGGCGGCGGCGGCGCCGGGCGGGGCGGGGGCGGGGGGCGGGGGAGTCGGGGACGACGGGCAGGGGCAGGGGCAGCAGCTGTCCGACTCGGACAAGATCGCGCTGCAGCTGCTGCTGGACGCGCTCGAGTTTGGGCGGCGGGCGGCGGCGCTGGGCGTCGCGCTGGACAAGGGGCGGGCGGGGGGAGGGCAGGAGGCGGGGCCGGGGGCGCGGCCGGGGCAGCAGCAGCAGGGCGAGGCGGCCGCCGCGTTTGCGGCGCTCGTCGCGGCGGTGCGGCCGCCCGCGGGCGTGCCGCTCCCGGAGAGCGCGGCGTCGGGCTTGGCGGCGTTTGGCCTCGCGGACGAGGCGCTGGCGACCGTTTCGTCGGCGGCCGCTGCGGACGAATGAGAGAGTGATTCATCTTTTTTTCAAAATCGAAAAATATCAAAGGTCCAAACGACGGCGACTCATCCCCCGTTTCGACGGCCAGGGAAGGACAACAGGGCGAGACCCGCCTCGAACGTGTGCACCGCTCCTGACTGCTGCCCGCCGCCCGGCCTCCGGAGCACCATCGCCTCGGCCCGCGCCATCCCCGCGCCGCGGTACGCCACCGCAAAGGAGCTGCTGCTGGTGTGCGCGGCGGCAAACTCGATCCGCACAGAGCGCGGCGGCGGCGGCGGCACCGGCGGCGCGATCCCGTCGGCGGCGGCGGCGGCGGCTGCCGGGGAGGGGGCGGCGGCGGCCGCGGCCCGGACGACGATGACGCCCGCGTCGTGCGGCAAGGGTCCGGCCAGGATGAGGCGGCGGAGACCTTCGGCGCAGGTCTCGGCGAGCGAGGGCGCGGGCGGCGGCGGCGGTGGCGGCGGCGGCGGGTCTTGGCCCTCGCCGTCGCTCCCGCGGCTCGCGCTCGCGCTCGCATCCTCGGCGTCGGCGCTCCCCGGCGCCCGCCCCCCGGCGCCCGCCTCCTCTGCCGCTGCCGCCGTCGCCGCCGCCGCCGCGCACCGCTCCCCCAGGCTGCGCGCCAGGATCGCGCGCATCACGCGCTCGCCGACGCCCGACACGCTCACCGCCAGCGCGGTCCTCGTCGATCGCCCGCCGCCGCCGCCGCCGTCGCCGCCGCTGCCGTCGCCGTCGTCCGCCCAGCACGCCGCCCCAAACACCGCCGCCGCACCCACCCGCCCCGGCGTCTTCATCGCCAGCCCGCCCGACGAGACCGCCGCGGCCACGCGCCCGCGCGCGTCGACGGCCACGGCGCCGACCGTGTCGAGCGCCCACCCGCCGTCGTCCTCCTCCTCCTCGTCCTTGTCGTCGTCGTCGCTCGCGGCGGCGCGCGGGCGCTTGCTCGTCGCCGGGGCGGCGGCGGCGGCGCTCGCGGGGTTGGTCGCCACCGTTGCCGCCGCTACTATTGCCGCCGCCACCGTTGCCGCCGCCACCGTCGCCGCCGCCGCGACGTGCTCGTCGAGCGCGCGCCGGTGCCTCCTCCACGCGCGCCGCGCCCGCACCGACCCGGCCAGGTAGCCCGGCGCCCGCGCCGCGTCCGCCTCGCCCTCCAGCCCGCGCGACAGCGCCCACTGGCGCGCCCCGTCGCCCGCGAGCACCGACGGCCGCACGAGGCCGAGCGGCAGCGGCAGCGCCGACTCGGCCGCCAGCAGCATCGCGGCGCGGCAAGGGTGCCGGATCCCGGGGGCCGCAGCAACGGCCCCGAACGCGCCGTCGGAGCCGCGCATCGCCGACGCGTCGGCCTCGGCCGTGCCGTTGGCGGCCAGGCTGCTGCCGACGCCAGCGTTGGCCACGCCGCTCTCCTCGAGGCTGGCGACGGCGGCCGCGGCGGCGCGCAGCGCAGCGCCGGCGTTGTTGGCGCCCTCGCTCCTCGCCGCGCCGGCGCCGGCGTCGGCGCCGGCGTCGGCGTCGGCGTCGGCGTCGGCGTCGGCGTCGGCGTCGGCGTCGGCCCGCGCGCCCTCGGCCAGCCCCGCGTCCACGGCGGCCCGCATCGCCTCCGCGTACTCGGCGGCGCGCGCCTCCGAGTGGAAGCCCGCACCGGCGTGCACCGCCACGAACATGATTAGTGTTTGTTTGAGTGTTGCTCTTCTGGCGGATCGATGGTTTTTATTTAGGGAGGGGGGGAGAAGAGGGGATCGCGGTGCAATTCTCCCCCTCTCTCTCGCCTCCAACCAATCCCACAATCCACCCCACTTGAATAACTAGCCGGCGCTCAACGCCGCCGCGCGAGCATCGACACAAAAGGCGCAGCCGCTACGCCCGCACCCCGCGCGCCGACTCGCGATTCTGCTCCCCGAAACGCGACAATGGGGCAGAAGAAGCACAAGCACGCGCGCCGCACGGTGGCGTTCTTCAAGCTGCACCACGGGTTCAAGGAGCCGTTCAAGGTGCGTGTGCTCATGAGACGGCTCGTGGTTGGCGCTCAATCGTGTTCGGATAAAGCAAGCCGCAGCGCGGTTGCCGCCGGCCGTCGGCCGTCGGCGTCGTCCGATCGTCTCCCCCGCTCACAACGCCCTCCTCCCCCCGACTCACCTCGTCGCCCCC
>Ga0209390_10001939_pt1 | contig 37912 bp, 29 predicted proteins | sample BON01_FD_187212 | JGI IMG/M metagenome (GOLD analysis project Ga0209390, IMG submission 187212) | Freshwater microbial communities from Lake Bonney liftoff mats and glacier meltwater in Antarctica - BON-01 (SPAdes) (version 2) | ecosystem: Environmental > Aquatic > Freshwater > Ice > Glacier...
AATTCAATTGATGCTAATTTCGCAGGTAAATATGCCGAAAAAATGAAAACACAAGCACTAAGCATGGCTACTATATTGCAAATGAAAATTCAGTAAAATCATGTTTGTTATTTTATCATTAACTGTATTATTTTAATTATTTCATAATAATATGCGTGCATACTACTTTTTAGTGTGTCATTAAATTAATTATCATTATTTTAGCAAATTAAAACCTCAACAATGCAAATCAAAATAACAGGTTCTGGAAGCTATATTCCTACAGAAAAAATTACCAATTCTGATTTTTCAAATCATGAATTTTTGAATGATGACGGTTCAAATTTTAAAGCTTCTAACGAAGTAATAGCTAGAAAATTTGTTGAAATAACCGGAATTCAAGAGAGAAGATATGCAGCAGAAGATATGGTAAATTCTGACATGGGATTTATTGCTGCAAAAAAAGCTATAGAAAACGCAAAAGTTGACCCTGAAACTTTAGATTATATAATTTTTGCACATAATTATGGTGATATTAAACATAACTCTATACAATCTGATACCGTGCCTAGTTTGGCTACAAGAGTAAAACACTTGTTACAAATAAAGAATCCAAAATGTGTTGCTTATGATGTTTTATTTGGCTGCCCAGGCTGGATAGAAGGAGTAATACAAGCGCAAGCATTCATAAAAGCAGGCATGGCTAAAAAATGTTTAGTTATAGGCTCTGAAACTCTATCAAGAGTTGTAGATAAACACGATAGAGATAGTATGATTTATTCTGACGGAGCTGGAGCTACTGTAATTGAAGCAACAAATGAAGAAGGCGGAATTTTAGGACATGAGTCTGCAACCTATACATTTGAAGAAGCGAACTATTTATTTTTTGGAGAATCTTTTAATAAAGAAGAAAATTCAAATACCCGCTATATAAAAATGTATGGCAGAAAAATTTATGAATTTGCGCTTAAACATGTCCCTAATGCTATGATGACTTGTTTAGACAATGCCGGCATAAACATTAATCAGGTTAAAAAGATATTAATTCACCAAGCAAATGAAAAAATGGACGAAGCAATTATAAACCGTTTTTACAAGTTATATGCTCTTCCTACTCCTGAAGGTATAATGCCAATGAGTATTCATAAACTTGGAAATTCGAGTGTTGCAACTGTTCCAACTTTATATGATCTTATAATAAACGGTAAAGTTGAAAACCAAAACATAAATAAAGGTGACGTACTGATTTTTGCTTCAGTTGGAGCTGGAATGAACATTAATACTTTTGTGTACCAAATGTAATTTTTTATTAAAAGGTTAAAGGTTTAAAAATTTAAAGTTTAATTTTGCTTTACATTTAAGTAATGAACTTGAAAATGTAAACCTTAAAAATGTACGAAAAAACATACCCAAATAAACGGTTTAGAATTACTTTAGAATTTCTAAAAAAACATATAAAAACTTCCGAAACAATTTTAGACTTAGGCGTTCCAAATCCTTTTTCTAAAATTATGACAGAAAATGACTACGTTGTAAAAAACACTAAAGGAGAAGATTTAGATAACAATCAAAGTGAGCTTCAAAATGAAGAATACAGTGTTTTTACCGCTTTTGAAATTTTCGAACATTTATTAAATCCGTATACAATTTTAGAAAATGTAAAGTGCGATAAGATTCTGGTTTCTATACCAATGCGCTTATGGTTTTCTTCTGCTTATAGAAGTAGAACGGATAAATGGGACAGACATTACCATGAGTTTGAAGACTGGCAATTAGACTGGCTACTAGAAAAAACTGGGTTTAAAATTATAGATAGCGTAAAATTTAGCCATCCTGTTAAAAAAATAGGGTTCAGACCATTACTACGCTTCTTTACGCCTAGATATTATTTAGTTTACGCAGAAAAAGTAAAGAGCAATTAGCCAAATGAATTACTACATCATCATTCCCGCACATAATGAAGCGCAATTTATTGGTTTAACCTTAGATTCTTTGGTAAACCAAACTGTTTTGCCTTCTAAAATTATTGTAGTTAATGATAATTCTACCGATAATACTTCGAAAGTAGTAAAAAAGTTTACCGAAAAATATGCTTTTATTTCTTTGGTCGAAAAAAAGTCAGATGCCGTTCATTTACCAGGCAGTAAGGTTGTTCAGGCTTTTCTAGGAGGAGCAAAACACATGGATAACAACTATGATATTATTGTAAAAGCAGATGCCGATTTAATATTTCCGAAAAATTATTTTGAAACAATTATCCAACATTTTCAGTCTGACGAAAAAATAGGAATGGTTGGTGGCTTTGCTTACCTTGAGAAAAATGGCAATTGGATTTTAGAAAACTTAACCGATAAAGATCATATTCGTGGTGCTTTCAAAGCCTATAGAAAAGAGTGTTTTAAAGAAATTGGCGGTTTAAAACCAGCTATGGGTTGGGATACTGTTGATGAATTATTATGCAAAATCTATAATTGGAAAGTTGTAACTGATGAAAGTTTGCATGTAAAACATTTAAAACCAACTGGTGCCAATTACAATAAAGCCGCCCGTTACAAACAAGGTGAGGCTTTTTATAGTTTAGGTTATGGTTTTTGGATAACAGCAATAGCTTCTTTAAAATTAGCTTTAAGAAAGAAAAAACCATTGCTTTTTATAGATTACATACAAGGGTTTTTAAAAGCTAAAACTAACGGAAAAGAATTATTTGTAACCCCTGAGCAAGCTAAATTTATACGCAAGTATCGCTGGAAAAAAATGAAAGAGAAGTTGTTTTAAAGCACACGTTTATAGAGCTTAACATAAAAAAAAATTATGGAAACAATAATTTTTTTTAATAGATTTTTAATTTTTTTTTTAAATTTTATTCGGAATATTGAATAAAATAAAAAATATGAAAAAGAAATACTTTACATGCTTCGCCCTTTTTATGTGTGTTTACTTGCAAGCTCAAGATTATGTAGATATTGTAAAACTAACGAGTAACAATGCAAATTTAGGAAATATTGAAGATGACTATGAAACCAATGTCAATAATTTAAATTTTGAAATTTATTATCCTACTGTAATAAACGAAAAATTAGTACTTCTTACTGGAATTACTGTAGAAAATACAGCATTAAATCTTTATCAATCTGCGGATAGAACAAATTTGACCATGACGCGCTTAAACCTTGGTATAAAATACCAACATTCTGAAAAGTGGTCTGGTACTTACGTTTTTTTACCAAAGATAGCTTCCGATTTTAATAACATTGGTTCAAATGATTTTCAGTTTGGTGGAATAGCAGTTATTGACTATCAAGCTAACGAAAATTATAAATATAAATTTGGATTATATAGTTCAAGTGAAAATTTCGGAACTACTTTAACGCCAATTATTGGACTTTGGCACCGTTCTAAAAACGAAAAATTTTATATAAATGCAACTTTACCAATTCGAATGGATGTTAATTATGCATTAACTAATAAATTTAGTTTAGGCTCTGATTTACTTACTTCTATTAAATCTTACAACCTTTCTGAAGAAAATTCATTGAGATATGTACAGGAGGAATCAATTCGTCTTGCAATGTATGCTTCTTATGGATTGTTAGATAACGCATTATTACTAAGAGCAAAAGTAGGTTTTGACACTACTGATTATGGCTTATATGACTCTAACGAAAAAATAGGAGTTCAAGTTTTAACTGTTCCATTAGTAACAGATAAGAGAACTAGACTAAATTCAGAATTTGATTCAGGAATATTTATTGGAGGAGATATCATTTACAGATTTGATTTAAAAAAGAAAGACCAATAATCTTTCATCACATTATTCAAAAGCACCATAAAATAATTTATGGTGCTTTTTTTATAGCTTTAAGTCAGCGTAAAACAACTAAAATAAATGAATTTTGAAAAACACAAGCCTATATAACAATTAACTCATAAGTTCTTATTATTTTAGCAGATATTTACAAACTATGATGCTCGTTCGCTATTTATCTCAAATTGGGAAATATTTTATTATGCTAAAGGAGGTTTTTAAAAAACCTACAAAATGGAGTGTAATGAAACAATTAATCTTAAAAGAAGTTGACGACTTAATTATTGATTCTCTTGGTATAGTTGCTTTTATTTCTTTTTTCGTAGGTGGAGTTGTTTCTATACAAACAGCTTTAAACTTAACGAATCCTTTAATTCCTAAATATTTAATAGGTTTTGCAACAAGACAATCCATTATTTTAGAATTTGCACCTACTTTTATCTCTATTGTAATGGCTGGCAAAATGGGTTCCTTTATTACTTCTAGCATAGGGACGATGCGTGTAACCGAACAAATTGATGCACTAGAAGTTATGGGTGTAAATTCACTAAACTATCTAGTTTTTCCTAAATTAATGGCGCTATTGCTTTATCCTTTCGTGATAGGCATTAGTATGTTTCTAGGTGTCTTTGGAGGTTGGATTGCAGCGGTTTACGGTGGTTTTTCATCAAGTCCTGAATTTATTACAGGAATCCAAGAAGATTTTATTCCTTTTCATATTACTTATGCTTTTATAAAAACTATTGTTTTTGCTTTAATTTTAGCAACAATTCCTTCTTTTCATGGCTACTACATGAAAGGTGGCGCATTGGAAGTTGGTAAAGCTAGTACAGTTGCATTTGTTTGGACTGCTGTGGTTATCATTTTAGTAAATTATATTTTAACACAATTACTTTTAAGCTAATGATAGAAGTTAAAAATTTAGAAAAAACATTTGGAGATCAAAAAGTACTAAAAGGAATTAGCACGAATTTTGAAGCAGGAAAGACGAATTTAATAATTGGACAAAGTGGTTCTGGAAAAACGGTTTTCTTAAAATCTCTTTTAGGAATTCATATTCCTGAGGCAGGAACTATTTCCTTTAACGGAAGAATTTATTCAAATTTAAAAGACAACGAAAAAAGAGAACTTAGAACAGAAATAGGAATGGTCTTTCAAGGCAGCGCATTATTTGATAGCATGACCGTTGAAGAAAATATTGGTTTCCCCTTAAAGATGTTTTCTAACAAAACGCCTAAAGAAATAAAAGAACGAGTTGATTTTGTTATTGAAAGAGTAAAATTAATCGATGCAAACACTAAAAAACCTTCTGAATTATCAGGAGGAATGCAAAAACGTGTTGCTATAGGAAGAGCAATTGTAAATAACCCTAAGTATTTATTTTGTGATGAACCTAATTCTGGTTTAGATCCAAAAACAGCAATTGTAATTGATAATTTAATTCAAGAAATCACTAAAGAATATAATATTACAACTGTAGTAAACACGCATGACATGAATTCTGTTATGGAAATTGGTGAAAAAATTACGTTCCTTAAAAATGGATTAGTAGAATGGGAAGGTTCTAATAGAGAAATTTTTAAAACAGATAACGAAGCAGTAACAGATTTTGTTTATTCTTCTGAATTATTTAAAAGAGTCCGTAAAATGTATTTAGAAGACGATATAGATTAGTCTTTCTCTTTTACAAGTATTTTTTCGTTTTTTAATTTTATACGTAACCAGTTTTGCAAGGTTTCATTACTTTCTAATACCTTTTTAGCTCTTGTTTTTTTAGTATAGTTTATTCTAAAAATAGGGATTGTATCAATAGTAGTGAAATTAGTAACTAGCGCATTAGCAAAAGCTATTTCATCAATTTCTGGCTGTAAAGACTTTATTTCGTTTGCAATATCTTTAAATGAAAAAGTAGTTTCATTTTTTTGAGTTAGTTGGTTTTTTAAATCAAATATTTCTCTTTCTTTTTCAAGCAAAACAGCTTCTTTCTTAAGTAGTAATTGTTGGTTAGATAAAAAGGACGATTCAATTTTATTAATTTTATTTATAGTTTCAATATTATCTGCATTTTGCAAAACTTTAAATTCACAATTTTCATAACCCATCTTTCTCATTTCATCCTCAAAATTTGCAATATCGGCATTTGACAGACTTTTACCTATCACTGCAAATTCGATTTTCTTAGCTGCATAATCTGTATTGACATCTAAAATTAAAATGCCTTTATCTGTTTTTACATTTTCAATTAAACCTGTCACTTTTCTGTCAAAATCTGATTTTTTGTACAGCTTATAAAACATATAAACACTTGGAAGTAAAATTGCAAATGCAAAAACTGTAATTATTTGTGAAATTCTTTTCCTTCTTTGAGAATTTGCGTAAGCTTCATAAGGAAATTTTAAAAAACGAACTACAATAAAAGTAGATGCGGTTATGAAAACAGTATTTATTGAAAACAAAAACATTGCTCCCCCAAAAAAAGCCCATTTACCTGTTGCTAAACCATAACCAGCAGTACAAAGAGGCGGCATTAAAGCAGTTGCTATAGCCACACCTGCAATTGTATTTAAAGGCTTGTTTCTTCTGCTTAAAGCAACAATAAGTGCTAATCCCCCAGATAAAGCAATAATTACATCTCTAACATCTGGAAAGGTTCTATTAACGAGCTCTGGTGTTTCACTTTGGAAAATGGGTATGCTAAAAAACAAAAAGGAAGTAACCAAACTAAGAATAACCATGACGGCAAAATTCTTTAATGCTTTTCTTAAAAAATCAATGTCATTAATACCTAATGAAAGTCCTATTCCTAATATAGGTCCCATTAATGGGGAAATTAACATAGCACCAATCACTACAGCTGGAGAACTTGTATTTAAACCTGTAGAAGCTATTAAAATGGAAAAAATTAAAACCCAAGCAATTTGACCCCTTACATAAACTCCAGCTTTAATGTCTTCAATAGTAGCTTTTTTATCTGTATCTGATGAAATATCAAATATTTCTAATAAATACTTTTTGATAACCGCTAAAATATTAATATTAGAGCCTTCGTTATTTTCCATTTTATATTAATTAAGTTTTGAAACTATTGACTTAATATCTTGTTCTTTACTTTTTGGATAAATCAAAAGAACGTTCTCTCTATCTACAACGATATAGTCGTTTAAGCCGTCAATTACAACGGTCTTTTTGCCATCTGTTCTAATAATATTGTTCGTAGCGTTTTCTAATAAGACATTGGCATTGATAATAACATTTTCGTTTTTGTCTTTTGGTAATTTATCATATAAAGAACCCCAAGTACCTAGATCATTCCAATCGAAAGTAGCGGGTAAAACAAAAACATTTGTTGCTTTTTCTAAAATGGCATAATCTATTGAAATATTATCCGCTAAAGGGTATTGTTCGTCAATAAAAGCTTGTTCTTTATCAGAATTATAAACCGCATAACCATTCATAAAATGATGGTACATTTTTGGTTGAAATTTTTCAAAAGATTCTAAAACGGTTTTAATACTCCAAATAAAAATACCTGCATTCCATAAATAATTCCGACTTTGAATAAACTGTTTTGCTGTGTGATACTCTGGTTTTTCTCTAAACTGCACTACTTTTTTTATGGGTCTGCTGTCTAATTTATCAAATTCTATGTAACCATAACCTGTATTTGGAAAAGTAGGCACAATACCTAAGGTCATTAATGAGTCTTGCATTTCACAAAAGTCAAAAGAGCGTTGCAAATTAGCTACAAACTGCATTTCGTCTTCTATCCAATGGTCACTTGGTGCTACAACTACTACAGCATTTGGGTTTTGTTTTTTGATTTTTAAAGAAGCATATAAAATACAAGGAGCTGTATTTCGCATTGCTGGTTCTAAAACAATTTGCTCTTGTTTTACCATTGGCAGCTGTTCTAAAACTAAACTATTGTAGCGTTCATTTGTTAATATTAAAATATTTTCTTTTGGTATTATTTGCGATAATCTACTAAATGTTTTTTGAATTAAAGTATCACCTGTTCCAAGCATATCGTGAAATTGCTTAGGAAACTCAGTAGTGCTTACAGGCCAAAAACGAGAACCAACACCGCCGGCCATTAATATTGCGTAATAATTTTTATTCATTTTTTTTATTTCAAAGTAATTAATTGGGTAATAATTCTACTTCCGCATTTGGTTGAAAAAGAAATAATCTTCCTGTACTAACCTCAACACATTCGTATCGTTTAACTCTAAGTGCAATTTTTTTAAAAATTTTACCATTATGTATTCTAAAAAGACTTCCATAAGGTAACTCAAAGATATAATTTTTATCGTTTTGTTCTTCATCAAATTGTTTCAATGCTAAAGATAAAGTTGCATCTGTATCACTACTCGCCTTTGGATTTCTAAAATGACGGGCTAATAATGGCAATAATTGATTAGGAAATATATCTGGTCTAATAAATGGAACCATTAATTTTTGAAAAGTAAGTTTCCATTCTTCCCCATGTGGCTTTATAAAACGGCCATATTTTTCAAAAGCAACCAAATGTGCAATTTCATGAATTAAAGTCATTAAAAAACGATATTTATTCAAATTTGAATTAACCGTAATTAAATGAAAACCTTGTGCATCTTTTCTATAATCGCCATGACGTGTTACACGCTCATTTACAATTTTTAAATGTACGTGATTTGCTTTGATTAAATCAAAACAAGACGAAACTGCGTGTTCCGGAAGATATTTTTCTAAAACGTTACTCAATTTTATCGTTCTCTTTTTTTAGGTTGATTTAATGTTTTTACATTCAAATTAGAAACCACTTTTTTACCTGTTTTTGCTTTTAATTCTTTCATAGCCACTTTTGCTATATTTCCACCTTGTTTTGCAACTTCTTTACTTTCTTCAAATCCTTCTGGATTTAGCGCAGGCAAAATATATTTTGCAGAAGCTTCTGCCAATATATTCAAAATGAAATCTAAATTGATCCTGTTGTCCCAAAGGTTTTTCTTTTTTAATCCTTTCAACACTTTATATTCTTTTGTAGTATTTCAAGACCACTTTTTTGAAATAATGTCCGTTAGAATGGCAAATTGTTGTCCTTCTATGACCACTGTTTTTTTCATTCGTCCGTTAACTCTTTTCGAATTTCAATACTTTTAAAACGTTGATTAATCCAATTTTTGGAGTAATCTAATTGTAAATATTGTTCTAAAGCTTTGTCACTTGTTATTTCTGAATCTTGTAATCCGTCTAATCGTTCTGAAGCTGTTTTGGCTAACCAAAGTTTAAAAGGCTCTGCTTTTGGAGAAAGAATAAACGGAAAAGCTGTTCTGTATCCGCAACATCTGTTAAGCATATTTTTCCATCCCGTACTTGCATTTTGAACTGTCCGATTTTATCGGACAATTCACTTCCTTCCTTTTTTAATTTTGCTTTTAAATCCCTCTAATATTTTCTTGGACAATCACTATTTGTTAAAAATTCAATTACATCAATAATAGAAATAAACCATTTTTATTATTCATTATCTCAAGTGGTTCTAACTTTATTGTTATCAAATAGCTAAATTGCACTTTCTTTATTCATAATAATTAATAACTAAGGTGTTGTTGCTGAAACTTGCAATACTTTCCCGTTATAAAATTTATTTCCATTTAAAGAAAAATCGTGGATATAATTTGCCATTTCATTTGCAGAAATAGGCGCTTCATATCCTGGAAAAGCTTCTTGTAGCATTTCAGTATTTACCGCACCCAGCGCCAAAACATTAAATGCTATTCCGCTTTCTTTATATTCTTCCGCTAATAATTCTGAAAGTGTAATTACAGCTCCTTTACTAGAACTATAAGCTGCTAAACCAGGAAACTTCGTACTACCTTGAATTCCGCCCATAGAACTAATGGTTACAACATGACTTCCTTTTTGCATAAATGGAACACAAATACGGGTTAATTCGGCTACAGCAAAAACATTTACTTTGTACACATTTTCAAAATCTGTAAAAGAAATTTCTTCAAAAGGTTTATTCAACAAACTTCCTGCATTATTAATAAGTACATCTACTTTTTTCCAAGTCGAATTTAAAAACTGCTCTACTTGAATAAATTGTTCCTTATCAGAAATATCTATTGACAAGCAAGTTATATTTTTATGATCGATGAAAACCTGTGGCATTTTTCTTGAAATAGCTAAAACGTTGTGTCCTTCATTAGCAAATTGTAATGCTAATTCATAACCAATTCCGCGGGAGGTTCCTGTAATAATTATATTTTTCATTATTTATTCAATTGAATTTCTTTCGAGTTAGCATTCATCATTTTATCTAAAACTGGAATCATTTTATTTACAACATTTGTCATGTGCTTTGTATCCATTAATTCAAATTCGTCGTCTGGTTGATGGTAAAAATCAAAATTTTCAAAATCAAAAGTAGAAACTGTTTGAGCTGGCACATCAAACTCATTAAAAAAAGGATAATTATCTGAGGCTCTAAACAATTGGTATTTAGATTGAATTGGGATATATCCAACGAGTTTTTCGCCTGCATATTCATTCATAATTTGCGCCATATTGCTTCTACCAAAACCCGTTAAATAAAGCAACATATCATCACGCTTCATTTTAACCCCAATCATTTCAAAGTTAAACATAAAATACAAATTCAGGTTCTGTTCCTTTAATTTTTTTGCCAAATGTTTTGAGCCCAAAAGTCCTTTTTCTTCAGCAGAGAAAAACACAAATAACAAACTTCTTTTATTGCTTTTGCTTTGAGCAAAATATTTCATTACTTCTGTTACTGCTGTTGATCCAGACGCATTATCATTTGCGCCGTTTGCAATATCATCTCCATTTACAGCAGATATTTTACCTATATGGTCATAATGCGCTCCAATAATAACAAATTCGTTTTTCAACTTAACATCATTACCTTCGATGTAACCTACAATATTATAAGAAGTTTTATCAAAATTTGAAAGTGTGTCGCGGTATGTCTTAAAGTAAGGTTTTACATTATTTTCTTTTAATAAATTTTCTAAAAAAACACTTGCTTTCTCTATACCGGCACTTCCACTATCGCGACCTTCTAAAGCATCAGAAGCCAAGAAAGAAAGTGTTTTAGAAACATTTTTTTCTTCCGCAAAATTGATTGCAGAAACAGCAAATGGCTCTTCTTGAGTAGTATGAACAGCCTGGTTAGTTTTACAAGAAAGCACTAGAAGTGCAGTAAAAAATAAAATTTTTTTCATAAGATATGTTTTTAGTAAAAATAAAAAAATCCCAACAAAAGTTGGGATTTATATAAAAATATTAACTGTTTTTTTTATGCTAACATCGTTACTGGATTTTCCATAAACGCTTTAAATGTTTGTAGAAATTGAGCTCCAGTTGCGCCATCTACTGTTCTGTGATCGCAAGCCAATGTAACAACCATTGTATTACCTACCACTATTTGTCCGTTTTTAACGACTGGTTTTTCAATAATTGCACCTACTGATAAGATAGCTGAGTTTGGCTGATTAATAATGGAAGTGAACGATTGAATACCAAACATCCCTAAATTAGAAATAGTAAAAGTACTTCCTTCCATTTCTGAAGGTTGAATTTTTTTAGATTTTGCTTTACCTGCTAAATCTTTTACGTTTACACCAATTTGAGTTAAACTCATTTGATCTGTAAATTTCAACACAGGAACCATTAAACCATCTTCAACAGCAACAGCAACACCTATATTTACATGATAATTAATTACCATTGCATCCTCTCTCCATTGAGAATTTACTCTTGGATGTTTTTTCAATGCCATTGCAGATGCTTTAACAACCATATCGTTAAAGGATACTTTTGTGTCTGGTAAGGCATTAATTAAACCACGAGATTTAATTGCATTATCCATATCTAATTCAATTGTTAGATAATAATGTGGCGCTGTAAATTTAGATTCGGCTAAACGACGAGCTATTGTTTTTCGCATTTGAGAGTTTTTAATCTCTTCTTGCAATATTTCGCCTGCAGGCACAAACGGTTGCGCTGCGGCAATCGCAGTTGGAGCTTTACTTTCTGATTGAGCAACATTTGAAGCTGCAACAGGAGGTGTAAAATTCTCTACATCGCTTTTTACTATTCTTCCATTTCCACCGGAACCAGAAACTTGAGATAAATTAATTCCTTTCTCCTCTGCTATTTTTTTAGCTAACGGAGAAGCAAAAATTCTTGCACCGTCATTTGCAGCTACCGCTGTATTAATAGTAGTATTTACATTTTCTTTTGGCGTTTCTAAAACAGCCTCTTTTGGAGTATTAGTCGAAGTACGACCCGCTGTATAATTAGCCGCAATACCCGAAACATCTGTTCCAGCAGGCCCTAAAATTGCTAAAATAGTATCTACAGGAGCTGTTTCACCTTCTTTTATACCTATGTACAACAATGTACCCGTATTAAAAGATTCAAATTCCATTGTTGCCTTATCTGTTTCGATTTCAGCAAGAATATCTCCTTCTGAAATTTTGTCCCCTACCTGTTTTAACCATGTTGCTACAGTACCATCAGTCATTGTATCACTCAAACGAGGCATTGTTACAACAATTACTCCTTCTGGTAAGTCTGAAGTAGCACTTGCTGTTTTTTCTTCTTCTTTTTCTTCTGCTTTTAATTCTTCTGCTTTAGCACTATTTAATAAACTAGATATATCTTCTCCTTCTTTACCAATAATTGCCAACAAAGAATCTACAGTTGCAGTTTCTCCTTCTTGAATTCCAATGTGTAATAAAGTACCTTCATTGAAAGACTCAAATTCCATTGTTGCTTTATCTGTCTCAATTTCAGCTAAAATATCTCCTTCTGAAATCTTGTCACCAACTTTTTTAAGCCAAGTTGCAACAGTTCCTTCCATCATCGTGTCGCTCAAACGAGGCATTGTAATTACTATAGCCATACTATTTATAATTTATGAGGAATAAATGGATAATCTTGTTGATCGTAAACCATGTCATACAGTTGCTGTGTTTCTGGATAATCAGAATCTTCAGCAAATGTTACGCATTCTTCAACCAAATCTTTTACCCTTTTATTAATTTCTTCAATCTCCGCTTCTGTAGCGTAATTATTCTCTTTAATAATATCTAAAATTTGCGTAATAGGATCAATCTTCTTATATTCTTCTACTTCTTCTTTTGATCTATATAATTGTGCATCCGACATAGAATGTCCTCTGTAACGATATGTTTTCATTTCTAAAAATGTAGGCCCATCTCCACGACGAGCTCTTTCCATTGCTTCGTGCATTGCTTCAGCAACTTTTACAGGATTCATACCATCAACTGGTCCGCAAGGCATTTCGTAACCTAACCCTAGTTTCCAAATATCGGTATGATTTGCAGTTCTTTCAACAGAAGTTCCCATTGCATAACCATTATTCTCTACAATAAACACAACTGGTAATTTCCACAACATAGCCATATTAAAAGCCTCATGCAAAGAACCTTGGCGAGCTGCACCGTCTCCAAAATAAGTTAAAGTAACACCTCCAGTTTCAAAATATTTATCGGCAAATGCAAGACCCGCTCCTACTGGAATTTGTGCACCCACAATACCGTGTCCTCCATAAAAACGGTGTTCCTTAGAAAAAATATGCATAGAACCACCCATACCTTTTGAAGTACCAGTAACTTTACCTAATAATTCAGCCATTACTTTACGAGGATCAACCCCCATACCAATAGGCTGAACATGATTACGGTATGCTGTAATCATTTTGTCTTTAGTCAAATCCATAGCATGTAAAGCACCTGCTAATACTGCCTCTTGACCATTATATAAGTGAAGAAAACCTCTTACTTTTTGTTGAATATACAGTGCAGCTAGTTTATCTTCAAACTTTCTCCATAATTGCATATTCTCATACCACTTAAGGTAAACTTCTTTTGTTATTGGCTTCATTGGTTTTTTTATTAAATTGGATATTTTTTCGAACACCTTATAGAACACACATCTTATAAAACATAACAAAAAACAAAAATACTACATACAAATCTATTGAAGAAATTAATTTCAATTAAATTTTCCTTTTTTACTATTCTTTTAATAATAGTAGTGAAAATTACAGATAATTTTTGTCAAACATAAACGGAAGTATATTATTTAAAGAATCTGATTTGTAAATTTTTCCTTTTCCACCCATAAAATAAATTTCTATAGGAGCATCTTGTTTAGATTCATATTCTGCAATAGATTGCCTGCAAGCACCACAAGGCGGAATAGGTTGTTCTAAATCTATGTTTTCAGGAGACGCAGTAATAAATAACTGTAAAACTTTAGCATTTGGGTATTTTGCGCCTGCATAAAAAATAGCGACTCGCTCTGCACATAAACCGGATGGATAGGCTGCGTTTTCTTGGTTGGAACCTTCTATAACTTCTCCATTATCTAAAACAATAGCACATCCAACTGTAAATTTTGAATAAGGAGCATATGCTTTCTTTCTGGCAGCAATGGCTAAAAGCATCATTTCTTTTTCTGAAGCACTTAACTCTTCTAAATTTTGGTATTCTGAAAAAGTGATTTTAATTGAAAATTTTTTCATATTTGAGGAAAAAAAATCCAAATTCTTAAAGTAGAATTTGGATAATTTATAATTTATATCTTTTATTTAAAGTTCATCGTATTTGTCTCCAAAATTAAATGTTAGAGAAAAACGCAAGGTGTTTTCTAATGGGTTTCTAACTTTTGAGGCTGAAAACAAATAAGAAACATCAATTTTAACAATGTTATATTTAAAACCCGCTCCTAAAGTAAAATACTTTCTAGCCCCTTTAACTTCACTTTCATGAAAATAACCTGTTCTTAACGCAAACGAATCTTGGTACCAATATTCAGCACCTAAAGCATATGTTATTTCTCTAAATTCTTCACTTAATCCATTTGGTGCATCTCCAAATGATTTAAAAATACCCGTTGTCCAAGTTGTTTGTCTATAGTCTGAAATAGCTTGGTTATTTGCATTATTTGCATCAGCTAGAGAAATATCTCCGTCGTCCGTGAAATTTCCGTTATTATTTGCATCAAAAGCGACAACTCTTGCAGGAGGTGTAGGAACCATTAATTTAGTAACTTCACCCGTTATGCTAATTTTATTGTATTCGTCAAAAATAAAATCAAAGCCAAGACCTAAACGCAAATTTGCAGGCATAAAATTAGCTAACGCATCATTACCATCATTATTATAATTAATTTTTGGCCCCATATTTTGCAAGTTGATTCCTGCTCTCCAACGGCCATTAAAATCGTCGTAAACAATTTCTTCCGACTGATAATATGCAGCAATATCAACTGCAAATGTTGTAGCTGCTTTAACATCATTATTTTCAGATGGAATTCTAAGTGCCGAACGCACAAACCTTGCGCCAATACCCATTGCAAAACGATCGCTTAATTTTAAAGAATAAGAACCATCTACTGCAAGCTCGTTTGGATTTACAGTATTCAAAGGCTCTCCAATATCATTAGTTAATTGTATGTCTCCTAAACCAAAATAACGCATTGAGGTAGCAAAAGCACTTCTTTCATTTATACGATTAAAATAAGTTATTTGACCTAATGAGATGTCGTTAGCAATACTTGTTAAATAAGGCGTATAACTTACAGAAAAACCTTGTTTTTCTAAAGAAAATGCATATTTAGCTGGATTGTGTTGTTGCGAATAAGCATCTGCTGAAGTAGCCACTCCCATGTCTCCCATACCGGCAGAACGAGCATCCGCAGCTATTAATAAAAAGGGAACTCCTGTTGTAATTACTCTATTATCGTCTTGCGCTTTTGCAAACTGACAAGTTAGAATTAAGGTAAAAAATAAAGCACTTTTTTTCATTTAATTTCTCATTTAATTGGACAAATATAATACTTAATTATAGGATTACAAGTTTCTCGAATTTTTCTGCGGTTTTTCCTGTTGTTGTAGAACGTACTTTTAATTTATAAACATAAACTCCTTTACCAATTTTGTCTCCAAAATCGTCTTTTCCATCCCAAGTAATCTCCCTGCACAGAAAACCATCGGTTATGACTTGTTGGTTTATTGTTTTTACAATTTTTCCTGTTATGGTTAAAATTTGTACCTGAACATCTAGCGCTTCAAAGGGCATGTTATGGGTAAACCAAAATTCAGTGTAACTCACAAAAGGGTTTGGATAATTTAAGACTCTTTCGATTTGTAATCCATCACTACTACAAACGGCATTAAATTGAATTTCTTGTGTTACTAAATTATTATAAACGTCCCAAGCTTTAAAAACAATAGTATGCAGGCCTGCTTCTAAATCTCTGAACAAAAAACGGACTTTACCTTTTGTGTAGTCGTCAGTTTCAGTTTCGTAATAATCATTTAAAACATAAGGATTTGATTCGTCTCCGTCCAGAATTGCAACTATATCGTGACCAATACCACTTGCCGTATTTATACCATTTTGATCTTCCAAAAAAGCTAATAAATAAGGCGAACAGTTTGTAATTCCTCCAGAAACAAAACCTTCATCATTCATATACAACTTAACAATAGGAGCAGTATTATCTAAAGGAGCATTTGTATTTACTCCTCCTATTTGTATATCTGTATTGTAACCTGTTTGATCTTCTAGGTTTGGATCAGCATTTTTTGCATAAAAACTAATTTTACCGTTTCCTAAAGGAATTCTAATATCTTGTGGCACAATAAAATTAAAAGCGAATTTACCATTTACCACTGAAGCATTTCCTCTAAATATTGTTTCGCCCGATGTGGTAAAATCCATAATAATTACTTGCCCAGATCCGTCTCTTGTTCCATCATTACCTAATGTACTTCTATTATTGTCTTTATCAAAAATTTGAACCGCCAAATCGCCATTATAGTTTGGCACTAAAGCATCAAATTGGTCGACAATTTCTCCTTCAATTTTCATTAAGCTTAGCGCCTGAAAAACATCTGTTGGAAGATTAATAGCTACATCATTAACTTTAGTTAAAACTACTTTTGGTTTTGGAATTGCTAATTTTAAAGCAGGATCCCCTATGTAAAAAACTACTCGTCTATTATCTGTTCCTATTCTTAATTTAGTTAAACGCAAAGCCTCTGCTATTGTAGGATAATTTGTAGATCCAAAAGCATATACTTCTTCACTAAAAATATTATTCATATTATAGCCCGTAGTAATTCCAATTTGTCTTGTAGTTGCAATTAATCCAATTGCACCGCCAGTTGTATTCCAATACATATATTCACCCCCGGTAAATCTACCTGGATCATCGAAACGAGTAAATTCACAAGTAATGGTTATAAACAAAGGATATCTATACTTATTTGTTAAATTTTGTGCGTCAATTTTCTCAAACAACCGTTCTCTAGCCAAAGACTCTTCATTTCCGTGTCCGAAATAATTAAAAACCAAAGCGCCTAAACTTATAGCATCTAAAAAGTCTGCTTTTGCCTCAGGATATCTTTCTCCACCAGCCGCAACTTGTTGCAAATAAGCATCTGTATGAATTTTTTTTACATTAACAAATGGTTTTTGCGCTACTAAAGTATTCGCTAAAGCATCTAATCCTACCTGTAGAGTTGCGTCTGTTCGATCATCTGCATCATCTGAATAAATAACATAATTATTGCGCCATCTTCCATAGGATTTCTCATCATGGTATTCCACAACTTTATCTACCATTTCACTAGCTTGTTGCAATGAAGAAACCAACATTCTTCCTGTTGCAATATCTATTCCATCTATTCTATTTAACATTGGACCTTCAGAATCGTCCATCAAACCGTAAAAGTCATCTGACATAAAGGAAGAGAACAAAGAAAAATTGGTGCTATTATTAACCTCATTTGCCAATGGATTAAAACCATGAAATACAGGAACTATATTTGTATTTCCAGAAATTCTATTTTTATAATCGTAGGAAGCGTCCCCAAATAAATTTACATATTTTACTTTATTATTAGGAGAAGAAGCATTCTGGTAAACATATTTAATAAAATTTCTAATAGCAGCAATATCTTGTTTACCAGAAGAAAACTCTTGATAAATTGACCCTAAGGAAACAACTTTTACAGACATTCCTGAATTACCTCTGTGAAAATTTGCCAATCTATCTGCTTGGGAAATTAAGTTCTCAGGAGTTATAATTAAATAATCTATATCTTGAAAATTACCTTGCATATTTTGAAATATAGTGCCTTTAAGATTTTGATTTTGAACTATTGTATTAGATTCTCTTAAAGGAATATAGAAATCAGAAGGGTTTACGGCAATGTATTTCTTAGTCGTTCCTAAATTAACTTTAAAGTCAAAATTAGAACCCGAACCATTTGTGTAATTTGTAACATTAAACCTGTCTGTAACATCCCAAACTTCAGAAATTTGCAACGCATTAGTAATAGAATATTGACCAACTCCTATATTTATAGCTTCAGAATCGTTAAAAAAGGGAAATTGTTGTCCAAAACCAACTAAATTTCTTTTCGTTTTTAATTGAATAAAATCTAAATAACCATTTGAAGAAGGTACTCCACCATTATTATACACTAAATTAATAGAAATACTCGTAGTTGCAGATGTGAACGAAGCATTTAAAACATTTTCAAAACCCTCAAGACCGCTTGTAGATGGAATGGCAGGAAAAAAAACATTCCCAATAACTTGATTATTCGCTTTAATTGCAAAAGAAGTATTTCCAAATGATTTAGATGCAAAGTTAATTTTAGTAATTATAGGTGCGCTTAAATCTAAATTTGGCAAAACAAAATCAAAAGTCTGGTTATCGTTTATAATAAATTGTTCTCCAAACCATCTTCTACCTACTTTTCCAGAATTTACTAAATCTTTTTCATAAACAAAAAAAGAATCATAATTAGAAAAAACGATACTTGCAGGACTAGTTGGCTCAACTGCTTGTTGGATTCTTTTACCCTGCCCTGCTGTTGTTACATAATAATAAGACTTATCCGCATACAAATTAACACTAGTTAGACTCTCGTTATTCCAGACATCAATACCTTCAGCATAAAAGAGAATATAATCAGAATCATCAAAAACACCATCTGCTTCTCCAATAAATTGTATCGCATTTTCTTCCAAATCAATAGGATAATCAATACTATTTAATAGAGGCAACATCCTCCCACCATTTCCATATATTCTAATATTTTGCGGATTTACATTCCCATTTACACCTATGGACTGCAAAAAAGATTTGGATAATTTATACACACCAGATTTTTCAACATAAAAACGATGCCATAAGCCATTACTCAAAACAGAATTTGAAAGGACTGAAGTGTTCCTAAAACTGGAAGATCTATTTGCAAGCTCTTCCTTAAAACTGAATTCGAATGAAATAATCTTTTTAAAAGCGCCATTATCTTTAATAATAGGACTTAAAGCTAATAAGCCATAATGTAAATCTCTGGCCAAAACGCTCTCGATAGAAGCATCTACAGAAGAAGAAATTTTAGAAACATCTAGAAAACGTAAATCCTCGTTTGAAATCGATTGGTAAACAATATTAAAAACCCTTAAAGAACTTTTATCTATAGGAAAAGACGTCTTAAACGATTTTTTGAAAGAAATTTTCTTTGCTGAAATATCCAAATCATAAGTAGCACCATCAAATCGAGGAAAAGTAGACATTGCATCACCCGAAGAATACTGTAAATCCTCTAACCAATTTATGGTAACCTTTTGTGTGTTCTGAGCATGCAAAACAGACATAAAAAAAAACATACTAAGTATCAAAATCTTTTTCATCCTAAACAAAACGCTAATTATTGCTATATATTACAAAGAGAAAAAAAAAATTTTATTAAAACGACATAAATGCAATAAAAAATATAAAAACACGTTTGGTATTTATATTAGTTAATGACAAATTAATATTTTTTTACATTTTTTTAAAAACATGTTGCAATTTAATACATAATTATTATCTTGCGACTCTAAATTATTACCTACTAAAGTATGAAAATTAAGAAAATTATGACTTTAAAATTGATATTGGCAATGTCAATAGCAATAGGTTTTACTAGTTGTAGTAAGAGCTCAGGAACTAAAGGTGGATCAAAAGCCACAGGGTGGAAAATCAACGATAAAAAAGGTGGTTTCCAATACAATGAAAAGTTTACACAACAAGAAACACCTCCAGGAATGGTTTCCGTAGAAGGCGGAACCTTTACAATGGGGAAAGTACAGGATGATCCTATGCACGATTGGAACAATGCACCAAATCAACAGCACGTTCAGTCTTTCTTTATGGATGAAACGGAAACAACAAATTTAATGTATACAGAATACTTATTTTGGTTAAAAACAGTATTCCCGCCTGAAGATGAAAATTACAAAAATATATATACAGGTGCAATTCCGGATACATTAGTTTGGAGAAATCGTTTAGGTTACAATGAAACGATGACAAATAACTATTTAAGACATCCTGCTTATTCAGAATATCCTGTAGTAGGCGTTAATTGGATTCAAGCAGTTGAATTTAGTAAATGGAGAACAGATCGTGTAAACGAAAATATACTTGAAAGAGAAGGTTACTTAAAAAAAGATACTAAAATCAGTTTAGGTAATGAAATAAATGCAGAGTCTACTTTTAGTACAGAAACATACTTAGCTGCGCCAACACAAACGTTAGGTGGTAGTGAAGAAATTTTGCTAAAAAGAGAATTAAACGGTGGAAGAAAACAAGTTGCAGAAACAGATAAAAATGTGTATGCACAAAGAAACTCTGGTTTAATTTTACCAGAATACAGACTACCTACTGAAGCGGAATGGGAATATGCAGCTGTAGCATTAGTTGGTAACAGAGAGTACAACATATACAAAGGACAAAAGAAATACCCTTGGAATGGACAATACACTCGTTCTGGAAATAGAAAATATAGAGGAGATCAATTGGCCAACTTTAAGCAAGGAAAAGGTGATTACGGCGGAATTGCAGGATGGAGTGATGATGGAGCAGATATCACTAATAAAGTAAAAAGTTATCCAGCTAATGATTTCGGACTTTATGATATGGCTGGAAACGTTGCAGAATGGGTTGCTGATGTTTATAGACCAATGGTGGATGATGAAGCAAATGACTTCAATTATTTTAGAGGTAATGTTTACATGAAAAATAAAATTGGGGAAGATGGAACAGTTGAAATTGTAACTGCTGACAATATTACATACGATACATTAAGTAATGGTAAAATATTAGCAAGAAATTTTCCTGGACAAATTGCTCAGGTTCCTGTAGATGAAAATGAAACTTATTTAAGAACTCAGTTCTCAACAAGCGATAACATAAATTACAGAGATGGAGACAGAGCTTCAACAAGACGTTTTGACTTTGGATCTAGTGATGAAGGCGAAGACAAAAAAGATGAATTTAGAATGTACGAATCTCCGAAACACATAATAAGTGTAGATAGTATTGGAGAAATGACTAAAAAATATGATAAATCATCAACTCGAACTTCATTAATTAATGATAAAGTAAGAGTTTACAAAGGTGGTTCTTGGAGAGATAGAGCTTACTGGTTAGATCCAGCTTCTCGTAGATATTTCCCACAGGATATGGCAACAGATTATATTGGATTTAGAAATGCAATGTCTAAAGTTGGACCAAAATCTGATAAGAAAACACCTAGAGGTAATCCAAAAAACTAAATTTTTATAATACTTTTAAAAAAGCCCTTTCAAATGAAAGGGCTTTTTTAGTATATTCGCTTTATGGAAATTGAAAAAATATATGAAAAATTTCAGGAATGCTCTGGAGTTTCAACAGATACAAGAAAAATTAATATAAACTCATTATTTTTTGCCTTAAAAGGAGATAATTTTGATGCAAATAAATTTGCACAAGAAGCAATAATAAAGGGCGCAAAATATGTTGTTATAGATAACGCGAGCTTCAAAATTGAAGGTAAAACAATAATTGTGGAAGATACTTTGAAATGTTTACAAGCATTGGCAAAATATCATCGCAAACAATTAAAAACTATTTTAATTGGTTTAACTGGAAGCAATGGAAAAACCACAACAAAAGAATTAATAAACGCTGTTTTGTCTTCAAAATTCAAAACAATAGCTACAATTGGAAATCTAAACAACCACATTGGCGTTCCTTTAACCTTATTAAGATTAAAACCGGAGACGGAGATTGGGATTATTGAAATGGGGGCCAATCATCAAAAAGAAATTGCTTTTTTATGTAATATTACAGAACCCGATTACGGCTACATTACCAATTTTGGAAAAGCGCATTTAGAAGGCTTTGGAGGTATTGAGGGAATTATAGAAGGAAAAAGCGAGCTATACTATAATTTAGAAACAGAAAACAAATCTGCATTCGTAAATTTAGATGACACCTTACAAAAAGAAAAAACGAAAAATATTAAAAGAATAACCTTTTCTCAGCAAGAAGAAATAGCAAATGTATTTGTTTCAAAAGTGGAAACAAACCCTATGGTTAGCGTTACTTTTAATAATGTTAAAATACAATCTAACCTTATAGGGGCATATAACGCCACAAATATAAATGCATCAATATGTATTGGAAAACATTTTAATATTGACGAAATAGCTATTAAAAAGGCAATTGAGGCATACATACCCGATAATAACCGATCGCAACTAGTGGAGAAGAATAGCAATGAACTTATTTTAGACGCATACAATGCTAATCCAAGCAGCATGCAGGCAGCAATAGAGAACTTTACAAAGATAAGTAAGGAGAACAAAATAGCTATTTTAGGCGACATGTTCGAATTAGGAAAGGAAAGTTTAGCAGAACACAAAATTATTGTAGACCAATTAAAACAGTTAGAAAAGATTGAAACTTATTTCATAGGAAAAGATTTTTATCAAAACAAAGTTAAGAGTCCCCATTTATATTTTTATGAAAATTTCGAGGAATTCTCAGAATACATCAAAAATAAAACTATTAGAAATAGCTTTATCCTAATAAAAGGATCTAGAGGAATGGCTTTAGAAAGGACTTTGGAAATACTAAACTAAAATTTTATTCTTCTTTAATTTCAAATTTAAGAAAGATGACTAAAGTGTTTCTTTTTTAAACATTAAAAGTAGTTCGACCAAATCCTCACAAAATTCCATTTATTAAAAAATAGGGAGTACTACATTACGAAAAACTCCCTATTTTAAATTTAGCGGTTTCTGTTTATAAAGTCTTCTCTTAAATATTTTATCTCTAGGAATGGTAGAGTTGTAAATTATTGCCTCGTGTTATATTCTACTGACTGGTAATAATTTTTAATTACTATTTTGTCAGACACAGCCGTAAATCATTAAAAATATTCTTTTTACTTAGAGACATCTTAATTTTATAAAAGTTCCTTAAGATGCAAATATATTAAAATCACTTTCTAAAAAGTATGTCATATTATAACTGATTTTACTAAATGAATCATCGCATATAATGCCTTAAAGTTGATTCTTTCTTGATTTATAGTTGCTTAAATTATATCTCTGCAAAGAAAGAACTTCTTCACTTTCTTTTAAGGGAAGTTGTTCTTATTTTTATTGATCTATGTGTCAAATATTCTCTCAAATTCTTTAGCTAAATAAACGTCAAATTTGAGCAAGTTACATTTAATTATTTTTCTTTGTTAATAATTTTTTTAACAGGTAAACCCTTTTTGTTCTTGCAATCATAACCTTCAACTTTACCATTTTTTCTTCCACAAAAAAGCAAATTGAAAAATTCGGCTCATAGGGCATATTCCACAAGATTTGAAAGCTTGGATAACTTTGTACATAAATGAAGGTTCTGTTGTTTTAACTCTGAAGCAAAACCCTCTTTAACCAGAAAAGAACTTTTTGTTGACGTTAACAACTCCAAAAAATTAAAAAATTATTTACGCAAACCAAATTTGATAATATAAAATAAAATGCTTGTGATTTCTATTTGGTTGAATACACTTCATACACTCTAAAAAACATTTATAGTCTTGGCTCTTAAAGTAGCATTTTTTTATACGTGAAGAAAAGTTTCTGGCAAAATTTATTAGATATTCTCACAAATGTGCACTTTTTTATACCAATTTACAAACTCTAAAATTCGTTGCAGTTAGAATAAAATCTTAGTTCACCTATTTTATTGATTTCTTAGCTTTAGAATACCTACGGATTTGAAAATTCTATCTATTAAAAAATAAACGTAAAACGAAATTTACATTTAAGAAAAAACATCAACAAATTATATTTATAAAAATTGATTTCTAAATTGGAAAACATTTACTAACATCTTGCAAATCCTTAATGAACCAATTAAAATTAACAACATGAGATTTTATAGAATTTTTTTCTTTAAAAGTCAAAGAAAAATATTTAACAGTGGAGTCTTTATAAACAACTTTTAAAGCATATTTCTTGTAATATTTTTTACATCCAAAGCAAAATAACTTAAGCCATTTTATCTCACGAAAATTTATAGCAACTTTATCAATAGTATTCCATTCTTCCTGAGGAACATAATGATCAAACTTTATCAAAATGTTATTTAAATTAATTCTTTGGTTTGTCATTTTTTTACTAATTTATGTTTTGATTTTTTAAAAAAAGATCGAGAAATTGTTAACTCTCACTTTGTAAATAAATTAGGCAATACACTTAAATTTATTAGTAAAAAAGTTTAAGAAAATGGAAGTTTTTACTAATTAATAAATCAAACCTTTAAAATAAGGTAGATATTTAAAATATTTTTTTACAATCTAGACTATATTATAAATTAATACTTAAAATTAGAGGATTTTAAGTAGTAATAAAAAAAAATACGTTGCAAGGATCTAATTTACCGATGAAACTCATTCTCTTACCAAGAAAACCTTAAAAAAGAGGTAAAAGTGTTATTTACTTAATTTTAGCAACAACTGTTTTTTTTTAATAATTATACATATTTTAAAAAAAAGTAGATAAAATATAAAGTGAAATTTTATCTATTTTTTTAATACTGTTATTACTTACAAACGCACCTCTACTAATACTTAAAAAATCATCTAGTGGAAGAACTTTAAGTACTTCTTTCAAAGTTTGAGAAATAATAATACTCTTTTCATCTTTGAAAATAATGCTCCCTAATTTTGTTGAAATTCTATATAAAGTATTTGAACTAAATCTACTGCAACAAGCTCTCTTCCATTATTTAATAAAATTATTGTTTTTTTATTTATTATGGCCTGTTTGTTTGCTTGAAAATTATGTAATACAATTTCAATGGTTATATATAAATCTTCTTTTAAAACGGTTTTACTAAAAAAACCATCTTTTGAACCATTGGAACACTTTAAAAGGTCACAAAAACTAATTGATAGATTTTTGTTTCTATTCTTTGCAGAAAACAGACAATTATTGCCACCAAAATCTGTTCGGCTGATTCTGACCGATTTAAGATATTTGTAAGAAAGAGATGTTGAAATTGTATTGTACGAACTATTCAAAAGGTATTTTAAATATCTGAATGCAGGTTACAAAGCAAAGGAATATGCAGTTTTTGAATACAATGGTAAACTTTTCGAGCCTGATTAAATATTGAATATCATAGTAATAAATGACGAACTTTTGTACAAACACACTTTGAAATTTTCGGATTATGATTTTGCAAGTAAAATAGATGTAAATATTTTTAGGATATAATTTTGAAATTAATTGATTGCGTTAGACGAAATAAAGAGTCAACTGGAAGGTCAGGAAATTGATAAGTCTAAAAACAAACGTAAAAAAGACCTCGTTATTTACATCCAAAATACATTAAAAATATTGTTGATAATACTATTAGAAAACTTTGTATTGACATGAAAACTGATTTACAAATGATAGAATAGGATTACAGCATTGACAAGAAGCGTGGAAAGAAAACGATGCAAGCTTTAGTTGAAAAACTAACTGTTTATAGAAAGTGGCTGTTGCAACTTACAGTTTACGATCCTACTTACAGAAGTGGTGCATTTTAAATCTAGCGTTGGATTTATTAATTACTGAACACGAGCATATTGAAGAACTGCAAGCCAAACTTTATGGAGATGCGATGGTGTTGCGTGATGTAGAAAAAAGTATTTTAGAAAACAATTTATTTGGCGTTGATTTAAAAGAGGAAAGTGTTGGTATTACAAAACTTTCTTTATGGTTTAGAAAGGCACAAGCCGAGCGAAAAGTGAATGATTTAAACGACAATATCGAATGTGGCAACTCTTTTGATGGTGTGGCAATTGCTAGCGAAAAAGCATTAAATTGGCACGATGCATCTCCGCAAGTTTTTGAAAATGGTGACTTTGATGCTTTTAATGAACAAAGAACTTCAAAGAATTACCGCAGAAATTTCGAAGAACTTTGGAGAGAGAATTTTCTTTGCAAGATTTATCAAAAAAACCGCAAGACTGGTATTTAGTTTCTTACGGAGATTTTATAAAGGAATTAGCCAAAAAGAAAGTGGCATTTTCACTTTCACAAAAGCCGAGTGGGAAGATTATTTGAATCAGGAATAGAAAAAACAATTAAATTGAAAAATAAAATTGGTGCAACCGACAAAGAAATTGATACAATGGTTTTTGAATTGTATAGATTGAGTGATGCAGAAATTGGAACACTTGAGAATAGTTAGAGTTTACATATTACCATAAAATACTAGTTAAAGCAATAAAAAAAGTTTCAAATTTAAACTAAGCAACCTCGAATTACTTGGAGATTGCTTTTGTTATAATCTTTTGCACTCGGGTACAAACAATATATTTAAATTTTTTAGAAACCTACATTTTTGCAAACTAATGAAGTGTCCAGAGGTTTTTTTACTAGAAAAGTACTCAATATGCTTTCAGCTCCAACCAAAGCACGTAATGCTGAGATGTTCCCAATACGCTTAGAAATTGAACTAGCGAATTTTGCTATTGCTATAAAGTAGAAAGAAATATGATATTATAATTTATATTATACCCAAAAAAAGACTAGACTAGACCATTTTAAAGTTTAATTTACAATTATAAATTCACTCCTTCTATTTACTTGATGTTCGGCTTCAGAACATGTTACCCCGTTTTTACATTTATTGACTAATTGTGATTCTCCATAGCCATTCCCAGTTAATCTTGAACGATTTATTCCTTTTTTTACTAACCATGCAATTGTAGATTTAACCCTTCTGTCAGATAACCTCATGTTATAAGCGTAAGAAGATCTACTGTCTGTATGAGATCGAACATCAATTTTTATATTTGGATGTTGTTCCAATACAGTCAAAATAATTACTAATTTATCTTCAGCTCTCTTTGTTATGTTCCATTCATCTATGTCGAAATAAATATTTTCGATACCATATACTTTAGCTAAATCAAGGTTTTCAGAAATTTCATTAAATCTTTTTGTAAGACTTATATCTGTATTTATTTTTCCTGAGACATCACTTGTGCCAACTGTAACTTCATTAGATTCATATTCTTTACACTCCGCTCTAACAAAATATTTAGAGCTACAATCAATAGATTGGAACGAGAAATAACCATCAGTATTACTAGTTGTTTTAGCAATTTCTATCATTTTTTCATCAAATAAAATAATATTTCCATTTGAAATAATTTCACTTGTTTTACTATCGATTAAAAGCCCTTCAATCTCTTGAATACAATTAAATAGTAGTTTTTTTTCTTCTTTAAATTTATAAATGTCATCAAATCCTTTTCCACCCATTTTGTTAGAAGAAAAATAACCAATCCCAGTATTTGAATTAATTATATAACAAAAATCATCAAACTCTGTATTAACAGGTTTGCCAATATTATAAATTTTTGAAAAACTAATTTTACTCTTTATTTTTGCAACAAAAATATCTAACCCGCCCAATCCAAGATGTCCGTCTGAGGCAAAATAAATCTCATTCTCGTCAGATACAAATGGGAAAGTCTCTCTTCCATGTGTATTTATTTTTTCTCCGAGATTAATAGGCTCACTAAATTTGTTTTCCCCTAAAATGTAAACTTTAAATAAATCTGATTGACCTATAGTTCCGGGCATATCGGAAGCAAAATATAAGGTTTTTCCGTCTGGACTTAAAGCCGGATGAGCACAATTATATTCATCGCTATTAAAAGGTAAAGCAATTATATTATCCCAATTTCCTTTACTATTTAAAGTAGCTGTATATATTTTTAATAAAATTGTACCGGCAATATTTTTACCTTCTTTGTTTTTAATAAAATTATTTCTAGTAAAATAAATAGTTTTCCCATCTTTTGTAAAAACAGCAGTTGATTCATTTAGTTTAGAGTTGATTTTTTTGTCAAATTTATTAGGAGAGTTTAGAAAACCTTTTGAATCTATTGTTGCTTCGTATAAATCCGTATAAGGTTGATTTGTCCATGTGTGAATTTTTCCTCCACCTCTAGAGGTTGTAAAAACTACTCCCTCTTTGTAAAAAGCTGTTCCGTAATCACTAAATTTACTATTTACTTTAGAATCCTCTATTTTGTATCTATTTGATACTTTTTCAATTTCTTTTAAGTAATTATTATTTTCTTTATAAAATAATGATCTTGAATCTTTAGGTTGTAAATTAGAAAAGTTTTTAATGAATTTTTCGGCTTTTTCTTTCTCGCCAATTGATTTCAATACTTGACTATATCTGTAATAGTATTCAGAATCTATTTGACTATTTGACTCTTGAAATAATTTATCATACCATTTTGAAGCATTAATATAGTCTCCGTTAAAATAATATGCGTTTCCAATTTTTTGATATATTTCAGATGTACCATATCCTTTATCTGCTACTTTTTCATAGATAGAAACAACATCCATAAAGGCTAACTTATCATATTCATTATTTGCAGATTTAATTTTTCGATTCTGCGCCATTAAAACTATTGAGAATAGCAATAATAATATTGTTAGTATTTTTTTCATTTGTTTACTTTTAAAAGAACCTTGGAGAATACACTTTTTCGAGATTCTTAAATAATTCAAAACGCAAGAAAATTTCGTGAGATCCTGAATTATAATTTGATAAATTTGTCATTTCCATATCATAACTATAGCCTATTAAGAACTTATTTGTGATTTGAAAACCAGCTAATAAACTTACAGCGGCATCCCAACGATATGCAGCTCCTAATATAAACGCGTCATTATACATAAAATTTGCTGTTATATCAACTTGTAATGGGGCTCCTGAAACAAACTTTGTTAGAAAAGCAGGTTTAAATTTTATGTCCGGATTTAAATCAAATACATAGCCTCCCATAAAATAATAATGTAATCGCACTTTAGCTAGTGAATTTCTATTATTGTCATCATAATGTTTGGTTTCTAAAAAATTGGGAACCGATAATCCTAAATAATACTTATTAGAATACCAATAGGCACCTGCTCCAAAATTAGGAGAAAAACGATTATCAATATTATTTTGAAAATCAGAGTCTGTAGCGTCATAAATAGATAATTTAGTGTAATCTACATTTAATAAATTTGCAGAAGCTTTTATCCCAAAAGATAGCGTAGACTCTTCCGAAGTTTTTACTCTATATGCATAATCAATAGATATTGTACTCTCATCTGAAGGACCAATTTTATCATTTATTATAGATAACCCTATTCCACTATTTGAATTTTTAAAAGGTGTATGAAACGAAAAATTATTTGTTACAGGAGCGCCATCTAATCCAACCCATTGTGTTCTATGTAATCCGAAAATACTTAAAACATCTCGGGTACCTGCATAACCAGGATTTACAGCTATAGTATTATACATATAGTTTGTGTATTGTGCATCTTGTTGGGCAAAAATCTGGTTGAAATTCCCCAATATTGCCAAAAATAGCAACATTGAGAGTGTAAATTTATTGTTGTTTTTAATAAACTGTTTCATATTTATTTATTTATAATATACAAATAACCTGATTTCTCCATATTCTGAATACCGTTGAATCCATTAAAACTGTATTCATACTTTAATATGTAAAAATAAGTTCCTGTTGGTAACAAATTATTTCTTGAAATTGTTGAACGCCCATCAGAATAACCACTAAACACATTACTGATATTATCATATCCTTGAGCCTCATAAACCTTTATACCCAAACGATTATAAACTTCAACCGTATTGTTTGGGTAACAATCTATACCCTCTAAAAAGAAAATATCATTCGAGCCATCTCCATTTGGAGATAAAGCATTCCACACTTTAATATAGCAAGCCAAATTAATTGTTTGTGTATGACTAGTACTGTTACCACAATCATCGCTTGCTGTCCATGTCCTGATTAACTCATATCTGTTTAAACAATCCCCTTCTACTCTCTCTTCTTCAAAAGCAATAGTAACAGTTCCGCAATTATCTATAGCCGTTAATATTTGGGCTACTGGAATATTATCACAACCCGCAAATTCATGTTGTGGTAATTCCGATGTAAATACTGGCGCTGTAGTGTCTTGAATCGTAATGATTTGTGTACATTCTGAAGTATTTAAAACCGTATTTTCTCCTACATCCCTAGTGTCATTATTATTAGAATCTTCGTATTGAATTATTGTGTAGGTTCTTATTACTGTTTGCTGACACGCACCTAAATCGGTACTGTTGCTTACTGTAATTTCTATAACTCCACAAGAAATATCGCCTATTACACCATCGCCATTACCCAAATCTTCAAATTCTGTTTCGGTCAAGGTAGTTGTACTTGGTAAATCAGTATAACAGTCTACCGTTGTGGTAGGAAAAGTAGGGCAGGTGACTTCAAATATACAACAAGAAGGTGATACTGCGGCGATAGTCAGAGTATTACACACTTCTCTATCCTGAAAATCCACACTGTAGTTTGTGCCAATTGCTATAGCATCTGAGGTCCAAGTGTGGACACCATCGCCATTGTTTACAAAAGCACCTGGTGCACCTGTACCGGTAGCGGTAAATGGGGCTACACCTTCTACTATTGTTGTTAAAGTATAAGTTCTACCATCTGTGCTACAAGAGCTGCCTATGATACCTATTTGTTTAACAGGCTGCAGCTGCGCATTGATAGTAATATTTGCAGTTATAGGTGAAGTACACCCGCTTGGAAACAAAGGTGTAATAACATTGCTAACACTAAAGGCATAGACTCCTTCTTCAAGCCCTGTAAGGGTATATTGTGCGCCTGTACCGTTAATAACTCTAGTACTTGTACCTGTTTGGTTTAACTCCCAATTACCAGTAGGCATTCCTGTAAAGGTTACACTCCCTAATGTAGCACAAGTAGGCTGGGTTACTAAGTTAAAAGCTGGCGTGGTGGGTTTTGGAAATAAACTAACAAGCTCCCCAAGCGATTGCCCGCAAGCATCTATTGCTTTTAAATAGTAAGTATTACCTATAACAAGCCCTGTAAAAGTGCCTATTGCTTGTGGTCCTGCCAGTCGAGTGGTTTCGGTAGCGTCTGTAAACAGAAAATAGTTATACGGTGCCTGTCCTCCTTGCCCTGAAGCCGTTATGGTGTTATTGCAGCCACCTAGTGAAGAAAAGCTTAAGGGTGATAATGGAAGTACTACGATTTCTTCTTCATATATGTAGCCATCTTTTAAGCGGGGTACTAAGGGATTCATATTAGTAAAATCAACTATATCCCCATTTTGATCTACCCCTCCAAAACGAATTTTATAGGTACCTGGCTGTATTCCAGTAAAGTCAACTGATGATGTATCAAATGTAGTTAGATTACTAGCTACTAAATTATTTAACGCGTCATATAGAGAAAAGCGATGCCTGTTAACGCTATTGCCCAAAAGAGTATAAGTTATATCTGAACTTCCGTCATTTTGATTACAATAGTTAAAAGTGTAACTGGTAGAAGACTGAAATGCACATCCTAAGTTTACGTCAAAAGTATTCTCATTGCCACAAGCGTCTAAAAAAGTAATATTATAGTTGCCGTTAGGCCACCTAAAGTCATCATTTATACCTAAACCATACCTATTGACAACACCGCCAGAAACAGAAGGGGAGTTGAAAATAAAAGTGGTTTGTGCGCCATAATTTATATTAGTTGGTGCTGGAGTAATCGTAGGTCCTATAATGTTGCTGCTCCAATTTAGTGGACCACTATTAACAGTTATTGTAAGAGGATAAAATATCGTTTGCGTTTGTGGTACACTCAATTCGATTCTAGAGAATGAATTATCTAAAAATGTATGAACAAGCTGAGTATAATTATGATAATGCCAACGGCATACTGCTGTATTTGAAGAAGCTATAGGAGCAGAGGTAATATTAATGTTTTCCTCAAAAATACTACCACAGGCATCAGTATAGATAATGTGGTAGTTGGTATCGTACTTTAAATTTTCGAAAATAGTTGTACCACCATTAGCCAAACTTATTCCCGATGCCGCATATTGAATATTATTATTAAAGTTTGTTATTAAGGGAGCACCTATATAATTTAGAGGACTTGGGTTACCAACCTCTGTTAAAACTGCTGTAATGGGATTAATACCATGTCTCCTTTTTCTATTCAAATTAAACCCAAAAGAACAACTTACACTTTGCGGTTTAATAAAATTAGGGTGATTAGAAATACTCAAAGCCGTTGGTATATCGGTAAAGTTATTTATGGCTGAGCTGTTACCACAAGAGGATTGAGCCTGTATATTTATAGGGGCACCATTAAAAAAAGAAGTAGGAATATCTATAAAAGTGTCTACAGAATGATTTGTTATATTCGGCTGTCGATTAATTACAAAAGGAATAGATGTAAGGGTAACATTTAAATTGTTAGTTGCTGTTAAAGTTATGGTTTGCCCTGAACGTGGAACCAGATAACTAGCTCCTATTCGATATAAATAAGGATCTGTACAAGTGGTATTTAAGGAAACATTTTGCACAGTTAATGGAATTAAAGATACTTCGGTCAACAAAACAGGTGGATTAACTACAATTGCCTGTTTGTTAGTACTAGAACTAATTGCGTCTGTATAATCTACCCAATAGGTACCAGGTGAGAGATTGGTTATATCAAAAGTAGTGCTCATTATACCAGAAAAGGTTATTACCGCTGTATCGTCTGAAGAACCACCTACAATGCGCACGGTATAGGGTTGTGTGCCACCCGACATACCAGCAACGCGTATAAAGCCATCGTTGCCATTGTTGCATATGGGTTGCCATCCATTAACTGTAAAGGAATTGGATACTTGGGCATTGGCATTTGAGATTATAAATAAAGATAAAATAACAAATACTATTTTGGTTAATAAGAGTATTTTAGTTTTCATATTTTTATGATTAAATTTAAAAAATTTGCGCAAATTTACATTTAAATCCCATGACAACAATAGATTAAGTTAATATTGTATTCATAAAAAGTTTTTTCACGAATATTAATTGGTTTACAGGGAAAAGAAAATTAAACCTGAAAATAATTAGCGATTTTTTCCATCATTACGTGTTGCCATTTTAAACGTGGACTCTTCAAGTTTATTTGAGTATATAGCCAATTATTTTAGTAATAGTTTATTAATCATAATGTTTAAAAAACGCATATACTGATTTAACTTCCAGTAGGATTTAAGAAAAAAACTTGTTTTTAACTTATGTAACTAGAGATAAAATTCATGGTCTAACTTTTAAAACAAAAAAAGTCCTATTAAGTAATAAGAGAATTAATATCATTGAATTAACAATATAAATTAAAGTCGTATTATTTTACGAGTGGATAAAATAAAACGAAAAATTTGGAGAAAAAAAGCTGCCTTGTAAACGAAAATATTAAACTGACCCCAAGAAAAAAGAAGATTTATTAGCCTGAAAAAATTCAAAATGTAGAATTTTAGAACATGAATATATTAAAAAAGTAATAGCCATTTTTTCTAAGAATAATCAATGAAATATAGGTTAATTAAAAATCATGTTTCCTATTTCTAATCATTCTTGCCCGATAAAAGTAAATAAAAAAAGAAGCCAAAAAGATGGCTTCTTTAAATGAATCGTAGATTTGTGTTTCGACATACAAAATACGATAGGTAAAAGTAATTATTTTTCTAGTAAATCTGTTTTCGGACAGCTGATTTCTTTAATTGACGATAAAAAAATAAAAGATGCGTTAAAAATAACTATTCAGATAGATATGTAAAGCGTTTTGAGAGTAAAGATCACTTGACAACTATGCTTTTTTGTTCGTTTGCCATGTATAAATCTCTTCAAAAGTGTAAATCGAAAGTTTAGCAATACTTGGTTTATCAAGTAAAACTGAAAGTTTTCAACTTAGTCATACTTCAAAACGCAGTACATTATCAGATGCGAACAAGAACAGAAAAGTTGAGTTCTTTTGAGAAATTTACAATAAGCTGTTACATTAATATGGTTAAAGTTTAAGCACCTGAAGAAACAACTATTACTGCATGGAGAATGGCAATAAAAAACAAAAGCATTTAAAAAAAAGATTTATTTTTCATTCTCATAGAAGTTTTCAATATACAAGCAAGAAATTTAGCTATGCAATTACATATTATGGCGTAATTAGAAGCAGGAATATAATGGGAAAATGTTGGAACAACCCAAGATGAGAGCTTTATTAAATTATTAAAAACCGAGTTAATTAACGGGAATAAACCCCTAAATAAAAAATGGAACTGAAAATATTTGAATACATAGAAATATGGCACAAAAAAAGACGAGACTGGGCATTGAATTACAAAATAATAGAAAATTTTATTGTATGTCCACTTTCTATCATAACCCCGTAATACTTACTATCACAAATGTGTCGAATTATTTCTCTCCAAAATATCTTCGATATGATTTGTAAACGAACTCATTTAAGCATAATTGTATGAATTTAACTTTAATTTTGTGATGATTCCCGAGAAAATTACGTTTCGAATTGCTGATTGCAATATGAACCAAACGTAAAGTTTCTTTGGCAGTTTTCTTATCAGATTTTTCAGTAATGCGTATTTCTACATGATCGGCAATGTCAATATATGAGTAACTTTTGTCTATAAAACAACAATCTTTTCCGAAATCGATTAATGTATTGTTTCATTAATTTGTTTGCAGTATGATTCGTAAGTACTTTTACCTTAAAACATCTACAATGGCTAGATTTTTCTCCTGTTTCTATATTCTCTAAAGTAGTGGATCCAGCATTTATTACCACTCTGAATTTTCTCACGGCTCCACGACCTCGGATTCCTTTTTTTTGTTCAATTTTTGATGATTCAATTGTAAAACAACCTTCCTCAAACTCTATCATTCTTCCCAAAGTATAAAGATAATACCTATTAACCAAATATTTTTGGAACTTTTAAACCATCGTCCCAAACTGGTTCTTAGTGTTTTAGTCCAAGTTAATTTTGAATTTATTTATTCGAAAAACCAATTTTATCTCTTTCATCTTTGAAATGAATCCTAAATGATTCTTAATTCCTGAAATTTTCTGTAAAATGTATAAATTCATCGGGTTTTCTTTAAAAAAATGGCTAATTTGTCAATTATGAGTGTTTGCAGACATACAAAAATTTCAAAAAAAAAAAACATTTACAAAATGGCGCTTAACTTAAACTGTAATTTTTATTTGCGTTGCAGATTCGCTAAGCACAAAAAAAAGGACAAATTCAAAAAAATGAATTTGTCCTTGATGGTGGGCAATGAGGGGTTCGAACCCCCGACCCCCTCGGTGTAAACGAGGTGCTCTGAACCAGCTGAGCTAATTGCCCCAATAAGATGCTTTACAAATATCGTATTGCGAGTGCAAATATACTCTAGAAATTAATATTTACAAATCTTTTTTACAATAATTTAAATAATTTCTGCAACTACAAAATTACTTCCTCCAATATATATAAAATCCTTTGTAGTGGCTACCCCTGCAGCTGTTGAATAAGCTTCTGAAACAGAAGCATATACATTCCCAATTAACCCAAATTCAAGCGCTTTCCTTCTTAAAACTTCCGCATCTAAACCACGTAAAATATTTGGCTTAGAAAAATAATATTTAGCATTTTTAGGAAACAAACACAATATAGAGTCTAAATCTTTATCATTTACTACACCTAAAACGAAATGTAATGCTTCAAACTGTTCTTTTTTAATTTGATTTAAAACAATTTTTAAACCATGGCTATTATGTGCGGTATCGCAAACAACTTTTGGCGCAACATTTAAAACTTGCCATCTTCCAAGTAAACCTGTATTAGTAACAACATTGAGAAACCCTTTTTTAATAGCAGTATCAGAAACATTAAATACGTTTTGAATAGAATCAATGGTGGCCAATACGGTTTTCTTATTACTAATTTGATAATCGCCTAACAAAGCGCAAGGCAAGTTGTATAAATCTAAATTTTGTGCATAAACAACCGAAACGTTATTTTTTAAAACCAAACAGTCAAATACACTTTTTGTTGCGGTTGTATATTCCCCTACAATTACAGGAATATTCTTTTTAATAATACCCCCTTTTTCAAAAGCTATCTGTTCTAGGGTATCTCCTAAAAATTGGGTGTGATCTAAACCTATATTTGTAATTACAGAAACAATTGGTGTAATAATATTTGTAGCATCCAGCCTACCTCCCATTCCAACCTCAATGATTGCAATATCTACCTTTTCTTGCGCAAAATAATCAAAAGCTAAACCTACGGTCATTTCAAAAAAACTTAATTCGTTTTTCTCAAAAAAACTTTTATGTATATGCACAAAATCAACAACTTTTTGTTCTGGAATAACAACACCGTTTATTTTAATGCGCTCTCTAAAATCTTTTAAATGTGGCGAAGTATACAACCCAACTTTATAACCAGCTTCTTGTAAAACAGAAGCTAAAAGGGAAGAAGTAGAACCTTTGCCATTAGTTCCAGCAACATGAATAGATTTAAATTGAAGAGAAGGATTGTTTAAATGATTATCTAACAAAATAATATTAGACAAATCATTTTTATAAGCAACTGCACCTAAATTTTGAAACATAGGAAGTTGACAAAAAAGCCAATTAGTTGTTTCTTTATAGTTCATATATTTTATTTAGAGCGTAGTGTTTTTTGTATATTTGAAATTGTAAATCCCGCTTTACGCTATGCACGGCATACGCTACAATCGGGGCTAAATGGAAACCATTTGAATAGTTGTAAACTATTATTCACCTAATTTAAAATTAACTACAACAAAACCAATTTGAGTTTCTGGAGCATTTGCATCTGCTTGCCATTTAAACGTTTTTGCTGTTTCTATAGCAGGATTAACTAAACAAGGATTTGTATTTGTAGTTCCTTGAGAACGTTCTGCTTTTATAACATTCCCGCTTCTGTTGACCCAAATTTTAACCACTACAGTTCCAGATTCGTTACAATCCTGTACTTTTTTAGTGTTGCCTGAAAGTTTTCTACCTGCTAAACCCCAGCCTGTTCCATTACCAGAACCGCTACCGCTACCAGAACCACTTCCGTAGAAACTATTAGCATAAATACTACCATTTGGATCGCCTTTATCACCAGCTACTCCATCATTTCCATGACCACCTTGCGCAGTTCCGTCTGATTTTGGTCCGTTTAAAATACTACTCAAAGCACTATTTGTTTGTTGGGATGGCTTAGGTGTTGGTTCTACTTTAGGTTTAACTTCTGTAGGTTTTATTGGTTTTGGAATGTCTTTTTTAGGTTGTATAACAACAGGCGAATCATTATCGTCGTTAGTTAAAATTTCTTCATCCTTTGTTGTTTCTGGTTGTGCTTGTTGTTGTTGCGGCGCAGATTGTATTGCTTCTGTAGGCTGAATTTCTCCTTGTCCTAAATCGCTTGTTCCAAAATTAACCGCTATACCATTTTCTGGCGGCGGATCCATGTAAGAAAGTCCTAAAAATGCAAACAACAGAAATAGTATTACAAATAATATACTTGTAATAGTAAATGATTTTTTTTCTTCTGGCGTTTCTAAAAATTTCATTTTTAATACGATTTAAAGTAAACACGAATTTACACGAATTATTTTGTTTTTACTACAGCTTTAAAATTTTATAACTAACCTTCACTTGTAACTGTCCAGTTTCACAACGTTATTGTTTTTAATATCAAGTCTAAACTTCTTTGTTTCGCTAAGCTTCACAAAGAAGTTTAGACTTGATATTGGTTAGAACGCTTCCTTGCCTATTTTTGTAATCACAAA
>Ga0209390_10001941_pt1 | contig 37853 bp, 23 predicted proteins | sample BON01_FD_187212 | JGI IMG/M metagenome (GOLD analysis project Ga0209390, IMG submission 187212) | Freshwater microbial communities from Lake Bonney liftoff mats and glacier meltwater in Antarctica - BON-01 (SPAdes) (version 2) | ecosystem: Environmental > Aquatic > Freshwater > Ice > Glacier...
CGGTATATGATCTGTGGGCGACCGTCCTGCACTTGCTCGGCGTAAATCACGAAGAGTTGACGTACCGCCATGGTGGCCGCGACTTCCGTCTCACGGACGTCCATGGCAACGTAATTCGGGAGATTCTCTCCTGAGCCATCACATCAAGGAATCAGCATGAAACACTCACTCTTCTTTTCCGGAATCATCCTGCTGTTGATCTTTACCAGTGCGACCCGGATGTTGGCTGCGGAAGAATCAACATTCCGAGCGGGAGCGGCCACGGTGGATATCTCTCCCCAAACCCTGCCGGCCTTACATAATGGTGGTTTTTTGCAGAGCAGCGCGAATCGCGTTTTGGATCCACTTCATGCACGGTCGCTGGTCGTCAGTGACGGGCAGGAAACCATCGCGATCGTGATTGTGGATTCGTGCATGTTCCCCGCAACGCTCTGCGACGAAATTAAACAGCTGGCGTCGAAGGAAACCGGCATACCGCCCGATCGTATTCTGATCAGCGCAACACATACTCATATGGCGCCCTCAGCCATGACGATGTGTCTGGGCTGCCCGCCGGACGAGGCCTATGTGAAGTTTGTGCCGGCCCGAGTTGCCCAGTCGATTGTGGATGCTTACAAGAACCTTCAGCCCGCAAAAATCGGTTGGACAACCGTCAACGGAGCCGATTTAACGAACTGCCGACGCTGGATCACCCGCAGCGATCGAATGGGAACTGACCCCTTCGGAGAACGCACAGTACGAGCAATGATGCATCCAGGCTATCAGAATCCCGACTACACCAGTCCCGCCGGGCCGATCGATTCCTTGCTGTCGGTCTTGAGCGTCGTGTCTGCGAAAGACGAATCGCCGATCTGCGTGATGGCAAATTTGTCGATGCACTACTTCGGCGGTGGAGCGTTTTCAGCGGGCTACTTTGGTGAGGTTGCCCGATTACTGGAGGCTCAAATCGGAAAGATCAGCGGGAAGGCGTCGCCCGGTTTTGTGGGCATCATGTCTCAGGGAACCAGTGGTGATCTTCACTGGATGGATTACAGCCAACCACGTCGCGGGATTAGTCGGCAGCAATACTCAGAAGACGTAGCCGACCGCGTTCTGCAGGGCTGGAAGGCAATCGAACATCGGCCGAGCCTATCGATCGCCATGTCCGAAAAACGGCTCACGATCGACCGGCGAACTCCATCGCAGGATCGCCGCGAATGGGCGCGACCGATCAACGCTGGTCGTGGCGATGTTCCACCACGAAACCAAGTCGAAGTTTACGCACAACAGGCGGAATGGATTCACGACAATCCCAAAGCGGAAGTTGTCCTTCAAGCCGTTCGCATCGGCGAACTGGGAATCACTGCGATTCCCAACGAAGTCTATGGAATCACCGGATTGAAACTGAAAAGGCAGAGCCCGCTGACAACAACGTTCAACCTGGAACTTGCCAACGGAGCCACGGGTTACATTCCTCCACCGGAACAACATCGGCTGGGCGGATACACGACCTGGCCGGCGCGCACGGCAGGACTTGTTGAACAGGCGGAACCGCTGATCGTCGAGACACTACTGAGCCTGCTGGAAACCGTCGCTGAAAAAAAACGGCGAACGCTCGCGGCTTCGCACTCGCCCTATTCAGATGCAGTAACCAGAAAAAACCCAATCGCCTACTGGCGAATGGAAGACATGGACTCGATGCAGGTAAAGGACGCCATTGGTGAAAATCATGCTCGTTACCGAGGCGGTGTGGCCTTGTTTCTGCCGGGGCCAAGTGGTTCTGGCTTCGCGGCACCGGATTACGGAAACCGTTCGGTCTACCTTGCCGGCGGATATGTTGAAGCAAATCCTGAACACTTCGGAAGTGACTACAGCGCGGCCATGTGGTTTTACAACGCTTTACCCACAGACGCTCGCGAGACCACAGGCATCCTGCTTTCGACCGAAGCCGAAACGTTGTTGATTGCCGGCAATGCCGCAGGCGATCAGTCGGGAAAGCTGATTCTGAAGTCCGGCCAACAGTCTTTTGTTGGCAAGACACGCGTGTCCACAAAGCACTGGCAACAGGTAACGATCACCAGAGACAAGCAACAAGTCCGCGTGTATCTGGACGGCAGGGCAGAACCGGAAATCGATGTAGAAGTCAAATCGCCGAACCCACCAAAACGAGTGTTGATCGGCAGCGATGGAAGTTCCGCAGCGACCTTCGATGGTAAAGTTGACGAGGTCGCGTTGTTCGATCGCGGATTGGCAACCGCCGATGTTGTCGAGTTGTACAAAATCTCGGGCATGAGTCCTCCACCAGGTCCCAAACCGACGATTATTCTCGGCCCGAAACCGACGGACGAAGAATCACGCAAAAAGTATGCGGACGCCGTCCTTGCATCAAAACCCATCGCCTACTGGCGACTGCACGACGCATCGAATCAATCCGCGAAAGACTCGGCGGGGCAGCACGAGGCGAAATACGAAAACGGATCCTCGCCGCTTCAGCTAGGAGTCACAAAACCGAACTTCACCGGCGGTCGAGTAAAAACGTACGTCCCCAAACTGGGTAACACTTACAGCGTCGAACTTTGGTTCCGAAATGAACTGCCGGTCCATTCGCGTCTGGTGGCAGCGTATGTGTTTTCGCGAGCTGTTGACGGAGTGGAAGGTGCATTCGGCGACAACCTGGGACTCGGCGGGACACATTCAAACACGGGCAGGCTGCTCGTGTTTAACGGCAACAAGCGCGATCAATTGGTCGCCGGGCTCACAAGTATCCCAACCGGTAGCTGGGCGCACGTGGTTATGGTCCGGCAGGATCAAAAAATCACGGTGTACCTGAATGGCGATCCAAAGCCAGAGATCGCTGCCGACCTGCCAGTCGGATATCCCGAAGACAGCGACCAGATTCTGCTCGGCGGCCGCGCCGACAACTTCGCCAATCTTCAAGGCATGCTGGAAGAGGTGGCTCTCTATGACAGACCGCTGACGCCGCGTGAAGTGGAATCCCACTTCGACGCCGCGGGTGCGAAACAAGTTGAAAAGGCGGCCAGTGCGCAGGCAGATCCACCTGCAGAACCAACTCCTACGGAGGTTGGTAAAGCGCTCAGAACGATCCAGGTCCGCGAAGGATTTGCGGTGCAACTTGTCGCCGCTGAACCGCTTGTGATGGACCCAGTGGCCATCGACTGGGGGCCGGACGGCAAGCTGTGGGTTGTGGAAATGGCCGACTATCCGCTGGGCATCGATGGCAAGGGCCGGCCGGGCGGACGAGTGCGGTACCTGGAAGACACCAACAACGATGGACAGTACGACAACTCCACGCTGTTTGCTGACGGGCTGAGTTTTCCCAACGGCGTTCTGGTCTGGGGCCGTGGCATTCTGGTGACGGCCGCTCCGCAGATCATTTATCTGGAAGACAGCTCGGGTGACGGCAAAGCCGATATTCAGCGTGTTTTGTATTCAGGATTTCTCGAAGGAAATCAGCAATTGCGTGTGAATGGTTTGCGGTGGGGACTCGACAACTGGGTCTATTGCGCCAGCGGAAGCCATCACGGCGGCTACGGACAAGATAGCCAGATCACTTCACGCATTACGGGACAGAAACACCAGATCGGCAGTCGTGACTTTCGAGTTCACCCGGACACTGGCGCCATCGATCCGCAAAGCGGACCATCACAATACGGTCGAAGTCGTGACGACTGGGGCAACTGGTTCGGCGTGCAGAACAGCCATCCGCTCTGGCATTACGTGCTGGCCGATCAAAACATTCGCCGCAATCCGCACTTCGCTCCGCCCGATCCAAAGCACCAAGTCGTCACGCCGGCAAACCCGCGAGTCTATCCGGCCAGCAAGCTGCAAAAACGATATCACAGCTTCACTCAGTCAGGCCGGTTTACCTCGGCCTGCTCGCCGATGATTTACCGCGACGACCTTTTGTTTGATCGAGGCAGCGAGCAACACGCGTTTACCTGCGAGCCCTTCCATAATCTTGTTCAGCACAACCTGATTTCGGATGAGGGCGTCAGCTTTAAATTTCGTCGCGATCCCGCCGAACAGAAGACGGACTTCTTTGCCAGCGAAGATCGCTGGTGTCGTCCCGTCATGGCGCGAACGGGCCCCGATGGAGCTCTCTGGATCGTTGACATGTACCGCTATATGATCGAGCATCCAGAGTGGTTGCCGCAAAACGGCAAGGACGAACTTCGGCCATGGTTCCGATCGGGCGACGACCGTGGACGAATCTACCGAATCGTTCGCAGTGATCGGCCAGCACGAAAAACGCCCCGGCTCACCGATTTCTCAGCACGAGAACTTGTTGCCGTACTCGAAAGCCCTAATGGCTGGCAACGCGATGCGGCGCAGCGAATGCTGGTCCGTGGGAAGCAGCAAGCCGCCACGGAACCACTAAAAGAGCTGGCGGCAAACAGCAAACAACCACTGGCTCGGCTTCACGCGCTTTGTACCCTGGACGGTCTCGGCGCACTTTCGGCCACGACACTCGAAGCCGCGTTCATAGACAGTCATGCTGGCGTCAGACGTAACGCCGTGCAAATCGCGTCGCGAGTCGTCGTTGATGCAAAGAAGTTAACACCGCTGGTCAATGATCCAGATGCCAAGGTTCGCCTGGAACTCGCCTCCACATTGGGAGCATACGACACCCCGGAAGCCAGCACCGCGCTCGCCAAATTGGTCATTGGAGCCGGCAACGACCAATACCTGATGGCCTCCGCGATGAGTTCCCTGAACGCGAAAAACGTCTCGGCTGTTCTCGCTTCGGTCATTGAGTTATCAGAAGGCAGCAACGCGCCGGGCACTTTAGAACTGATCGAACAATCCGTTGTGATGGGTGAAAAAGAAACCATCAGCCGCGTCATCGAACTGGTGTGTTCGCGGAAGAGCGAGCATGCTGCAAGAAACAGGTTTGAGTCGCTCGCACGCATCCTTGATGGTCTTCAGTCGCGTGGGCTGTCTGCAAACACGCTTTCGGACACAGCCAGTGACCGCGTTGCCGAAACGATCCAGCAATCGCGTACCGCTGCTGCGAATCACGAGACGGCTGAAGACGTTCGCGTCGCGTCCGTCCAATTATTGGGACGGGCAGAGACAGGTCGCGAAGATGATTTCCAATTGATGCAGCAACTGTTGGTTCCTCAATCGCCCTTGGTTCTTCAGCGGGCTATCGTGGCGCATCTCGCGCGGCGCAGCGAGCCTGCGATCGCGGGAATTCTCATCACGGGTTGGCGGTCACACAGCCCGGAGCTACGCAGCCAGATTCTGGACGTGCTCGCGAGTCGCGGACCGTGGGCCGAGTCGCTTCGGCAAAGCCTCGAAGCCGGAACGATCGGAGCCAGTGAGTTAAGTGCTCCCGTTCGACAGCGATTGCTGGATCGCAGCGAAAATGCACCGCAATGGCAGAAGGCTTTGGCAACGAAAGCTTCGACGAATCGCGCCGAAGTTCTGCGCAAATTCCAGACTGCCCTGACACTCAGTGGTGATAGCAAACGCGGGGCTATTGTGTTTCGCAAGTCGTGCATCAACTGTCACAGGGTCAAGGACGAGGGACACGAGGTGGGGCCTCAACTGGCATCAATCACCAACAAAACACCGGAAGCACTACTAACTGCAATTCTCGACCCCAGCGCTGCAGTCGACGCAAAGTATTTCAGCTACTCGATCCTTACCGAAGACGGTCGAAGTTTTAATGGACAGCTGGAAACCGAGACCGGCAGCAGCATCACGTTGCTTGCCGCCGAGGGAAAACGCAAAACCGTCCTGCGCCGTGACATTGATATTCTTCAGGCATCCTCCAAATCTCTGATGCCTGAAGGACTGGAACAAGGTCTCAAACCGCAGGATCTCGCCGATTTGATTCAGTTTGTTCGTGATACGTTTCATTGAGAACGCGCCGGCTCGCAGTCCCCGGATCTCCCCATCCCAACTTGCCATGGAAAATCTAATGAGTCAAACACCGTCACGCCGTGAATTCTTGAAATCTGTTGGACTCGCTACGTCGGCATTGGGTCTCGGAAGCGCGGTACAGGCTCAGGAAAAAGGGCAACCGCCGAAGGATGCTGCGGGCAATAAACCTGAACCGCAGGAACATCCTTACGAGCTAATGATCTGCGACTACGTTCGCTTCAAACTATCCAGAGTCGACAAGCGTGGAAAAGTCATCTGGGAGCATTCGCCGGAAGGAAAAGTATGGGACTTTGTTCTTACGGACGACAACAAGCTCATCTACCCGATCATCACCGACAAGCAGGAAGTCCGCTGCATTGATTTTCAAAAACAAGTGAAATGGTCCTGGCCCTATGCCAATAATTTCAGAGAGATCATCAATATCACAAAGCATCAATCACAACTGATTGTGAGCGGCCAGAAACCGCCCCAGGCCATTCTGATGGATATGGATGGAAAGATTCAGAAAAGGCTGCCAATTCCCGCTAAGTACAAGCATCATCATGGCCAGTTGGGAAACGTGTATGACGTCGGCAACAAGCACTATCTGGCCCAGCTTTGGGGCGAAGGGACGGCTCTTGAAGTCGATAAAAACGGAAAAGAAGTTTGGCGATATCAAGTGCCAAAAGCAGGAAAGGGACCCTATCCCGAGGGGACCCTTCAGGATCTTCTACGATTAGACAACGGCAACACCCTCCTTGCCTGCGGCACACAGGCTCGTTTGCTGGAAGTAGATCGTTCAGGAAAGATCGTCTGGGAGTTCACCGGGAGTAATCATCCGGAACTCAATTTCACCAATGCCTGTAATCTCCAAAAGCTGAGAGACGGATCCATTCTGATTACCAACTTTCTGCGGGGTAATTCAGGTCGCGGCGCACATGCCTTTATTCTATCCAAAGACAAGGAGATCACCTGGATGCTTACCGACCACAATAATTTCACTGCCGCAAGTCAAGTGTGGGCGATCGAGCAATAGGCCCATAGCCCCGGTTTTCCGAGGCTTTTCCTTCGCTTCCACAATGCTTGCCTCAAATACAAATTTATCGCATTAGTGGGGGACTCTCCTGGCTCAGAATGCAACCTCATGAGCCCCTTTGGGGGGCGACGCTACTGAAACCAAAATGGTTACACCAAAACATTGAACCTTTAAACCGTCGGACAGTAAAAAGAACACAAGTCGAACGCCGTGCAATCAAAGGAAATTAAATTCCAAAACAGTCAACTGATGTGGAATGGACTCAATATAGCGCAGCCACGGCATACGCAACTTGGAATTCCGCATGAATCGTGGGCGCTCAATTAAGCGTGTAATATTGCACGCAAGGAGCGAAGTCGATGTCGAAGAAACCAGTTAAGCTAGTTCGTCGCAGTTACAGCGACGAGTATCGTCGGAATGCGGTATCGCTGATTGAGAACCAGAGTTACACGACGGTTCAGTCCGCCCGTGAACTGGGTGTCAACGCAAATTTGTTACGTAAGTGACGTCAGAAGTATGGCAAGGCGGCGTCTGCAAATTCAGAAGTTTCGCAAAACGCCCAGCAGGAACTGGATCAACTGCGCAGAAAAATGGTTCGTCTTGGTATGGAGCGCGACATCTTAAACAAAGCCACGGCCTGCTTCGCGAACGAAAAGAACTGCGATCTCAGTTCATCGAACAGCACCGCGAAGAATGGCCGATCACCTTAATGTGCGACGTGTTGGATGTTGGTCGAAGTGGTTTTTATGCCTGGCGAAATCGTCCAGCCAGTGTGCGTTCCGTACGATAGGCAGAAGTCGTTTCGGAGATCAAACGGATTCATTCCGAGCATCACAAAGATGTTTGCGGAAGTCCTCTCGTGCGCCCGGAATTGGTCAGGTGTGGACACGAAATCTGCAAATCAACGGCTGCGAAAATGATGCTGCAGGAAGGCCTTTCGGCAGCGACTCAACGTCGTTTCCGAGTGAAGACAACGGACTCAAAGCATGACCTTGCCGTGGCCGAAAATACTTTAAACAGGGAGTTTGAACGCGATCAGCCGAACGGAGTGTGGGTCTCCGATTGCACTTACATTCCCACGAAATCGGGGTGGCTTTATCTGGTTGCAATCATCGATGTTTATTCGCGGAAAGTCGTGGGCTGGTCGATGGATGTGACGATATCAACGGACGTGTTTCTGTCGGCATTGGAAATGGTGTTGGGCCGTCGTAGGAACGTGAATGGCCTGACTCAACATTCGCATAGCGGTAGTCAGTATTGCAGTCAGGCGTTTCGATCGGCACTGCGACGCCACGGCATCGCTTGCAGTGTAAGCCGCACAGGAAATTGATGGGACAACGCCGTGGCGGAGAGTTTTTCGCGACGCTGAAGAAGGAACTTGTGCACCAGTGCGACTACGTGGATCAGGCGGAGGCTCGTGCCAGTATTTTCGAGTATATAGAAATCTTTTACAATCGAATACGGCTACATTCAGCGTTGGGTGGGATGAGTCCGGAACAGTTTAAGCAACAGGGATCAGCCGCGGCTGAGTTTAGTCAAACCCCACCAACAAAGGCAGGCCATCCTAACACAACATTTCTCCGAGACAGAATGGCTGTTTCAAACAACCCTAACCCACGCCCACTAATTCTACGGAATTTCACACCTTGAAGCGGTGGAATAGTTTGAAGAATCAACACGCCTCGAACGTGAGGCGAACACTAAGACATGAAGATTACCGGGATGCTTAACATGCTCAAATCACCACTGCTCGCAATGACTCACGGCTATATCGATGGCCAATGGTGCGAAGCGGATTCGAAGCAAACCATGCCAGTGGTTAATCCGGCAACAGGCCAGAAAATTGCCATCGTGCCAGTCATGGGACGCGATGAAACAACTCGGGCGGTCGATGCGGCCGCTAAGGCTTTGGCGACGCCTGCATCCATCGAACAGCGAAGTGACTGGCTGGCTCAACTGGCCGACCTCATCACCGAACACCGAGCGGAACTTGGCCGAATCATCACGCACGAGCACGGCAAGCCGCTTCAGGAAGCTCAGGGTGAAGCGGACTATGCGGCCAGTTTCTTTCGGTATTATGCAGGCTGCATCGATCACCTGAAACCAAAGCCACTCGCCGACCGACCGCGAAATCATTCATGGACGGTCTACTATCGCCCGGCTGGCGTGGCCGCTCTGATCACGCCGTGGAATTTCCCGCTGGCGATGCTGGCCAAGAAATTTTCAGCAGCGCTGGCCGCGGACTGCTGTTGCGTCGTCAAGCCATCGTCCAAAACTCCGCTGTCTATGGTGGCCCTGTTTTCTCTGATTGACAAGCTCAAGCTGCCTCATGGAAAGGCTAACCTGGTACTTGGTCCGGCCGGCGAAATCAGCGACGTGTTGTGCGAACACCCGGCCGTTCGCATCATCAGTTTTACAGGGTCCACTCCGGTTGGAAAGAAGCTGATGGCTGACACTGCGCCGCATTTAAAGCGACTGGCGCTGGAACTAGGCGGCAACGCGCCGTTTATCGTCTTCGAAGACGCCGATATGGACCGGGCTGTGGATCAGCTGGTGGGCAATAAGTTTCGAGGTGCCGGTCAAACATGCGTGTGTGCGAACCGAATCTATGTTCAGCACAGCATTGCAGATGTGTTTGCCGAAAAGCTGACCGCACAAGTCAACGCGATTAAGGTTGGCAACGGCATGGATGACGGTGTCACGATGGGACCGTTGATCGATCGCAGAGCGTTCGATAAAGTCAAACGTCACGTGGACGATGCGATCGAGCACGGAGCGACGCGTCTGACCGGTGGTGTTCCCGAAGAACCGAAAGCCAACGCTGGTAACTTCTTCCCACCCACAGTCCTGCGGGGAGTCACTACGAAAATGGAATGTGTCAACAACGAAACGTTCGGACCGCTGGCTGCGATCATTGAGTTTCAAACGGAAGACGAAGTTGTCGAGGCAGCAAATCGCACGGAATATGGCCTGGCGGCCTACGTGTTCACGGGCAGCGACGAACGAGCGGCCCGAGTGATTTCACAATTAAGCTTCGGACACGTCGGCCACAACACGGGTTCCGGCCCAACCGCGGAAGCACCGTTTGGCGGAATGAAGCATTCGGGATTCGGTCGCGAAGGTGGACTGGAAGGCCTGCACGATTTCATCGAAACTCAATCAGTCCCGCGTCCCTGATTGCCCGAGGTGAGCAGGGCATCGATGGCCCCGTTTTTCCCCTTGCTCGCTGGCCGCATGGTTAACAACAACAGTTCAAAAGGAAAACGGCGCTTAGGTTGTGCCGTCCAATTCTACTGCTGCAAGGGCTGCCTGCATTCGTCGTAAACACTCATCGCGGCCAATCAATTCCAGCGTTGGAAACAAATCGGCTCCTTTGTTCTTGCCCGTGATGGCAAGCCGCAGGACTGGCGCGACCTGGCCAAACTTCAGATCCTGGTCGGCAACAAAAGCGGTGACAGAATCAGGCAGTGATTCCGCCGAAAACGGCTGGCATTCGGTCAATACGATTGTCAGCTGCCGAAGCGTCCCTACCGCTTCCGGAGCGGTCACAACTCGTTTGCGAAAGGCATCGGTGTCGTAGTCAATCCCGTCTGTTGTGACGAAGAATTCACTCAGCTCCAGAATATCACCAAAGACACGAATTCGATCTCCTGCCAGTTCAACCACCCGTTGAACCATGTTGATTGATTCTGGCGACTCGCCTTCTGGCATCAGTCCCGCGCGGATAAGAAATGCAAGGCAACCGGCTACCTTGTCAGATTCCGGCAGCTGGCCCATCCAGTGCGACTGAAAGCTCATTAGTTGGTCAGGGTCGAAAGCAGCAGCGCCCTTCACAACACGATCCAGCGAAAAGTTTTCGACGATGTGTAATAGCGACATATTCTCGGTCTGATCATCAAGAGACCAGCCAAAACGAACCAATGCATTCAATAAGCCTTCCGGTAGGAAGCCAACTTCTCGGTAATATGCCACCAGAACTGGCGAAAGCGACAAGTCTTCGGATCGTGGCCAAGGGCAGACAGGACGGTGTCACCCAATTGAAACAGCTTTTGAAAAGCAGGGCTCTTTCTGTAGGCGGCGATGTTCCGTTTGCTGAGCTTCTTCTTTCCGCCGGGCGCCGCCACGAAAGGAAGATGAGCGAATTCAGGAAGTTTGTACCCGAGTGCTTCGTACAGCAATACCTGAATGGCCCGTGTTTGTGAGATGCTCTTCGGCTCGAATAACATGCGTGATTTCCAATTGAGCGTCTTCAACGACCGTGGCGAAGTTGTACAGCGGTGACCCGTCTGCACGAGCAATCACAGGATCGGGCATCAGGTTGCAGTCCCATTCCACATGCCCGCGCACCTGATCATCAATTGAGACGGGACGATCGCGGGAAATCAGGAACCTGACCACGTGTTATTGACCCTCGGCTAGTTTGGCTGCAATTTCGCTCGCTGTCAAATTCAACGAAGTTCGAGTGCTTATTTCGAGTGCTTATGAAGACTCGCTTTTCCGCTTCGGCCAGTTTTCGCAGACGGTCCGATTCTTCCGGGGGGCTCAAAATCGTAGTAGGCAGTGCCATTGGCAAGCAGCTGCTTTATCGCCGAATCATGCAACGAACGGCGCTGCGACTGATAATAGCGCCCGTAACCGCCGCCAACTTCCGGCCCCTCGTCCCAGTCCAGCCCCAGCCAGCGAAAGGCATCCAGAATCGGCTTTAACGCCTCATCCATGTTTCGCTCATGGTCGGTATCATCGATTCGCAGGATGAACTTACCGCCGTGCTGCCGTGCCCACAGCCAGTTAAACAAGGCCGTTCTCATCCCGCCAATGTGCATGTATCCCGTTGGACTCGGCGCAAATCTTGTTCGTACGATCGTCATGTGCAGAGCTGAATTCGAAGCGGTCTTGGCAGACGCCTCAAATGCCGTCTCGGGTACCAATTATACTGCCGAAGCAGGGGTGCAGTCCACCAAATCCAAATTCGGCCAATCTCTGGTGAGTACCTGTTTAGTGGGCGCCGATCTTGCGCATGTTGTGTTGGCGTCAAGGCACTTCTGCTCACAGTGCGAGAGCTCTTTGACGATTAGGAATTAGAAGGCGCAGGCCGGTCGATACGGTGGGGTATCTGGAATCGCAATGACGGCGACGTTCCGCGAACGTAAAAGAGTGCGGCCTTGACTCGCGCCGTTCGCGCGCAGGACAAATTGACTAATTAGAACGAATAAGATTGCTGCGTCATGCTGTACGACCTTGCACTGATTTCAGAAAATCAGTGCTCAAAAAACATGATAATGTACGACATGATTCGATCGTACGCTAAACACCTTTATCCCCGAAAATCGCAAAAACACTGATCAAACACGGAATCTAGTGATTGATAAATGGTGAATTTTAACCTCGACGTCATCGATTCCTGAGGTGGCGCGGGCTCACTGTGCCTCTGGTGAGACATCCGTAAAAGCGTCGATGTCAGCCGCTTCCCACCAGAACTTGGCACGGCGTTGTTCTTGGTTCCAGCGGCTCGCAAGAAAATTTAGACACGACCGAACGACCACTTCAAGCCGTCGTGCGGCAAAAAATGCTAATTGTCTCTCCAAATTCCAGAGACACTCCGTCTTGGTTATGAACCTCGTTGGCTTCGCTATAAAGTTCGTTAATTCGGAATCGAGAACTGTGGATTTTGTGACTGGCGGGTTACAAGGTTGATCGTTCGATAGGATCTTCGTAGTCGGCACGTACGTGTTTCTTGATACAAACAAAGGTCCGTCATGACCCAACTGGCTGGACGCATACCATCGCAACGAAAACGCGTGTCTCACATCGTGATCGTCGTTGACCAGCAACAGCGCCGAACTGATTTGTCTGACCTTTTGCACTTCCGGGATTCGATGGACCTTCGGGGATGCCAGTGTCATTACACAGACGCACCTCACGCCAAAACACCGGTGACGATACACAAATCCGAACGCAGAAAATTCAGGCAATCACTGCAAGTGAATTGATCAGGTATTAAGCGACGCATCGATGTGCTGCGTGACCTGGTCCGCCTTCTCACAAATGCGAGGCCTCGACGCACTCGGAAAACTCGCTGTCAATCCGACAGCCCATTGAACTTAGGACACCGACCGCGAGAACATCCTTTGCTTCGGCACACGCTGTGCAGCGGTCAAAAAGCAGCCTAACTCCCGCAACCTGATAGGAACAGGGGAGGCGTGCAAAAGAAGTCCGGACATTTCCGGCACCGAAGTTTTTCAGCATTCTCAGACTTGCCTCAGCAGTTCCTGACACGTTTTCAACACCTTTCTGACTAAGTTAAATTTCCCATGGTTGATACCGATCAACTTCTCCGTGACACGCGTCTGCTTGAAGATTTGCTTGGTCAGGTTGTGACTGAGGACGAAGGACCGGAAGCTGTTCAACTGGTCACCGAAATTCGACAACTGGCCCGTGAACGCCGCACCAACGTTCCGGGCGCTGAGGCGAAGCTGTCGCAGCGGATTCGCTCGTTGAACAAGGAACAGGTGCGACTGGTTGCTCGCTCCCTCAGCATTTTTTTCGACCTCGCCAATATCGCTGAAGATCGGCAGCGCGTTCGTGTCTTGCGAAAGCGCGAACAGGATCGGCATCCGGGTCCGATCAGCGAATCAATCGGCGCGTCCATTCAGCAGTTGAAAGCCGCCGGACTGCACGCCGGGCAGGTTCAGGAAGCGCTGAATAAACTTGATGTGGAACTGGTGTTCACCGCCCATCCCAGCGAAGCAAAGCGGCGATCGATCCGTGCCAAACTGCGTCGCATGCGGCTGTGCCTCGAAGAACTGGACCGCATCGAGCTGCTACCGCGTGAACGAACGGGCGTCCTGACTCGCCTGCGAGCCGATCTGACTGTGCTGTGGCAAACGGAATTTCTGCGTCCGATGCGCCCATCGGTACTGGAAGAAGTGGCGCGCGGCCTCTCGATCATGCCGCGACTATGGGAAGTTGTTCCGGAAATCTATCTCTCGCTGCGTCAGGCGCTGGCGAGTGAGTTTCCGGATCACGAATTCACTCTGCCGAGATTCCTGCGGTTTGGTTCCTGGATGGGTGGCGATCGCGACGGGCATCCAGGCGTGACATGGGACATCACCGCGCAGACTCTGGTCTGGCTGCGTGATACGGCGATTGAGCGACACGTGGAATGGTGCCACCGAATGTACGATTTTCTGTCAGTGTCCCGGAACGAAGTGGCGCTTGGAACTGACCTTGCTGGCGCAGTGCAGGAAGCGGAAGAACGTTGGCCCGAATTCGCCGCGACGCTGGCTCGCGTCGCAGCTGACGAAATCTATCGTCGCTGGATCAGACTCATTCAATGGCGTCTGGAGCAGTCTCGCTGCACCGGACTTGCTGATCCAGCACGTGAAGGAGCGTATCGCGATGGTCAAGACCTGGAACGAGACGTTAATGCCCTCATCGTGAGTCTCAACGCGTGCCACGGTCAGCGTGTGCTGGCGGAGGAAGTGCAACGATGGTTTGATTTAACGCGGGTCTTCGGACTGAATCTGACACGGTTGGATGTTCGGCAGGATGCCGGAAGATATCGCCAGGTCCTGACTGATTTGCTGCGGGCCAGCGGCGACTGTGATGACTTCGCCGCGTTGAGTGAACCGGAGCGACAGGCTCTGCTCACGAATACGATGGGACGCACGAAACTCATCGACGAAGCACGGCTCGAACCGCTGACGCAGGAAACGCTCAACTTGTTTCGAATGCTGCGGCAGGCCGTCGAACGCTTCGGAGCCGATTGCATCGGCGGACACGTTATCAGCATGACTCGCTGGCCTTCGGACCTGCTGACGGTGCTTTGGTTATGGCGGCATGCCTGTGCGGAACGTCGCACGGGATCGTCAACGGACGATGCGCCAGCACTTTTGAAGGGCCTTCGTATCATTCCGCTCTTCGAAAAGATCGATGACCTGAGGGCTGCTCCCGCAGTGATGGCGGAGATCCTCGATCAGCCCGTCTATGCGGACCACCTGCTTGGGCAGAACAATCGGCAGACGGTCATGGTGGGCTATTCGGACAGCACCAAAGACGGCGGTTATCTCGCGGCGTGCTGGGGGCTCGATCGAGCTCAGGATCTGCTACATCAGACAGCGGCGGCTCGGAAGATCCGGCTAACGTTCTTTCACGGACGAGGCGGTTCACTGGGTCGCGGCGGCGGACCGGCGGCCCGCGGAATCCTGTCGCTGCCCGCGGATGCACTGGGTGGTTCACTGCGACTGACTGAACAGGGTGAAATTCTTTCCGAACGCTACGACGACATTCATGTGGCTTATCGGCATTTGGAACAGGTCACGTTCGCAACACTCATCGCCAGCAATATTCCCCGCCCCACCGTTCGACCGGAATGGCGGGAACTGATGGAGTCTCTGGCAACGAGTTCTCTGAATGTCTATCGAACACTTGTCGAAACACCTGGTTTCATCGATTTCTTCGGCGAAGCAACGCCTATCGAAGAAATCGAAAATCTGCCGATCGCGTCACGCCCGTCGCGAAGATCGGGCCAGCGCACCTTGACCGACCTGAGGGCCATTCCCTGGGTCTTCGCATGGACACAAAACCGCTGCCTGATTCCAGCATGGTATGGACTCGGCACCGCGCTTTCGGATGTGAAGTACAACAACCGGTCCGCTTGGCAGATGGTGATCGAAATGTATCGCCAGTGGCCATTCTTTCAGGCCGCCATCGACAACGCGGCAACTGCATTGGCGAAAGCGGATATGTACATCGGCCAGTGTTATTCTGAATTATGTACCAGCGAAGACCAGCGTCGCGAGATCTGGATGCTGATCGCCAGCGAACGCGATCGGTCTCGTCAGGCGATTCTGGATATCGTCGGTGGCTCTGAACTGCTGGCGAAGACACCCTGGTTTCAGGGTTCGATTGAAGTTCGCAATCCCGATATCGATCCGCTCAATCTGATGCAGATCGAACTGCTTCGCCGCCGCCGAAAACTCGACGGCGACAACGATCAGGCGGAACTTGAGAAGCTTCGTGATCTGTTGCGACTATCCGTCCAGGGAGTCGCCGCGGGCATGCGCACGACGGGATAAGGAAACGGAATCCAGACCATGATCGAAGCCGGCGATTTTTTTCGTGAAGTCACTCGGGACGCAAACGTCTATTAAAACTCGGTAAAGTGCCTGGCAAGACAATCCAGAATTGTTCAATCCCATTGTGACGCCAGCCAAGTTTTACCGTTGGACTCGTGACGAATTTGAGGAGCCGAGAAAGAAGCGGAAAGGTGGTCAACGAAAACCACCTAAAATTCGTGAGATTGTCATTGAGATCGCCAAACAGGCGACGGCTACACGCGAGCCATCGGTGAACTTCGCAAGATGGGTATCAAGAAGATCAGCCGTCAGACGATTCGCAACATCCTCAAGGAAGAAGGCATCAAACCCAGCCCCGATTGCACATCCGATTCATTGACTAACTTCCTGGAGCGTCACGCAGGTAAGCTTTGGGCGTGTGATTTTTTTCGGTGAAGACAGTCACGGCACGGGGCATTAGAGAAGTGTATTTGCTGGCCTTTATCGGGCTTGAGACGAGGAAGGCGATTGTCTCGCCGGGTACCGAACATCCGGATTCAGCATGGGTTGCGGAACGCACCGAAGACTTCTTCAGTCGCAGCACCAACCGGGAGCAGAAGCCAACGATTGTCATTCACGATAGAGATACGATGTTCGCCAAGGAGTTGGTGGCCAAGCTTGTTGAGAGTGACGCAAGAACCAATGTACTCCCCAAAGCGTCACCGAATTTGAATGGACGCTGTGAGCGTTTCATTCAGACCATCAAGTTCGAATGTCCAGCGACAGTTTGTGGTCTTCGGCAAGCATCACCTCAACCATTTAATCCGAAACTCCGTCACCTATTGCAACCATCACAGAGCGCAGTCTGCACAGGAAAGACTGACACCGATCCACCACAGCCCGGACGAAGTTGAGACAGTCCAACTCGATAAAGTCGTCGTAAGTCGTAAGTCGCATGTCGATGAAATCGTGAAATCGTTCGAACGAAAAGCGGCGTACAAGTCACAGATCACTCAGCCTATTCTGCGATACTCAAATCGGCGATTCGCCGACGTTGTCGTCTCGCACACAACAATGGTACCGCGCGAGTGAGGCCTAAACCGGACAAGGTGCAGGACTTCCTTGCGGTGAAGAACATGTCCCCAAGACCATCGGCGGCCCTGACAGACTTGAATCTGTGCGGACGTAAAGAAGACGTAGGACACTGTATGTCAAAGTAACTCCGCTGAATGCAGAATCACCAAACTTAATCCAGTAAATTGAGACGCACTTGTTCGAAGAGCATTCTTGCTCTCACTGCCGGTAGCTCACAACTCACGGGCCGTGAATCCTCGAATGACTCTTTCAGCTTTCCGTCTGCTGACACATCAGACAGGCAAAGACATTGCGGGACGCCAGTTTCCACGTCTGAACCGGAGCCTTGCACCGAGAACAGAATTCCTTCTTGTAGATGAGCAGTCGTTCGGAACGGTTCATGCGACTGCGAGGTTTTCCAATATCTTGGGGGTCGGCAATGATGATTCGGTTGTAGCGTTTGCCGATCTTCAGCAAGTCGACAATCAGCCTCCACATCGTGTCAAATTCGTCTCGCGACAGAGTGTTTCCTTTGCGTTCCGGATGGATGTTCAGCAAATGCAGCACCTCCGAACGATAGACGTTGCCGACTCCAGCGATAACGGTTTGGTTCATTAATAGTGTGCCGATCGGCGAGCGACTGCGGCTGATTCGGTCCCAGGCTTTGTCGGGATTGGCATCATGCCTCAGCGGGTCAACCCCAAGGCGACTTCGCAAAGCTTTCACCTTCGCTGTTGTTAGCAATTCGCACGCCGTCGGCCCATTCAGGTCGAAGGTAGTTTTTTCGCCGATGACTCGCAGTCGAACCTGGCCTCGCGGTTCCGGTGGCGGTGACTTGAGCGGGCGGAATTTACCGTATAACCCCAGATGAATGTGCAGAATCTTCCCATCCCAATCGTACAGCAGGTGTTTGCCGTAAGCGTCAACGCCGATCAGCTGGCGACCGTTCAGTGTACTTGCGCCGGACTTAAACCGTCCCTGAGGCGATGAAACCTGCAACGTCTGCCCGACGAAGTCTCGCGTTTGGTCTTCAGCGACGCGGTGTATGGTGTGTCCTTCGGGCACGATTATTTCACTCCCGGATGCAATACAACTTCTCTACACCTCGCAACAACAGAATTTCTCCAGCGATAGCCGGAGTTGACCAGAACAGGTCGTCGACGCTATTGGTGCCGAGGACATTGAATTCCGGGCCTGATTGAATGACGTGTGTGGTGCCATTTTCGTCGAGAATGAAGACACGTTCGTCATCAGCCCACAGTGACGCGGCAACGGTCGCCATTTGAGGAACTCGCGTTCGATACACACGTTCTCCAGTAGCCTCGTCATAACAATTCAGAATTCCACCAGACCCAGGGATGTAAAGCAGCCCGCGGGACACGACCGGGGACGCCATCCCGGGCCCTGATTTCGTCATCGACCATGCAATCTGGTCTGATTCGAATTCGTCGTTCAGCTGAATCTCACCCTGAAGACCCGCCGGAACAGCCACCAACGGGCCAGCGCTGCCGGGGCCGCTCATGCCAAAGTAGATCCGATCCGTCCCGATGGCCGGTGATGCACTAAATGAAGATTGCATGCCGCTCAGTTTCCACAGCACCCGTCCATCTGCGGGGTTGTATGACGTGACAACACCAGAACCGCACGTGACCAGTTCAGACTTTTCCCCTGTGTTCCAGAGCAGTGGCGTACTCCAGCTCGTCCGGGTAGAACGATCATCTCGCCAAACTTGCTCGCCGGTCTTCGCGTCAAAGGCCGCAACAAAGGAACTTTCATCGTTGTCCTGTTGAATAAAGACCTTCCCTTCGGTGGTCGCAAGCGAACTGCCTGAACCGAAGCCATTGCCGGACTTGTAGGTGCCAACGTTCTTTCTCCAAAGTTCCATTCCGTCCAAATCCCAGGCAATCAGACTTCCCGTCGTGGCAAAGAAAGTGAACAGCCGTTCGCCGTCGCTCGCTGGAGATTCTGTGGCATAGGTATTCGAAGGATGCATCACCGGTGGCACGATTTCGTCGACAACACGGCTCCACTGTTCCTGACCGTCCGCCAGGTTCAGACAACTGACAACAAACGTGTACTTCACAGGTTTAGCACTGCGATACGTGCCCATACTGGATACTCCAGCCATCATTCCTTTTGGCCGAGACCCATCTTCCGGCACGGCAGCTGTCAGAAAAATGCGGTCTCCGACAACAACGGGCGACGACCAGCCGCTGCCTTTCATGGGCACGGCCCATGCCATGTTAGTTTCAGCGTTCCATTTCAACGGGTGGTTCACCTTACCCAGCTTTCCTGCAGTGCCGCCGCGGAACTGCTGCCAATCCTCGGCCGGTGCAAGTGAAGTTAGTAATGACAAACACAATAAAAGAACACTGCGCATTGGGTCGTCCTGAAAAGAAGATACACGTTCAAACTTTTATAGACGCACTGCGGGTTCCGGCCTGCAATTCCGGAAATTTTCAGACGCAAAGTGCGAGTTGATCGGGACACTGCACTCTTAGCTAAATAGTCCACGCAGCAGACGAAACGGAGCAAGGACGTTGTCTTTCAGTGAAACTCGTCGGCTGTTTGCTCGGGCTAGAACTACGGTTGTGTCATCGGAGGCGAGATTCTGCGGATTGAGGTCCCGAATTTGTTGCAATAGCGTCGTCACAAAATCGCCGGGAGAATCGACGCCGTTCGAATTGGCAATCTCAGCAATTCCAACGGCTCGGAGCATTTCTCCATTCGCGTCGAACGCTTCATACAACGAATCGGTATAAGCGAGGAGGAGGTCTCCGAGCTTGAGTTTCAGCTTCGTGGACGCAAAAGCCTGCTTGCCGACGATTCCAAATGGGATGTTCGACTGGCTGTGATCACTGGCATCGCCCCCCACAAGCGGCGTCCACGTTTGTGATTCTGCACGAAAGATCAGCGGCGGCGGATGGCCTGCTGAGCACACGGTCAGGCTGCGTGTCGGGGCGAAGTACGTTCCAACGATCGCAGTGGCAAAACGGCCGACGGTAGCCGCCTCTTCGAACTGTTCGTTCAGGCTCTTCATCACACGTGACTGGTCAATGTAGTTGACGTTGCGTCTCATAATGTCGCGGAGTTCGGTCGACAGAATGGACGCTTGAGAACCGTGACCGCTCACGTCGCCGAGAAGCATTCGGGTAATCCGCCCGGATGCGCACGACGATACGTGATAGACGTCACCACCCTGTACGTCTCCTTCGAACGGCTGGCTTTAGACCCAGATGTCCAGCCCGGGAACTACGAAGCTCGACCACGTAGAGCGGTTGCCGCCCCACACCTCCATGCATGTCATCCGTTCCTGAGCTAATTGGGGCACTGAAGTTTCTTTGCGTCGGAGGGTTGAGGGCATGTCAGTTTACCGGAGCGAATGGTGCGTTAGCGATGGGACCATGTGCAACAGACTTCGAGTCTTCCTTTCCAATCGCAAAAAAAACCGAGTCATGTCGCGGCAGGCAAGTTGCCAGTCCTGTAGATTTGTCGACGCGGTGAGTGCATTACGTGTTGATCAGCCATGCTGCAGTCGCCACTGAAGCCATGGCAGAGGCGATCCGGCACATGCCGGCCATTCTCTGGCGACGTTGGTCTCGGAGCTTCAGCACGACTTCGAAATGAGCGATTCGTTCGTATTGAGTCATTACTGGGATTTGCGGAAGAGATGGAGGTAGGTTCAGGGAAGGCGAATGGCAGCAAGTCGGTACGCCACAGAGCTTAGACGCCGAATGCACTGCGACCAGCGGAATTCCGTTGCAAAATCGCTCAATCGAAATTCGAGAGAACGAACAAAATTGCGATAAATCGTGTAAGGCAAAAGTCTGGCATCCGGCGGGTCGCCACCGCAACAACTATCTGCAGGAATCGTCAGGTGTTCGGTGTTTGCCACGTCAAAATTCTGCGGTTTACCCAAAGGAGCAGTCCGATCGATCGAATGAATAAGGTTCGGATTGCTCGCGATAACGAAGGTGAATGGTGAATATCGATGAAAAAATCATTTCAAATCGGAACAGCGGCAGGCATCCCGCTGTTTCTGCACTGGACGTTTCTGCTGATACCGGCCTACATCGTCTTGAGTGGGACGCTGATGGGCCGACCGGCGTTCGGTGTGCTGGCCGACCTGACGCTTGTCACCATGATATTTGCCTGCGTGGTCCTGCACGAACTCGGACATGCTCTGGCGGCGCGTCGATTTGGTGTGCAGACCAAAGACATCATCCTGATGCCCATCGGAGGTGTCGCCCGCCTGGAACGGATGCCCAAACGACCTCAGGAAGAATTGATCGTGGCTCTGGCTGGCCCGGCGGTCAACGTGGTCATCGCCGCTGTGTTGTTGCTAATCACAGTGCCTTTCATTGGGCTCAGCGGATTGGTAAATCCGACATCGCTGTCAACGAATCTCGTCGGCAAAGCGATTGCCGTGAATCTTGCGATGATCGTGTTCAACATGTTGCCCGCGTTTCCTATGGACGGTGGCCGGGTGTTGCGTGCCATCCTGTCCAGTCGCATTGGTCACCTGAAGGCAACTCGCATCGCGGCAAAAGTAGGTCAGACAATGGCCGTGTTGTTTGGGTTAGCGGGCTTATTCGTATTCAACAATCCGATGCTGCTGTTCATTGCGGGATTCGTGTACCTCGGGGCTGCTCAGGAAGCCGGGGCCGCAGAGATAGAATCTTCGTTTGAAAGAGTGCGCGTTGGCGAACCGTTTGCCGTCCGGGCTGACAGCCACACTCATCATCGTCGCCGTATCTCCAGCGAGTTCCATGATTGGCCATCCTGAGTGGGAGTCGAAAATCAGAGCAATACCGACATTTCCCTCGGCCACCAATCGCTTGCCGTCAGATGTTAAAGTGATGCTGACCGGCCCCAGTCCATTGTGAACAGGGTGAAGTTTTCTGGTTGTATTTTGTGCTTAGCGAGGAGTTATTGCGATGCTGCGTCATACACTCTCAATTCACCACTGATGTCGTGTTGAATAGCCACGGCCAGTCGTGCTCCTGCCGGGGCGTAGTCGAGGCGTTGAGATCCCATTTCCTCCCAGCTCGCAAGTTGCGTCCCTGTGGAGTTTCACAAAAATAGATTCTGCCGTCACTGATGAAGGCAAATTGCTTTCCGTCGCCCTTGACGGCCAGTCCGTAACACGACCACGACGGGATGGAAATCATTCGAAGTACTTCACGACTTTCGAAATTCCAGATTCGAATACACGTTCCACCCGTGGACACTGCGATACTCAAGTCGGGGATTGGTCGATGCTGTCGTCTCGCACACAATAGTTGTACTGCGGAAACCATGACGGTTGTGGTTAGCGACTTCAGATGATGCCCATGGCCCACAATACGCCAAAGCTAATGACGATCAATCACTGAACTGGTGGAAGCGATGAACTGCGGCGCCCTGGCCCCAGAGAATTCTGGAGCAATATACCATCAGCCGATAGATGATGAAGTCACTTTCCCGTGTGCCGCAGACCAGCATGAAGAGGCCAGCGGAGATCATTAGTGTTCCCAAAAGCACGTGCCTGGATTCGGTCCGGAACGCCGCTTTCGGTTGAGCTTATCTGCAGCAGTCTTGTTTTCGCTTGCGCAACATCTAAGCATGTGCGTCCCACAGGTGTTTAACTCGACGGCTCAGCGTGATCGAAATATGTTGCTTGTGAGGACCTCGGTCACGATTGTCCGCAGTCCGTAGTTATTTGTTTTCGCACGGCCCAGAATATCATCGATCTCATAGTGATCGGTGCGTTCCATGAGTCGCCCGGTGGTGTAGGTGAGCAGTTTTCCGATCAGGCTGCGCGTGAACAGATCAAGACGACTTTCCAGCAGCACTTTCTTGAAGCTTGCGAAGTCTGTATACGTTTCTCCGGAAGGTAATTTCCCGGAAGGATTGACCTTCGGGGCAGCGCCTTTCCTGGGCTTTGCATAGGTCTTGCGCCAGCGGCCGATGGGATCAAACGATTCCAGGGCGTGGCCGAGCGGGTCGATGTTTCGGTGGCACACGTAACAGGTTTTGCCTGTGCTGTGTTTCACCAATCTCTCGCGAATTGTCGACGCTCCGCTAACGTCAGACTCGATGGCCGGCACTTCGTCCGGCGGAGGTGGCGGTGTTGTGCCCAGGAGATTTTCCAGCACCCACACACCGCGCGTCACCGGTGAAGTATCAACGCCGTTCGCGCTGACGGTCATCACACCCGCCATACCCAACAGACCGCCTCGCTGTTGGTTTCCCGCCAGGCTCACACGCTGAAAACCATCAGCCAACCGCAGCGTCTCCTGCTCGGGCAGTTGGTAGAGCATTGCCAGATTCTTGTCAACAAATGTGTAGTCAGCGTCGAGGAAATCCGTCACTGGTCCGTTCTCATCAAGCAGGTGGCGGAAGTACCGACGTGGCTCCTGCTTCATCGATTCCGGTAGATTCCGAGCGTAATATTCCCAGGCTTCCTTCCGGGGCGGAGGCAAGTCGCCGATATCCCGCAGGTTCAGCCAGCTATCAATAAAACCATTCACGAACGCATCAGAACGCTCATCGCTGAGCATGCGACGAACCTGCTTCTTCAATTCATCGGGCTCGGTCAACTGGCCGGATGCAGCAGCAGCCAACAGTTTGTCATCTGGTGGCGCTGTCCACAGGGCGTAAGACAGGCGTGAGGCAAGATCATAGGGATGCAGCGAGTTTTCGTGCTCCGGAGTGATTTCGCTGAGGTACAGGAAAGACGGTGAACACAGTATCATTTTCAACGCATCGAGCGCCGCCTGACGCGGTGCGGCTTGTTCGGCCAACCGCTGCTGATAAAGGGCCGCGATTCGTTTGCGATCGGATTCAATCAGCGGACGCCGGTAAGCTTTCTGAGCGAAGGCATTCAGTTGCTCAAGTGCAATGTCCTTCTGAAACCCCTTGCTCCCGAACACAGCGAGTTCTTCTTTTGCGCCGCCGGGTTCCGCTAGAGGACCGTGGATTTTGATTTCGCCGATCCTGATATGCGGCAGTGCTCCCTCGCGAAGAAGAGATGCCCGGCTGACGCCTTCCTTCGGGTTCTTGAATTCATCCTTGTAGCGTTTGTTGGTCTCGATGACCGACGCCCGCGATTCATAGGGGCCGTTGGGAAAGATGAATCGAGGTGTTTGCCCAGCTTCAAGCCAGACACGAAAGCTCAGCCACTCCGGCTGTTCGTCGGGTACGATCGCACTTGCCAGAATAGGTTCGATCGCTTGCGGATAATGAATATGTCCCTTCGTTGAATCGCCGGGAACAACCGCTACTTGAAACGGTTCCGAAAAGTCGATGCGAAAAATCTTCGCGTCGTAGTGTGTGTCACGGTGCATGGCCTGAGCGTGAACTTCGATATCGTAAAGTCCCGAAACCGGTACTCCCTCAAGAAAATCTTCGATGTGCCCGTAGCCACCCTGGCGAGTGTCTGTGTTGGGCTGCTCATAAAGACAGAGGTACTTGAATTCGAAGACGCTCTGGTGAGAACCTGTCAGTTCTTCGTATTGCCTGAAGTTGTCAGTGAAATGCCATGACTTCGGCTCCATCTCCGGCTTGCCAAGCCGAGCTTCCACCAACCGCGTGGCTGCCTGAAAGTACTGATCCAGCAGAAAGCCTGACGTAACCAGGGACGCGCCGATATTGTCCATATGCTGGCTGATCTCCTCCTTGGGAAAATCCGCAGTCAGCCCCAGCGTGTCGACTCGCCGCTCAAATAGCGTGGCCAGCGTGTTTTCATACTCGCGATTGGACAGCCGACGCATAACGGTGCGCGACCCCGAGCTTTCGAATCGACTGCGAGCCTCTTTGACGCTGTCTCGCAGCACGCCGAGCAACGCCAGCCTCTGCTCGTCCGTCGGTTGCTCCGACTCCTCGGGCGGCATTTTTCTGAGCGTGACCTGATCGATAATTTCGTCAACCGTGATCAGCTGCTGTTTCGATGTGATCGGCAGCGTGAACGATTCGAACTCCCGTTCGCCATCCGCCGTGTCCGTGTCATGACACTGCAGACAGTATTTTCCAAGGAAGCCGGAGACGACCGTACTCTGGGCAGGATCAGCTTCATCCGCACAAGCCGACAACTGCGCCGCCGTGCAGGCAGCTATAATCCCGGCGACGCGAAATACTGCGAGACCGACGAACTCGACGAGAGATGTACTCATGATTACGAGAACGTGCCAGTACTAGTACCGAATGATTCTGTCTCAACGCCCATTCGCTGAGCGATATCAAGAAACAGGTTGCACAGGGGCACTCTGCCTGGACGACTGGAATTCGCCTGCTTGAATTCACCACCACCGTAACCACCGCCAGCGAGGATGATCGGCAGATCTGTATTAGTGTGGGAGTTCGCGTTGCCCATGCCACTTCCGAAGAGCACGGCCGTCGAATCAAGCAGCGTCTGCTCACCATCCTGCATTCCGGCCAAACGAGTCAGAAACCGGCCGAAGTGTTCAAGTTGATACGTCTCAAGAGTAATCAGGTGCGCGATAGCTTCCTTATCGTTGCCGTGATGTGACAGGCCGTGATAAGCCTTTTCGATGCCAAGGTGCTGAGGCAAAAAGCTGCCGCCAATTTCCAGCGTCGCGACTCGTGTTGAGTCCGTTTGCAGCGCCAACGCAATCAGCTCGTAAAGCATCGGAAGATCGTCGACCGTGTTGACATTGGCAGGTTTGTCGAACGGTGACTGCGGCTTTGGCTGGTCGGCCCAGCGCTTGCGAAACTCAAGTCGTTTTTCGACGTCGCGAATCGAGGTGAAATATTCGTCCAGTTTCGCTTTGTCTTCGTTGTTCACTCGCTTTGAAAGTGAGCCCGCCTCTTCCCGGAGCGAATCGAGAATCGATGTCTGCAGCGAGTTCGCCTTCACCTGCTGAGCACGACGTTCCTTTGACTCCGTCACAAACAGCCTCTCGAACAATTCCGCCGGGCCAGTGATCGGAGGAACGCGGACGCCCGACTTCGTCCATGAGAGTTGGCAGCCACCATGGATGCCGCCTTCGGAACCCACCGTGAGCGATGGAAATCGGGTTTGGGTGCCCACCTCGTCGGCGATGAACTGGTCAATTGTGACGTTGCCGTCTGCACGGTTCTTCGACTCGTGATGAAGCAAACCAGACAGGAACGTATGCACGGCGAAATGCCCGCCACGGAGTCCATGATCAAGTCCCCGATAAATCGTGCACTGGTCTCGGTTCGCGGCGAGTGGCTTCAACAGCGTCGTGTCTTCAAAAGCCTTTCCGGTCTGTTCCGGAAAGAATTGCTTGGTCTGAAAGCCCAGTAAGTTACCGACCGCGACAAACCGACGTGCCCCAACGCCCGCACCGCGCGACGGTACAATGGCCGAATTTTCGGCAATGGATTGAAGCATCAGGGACGGCAGCCCGGGCAAAGCGAGGGATCCGGCGACTGAACGAATGACGAAGCGGCGACGATGAGTTGTTCTCTTCATGCCATCATGCTACCCGATGCATCGTTCTGAGCAAACGGCTTTCACATCACCAGTGTTTAGTCCATTCGGAATAATGCTTGTCTACGGCGAAAGATTGTCTGCTAACTCGTTGAGATAGAATTTAATGTAAGAATAACCCACGTGGCGGTCGCTGTTGGATTCTGCTGTTGCCACGATTCCGGCGGGATCGCCCGAATCCAGGTCGTGAGCCTTCTCGCAGGAATTCTGTCGGCCGTCGCCGGCGGTATCAGCAGGGACCTCGATCGGCGTGAGACCTTCAATGAGCCACTCCCGCAGGCTTCGAGACGAGACATTCACAGCTTCAGTAGTCGCTCGAAATGAATAACCCTGCTTCACCACAAGGTCCACGGCATCGCGTTTGAACTCGTCCGAAAACCTGCGGCGAGCCCAACTCACTTTCTTTGACATGATCTTCTCCTGAGCACATTCTGAGGAATGAATCCGCAGCCTACCTGTCATAGGCTATCGCTGTAAGAAGAAGTAGAAGAGTCTCCGCTTGCGCAGCCTTTCGTCACCATCCTGTGGCGACCGGGCGGATTCGTTCGCTGGATACACCGGGACATTGAGTCGGGTTTAAGAAGTAGTAGCCATGATAAGTGAACTCATTTCAAAATCTGCTGTCGGCAGTCAACCATGGCCCAGCAGATGGCTCCGACCAGATAGATGGCCGCAAACAGCAGCAAAACGATTGTCCAGTTGGACGTCCATTCGAAGAGTTCTGCGATCAGAATGGGGCAGGCAGCGGCAGCGAAGTTTCCGGTCATGTTCATGATGCCGTAAACCTGAGGCACATGGTTGCCGCCAATGTCGATCGAGGCCGCTGATGCACAGGGACCGGCCATTGCCGCCAACAATGATCCGACCGACAACAGCAGCACTGCCAGAAACGTGCTCTCCACAAACCAGGCACACAGAATCAGCACGGCACAACCGAACAGAAACGTGGCTCCCACTCCGCTGCGGCTGATTCTCAGGTTTCCGGTACGCTGCCAGATCCAATCGGTGAGCAGGCCTCCGAACAACGACCCGGCCAGCGTCCCGGCGAAGACCAGAGCCTGCAGGTAACCTGACTCTTTCACCGATACTCCTCGCGTCTCCTGAAGAAACGTGGGAAACCAGCTTGCGAAAAACATGTAACCGGCGGCTCGACATACCTGCTGGCCACACAGAAACCAAAGCGCTGGGTTTCGAAAGATCAATCGCCAGGGAGTCGGACTTATCGTGTTCGATGAGATGTCTTCCAGAAGTCTTCCGACGCGAATGATTGCCAGTTCTTCGTCGTTCACTTTCGGATCGTCAACTGGATGGTTGCGAAAGCGCAGAAAGAAACCTGCCGCCCACAGGAAACCGGGAACCGCAAACAACGCAAACACCCATCTCCAGTGCATCACGTCGATCAGCGCGCCAGTTGTCAGACTCGCCGTGATGGCTCCGACCTGCATCCCGGCCGCCAGAGCTCCGCAGGCCAATGTGCGGCGGGCGAGTGGCGTCCAGTGCGAAATGGCATAACATGAAGAGGGAAAGATTCCAGCCTGCGCCGCACCCATCAGAAGTTGGGCCACGACAAGTAACCAGAGTCCTGGCGCGACTCCGATGCAGATTGCGGCGACTGACCAGGCACACGCGAACGCCACCATGGCGAACCGAGTGCCTCGGCGATGAGCCACCGATCCGCTGGGAACCTGCAGAGCGGCGTAGCTCCAGAAAAATGCGGCCATGAACCATCCAGACTGCCGAATGGTCAAACCAAGATCTTCCCGAATCGTGCTTTCTGCCACGCTCACGGCATTTCGAGTGAGGTATGCAATGGCGGCGGCCAGAGTCAACAGGCCGATTACCTCATGCCGCACCATTGTCGGTTGGCTGGACGACTCTGCGCCAGCAGCTTGATAAGGAACCGTATTCATGAAGCGGCCCGGGCATCTGTCAACATTACAAGAAGCCGATCTACCTCACTCTGGGTTTCCGAGTCGAGACTCCAGGAATTCGGTTCACGTCGCCGATCAGTCGTGAACAGTCCACGCTTCACCAGAATGTACTTTTCGATGGCCAAAAATCCGTCCAGTCCCGCCTGCAGTTGCAATGCGACCAAAGCGCAGATAGGGAAGTAAATGCGGTACGCTGTGGGGTCATCGTTATTCTTTAGCGCACCCCACAACGCCACGATCCCATCCAGTAGATCAATTCCCGGCATTGTGCCAATGACGCCGCGTCGGAAGGCATCGATCAGCAGAATGCCGCCCGAACCGTCGAAGATGCAGGCGCGACCGTCGCTGGCGTCTCGCAGGTCAGAGATGTTCGGTCCGATGGGTGCGCCTTCCGGTTTGAACAGGATTTTCTGCGGGCCGTATTTGTCCAGCAGGCGAACATAGAAGTCCGTTGGAATCGATGCGCCGACGTAAGACGACGCGTCCTGAACGATGAGCGGCACGGGCACAGCATCTCCCAATGTGCTGAAGTAGTCGTGAAGTGCCGCCAGTGGTAACGCTGTTGAAATGGGAGGAATTGCCATAATGGCGCTGCACCCGGCATCAACGGCTGCCTTCGCAAAGTAGACCGCCTGCTTTGTGCTCTCCGCCCCGACGCTGGCCACGACAATTCCACGACCCGCCGTCATTTCCACAATCAGCCGATTCAGTTCGATTCGTTCCGCAGATGTCAGCCGCAGGATTTCAGAAACCATTGCCGAACATACGCCGTTGCTTCCCTGCTCGAACGCCCAGTCGATTTCGCGTTGAAGACTGTCACGATCAATTTCGTCGTTAACGTCAAACGGAGTGTGCAGAATCGGCAGAATGCCTTCGATTTTCGATGTGATAGTCATGATCTCTCCTGTTTGCTCAAGGCCAGCTTGAAGTCAACCTTGAAGTTCTTCGATGGCATCTGTCATCGTCTCGCCAATTTGTTCCAGACAACCGCGATCGAACGGCGTCTGCCAGACGGGATAGACATCGACGTCGTACAGATCGGCCGGAGGCAGATAGCCAACGGAACCGTTAATGAGGTTCATACAAATCACGGCCAGATTGGGAAAGCGGCTTCGCAAGTCCTTCTGTAATTGTGAGTATGCTTCGCCCCCGCAGCCGACAAGCACCGCGTCGCCGATCCTCCATGCGTGCACTGCCAGCGGAAACGAAGAACCATCACCCAGTGATCGCCGGATATCGCGCTTTCGTCGAAGCCGTTCTTCCAGGGCCCGGTCATCGCAGGCCAGCCGCTGCTGTTCAAGTTCATCAGCAGTCGGCCAGTCTTTGAGTTTCAGGTCTGCGGCCACTTCAACGGCTCGCAACTCTGACGAAACCTCATACGGCTGATGCCGCCAGGCGGCCAGAGGCGCGCCGGATTCGACAACTCCATCGAAACACAGCTGGTTTCCTGCGGGTTCCATGTCGTTCAGAGTTGCCAGCGCGGCGAATCCCAACTGGCGTCCGTGGCGATCGGCCACCTCGACGTCGCCAACATACTGGTGCCTCGGCGCGACGTCTCCCGACATACCCTGAAGAAAGAAGGCCGTCGCTCCGGTTGCTTCTTCCATCGTTTCCCGCATCGCTCCAATATAGTCCGGGGAGATCGTTGTGTTTTCCCAGGCCAGCGTTGTCGGGTGACAGGCGTAGTTGACCAAAGTCGCTCGCACCATTCCTGATCGATCCGTAATTCGCCCCACCAACAGTGTGTCGTCTGCGTCGGCCGCAGGATTGAAACCGCAGATTAGGCGATCTGCCGTTGGATCGGGGTCCGGAAAATCGCGAACAGCGGCAAGTGCACATCGCCCCTTGTGCCAGTCCAGTATTGCCTCATCGGCATCTGCCAAAGCCCGTTTAACTGTTGAAACGGCGGCCTGGTAAACACGCTCCATCCACGGCCCCAGCAGTGCACTTCCAGGCAACGACGAATCCGCCTCCATCAGTGGCGCGGACGCGTGAGTGTGACTCAGGGCGAAAATAAAGCGTGAAGATTCAAGAGACAGTTCTTCCAGTAGTCGCTCCTGAAACCGACTGAACAAATCCAGCGGACGCCACCAGCCAAGGTCAGCATCGATCAGAATGAGAGGGCCGTCTCCGGACGATGACGCAATCGTCAGCGCCGTGAGTGTCAGCTGTCGGTGAATCGCATCGGCCGTATCATGCTCTGCAGCACCCCAGTTTCGGGAGTAGATGCCAACCGGCGGCGTGATGTCCTCACGAGCGATACCGATACGCCCTCTGAACGAACAATGTCGTCGAGTAGGTAGAAGTTGATTCATTGTTTGTGATTCCATAGCCAATCGTTACCAATCGCCGACACTACCGTCCTGATAGAAGACGCGTTGCGGAATCTCCTGTTCGAACGGGTGTTTTTTTACTTCGTCTTCATTGATCGTGATTCCAAGTCCCGGCTTCGTATTGGGTGTCACGGTTCGAGTTTTTTCATCGACGGTGAATCCTTCTTCAACAACATCATTCCGCCACGGGACGTCATTATGCACCGACTCGCAGATAATGTAACTCGGCTGAGAAAACCCGAATTCCAGCGACGCTGCAGTACTGACCGGTCCCTGTGGATTGTGCGGGGCAACTGCGATTCGATATGCGTCTGCCAGTGCAGCAATGCGGCGTGCTTCTGTAAATCCGCCGCAGTGAGTGATATCCAGCTGACAGATTTCGCAACCACGAGCCGCAAACAGATCTCGAAATGCGGCGAGGTGTGTCAGACGTTCTCCGGTGGCGATCGGTGTTGTGACGGCCGCGTTAATAGCGGCAAGCCCTTCGATGCTTTCCGGCCAGCACGGCTCTTCAAAGAAATAGAGCCCGTATTGATCCAGGGCTTTGGCAAACTGCATGCCCATCGCTGGCGACGGTCGCGCGTGGCAGTCCACCATGATGTCGATGTCATCACCCACGGCCTCGCGCATCGCGGCAACGCACGCATCCGCCGCCTTGATTGGCTTGAGGCCTTCGATCGGCATCGTCGGTGGCACCGCCATGGATTTAAATGCCGTGAATCCTTCCGCAATCGCTTGCCGAGCGAGGTCCGCAAACTGTTTCGCGTTATCGACCGGCGTCTCGTAGAAGCTCTCTAGATCGCCGCCGCCAAGATGAGAATACAGTCGGATCGAATCCCGAACGGGCCCTCCCCACAGCTTGTGACACGGAACTCCGTGAATCTTGCCGACGATATCCCACAACGCGAGATCGATTCCGGCAATCGCCGTCGATCGAGTCACTCCGCTTCCGTGCCAGAAGTGTTGCCGCCACATCATCTGCCAAAGATGTTCGACACACGTCGGATCTTCGCCGACCAGTAGCGTTGCCAGATCTTCGATCGCGCCCACAACGCTACGAGTGTGCCATTCCAGTGTCGCCTCTCCCCAGCCGTAAAGCCCCGGCTGGTCAGTCACCACTTTGACAAATACCCAGTTGCGCATGCGGGCGTGACAGACATACGTTTCGATTGCAGTGATTTTCATTGTGTTTCTACCAACTTCCACCGTAGTGCGTTGACCAGGCAGAGAACCGATTCTTCAGGTAGCGAAACTCGCGATGAGTTTCAGCATAAGGTAATTTGCCGAAATTCTTCGCGACTTCCGCTACGGCGCGGACACGAACTGTCGCCTCCGGATTTCGTGACTTTGCTGTCAATGTATTCGTTTTTTTCGCCTAAGCCAAGTAGGTTGATGGCTCTGAGAGATCGTCGGCAACTGGTCGATACATTTCGCAGGGCACTGAAGATGTGTAGCGCGGACTTTGGGCGGCGGCGGCTGGCATCTTCGGCGAATGTGACATCGCAAACCCAGTGCAGACGGTTTTCGATTCCCCAGGTTCGGAGCAGTTGCAGTTTACGATCGATCGCTCCTTGTATGCAGTTTTGCACGCCTAATTGAGCGCCCAATAGACACACAGAATCCCAAATCGCCAGTCTCCGATAAATAATGCCAATCTTCATCACAAGTGCCAAATTTAGCGTTCGAGAAAAAAACTCGCCGACAATCATCGTTCAAAAAGATTCTCGACGGGGACAATCGAATACCCGGAATCGACACCCGAGTTTATGAAGCTCATTCCAGCAATTCGCACCGGTGCAACGTTGTTGCTAATGCAGAATATCGTGAATAACTTCGCCGTGAACGTCTGTCAGCCGGAAATCGCGGCCGGCATAACGATAGGTCAGTTGTTTATGATCCAGTCCCATCGCGTGCAGCATGGTGGCGTGCAGATCATGCACGCTGGTCGGCTTGTCGGCCGCCTTGAACCCGATTTCATCTGTCGCCCCGTAGACGGTGCCACCCTTAATCCCACCGCCAGCCAGCCACACACTGAAACCGTAGTGATTGTGATCTCGACCGTTCAGCGGTTTCCCATCGCCACCAAGTTCCACCGTTGGAGTCCGTCCGAATTCACCTCCAAACAGAACCAGTGTGTCTTCCAGCATGCCACGCTGCTTCAAATCTGTCAGCAGCGCCGCAATCGGCTGATCAATCTGGCCGGCCAGTTTTTGATGTTCGCTCTGGATGTTGCTGTGATTATCCCACGGCTGACCGGCGCCGTGCCACAGCTGCACGAAACGAACTCCGCGTTCCAGCAGACGTCGGGCAATCAAAGTCTGCCGCCCGTGAATTCCGCCGCCATACAGTTCCTGCAGATGTTTGGGTTCGCCCGAAATATCGAATGCCTCGGCCGCGTCCTGCTGCATCCGAAAAGCGAGTTCGTAAGACTGAATACGAGCATCAAGACGATCGTCGTCGCGGCCACTACGATGGCGGGAATTCCATCCGGCCAGCAGATCCAGCTGACGTCGCTGTGCAGCGGTTGAGATATGCGGGTGCTCTATGTTTTCAATCAGTCGGCTGATCTCTGTGTGTTGTGAATCGACGTAGGTTCCCTGAAAAGTCCCGGGCAAAAAGCCCGCCTGCCAGTTTTCGGTGTCTTTAATCGGCAGCCCTCCGGGACACATCGACACGAAACCGGGCAGATTCTGGTTTTCGGTTCCCAGACCGTATAGCGCCCACGCACCAAAGCTGGGGCGCGTCTGCACAGAATTGCCGCAGTTCATCAGCATCAGCGAAGGCTCGTGATTCGGGACCTCGGCATACATCGATCGAATCACCGCAATGTCATCGATGTGCTGCGCCGTCTGCCGAAATAGATCACTAACCTCGATGCCCGATTGCCCATACTTCCGAAAGCGAAACGGCGAGGGCAGGGCGGCCCCCGTTTTTCGTTCTGTCGCCGGATTGTCCGACACGCTGCGTCCCGCAAACCGATTTAACATGGGTTTCGGGTCGAAGGTATCAACGTGCGATGGACCACCATTCAGAAAAAAATGAATCACACGTTTCGCCTGCGGACGAAAATGAGATGCCCGAGAATTCAGCGACGTCGCCACGGGCGACGCTTCCGAAGCAGCCAGTTCGTCCCGATGCAACAGATCCAGCAAGCCCAGAGAACCGAGTCCCAAACCTGACCGGTGCAACAGCGAACGGCGGGACAGACTGCGATTGGAAGTCGTCAGACCAGGTAAACACTCTTGTCGTTCATTCATTGCGTTTTCGATTCTTAATCAGAACTACAGATAAAAGGCACACCATTCCGCCGCAGGATTCGGCTGAGTTTCCAACGCGACAAACACACCCGCACGGCAAGCCTTCATCAATCGACAAACATGAATTCATTCGTGCACAGCAAAACATGAGCCAGCTGTTCCCAGGGTGACAGCGACGGCACATCACGACGCGTAAAGTCAGTCTCAGAATTCCACTGCGAATGATTATTCAGCGAGCCATCATCAGCCTCGGCCGCCGCATCGCGAATGGAAATCTGCCATCGAAACTGATCACTGTTAAGTTCATTATTGATATCGACCACAAAGTCGATCACGTTACCCGCAGACACCGGCAACGCAACCGTATCCAGCGAAACGGTTTGCTGATGAGCGGTCACCGCATGCAACTGCCGACCACGCTCACCTCCGCTGGTTGCCAGCACAAAAGCGCGGATTCCGTCTCCGACGGCCGGTTCGTGAATCAGCTTTGATTCGATGCGAACTGTCATTTCGCGCGGGGCCGTCCAACGGCGAACGCACGCGTGTTGGCGACTATTCCCGGGATGCCCACCGACGGCCGTCAGATTCACCCAGCCCAGTTTGGCGTCCGGCCAGTTCGCCCCCCCCTGCCAGGCCGTGCCCGTGAAATGCGGTGCTGACCGAAAGTCGACAACCTGCTGAACAGACTCGTCCACTTCGCCATAACCGTAACTCCATTCAGCAACGAGGGGTGGCACGTCTTCACGCGACTCAACATCAGAAACAGTCAGCAACTGCAAAGCTTCCGCGGCTTCGGCAGGCGTCGGTGCCCGCTGCAGTGTGCGATTAAATAACTGCTGCACCCGTTCCGCCGTGTCTGCGATCTGTTCTGTGTTCTTCGCCAGTTGCTTCGCCTGATCCAGCACCAGTCGATGATTCAACAGAAACAGGGCCTGCTGAGGAACCGTGGTTTCTGAACGCTGCGCGATATGCAGATCCGGACTTGCAAAATCAAACGTGCGGAACGTGCCAGGCAGAAACTGTCGGTCAATCAAACCGTACACAGTGCGGCGCACATTCGGAGCGTCCGTTTTGAACAGATCCACAGGTTTGCCGCCCATCGTGTCATCCAGCAACCCGGCCGCCTGCAGCAGTGAATCGCGAAATTCTTCAAAGGTCAATCGATGAGGTGTCATTCTCCACAGCAGACGATTCTCGGGATCCGCCAGTATGGCCTGATAATATGAGTCACCTTCAATTTCCCGCGAAGCCTGCTGAAACACGTCCGACGTCAGAATCAATCGCTGTAACTGCTTTAAACTCCAGTCGTGTTCCACAAACCATGAAGTCAGCCAGTCCAGCAGTTCCGGGTGCGATGGCCGTTCGGCTCGCAACCCAAAGTCGCTGGGAGTTCGCACCAGCCCACGTCCAAACATGTTCGCCCACACTCGATTCACAATCACTCGCGCCGTCAAAGGATTCGCGGGATCAATAATTGCGTCCGCCAGTTCTTTGCGACCGCTGCCTAGGCGAAAGGACGACGATGATTCCGGCGACGACAGCAATGTGAGAAACCGCCGTGGGACAGGTTCGCCCAGATTCGCCGGGTTGCCTCGCAAAAACACGCGAGGTTCCGACGGAACTGCTCGGTCGAACAGCGTCACAGCAAACGGCAAATCCGCCTGCGCATTAATAATCCAGCGGTCGACTTCGTTCTGCAGTTTCCATTGCTCCGTCAGCGCGTTCGTTGTAAATAGCAGCTCAGTATTGCTGATGTGTTCGTCAGGCACCACACACGGCGAACCCGGACCGTACAACACTTGCCGCAGTTGCTCCGCCGCCGGATCGTCCAGACTCAACGGCACGGGCTGCTGGCTGTCCGCTGCGGATTTCAAAGCAGCCATCCATTGTGCTTCGACGTCAGTCAGCAGTTGCCTGTACCGATCAACGACTTCAAGAAACGACTTCGGCGCATCCACCAAGGCTGACGCAACCAGCGGATTCAGCTGTTCTGCTGGACAGTCTGCAAGTTCCTGAGTGACCGCCAGCGCGGCGTCCGCAAAAGATTCTTCCGCCAGCGGCTGATAGGCATGCCACGCCCGAAAAACAGGATCCTGGCGACGGGCGGCGTTGTACAGCCACATCTGCCAGCGCGATACGATTCGAGGATGCAGGTCGGCGGCCACAATCACCTGATCGAAACCCGCCTGCGGATACTTGTGCAGTTCCGTCTGAGCCATCAGGTATTCTCCCACCCGTGCTCGAATCTGCGCTGACGCAGCATTGCAGTGTTTGGTACGAGAGTCGGCTAGCTTTTTCAGACGTTCCGCCAGACCGTCCGCAAACGCTGTGTCGATAACTACTGAACTCGCGGCTGAGTCTACCTTCAGCGGTTCCAGGCGTTCACCGCAACTGTCGAACACTCCGTACAGAGCGTAGTAATCAGTAGTCGGAATCGGATCGTACTTATGGTCATGACAACGGGCACAGCTGACCGTCAAACCCATCGTGCCGCGGCAGACGACGTCGATGCGATCGTCGATGATGTCGTGGGTCAGTCCCAGAAACCGACGTCCGAGTGTCAGAAACCCCATAGCTGCCAGGTCGCCAGGTTGTCGGTCGGCGACCTGATCGGCGGCCAGCTGCAACTGCAGAAAGCGGTTGTACGGCAGATCAGAATTCAGAGCTTTGATCACCCAGTCTCGATACGTCCATGCATGCACCCAGAAACGTTCTTCACGAGCGTACACATATCCCTTCGTGTCGGCGTATCGAGCGACATCCAGCCAGTGCCTGGCCCAGTGCTCGCCATAATGTTCTGAAGCCAGCAATCGATCTACGACGCGTTCCCATGCATCCGGCCGCTGGTCACTTTCGAAATCTGCCACAGCTTTCGGAGACGGAGCCAGCCCCGTCACGACATAGCTCGCACGACGCAGCAACGTGCGGCGATCAGCCCGAACCGAAGGTCGCAGCGCGTTCGATGTCAACGCCTGCAGAACGAACGCATCAATCGGCGTCTGTCCCCAGTCACCTGGTGTTTCCGGAACGGGCGGTTTACTGACGGGCTGAAAGGCCCAATGCTGTTTCACCGATTGATCCGTCATCGACTTCAACGTACCCACACTCGCCGGCCAGACTGCACCAGCATCGATCCAGTGCCGCAGCGCGGCCACCTGCTGAGGTTTAAGGGGGCCGTCAGGAGGCATCGCCAGGTCTTCACTTCGCTGTACAGCCTGCACCAGCAGACTTTGGGCAGACTTGCCAGGCACAATTGCCGGACCAGTGTCACCGCCCTGCAACAATGCCGCCAGCGAATCCACTCGCAGGCCTCCATTCTGTTTTTCGGAACCGTGACACCCGGAACACTGTTCCACCAGAATCGGGCGGACGCTGCGTTCAAACACATCATCCGATTCGTCAGCCGCATGGACCGACGACACGGACAGCGGCATGAGCACTATCGTTGCGATAAATAAAGTGATGGAGACAAACAAAGTTCGACACAAAATGAAAAGCACTTGCATAGGAGGGCACCCGATTCTCAGCGAGGTGTTTTTTTTGAGCAGACCTTCAGTGTACGCAGTCGCGCGAAAGAACAGAAGCAGCAATCAAAAGGAGGCCCATTCCCCATTCCGGGTGCGCTCAGGGAATACGTTATTTTATGTGAGTGTTAATTTCCAGTATTGATTCCACTGTTTGCTGTACATGTTGGCGCAGAGTCCTGCCATTCGGTTGACACGTCGGACTCGCCATCGTGCTCCTGTTTGTTTGAGCCGTCGCCCGATCATATTCTTGCAGGCTCCTTCGACCTGGCCGCTGCCGATAGAACGGCCCGTCGCAAGGCGATCGGCGTAATTCA
>Ga0209390_10001950_pt1 | contig 37779 bp, 33 predicted proteins | sample BON01_FD_187212 | JGI IMG/M metagenome (GOLD analysis project Ga0209390, IMG submission 187212) | Freshwater microbial communities from Lake Bonney liftoff mats and glacier meltwater in Antarctica - BON-01 (SPAdes) (version 2) | ecosystem: Environmental > Aquatic > Freshwater > Ice > Glacier...
GGGGGGGGGGGGGGGGGGGGGGGGGGAGTGGGTGGGGGGGGGGGGGGGGGGGGGGGGGGGGGGGGGGGGGGGGGGGGGGGGGGGGGGGGATGCGGCACCATTCGAATAGGGTGGTGAGTGCGGAGATATTGGATCATCGGTGGGGATTGACGGCGTCGATGGATGGGAAGATTGCCATTTTTGAGTTGGAGGGCGGGGGTTTGGTGCAGGAGATGTGGGCGTCGGACACCTTACTTGCAGCCTCTGTCTGTAAGGGGTACGTGTTTGCGGGCCTGATGGGTGGGCCGGTGGAAGCGTTTTCGATCCGGAATGGGGGAAGATCGGCGTTTCGCTATATTGCGCAAAGGACCCCGGTGAGGAGTTTGTGTACTTTTCCGTTGGCGGGGAATAATATTAGGGTGGTGGTGGGGGGGCAGGATGGGGCGTTGAGACAGTTTCAGGTGAGGCCGGTTATGTCGACGGAGGGGGTGTGGAAGATGCCGAGGGATAGGTCCTTTGATGACCGCTTGATTCTGGTGTGTAATACGCATGTGGATCAGGATACCCGGGAGGTGGACCAAGGGTTTGTGTTGAAGGGGCATAAGGCGCCTGTGGTTGCTGTGGCGTGCGATGAGGACAAGGTGGTGAGTGCTTCGGAGGACGGCTCGATCATTGTGTGGAATACTGCTAAGTCTACCCCGCGATATTCGGTTCGTCGGCATGTAGATGGGGATCTGGTGGGGGCGGTTGATTTTAATGAACGGTATTTGGTGTATGATGGCACGCCTGGTAAAGTCATGGTCTGGGACTATGCATTTGGCCCCCCTCCTCGCAAGGCTTCCGGGAGCTCCGCTGCTGCTGCTGCTACTGGCCTCAGTGGCCTTGGCAGTGGTGGCAAGTCCCGACGGGGCTCCTCTCCTGGTGCAAGGGGGTCGCGTGGAAGTGGGGGAGGGCAGCACCGACGTCGTTCTTCGTCCTCTTCGTCCTCGTCCTCCTCTCCTTCTTCGCGCAAGGATGGAGCCTCCCAGCAGGGACAAGGCGGCACTCCCCCTCCTTCTGCTTCTTCCTCCGACGATGCTGCGAATGGGGGGCCTCGTCCGAATTTTCCATTTCTTGGCGGGTGGAATTTGGGTCATGGTCCTACTGATTTGGAAGGTGTTGGTGGGGTGAGCATGGGTGGCATGCATCAGCAGCAGCAGCAGCAGCAGCCTTCAGCTTCGTCCTCTGCGGATGGGATCGTTGACAATGAGGAGGACAACAGCAACAACGCTGCGGCCTCGGAGGAGAGTGGGGAAAAGGGGCACGAGGGGGAGGGGTCCGCGTAAAGTGGATCGCATTCCCATTTTGTTCTTCATCCTTTTCCTCCCCCCGCTCTCTCTTTTTCCTCTCTCCGTTGCAAATATATCCTACTTCACAAACACATACATTGTACATTTGTTTCTCCTGTGTCATATAATTAAAAGTACTTTTGCCCCCTCCCGAGTTTTTCTTTTGCCTTCCCTCTTGTTTTTAGAGGGGGTTGGTGGGATGAAATAAGAAGAAAATTAGAAGCAAGAAAAGAAAAGGAAAAGAAGGAGACGACGACGAACGACGCACACGAGCAAAATAGGGCTTGGCCTGTCAGAAGGAAGGCAAGCTAGTTGTAGAATCCAAGAAGAAGAAGAAGAAGACCCATCTATCCATCCAAACAGAGAGACAGACAGATCGCAAGATTTCAAAAAGAAAAGAGTGAAAACCAGCAGAGAAAAAGCGACTTACCATATACTAGACCCCCGCGCGTGTTTTTGTATGCTTGTGAAGAATCAGACCGAGAGAGGGGGAAAAAAAGAGAAATTAAATTCAGGAAGGCAAAGGAGACGTCCGAGAGGAGGAGAGGGGGGAGAGATGTGGGCAGCAAGCGCCCGTGTTGTAAATAAGGAGAGAAAAGGCTTGATCTCCCCCCCCCCTCCTGCTGTTCCGCTTGCCTTTCTACTGTTGAAAAGAGAGACGGGGAAAAAGATGGAATGACGCAAGTCTTTAGTACAGGAGTAAGACGAGGCAGACGCAAAACGCAAACAAAGAAGAAGTCATAAAACCAGGCGGCAAAATCAAGGCAGACTCGACAGTGATGTAATTTGCTTTGGTATATTGGGAGTATTAATTTGCTTTAGTATATTGGGGGTGTTTCTCTACTTTTTTGCTTTGTTTCATTCTCAAAACTATGGCAGCAGTGGTTCTCTTCTTCTCCATGCAGAAATACTCTTTACTTCTGTCGATAACCGACAGCGTGTATATATACATGCAATATCATCTGACTATCTACAATTTTATCTAAGAAGGATGGCTCCTGCTCGAACCCTTTCCTCTCATTTCCTCTCAGACACCGTCTGCTCCTGCAGCTGCGGCCACCACATGCGAGGGCCTCCTCCCTCCCCTCCCTCCCTCCACCTCTTCTTCCCTGCCAATCACAAACGACGATTCCTGCTCACTACCACCACCACCACCACTACCCTTATGCACCTCAAACAGAGACAAACGCTGGCTATGAACGCCCGTCAAGCGTGCTTGCAACCGAGCGACCACCGCACGCAAACTCCAGTTCTCTCTCTGCTGTTGTTGTTGTTGTTGTTGTTGTAGTTGTTGTTGTTGTTGTTGTTGTTGTCGCCCTTCATCGAGTCCGTATTGGTAAGTAGCGGTAGTGGGGTGTAACGCATCTTGCTGCAAGAGCGGCCGCGTCACCCCAGATGACGACAACGACGATCTCGATGACGCCGAGGCCGAGGCCGAAGAAGAGGAGGAGGCACGCCGGTGGTTGGACGACGAGGGGAAACGAAGCCCCCTCCCTCCTCCTCCTCCTCCTAATCCGCTGCCGCCACCATCACGAGCCGTCGCTGAGATAGACGCAGAAGAGGAGGAGGAGGAAGAGGGGGAGGAAGTCCCTTCGCCGCCGCTGTAAATCAACAAGTCCAGACGGGCAGCAGCCATGGTTTCGAGCAAGTCATTCTCAGAGGCAAGGATGGTAGGAGCAGGGAGCTTGTGTGCTTGGAGAACGTCCATGGTGCTTTGATTCGTGCTCTTGTATATCAACAGCTGTAGTTTCACGTCTCGTCGGCTTTGCAGCAGCAGGGCCAGCTCGAACACAGCTGCTTCAGAACTTGAGGACGAGATGGAGGAGGAGGACGCCTCGACTGCCGGAGAGCAGAGTAGGATGCCTATTTGGTAGATAGTAGTGTTGGCTTGTGCGCCCGGTGAGAAACAAGGGAGCTTCAGCCCCTGGTCACAAAAGAGGACAAAGGTACTGCTCACGCTACTCAAAGCCTTGTGCATTGACCCTTCGTAGTCATACCCCGTTTCCACCCCCCAAGGTAAGAGTACCAAATCTAACTCCACACACTCCTGCTGCTGCTGCTGCTGCTGCTGCTGCTGCTGTTTGGGATCGAGAAGCAGCAGCTGCACGAGCGGTCCACTTAGGTCGCTTGAAGGCGCTACCCACTGCTTGGCCTCTACTTCAGCGCCCATCAACCTTGCAGCTAAACCAATTTCGCGGGCGTCCGGGTCAGTGAGCAACCCCACGCGTTTTCGAATTACAGTTGCTGTGCTCGTGCTGTCTGTAAAACTAATTGTTAGGACCCTTGGTGGGCGGACAGCAGCAGTAGTAGTAGCGGCAGAGCCGGGGAGCAGGAGGTAGAGCCCGGCAATGGTAGAGCGGGCTTGGTGGGAGGGCACGAGAATGTGGACTGTAAAATCCACTTTTTCAGATGAGGATGCCACAATACTGGAGGTCCGCAGACGTGCAGCAGTAGAAGCAGTAGTTGCAGTAGTAGTAGTAGTAGTAGCTGTAGTACCAACTTCTTTTCCTGCCGTTGCTGCTATTGGGCTGGCTAAGGCAAGCGTCCAAGATTCCTTCGGATAAACCCGTCGCATCCACGGCGTGGTCATAAAAGTAGTCGCCACCGCCATAACAACCATCACCGAAAACACTTCCTCATTGATAACATGACTCTGCAACCCAATATTCAAAACCACAAGCTCAATCAACCCCCTCGTATTCATCAACACACCCACAGCCAAACTCTCCCTCCCCCCCAACCCCGTCCATCGCGCAGCAGCATAACAACCCACCACCTTCCCACCCACCGCCACCACCAGCACCAACCCCAATACCCCAAAAGCCCTCCAAGAATCAAGCGCCGCCAAATTCGTCCTTAAACCAGACAACGTGAAATACATAGGCAAAAACACAACCACAACAATATCCTCAATCTTCTCCACCACTCGCACCAAAGCCTCATCCCTCGGCATAATCAAACCTACCAAAAAAGCCCCAAATATAGCATCTAACCCTAAGACGCTCGTCGCCCAGGCCGAGACAAAAATACTCACAAACACCAAGGCCAACAATGCGCTGCGCCAGCTCCGGCTTCTTGTCTTGTTCACCATCACAATGACAGCCTCCAGCAATGGTCGCACCACGAGATACAACAGCCCTCCCCACGCCCCGATCCCTAATAGAGTATACAGCGCGGTGAGTGGATTCGAGGCGTCCACCAGTGCCAAGGCCACAGCCAACAGAACCCAGGCAACTGCATCATTGAAAGCAGCGGCGCTCAGGGCGAGTCTTCCCAGAGGAGTGGCAATCAGCTTCGACTCATGCAGCAGGCGAGCGAGGACCGGAAAAGCCGTCAAGGACAGGCCTACCCCTGTAAAGACTGCGAGGGTCACAAAATGCACTTGATTACACAGAGGGTCGTCCTTCAGGATGAAATGATAGAACACCGTGGCGACACCAATGCCTAGGGCAAACGGCAAGACGATGCCCGCCCCCGCGATAAGCATGGCCGTCCTCCCCGTCTTGAGGAGCTGGGCCGGATCCAGCTCTAAGCCCACCAGCACCATATACAACACCAATCCCAGGTCTGCTAAGAGGGCAAAGCCTTCCATCGAGGCCTCGGGGAAGAGGGTCTCGGTGTAGCCAGGGATGATGCGACCTAGGACAGACTTACCTACGACGATGCCCGCCATGATCTCGGCCACCACGCTGGGTTGCTTCAAATGCTGCTTCATCAAGCCGCCTAGAATACGCGTCACGAGTAATATCAAGGTCATTTGCACGAGCAAAATGGGCAGCCCATGCCCCAGGAGCGGGCCGCCGCCAAAGACGCTGGTGGCAGGCATGGCTTGGAAGGCGCAGGGGGGGTTGGGTGCGAAGGAGACCGAGACGCGGGTGGAATAGGCAGGCAGAGGCAGAGGGTGGGGAGGTCAAAGGTGGGACTGAAGGAGATCGTCGCCTCGAGCTTTCTGGCGGCTCCTGCACCTCACGCCCCTGTCGCCTGTGTATATGAGCGTGTAATGTATGTGTCTAGTGAGTGTGCGGCAGGGGTTGTCCAAGCGCCTGGCCTGGAAAATTGAGGCGAGAGCAATTCTTCGGTGAGGCCCCCCGCCCGTCATCGCCACTCATGGAGCAGGAACTTCTCACGCCACACACACACCCTACACACACCACCACACAGACAGCATGGCGCGCACGGAGGAGGAGATTGGCAAGGTACACTTCTTGCTGGGACGGGGGAAGCGGGGTGAGCTAGGCTGGGAGCTTTTGTCGAATCACCCCTTCTCTTTTCTTCCTTCCTCACCATCGGCCCTCCACCACACACACTACATCAGGACATTGGGACCAAGGGAGACGAGATCCGGCAGCTAAAGGCGGACAAGGCGAGCAAGGAAGCGATCACGGCGCAGGTGGCGGCGTTGAATGCCCTCAAGGCCGAATACAAGACGGTTGTAGGGAAGGACTTTGCCCCTCCTGGCCAGCCCGCGGCAGCACCCAAGAAGGAAAAGAAGGCCGCTGCCGAGCCCGCGGCCAAGGAGGGCCCCAGCAAAGGCGAGCTGAAAAAGATGGACAAGAAGGCAAAGAAGCAGGAGGCCAAGGAAGGGGCGGCCGCCCACACCACGACCGCCACGAACAACAGCACCACCAATAATAAGGCAGCGGTGGCCGTGGCGAGTGGCCCGACCCTGTACCCGGGCGACGACGTACAGAGCACACACATGGTCCTCGCAGTGGCGCACGCCGCGGGCAGTAAGCTCCAGCGAGGCTATAGAAGCAAGCCGGGCTTCTTTGGTGGCAAAGGCCCGTATTTGGAAATGGGAACGCAAGTGCTTTCGGGGGTGGAAGGAGCCGTGCGTGCCGTGGCTGCGGGTGCGGCATCGCTTGCCTCTACGCGTCCCGCTGTGGATGACTGGCTGGAGTGGGGCTTTCGGAAGCTGGCTTCTGCTGCTAGCCATGCGTCGGAGGGGGAGGAGGGGGGACCGCGTCTGTTGCAGGAGATGACGGTGTTGGAGGGAGCATTGACCAAGAATCCTAGCAGCTTGCTTGCTGGGTCCGACTGCAGCAGCAGCAGCAGTACGCTGGCTGATTTGGTGCTGGCTCCGTTGGCCATGCAGGCGCTGCAGTATTTCGGGGAGCATGAATACCCTTTGACAAGGGCGTGGGCAACGAAGGTGGTGCAGGGGGAGGGGAGCCCGTACGCAGCGACGGCGGCATTGGTGGGTGAGGGAGGGGCTTTTCAAGGGACGGATGTTAAGGTTGATCCGAGACGAGGGTTGTTGGCTGTGGTGACGGCTTTGTTTACGGCTGCCATGCATAAGGCCTACCCGGAGCTAGCGGGGCAGGAGGGGTTCAGGACGGTGGATGTTGCGAAGTGCTCGAATGCGGCTTTCGGGGATTATCAGTGTAATAGCCCCATGGGCATCTATAAAGCCCTGAAAGCACTAGGCCTTCCCTCGGCACCTGCCCGCCCACAAGACGTGGCCAATGCGTTGATTGCGGCGTTGCCGGAGAAGGGAAGGAAGGAGGTTTGTGCGGAGGTGTCTGTGGCAGGGGCGGGTTTTATTAATGTGAAGATACAGAAGGCTTATTTACAGGCACGGGTGCAAGATATTTTGAAGAATGGGGGCCCGCAGGCGGCGATGGCGAGGAAGGTGAAGGTGTTGGTTGACTTTTCGAGCCCGAATATCGCGAAGGAGATGCATGTCGGGCATTTGAGGAGTACGATTATTGGTGATAGTTTGTGTCGGATGTTTGAGTTTTTGGGGCATGATGTGAAGAGGGTTAATCATGTGGGGGACTGGGGGACGCAGTTTGGGATGTTGATTAATTATTTGAAGGAGGAATATCCTGATTTTATGCAGAACCCGCCGAATATTACGGATTTGACGGGGTTTTATAAGGCGGCGAAGGGGAGGTTTGATGAGGATGAGGCGTTCAAGGAACGGGCACGGGTGGGGGTGGTGGAGCTCCAGGCGGGGAATGTGGAAAGTCGGGCGATTTGGAATTTGTTGTGTGATATCTCCCGGGTGGAATTCCAGAAGGTCTACGATAGGTTGGATGTGAAGTTGGAGGAGTGTGGGGAGAGTTTTTATAACTCGAGGATTCCCGCTGCCATAGAGGCGTTGCAGGCTAAGGGGTTGCTGCAGGAGGATGGAGGAGCGACGATTATGTGGTGTGGGGGGAAGCATCAGATTCCGTTGATGGTGCGGAAGAGTGATGGGGGGTATGGGTATGATTCGACGGATTTGGCCGCGATTCGCTATAGGCTGCAGGAGTTGGATCGGGATTGGGTCATTTATATCACGGATGCTGGGCAGGCGACGCATTTTCATATGATATTTGATGCGGCGCGGTTGGTGGGGTGGGTGTATGAGGAGCATGGCCGGCATAGGCTTGATCATGTGGGGTTTGGAGTGGTCCAGGGGGAGGATGGGAAGAGGTTCAAGACCAGGAGTGGGGATACGGTGAGACTGGTTGATTTGCTGGATGAGGCGGTGGTGAGGATGACGGCTAGTTTGGGGGAGAGGATTAAGGAGGGGAAGTCGAGTTTGACGGAGGTGGAGGCACTGGAGGCGGCGAGTGCTCTGGGGTATGGTGCGGTGAAATATGCGGATTTGAAGCAGAACCCGGGGACGGATTATCAGTTTTCGTATGATCGGATGTTGGACACGAAGGGGGATACCGCGATTTATTTGCTGTTTACTTGTGCGAGGTTTCACTCGATTCTGCGCAAGGCGGAGGAGGAGAAGGGGATTGATGTCAAGGCGCTGGTGGCGGGGGGGGAGGTGGTGTTGGAGCATCCGACGGAGCGGGCGTTGGCTTTAGAGCTGGCTCAGTTTGCAGAAGCGCTGCAGCAGGCGGTGCTTGAGTTGATGCCGAATCGGCTGACTTCTTATGTGTTTTTCTTGTCGGCGCGGGGGACGGACTTTTTGGAGGCGTGCCATGTGCTGACCCATCCGAGGCGGCTTGTGTTGGTCCAGGCGACGGCGGCGACGATTGCACGGTGTTTGGAGTTGTTGGGGATCAAGCCTTTGACTAAGATTTAGGTGGTGGGGGAGGGAGGGAGGGAGGGAGGGAGGAGGAGGAGGCTGGCGAGAGAGAGAGATGTGTGCTGGTTTTCTTCGTTGAGAAGAAGCGTGAGAGAGTTGATAAAGAAGAAGAGGAAAAGGAAACAAGACATATGAAGAGTAAAGCGGAAGTTCTGATGGTTAGCTTCTTTTGTTATTTTCGTTCTTGGTTTGCTTTCTTTCTTCTTCTTTCTGTTCTAGGAATGTCTCTCTTTCCAAGGCACGCATTAGATTAGGATGCATTGATGCTGTCTGCGCACCCACGCGGACTTGCTCTCTCTCTCTCATCCATGTCACACGCCACCTCACGCCTTCAACTAAGTTTAGGTCTCTCTATCTCTATCTCGCCCACTCAAAACGCAAAACTTTCTTTGCTATTTCTTTCTACTTCCTTCCCTCCCTACACCTTCCGCTCCTCCTCCCCCTCCTCCCTGTCCTCCCCGTCCTCCTCCCCATCCTCCTCGGCCCCCGCTCCCAACCCCTCCTCCTCCCCCACCCACTTCGTGCCATACACCATCAAGTCCCTCATGATATACCAAATCCGCCTAAAAGTCTTCCACAACAAAAACACCGCATATTGTTCCGAGCCATCCCCCGCCTTCCCCAAGCAATTATGCATCAACCTCACCACCGACCCTACCTTCCACAGCCTCTGCTTCAACCTAAACCAGTCCACACTCGTCAAGGCACTCAAAGTCGGATCACTCCCCGGGGTCTTCCTCATCACAAGCAGCTTAAACAACGTCGAATCCAACGGAGTAGGCGCCTCCTCCGCCGAGGCCGCCGGCTGCCTATCCAAAAGCAAGCTCGCCCGGTCCGCCTCGTCCACCTCCTGCACCCTCGCCTGCGACCGCCGCAAAAGCTCCTCCACATCCTTACACATAGCAGCTCTTGCCGGGTTCCCCTCGACAAAACTCTCCTTGTGCAAAGGCCTTACCCCCGGCTTAGGCGCCTCTCGATCAATCAACGGCAAAAGCATAGTGAGAAAAGTCCGTTCAACATCATCAATCTTCACACGACGCGACCACTGCCTAAACACCAACCCCGCCGTCTTCTTCTCCAATGTCGGCCGCACCTCCTTCATCATCCAGGGCAAGGCATGCACGACCGCCACCCCTTCCGCAGGGTACTCCCTCAGCTCCCACAGCAACGCCAGCACCCCCGGCGCCTTGATCACCTCCTTCACATCCTCCTCCCCCTCTGCTGCTGCTGCAGGCTCGCCATCTTCTGCTGCTGCTGCTGCTCCTCCCGCCTTCTCCACCTTGATGAACCGCAAAGCCTCCAATGCCCTCAAAGAACGCTTATAATACACATCATCACACGGATGAGGAGTCGCCTCAACCCCCGCCCCTCCCTCCCTCGCATGCAGAAAATCTTCCAGCGCAGAGCCCGCAATCGCCTTCATACGCGCCTCGTTGATATACTTCGGATAAAAACGCACACGATCCGTCTTGGCCACACTATTCCTATTGTAATACTGCGACAAGACATGCTGTAAAGCCATGGTCGGATACCGAGGCTCCCTCCCCCTAATCGCCGGGATACAACCAAGCATCAACACCTTCACCCTCTCCCAGGGCATGCCTAAATAAACCAAATTCCCCTGCTCGTCCAACCCACGCCTGCCCGCCCTTCCTGACATTTGCGCGGCCATCAGCGGGGTGAGCAGCTCGGGGTCGTCCCCGACGAAGGTACTGGTGCGGAAGGGCATGTTCACACCATAGGCTAAGGAGTGATCAGAAAACACCACGGCGAGCTTGCCTTGTTGCGCGAGGGACTGGACAATGCGACGGTATTCCTGGGTGTGGGAATCATCGACATACAGCCCAATCCCGCGTCGGAGGCCTTTGATATAAGGATGCTCTGCGTCCATGTGATCCTTGGCGAGCTTCTCTAGCATCTCACTCAGCTCCTGGTCAGTAATACGATTAACAGGCGAACTCAAGACAAAATCAGGGTGGGGAACCGTATCATCTACGGGAGGGGGGACATTCACAACAGCATCAGCAGGGTTCTCCTCATCCTTCTCCGCTTCCACTCGATTCCCATCCTCATCCACCCTCTTCTTGACCTTCTTATCCTTCCGCTTCTCGGCGGCATCCCGTGCCTTTCTCGCCAGCTCCTCCCTCGCCTCCTTCTTCCTGGCCAAATCAGCATAGTAGGTTGGATACTTCTTCTTCTCCGCCGCCTTCACCTGCTTCAGCAACTCATTAAATAGCTCCACGCACGAGTACGTGTCCAACCGAAAGAAAATCGCGGGAAAGAACCCACTAACCTTCATATGCTGCACCACATCCAGCAACTGATATTTCTCACTGGCTCGCGCATCGAGGGGAGGGGCAAAAGTCTCAAGCACCTTCCTCACCTTCGCCTCTGCCTTCCCTCCCTGCCTCGCCAAGGCCGTCAATTTCGCCTTCAAAAGATCTTCATAATCTTTCGACCGCTCAAGGGTAATCCGCTTCCCACCCAACACCTCTTCAGGATCCACGTCCTCCACTACCTCCTCCTCAAACTCCTCCCTCAGCGCCTCCCACAGCTTGAAGGAATCATACGGCGTAAACGGTAAAGCCGCCTCCTGAAACCCTCCCACTCCCCCTCCCTCCCCTCCTCCACTCGTCAGAAAATCGACATTCATAGCAGCTAAAGGATGCAAGGTCTTCAGCTGATCCCCCACCCACACCCACCGCTGCAAATTAATAAATCGCGCCTTGTGATCAACCAACTCTACAGTCGTCTGCGTGGGCGGCAAGCGGACAAACACATCCTGAGCCACCTTCGGACTCGCCTTGGCAGCCTCCCTACACTTAGCCCTCAAATTATTCCACCTCCCCTTCAAAGCCTTCACATCCGTGGTCCCCTGCGCGGGTGCAAGCTCTGCATAGCGCATGCGCAACAATCGAGCCAGCATATCATAATCCTCCCCTTCCTCCCTCGTGGCATCCCCTTTACCCTCCAACATCGCTTCGACCTCCGCCACCTCATCCTCCACATGCGCATCATGCACCCCCTGCCACCACTCGCGCAGCGCGGGGCCATTCCCAATCGTCGCCGACAACGCCAAGAAATTACACCGCACGCCCTTAATTATCCTCTGTAACGCCGCCCCCTCATCCCCATCCAATGTATGGACCTCATCATAGATCACATACTCAAACTCATGCAGCCCCCCGCGGAAGGTCGAAAAATCCTGCTTCCCCAACATCTCGGCTCCCTCCCTCCCTCGGGGCTTGCTCAACGCAGATTCGAGCGCTAGAGGGGTACCGACAATGCAGCGCCAGTCCTTAGGGTCTTCTCTTTTGGGGTTGTACACCATTTGATTGGTCACGACTGCGACTTCTCCTCCTAGGACTTTGTAGAACATAGCGGCAACTTGCCAGACCAACGGCTCAGTAGGCACCACAAACAGGATTTTCTCCGCCCGCATGGTGACATAAGAAGAAAGGACGGTCTTACCGGAGGAAGTAGGGGCACACACAATCACAGAACGCTTCTGATCGATCAACCCCAAGACCTTCTTCTGCCACCCATCAAGGGAACGACCGAAGGAAAACCTCGACAAAGGCGGCAAGCGATTCGCCATCTTGACCAGCTGAAACTCTATCACGTCATCAATATCCCCAAGCAAACCCATCACCTCCTCAATCGTCTCACTAAACCGAGCCACCAACTCCCCCTCCCTCGACAACGGGGCAAACCTCGGCTCTTCCTCCTCTGCCTCCTTCTCCTTCTTGTCCTTCTTGCTGCTCTTCTTATCCTTCCCCTCCTTCCCTTCCTTGTCCTTCCTATTTTTCAACGCCTCCTTCGCCTTCTTCCGCTCCTTCTCCCGTGCCTTGACCTCCTTCCGCGCACTCACGAACATCGGCAGCTCAATCAGAGCAAACAAACAATCCAAAATCAACACGTCATCTCTCGGCCTCTGCCCCAAACTCGCCTTAATCACCTCCAACATCCACTGCAACCGCCCATGGGCACTCTTCAAATTATCCTTCAACCCCAACAAAGACGGCACCAACGTCCGCTTAAACTTACTCAAAGTATTAGCCAAAATCTGCGCATCATCCTCCACATCATCCACCTGCTTCTTCGCCTCCAATTTCTCCCTGATCACCTCCGATTTCTTCTTCTGCCCCCCCCCTCCTGCCGCCCCTCCAGCCTTCCCTTCCTCCTCCTTGGCCTCTTTCAATTGCTTCACTGTCGCCTTCGCCATTTTTTCCAACTTTTTCTCAATCTCAGTCTTTTGGCTCTTACTGCTCGCCTTGATACTATCCCCCCACAGTTTCTCCAACTTGCCCACAAAATCATTAATGGCTCCCTCGGCTTTCTCCCCTCCCAGCTCTCCCTCCCCATACTCCCCCTCCACCGTCTGCCGTGCCTGCTTGATTTTCGTCGCTAGCTCCTGTCGCCATTTCACGTCTTCCGGCACCGACACAGGTGATGGCCCTCTGCTGGCGGCACCCTCCTCCCCTCCCTCCCTCCCTCCCTCCTCCTCCTTCGTCGCGGTAATCGCCATCTTCTTCATCCGATTCTGCAGCCGCTCCTGCTTCTTCTCCTCCTCCACCCGCTGTTTCTCCGCCTCCTCCTTCTTACGTTTCGCCTCTTCTGCCGCCGCCACCAAGCGGTCTTGCTCCGCTTCCCACACGACGCGGGGGTCAAAGAACGTCCCGCCCGGCGCGAGCTCTCGCATGATTTTGGGCATGATGGTCTTGTCGGCCTCCCCTCCCTTGCCCGAGCGATGTTGGATCAAATCGTGCCATAACAAGTCGTAGGTACGTTCGAGGGCTTCGTCGCTACCGGTGGAGGAGAGGGGGCGTTTGCCGTAGGCCACTGGTGGGTTGGGAAGGAAAGGGAGGGAGGGAGGGAAGGGGTGAGTGAGGGGAGAAGCCAGTAGGGGAGTGAGACGGGGAGGCTAAGCAGCCTTCGTTGCTCCTCGTCCTTGCCAAGTCCAACAAGCACAACCACACACGTACACAAACAAGCCTACAGACAGAGTGCTGGTGGCTCCAACACGTGGTAGCAAGGGGGAGCACGTTCCTTCCATTTCTTCCATTCCCTCTGCCTCCTCTCTCCCAACGTACCGTCGTCCTCCAAAAACGCAGACATGGCTGGCACAGCAACGCGATGACGACGCTGTCCGCACGAAGGAGTAGACGAGGGGCTTGGTTAAAGGTGCCTGTGTCGGTTGTGTGCGTGGTGATGTGTGGTGTGAGTGTGCGTTATGATGGAAGGAAATAAGCAACGGCATGATTGGATGCTTGCTTCTTCTTTGCTGATGGGAAAAAGCATAACAAAGGGGAGCAAACGCGCCTTGCGCCAGCATCACAACACTAGCAGCTCGTGCATGACAAGGCCGTTGTGTGGCGCCGCTTGCCTAAGGTGCTGGTGCGAAGTAGAGCGTGGCATTTGGCTGCCTGCGCAAGCACGGAGGAGGAGGCAAGTCAGCTCCTCTGAACGGCCAGCGACGATGCTTCTTCGCTGTTTGCCTTCGTTCACAAATGGGGTGGGAGGTTGAAAGCCAAGCAAGAAGGGACACTTTTGCTTCTCTTATTTCATATACTTGTTTCTTTATGCCACTAACAAAAGAACGACATGACTGGACGTATATTTTAGGTGTAGATTTGAAAATCAGAGCTTTCCTAATGTGTACAAGTGCTGTCTAAACGATTTTACTCTTGGTGCTTCTTCTTCTGTCCTTCGGCATGGGCCGCGCCTGAGGCGCCTCGTAGAGGGGCTCTGGGCTTGTGCTGGTGCTGGTGCTGCTTGTGAAGAGGCTGCTCTAAGGAGGCGCTTTCTTCTACTGCACTCTCACTGTTGGTGCCGCTGCCGTCTGTGAGTGTAGTGTAATATAATAAATATTATTAGATTATTTATTAAAATTATTTATTTTTCTACTTTATTTATTGCTTTTTCTATTTACAGACAGTACAAACGACAAATAAGAAGACATGACCATCTTACCATCATCATCTTCGTAATTCGGCTTGACCATGGTTTTGAAGTAGGTGGACTCGGAAAGCGCCCGCCAAACGATGGTGAACAAAATAGATTGCAAGCCTATTTGGGTAAGTTGGATGTTGGGAAAGAGAACGAGTGAGCAATAATCACGCCGTGCCAAAACGACGGGGGCAGATGAAAAAGGGGGCACATACATCACCCTCCCTCCCCCCCTTCCACCTCCCCACCCTCCTTACTTACCATTCGTCAAAATCCTTGTCGACAAGCCCCGGCCAAACAACCCCTTCCACCCATCCGCCGCCAGGACAATCTGGACCGTCTGCGTGTAGCTAATCGAACTCAAGCTCGCCGCTGCTTGCTTTGTTGTTTTGATGACTCGAATCACATTGGTCAACGTATCAGACACTACAGAAGCCATAAAACCAATAAAAGCATTCCGGCACAACTTCCCCACCACCCCTATAGGGGCTTTCAACGCCTCATCCAACACACCATACACATAAAACCACGGGAAATGACCAAGAGCAGCAGCAGCCGCTGTAGCCAAGGCACCCTGGTAGAAAGCCGAAATTTCTCCTCGGGAGATACGACGCATTAGGGAGCGGAACCCTTCGTTGCCCTCTACTTGCAACACGGTTTTTGAGGTGTCAATTGGCATAAGCACCAAGCGCCACGCCCCTGCGGCGACGGAGGCCAGGACGGTGGAGAAGAAGAGGGGGAGATCTCTGTTATTATTGAGAGGGAGGGAGGGAGGAGGGAGGGAGGGAAGGTGAGGTTTGTCTTTTGACTGCGTGTCACCATCTCTGCCAAAATCACGCACCCACTCACACATCCACATCCACGAAAACACCAACAAACATACCTGGTCGACTCAAAATTCTTCAACAAAGCCCGACACCCATCATTCGCCGCCGTGCTCCCAAACCTCGACAACGGACCCTGAATCAGAGCAAAGCCCATGCCCTCATAAAACCTTCCGATTCCCCCCTGCTTGTACAGCGTTGCAACCGCCTCAGTGAAAGACGTGCCGTAACGATATTGGTAGTTGCCGACGGTGCGAAGCCACATCAAGGTGGCGACTTGCAAAGCCCCAGCGAGAGCGCCGGGGATGCCGCCGCCTAGTGCTCTGTAGGGTGGGGTGGGACGGTGGGTGAAAAGGGAGAATGGAATGCTATATGAGCAATCAAAGACTAGTCGATGCACATGTCATGCTTCTTTGCTGAAAGGACACCTGCCTCCATCCTTGCCTCGTCGACTGCTCCTGCTCTCTTTACCACCCGCAAATCTCTCCCTCTTACTCATGTCTGTCTGCGATCTGCTCCACCCACACAAACACGTGGGCCACCTCCCTTCCTCCCATCCCTCCATCCGACTCCTCTCCGCATACCTTTTGCCAGCGATCCGCATTATGTCAAGTAGCGACTTCTGGGAAGGTGGTGGTGGGCTTGTTGACGGTACACCTGCTGCTGCTGCTACCACAGGCACGTCTTTCTCCAGCGGCTCCTCCACCTCTTCCTCCTCCGCCGGGATAATATCCTCTCTTTGTACTTCCGCTTCTATTTCCATTCCTTCTAGTTGGCGCTCTGCTGCCAGTGCTTCTGCCTGCATGGGCGGGATGGACAAGACGCCGCCTTCCTCGCTATTTATTGCTGCTGCTTCTGCTGCTCCCGGAGCGCCCTCCTGCATCTCCCTCTCCTCCTCCGGCGCCGCCTGTGTTATGAATTGATTCCATGAGCTGTTTATCCTACTACCCCCTCCTTCTTGGAGCCTGGAGCCTGGAGCATGCGCCCTGTCCTTGTCCTTGTCACGTACCTGAGTTACGACAGGCGCGACGTGCATCATCAAGACCAGAAGTAACGAGAGTGATCCGAGCAGCAGCCGCCGCGTGCTGCACCAAGGGGCGGGCATCGGCAAGGGGACAAGCCACGGGACCCTCTAGCAGCAACCTGTGCATGTGTGACCAGGAGTGTGAGACGACGTGAGCTGTGTGGGTTTGATGGCAATCAATCGTGGGAAGGGAGGAGAAGCGAGTGCTTCAAATAGCTAATATTATAACGGTCGCTTCGCCTGCTCTTTTCTTTTCTTTCTTTCGTTGTTGTTGTTTTTGCACATCGAACCCCTCCTTTCTCACATCCCTCCTTCACATCCGAACGCGCTACTCTCTCTCATCCCCGTCCCCCTCCTTTCTTTCTTCAAAATTATCCTACTTGGCTTGTGGGGCCTCGTCACCCAAACGCAGGCCAGAAAGAGAGGAGGTTAGAGCTTCCGATGCAGGCGCTGGTGGAGCTGGAGGCGCGGGAGGCAGGGGAGGAGCACGAGACGAGGCCGCCGCCACGTTGAAGGGGTCGCTCGAATCAATGCTTTCTTGGTCTTGCCCAGGTGCTGCAGTAGTAGCAGGCACAGCGGGAGGAGCAGGAGCTGGAGACGGCGCAGCAAACAAGTCCAAGGGATCGTGGGGCGCTGGCGTCACACTGCTGCTTACTCCACCTCCTCCTGCTGTGTGGTGGATTTCACCTTCCCCACCCCCCGCCGATGTGGTCGTGGTCGTGTCCAGATGGGTGGGAATAGGCCGTTGTGCTTGTTGTGCCGGCGGTGGGTGTTGATCGAACTCCAACAGATCGTCAGTCCGCCCCGTCTCTGCTGCTCCTCCTCCTCCTCCTTCCTTCCCTCCGCCTCCTTCTTCTTGTTGAAGCATCGCATGGGCCTTCTCCGCCTCGAGTGCCTGAACCACTTCCTCGTGCACTTCCAAAGCTAATTCCAGCACCCCCTCCGTCACTCCCTCCCCCCCTCCCTCCTCCCCCCCTCCTCCCTCCATCCCTGCCTCAATCACATCGGCCAATCGTGGCTTGCATGCCTCCAAGAACCCAACCACCTCTGCTAGAGCTTCATCTCCTGCAGCGATCCCTCTGCTGGTGGGTAGCATTTCAATACAAGCTCGTGCGCGGTCTCGGACTTGCTTCAGGTCCTCTTCGAGTTTTGCTAGCTCATCTTCCACTACTGCTGCTGCTGCTCCTGCTCCTGCTGTAGCTGCTGCTGATGCTGCTGGTGCGGCTGATGTGGATGAATCAATTTCGGGGGTAGGGGTGGCGGTGGAGGGAGAGGAGGAGGAGGAGAATGAGGAAGGCTGGGGAGGAGGGGTGAAGATCGGGGACGACGCTTCTAAACGAGGAAACTGGACGCCTTGCAGTCTTAAGTCCATGTAGGTGGAGTAGAAGGCGAGCGTGACTTGCTTTGCTTGGAAGGAGAGCCCCCATTGTTGTAGTAACGCCAAGGCCTGTTCTTTCACGTCCCATCCTTTCTTGCCGTCTGTCAATGCGGCGACATTAGACAAAAATTCACTTGTGCCCACCAAGGCATGAAAGGGGGAATCCCATCCAGGCTGGTCCGCGTTCTTGACAGCGGCCTCGAGTAAGGTCAGGGTCAATTGCAAGACCTTGGGGTTGCTGTCACGGAGCTTCCGGCGAAAGGCACGGACGGCTTGCTCCCCTGCTGTCGGTGACGTGCCGTCGTTCGTGTCGTGGTTGATGGCATCGCACACCGCCAGGTTGAGTGCCCAGTCTGGAGCAAGTAGGCTTTCGGAGGTGGCTTGGTCGATGAGCTGGCCGACGGGCGTGAGCAGGTCGGAGCGGAATTGGGAGAGGCCCGAAGCGCCGAGAAAGTTCATTTTGGGAGATGAAGCTGGCTGTGGGTAGTGTTGTTGTGTGTGATAGTGGATGGCGTGTGGTAGGGGGATTAGCACATCATCACGAGACAAAGGAGATGAGGCAGAGAAGCGAGGCTACGCAAAGCTGTGTTGTGTTGTTATAATGTGTGAAATGAGGGCGTGGAGCTAGCTAAACAGAAGCATCTGCATCATGCATGGAGGGAATCGAAGAGGGGGAGGAGGTCGAGAGCGACACAAGGCAAACTTGGCGCCGGTGCACCCAACCAGCGGGAGTGAGAAATGCCTCTTTGTCTTGCAAAGGTCACTGTGTGTGTGGTGGGTGGAATGAGAGTGGTGGCGTTGGGATGAGATTGGTGGCATTGCTGAGCTGAGCTGAAGCAAAGATGATCGTCATGATGACCTCCTCCTCGCTCCCTGCCTCCTTTCCTCCTCTTCCTCCCTCCCACCTCTCCCTTCATGCCACAATTCACATTCTTACACCCAAGCACCAACACAAGGCATCCCTCAAGGCGTTTCTCACGTGATGGGGCCCTTCTCTTGGCCTCCTAGTAGCCTAACCCTCCTCACTCTTCACTAATCAAACCCCCGACGTTCTAAATACGTTCCCAATCCACAGCATACACGACCAAAAAGCGCCATGTCGTACAAGACCGGCTGGGGCTTCAAGCCGCCCGTGGCCTCGTCCAGCACCTCGGCCTCCTCGTCCTCCTCCACCGCCCCCTCCTCGGCGTCCCCTCCTCGTCCTCCTGCCCCCCGCCCTCCTCCTCGTTCTTCCTTCTCCGTCACGCTCGAGGAAGGGTCGGACGACGACGAAGAGGAGGAGGAGAACCACAACCTCGATCCTTCTACTCCTGCCGCCACTTACGACGATGACGACGGTCAGCAGCAGCAGCAGCAGGGGTGGCAGCGCCCGCAACCCCCGCCGTACCGTCCTTCCTCCTCCTCCTCCTCTTCGACGGCCATGGTGCCTGCGGGCGGTGGGTTGGGGGGGGGGGGAGGGGGGGGGGGGGGGGGGGGGGGGGAGGAGGAGGAGGTGGACAGCAACCGCTGGGCTTCACGGTGGATTTAGACCGGCAATTCGGGGGGGAATACCGCAACTTGTGGCCGTATCGCACGCTGAACTCGGTGCAAAGCTCTTTTTGGGCCGTGTGTTTTAACACTGATCGGAACGTAGTCATTGCGGCGCCGACGGGCGTGGGGAAGACGATGGCGTTGGAGGCTGCGATTTGTCGGTTGTTGCAGGAGAGTGAGAGTGTGGGGGATATGCATCGGAAGTGGAAGGTGGTGTACGTTGCTCCGGTGAAGGCTCTTTGCCAACAGAGGCTGTTGGATTGGCGGGCGCGCTTCGGATCGAGGTTTGGGCTCAAATGCGCGGAGCTCACTGGAGACTCCGCGGGCTTGAGGGAGGTAGCAGCGTCTCAGATTTTGTTAACTACGCCCGAAAAATTCGATGCGGTCTCGAGAGATTGGAGGGAGAATCTTTATCTGCTGGGCTCGGTCCGGTTGGTGTTGATTGATGAAGCGCATTTCTTGGGGGAGGATCCTAGGGGGTCAGCGCTCGAGGCTCTGATTTGTCGGCTTAAAGTGATTAAGACACATAAGGGGATTGTGGAGAAGGGCCTGCCGGCAAGTAAGATGCGGATGATTGCAGTGTCGGCGACGTTGCCGAATGTTGAGGATCTTGGGACGTGGCTGGAGGCGCCGACGGAGGCGGTCTTCAATTTTGATTATACCTTTCGACCGGTCCCGCTTGAGGTGTAAGTCTTTGGGGTGGGTGTTGTGTTTGGTGGGAGGGAGGGTGGCTTTTCTGGACCTACGGTGATATTCTGAAGGATTTAGTGCTCCATCTATACTAACCCTCCCTCCCTCCCTCTACCCCCTCCACTCCCTCCTTCAGGCACGTCTTGGGCTTCGCTGTATTGAACCAGTCTTAAACGTGCTGTCATCTAATCAACATCCCTCCCATCCCTCCCTCCCTCCCTCCTTCCCTCCTTAAGGCACGTCCTGGGCTACGCCAACGCCAGCAACCCCTTTCTCTTCCAGCGCACCTTAGAAAGTCGAGCCACGGACGTGATCTCAAAGTACAGCGAGGGCAAGGCCACGTTAGTCTTCTGCGGATCAAAGAAGGGCGCGGAGACTTTGGCGGGCAAGCTTGCTGATACGGCCTCGGTGCTGACGGGCGGTGGTGGTGGGGGCCGAGGACGAGGGCAGGGCGGGGGCGGGGGCCGGCAGCAGCAGCAGCAGGAGCAGGCTGAGCGCTTTTCGGGCTTGCAGAATCTTAAGTTGAAGGAGTTGATGCTTAGCTGTGGGGGTGGGGTGGCGTTCCATCATGCAGGTTTGAGCGCGGAGGATCGCGCGTGTGTCGAGGGCTTGTTTCAGCAAGGGGTGGTGCGCGTGCTTTGTTCGACTTCGACGTTGGCGCAGGGGATTAACAGTCCGGCGTTTCTGGCTATTATTCTTGGGACGACTTTTTGGCGGGGCGCTGGTACGGGCTACGAGGATTTGCCAGTCTCGGCGGTGTTGCAGATGATCGGGCGCGCGGGCCGACCGGGGTACGACGATCGCGGCGTGGCTGTTATTATGACAAGCAAGGACAAGGAGATCGCTTACACCTCTATGGCCGAAGGGCAGGAGGTGGTGGAGTCCCAGCTTCCTGCCCGGTTCCACGAAGCGCTCAACGCCGAAGTCTGCTCGCATGTCATCAGCAACTTGGACGACGCCATGCGCTGGTTGCGCTCGACCTTCTTGTGGGTCCGCGCGCATCGCAACCCTTGTCACTACGCTGCCCTCCTTCCCCGCGACACCTCGAGCCCGGACGCGGATAACAGTGTGGGCGGGCGCTTGAAGGCTTACATGCTGCGGACCTTGGCGGAGCTGGAAGCAGAGAAGGTCTTGCGGCTGGGCGAGCCTGCGGTTGATGTCGATGCGGTCGCGGATTCGAGTGCGCAGGAGTCGAAGACGGTGGTGCCTATGGTGGCGGGGCGGGTGATGAGCAAAACGGTATGTGACATGCATATGTCTTTCTTTTTTCTTCTTCTCTATACTCCCTTGCGTTCACGCGCCCTTTGTACTGCTATTCGCGTTCTCTCCTCTTGTCTATATCTACTTGCGTTCACGTGCTGATTCCCCCCTATTCTCTCTCTCACGATTTCTCTACCACCCCACACAGATGGTCTCCTTTGAGACGATCAGGATTCTGCGCGCGCTGCCCTTTGACGCTAGCTTGGAGGACCTGCTCTACGCCTGCAGTCGCTGCCCCGAGGTCTGCAGCCCTGTCCGCAAGGCCGAGAAGCGACCTTTGAACGATTTGCTCAAGCGCGTCCGCTTCTCCAAGGGGCTGGGCATCAAGCGCTGCACCCTCCCGCCGCACAAGGCTTTTGTGTTGGTCCAGGCCTGTCTTGGGAATTTGGAGATTACGGATTTTACGTTGAAGGTATGTATTAATTTTTGTGAAGCGATGAGCAAGAATAGCGCGCGCTTGTGTGTATTGTGCATGTACTTGTGAACCTATGATTGAGGAAAAGGATACATGTGACTAGGGGAGACACACTACTCACGAGCTCAACCTTCCTTCAAATAGCATACGCTTCTCACAATGACACTTAATCGACCTGTGGCTTAACAAACCCCTCACTTCCTCCCTTTCCACACCCACACTCCTAAACAGCTCGAGGCCGAGACCATTTTGGACAACGTCGCGCGCATCGTCAGAGCCAACCAGCAGCTTTGCGTCGACACCGGCCGCGGAGGAGGCGCCTACCTAAGTCTGTTGCTCGGCCGATCGTTGCGCGCACGCATGTGGGAGACAGAGCGCGAGGCCTTGCTGTTGCGGCAGGTCGAAGGGATCGGCGCTGCGTTCTGCCAGAAGCTGGGCTTGGCGGGTATTAACACGTTTCAGGACCTCGTCAACGCCCTGCCGTCCAAGATTGAAGCTGCTTGCCATCGGCGTCACCCGTGGGGGCTAGAGTTGATTCAGCTCGTCTCGGGCGTTTTGGATAGCTCTCTGTCTATGCATGTTTCGCAGGTGGAGGGCAAGGCGGGCACTCGCGGGGATATGGCGACCTTGGTGGTGGAGCTGACGCGGGCGAGCTCGAGCGGTGGCGGGAGCAGTGGCATCGACACGGGAGGGCTTGAGTCGGGACTGACAGGGCAAGGACGCAAGAAGTGGTGGCTGAACTCGACGCTGGTTGCTTTCTCTTCGGGGCCGGACCGTAACCTGTTGCTCTTTCGCGAGATTCCTTTTCCGTCCTCGTCTGGGTCTGGGGACGGCGAGGAAGAGGTGGCGCACCGGATTGAGTTCACTGTGCCGAGCCCTGTTAAGATAGAGGGTAGGGAGGGAGGGGACAAGCGCTTCCGCACCACGCTTGCTTTGATTTCGCCCTTCATCTCCCTCGACTGCCTGCAGATCTTCTACCCGAGCTTTGCCGAGGACGGAGGCGGAGGCGGAGGGGCGCCGTGGAAGCGCGCGGGGACCGTCGCGTCTACTCCCTCATCCTCTTCGTCGCGACGCACCACTGCCGCCACACGCTCCACCACCACCGCCATGACGCCGGCCGCCGACAACAAGCACCAGCCTCCAGCAGCCCCGCCCAAGAGAGCCAAAGCTGGCGCTACTGGCGCTGCTGCTGCTGCTGCGTCGACCCCTGCTGCTGCTTCCTCCATCTCCGACGACAGGCCCGGCACGCTGCCTTCGCACTTCCAGCACCAGCGCGAGCGCCAGGAGCAGCGGGAGCAGCAGCAGCGGCGACGACAGGAGCGGCAGCAGCAACAACAGCAGCAACAGCAGCAAGAGAGCGATCGGTGGACCCAAGATGCAGCGGCAGCGGCAACGGCGGCGGAAGAGGCAGAGCTGCTACGTCGAGCGCTGGATATAGCTGAAGCGCAGCAGAAGCAGCAGGAACTGCGCGAAGAGTGGCATCAGCAGCAAGAGCAGAAGCAGCAGCAGTGGGAGGGGAAGAACCGACAGCGTCAGCAACAGCAGCAAGCGCAGCAGCATCAGCAGCAGCAAACGCAACAGTACCACCACCAGCAGCAGCAACGACAAGCCGCCTCCAGCACCAGTAACACTTGGCGAGCGTCATCTGTCCCCCCGCCGCCCACCTCTGGCCGTCCCCCCGCGGCAGCGCCAACCACCACGCCAGTGCGCCAAGCCAACGACCCCTTCTCCAGCTTTCAGTTTGCCCCCTTGCAGCGGAGCCCTATTTTGGACCTGACCGAGAACAACGGCAGCAATGACAACCCCTTCTCCTCCATCTCCTCCGCCGAGTCCTTCCGTCGCCGCTACCCAGGAAGCAGTAGCACGGGAATCTCGCCCCCCCAGCCGTTGCCTCTTCCTCCTACTCCTTCTTCGCGCTCCTCCCAGATGGCGTCGTCGTCTTCGATGGATTTCACAGGGGAGTGGGAACTTAACCTCTTGCACGCTAAGGCCCGCGAGGCACACGCCGACCAAGTGCCCATTCACCGCATCCCCAAAGCCGCGCCCACGAACCCGCCCTCTGTCATCATCTCTGATACGGGCCCCCTCCTTTCTCGCAAGGTCGTTGGTTCCTCGTCGCGCGCGGACACCATGCCAGCAGCAGCAGCAGCAGCAGCAGCAGCAGCAGCAGCAGGCGCGGGAGCCTCTTCCAAGTTCTTTTGTCGTACCTCGACCAGCCCTTCGCAAGGGCAGCAGCCGCAACCGCCTTTGCCGCCGCAGGCTGCCACGTCCAGCTTTGGCGCCCTCTACCAGTCGGCCAAAGCTCCTCCCGAGCGAATGCAGCAGCAACAGGACCTTTTGCGCAGCAAGGTTACGATAGATTGAACTAGTGGGGGTGGGATTGGGGCTTATAGACTTGTTTATATTTCAATAGCTCAGTCATTACGCATCTTTTCTTGAAACATTTCATTCATTATTCTCATCCTTCCCCGTTCCCGAACCCACACACCCACTGACAGCGAGGCCGCTCTCAAGACGACTACGGCGCCGGCGCTCAGGACGATGAGGACGAGAACGACGATCTGACGCTGCCCTCGCTGCTGGCGCCCTACGGCTCTCCTCCTTCTTTGGGCATGCCTCCGCCCCATCTCTCTGACAAACGGCCGTTCCAGCACCGTGCACCTCCGCCTCCTCCTCCTTTTGCTCCTTCAGCGTACTACCAAAGTGAACAGCAGTACTCCTACAACCCTAACCCAGCGCCCCCCCAAGCCCTCCCGCCGGCCTTCCAGCAGCAGCAGCAGCAGCAGCAGCAGCAGCAGCAGTACGACGGATACCTTCAGGAGGACTATGGTGGTGGCGGTGGCGGTGGCGGTGCTGCTGCTAGCGGTGGTATGGAGCAGCAGCCTACGGATCTGCCGTCGGACTCCTTTGACTCGGCGGGCTTCTTTTGAGCGTTTAGATAGTTTGTGTGTGCGTGTGTGTGTGTGTGTATGTGCCTTGGTGTGAGCGCGCGTGTGTTGTTGTATATGTGTATGTGTGTATGTGAGCGGTTCAAAAACGCAGACTGGTATACGCACGGAAAGTACCGATCGGTGTCTGATACGATACGTGTGTGTTTAGGGAAAGGTGTACTAAAGTGTCAGTGTGTAGATAAGGGACTCGGACCCCGAGAAACAAGAAAAATGAAAAAAGTGCGTGCGCGTGTATATGGGAGAAAAGCTGGGACTTGACGAGAAAAACAGAAAGAGAAACGGTCTGTGTGTAGCATCACTGTACTATGGTTTAGGCTACCGTTAGGCACACAATGTTCCAGGAGTGTAAGTTCTCGACTGTTTGTGTGGAGAGCGGACACCGGAAGCGAGAAACGAAAAAAAAGAACAAACGATCATCATACTTGCGTGCTAGCCAATTTGCGACCGCTTGATGCATAACTTTTTTTTCTTTACAACTACCTTTCAGTGCGCACTGCATTTTATTTGCTTCCTCATGGTTGGGGTTGAGTGTCGGCCGTCGATAAGCGGAACCGATCAGGCTTCTCTAGCAGAACTTCTTGGAGCCTTACATACGTACGTAAATTCCCTTAATTAAGCTTACCAAAACTTCAAAAATGCATCTTTCCAGGCCGAAATTGCGTGCAAAGGACAAACCTCACGGTCCATTTCTACGCGGCCAACCTCCCCACCCCCTTTCATGTGAGAAGGCTAAATGGCGGTCAGAAGCATCCAAGATGACGCTGTAGATTAAGAAGCACAGCGGCATCATGCGTTAAAAGGTCCCATCGTGGCTTGCGGCTTTCAGTACCTCCGCAAATGAGACAAAAGCAGCCCTAAAGCGCACCCAAAAAGCCATCTCGTTCGGCGAATTTGCCAACGGTTCACTCGCCTCTGGTAAGGTCGTGTCGTGCGCACGCTCAAGCCACACACAACACACCAGAGTCCCTACCCGCACACAAAATACCTCAGGCTTAATGTTACCTTGATTTCCGCCCCTTTCCCGCAGACAGGAGGCGCCAAAACGGCAGGTCTAGAACAAAGCCACCCGCATCAACTTCAGCCCGGCTGATTCCCTCCATCTTCCCTATCCCCCTCCCTCAAATACGCGCCACACACGGCAGCCCCCTAGCAGCAGTGGTACCCAGCACAACGATGGAAACGACATGCTCGTTTTGGTCGTCTTCTCCTTTCCTAGCTAGCTGGGAAGACAATCGAAAGCGCTCTCCAAACAATGCCTACGAATCTGACTGATTCCCCCTTCAACGTGCCTCCGTCCTCTTACCGCACACAGGCAAAGCACTCAAAACAAGGATGTCACCAAGTGACGGGTCCGACCTAATGTCCTTCTCGTCCGCCATCATGACCCTCCTGGGGATGTGGGCAGCCTTTTGCTGCACCAGCCTTTTCCTCCATCACTTCCCGGCCCTGCTTCACCGCCCCAAGCGGTACCAGAGCAAGGGCGCTATTGCTGAAACCGAGCCTGCTGCTGCGGCGACCAAAAGTGTAGAAGGCCAACCATTGAATGCTGCGACGGCATCGGGAGTAAAGGCGGCGGGTTGCGCAATCGACCCTCGCTTTTGTGTGCAGCACATTGCCCACCGAGGGTGTCGTGAGGAAGGCATACCTGAGAATACGCTGGCGGCGTTTGCTCACGCCGTCGCCGCCGGCTGTGACGTGATCGAGTTGGACGTTTGGCTAACCAAGGATGAGCGGGTGGTTGTCTTTCACGACTCTGACTTGGAGCGTATGTGTGGTGCTAAGGCGGCGGCGGCAGCTGCAGCGACGGTGGCTGCGAGGACAACGGCAGCAGCAGCAGATTCAGCCTCTGTCAAGCAGGAGCAGCAGCAAAAGAAATGCATAGGCGTGCCGGATTTGAACTATGACGAGCTCCCGGAGATTTGCGTAGAGGCCGAGAGGCATTGGGCGGTAGATGCCAAGAACCGGAAGCACGCTTGCCGCATCCCTCTCTTTGTCGAGGTGCTTGCGCTGGTCCCACCTGAAAAACTTATGATCGTGGAAGTCAAGCAGAGAAACCCAGTAAGTGAATATAGAAACTTAAGAAATGTAATATACGGATATACAAGCTTTTGCGCCGGCAATTCACTTTTGAGAATAGGCTACATTCTCCTAGTCTCACTCCTTGTCGTTTCCCCCTCTTCCTCCCCTCTCCACCAGGTGCTCATCCGCAAGGTGCACGAAATGATTCTCGCTGCGGGTCGGCGTGAGCAGACGATCTGGTTCAGCCTTTCCGAGGACATTAACACCGACCTCCGGGCCTATGACCCCTCCATCCCGAACATCTCCTCCGTCCTCGGCATGCTCAAGGTAAATAATCGATTCTCTCTGTGTGTGCTTGTCTCGCTCACCCTCCTTTCCCCCCTTCGCCCGCCGTCTGCTCCTACGTATGTCTTTCATCCACTTTTCCTTTGACAAATTACCCACTGGTCTCTACATACCCTCCTTTATTCATTCAACCACCAAAAAACAGTGCATCTTGCTTTACTACACGGGCCTCCTGCCTTTCGTCCGCCTAGACTCAGACATTTTGGGCGTCCCAATTGATCAAGGTAGGAAGGGAGGTAGGGAGGGAGGCATGGAGGGAAATTTGTGGCCGGTGATTGACCCCCTTTTCCTTTTTGGCACGTACAGGAAAAAGAGCGTTTGCAATCAACAAACCGGGGCGCTCATCTCTCTCTTTTTCACTCTTACACATGCAGTCGATTATGCCCGCGTCCGAGAACAAAAAGCGCTCAAAGCCCTCCCTAATGCGGTGTGCTGGGTCTTGGCCTTTGTCCTGGGCGGGAAACCTCCTTCGGCGCTAATCCCGCGGGGGCTCTTCAAGCATTTGCGGGCCCGGGGCGTGCCTATTTTCTTTTTGGGGGTCAACGACGAGGAGGACTTGAAGGTGAGAAAGAGAGGGGGTTGTGTAGAGGTTGTCTTTGCTTGCAAATTCGCGACCCGATGCAGGATATGGTCCAATTTAGTCATTCTTTTACGCGCTTTCCTCTTACACGTTTCTTCCCGCGCTTTACAGGTGGCTGAGTGGGCGGGTTCGACCGCCGTGCTGACCGACAGGCCCCAGTGGCTTAGCAAACGAATTGCTGAGGGCAAAGTGGCTTTGCAGCGGCTCTGAGTAGGGGTGCGAGAATGTGTGTACATACGTAATATGTTGGCGCTTGCGCGCTGTCTTTCTTTTCCCCGTCGCGATTCTCGCCTTGTACTTTTAGTTGTGGGGTATAGTAGGGCAGGGGGGGAGTTGTAGAAAAGAATCAAATTTCTGTCCAGGTGTACCTCTATCTCACATTGCTGCCTTTGATCTTGCTTTCGTGTGACCAAAACCAAATAACCTCCCCGCCGGAAACGTCTCACTTGAAGCCAAACGTCATCGCAAGCTCAACGGCAAAACCTTCTCATTCTTGCCCCGCTGTCCAAACCCCCGCCCGCCCTAGCTTCTCATCACACAACCACATATCACCACTACCTCTAAGCCCGGGCATCAGCCGCTGTCCGCGCGACGATTTCCCCCAAGCGCCCACTTGCAGAGCAACACCAAACAGCCCCCCTGTCCAACCCCTCTTCTCATTCCTCCTCCCCACACCCTTCGTACACACACAGGACCCTCCGTAGCTGGGCGCGGCCACTTAGAAGCAGCCCCCAGGGCTCCGGCTTGTAGCCATGGTGCGATTCGAGAAGTTCCTGAACGCCTCCAAGGAGCTGGAGTGGGAGGGCTATTACATCGCGTATGGGGACCTCAAGAATGTGCTTCGCGATACCGAATCCTTTCAAAAGCTTCAAGCCAAAATGCGGGCCTCAGGCGACTTCAAAATGCTCGGTCAGTCCCAGCACGGCAATGAGGACACGTGGATGCTTGAGACCAGCGGGCAATCCCTATCGGCTGCCGCCCTCGAAGACTCTTTTTCCAAGGTAATAACGAGAGCAAACAGAATATTCAGTCCAACGCCTTGCCTGTATGTCCCTCCCTCCCTCCTTCCAATCCCACCACTACAACTGCTCAAACCAACCATCTGACACTCCCACACACACATAATTCCCATAGTCACTCGACCGCGAAGTGGAAAAAGTGGTCATCTTCTTCCTCAAGGCCCAAGGCGAGATTGCGAGCAAGCTGCTTGCTCTCCGACTGCGCATGCGAGCCCTAGGTCCCATTGAGGGCCGTGGGGCGCAAGCTCGCGATGACGACAAGCACCGGGCGGAAAGGGAAGGCAGTACGGATACTACTGATAGCCTTATTCTTAAGTCGCCTGTGGCGATAACCCCGACGACGCCTATGCATCGCCGTCGCATGTACGTGGGGGAGGGGGGGGAGGGAGGGAGGGAAGGAGGGCACTGGTTTGTTTTGGTTTCATGCTTTGTTCGATTTTAGATTCTATCAGATAATGTCAGAGTCTTGGTAGTATGATTTCTTTTTCTTTGTTGCACATCCTGGGGGCTGCCCTTTCTTGCTCCTTTTCGTGCTCATTTTCAACGACTCACACCCCTCTCACCCTCCCCTCCTCCTCCTTCTTACTCATAGGACGGCCACCCCCAGCGACCTCGTAGAGCAATACCGAGACATCTGCACGCATCTCACCAGGCTGCTCCGTTTCGTGGAACTCAACGCCGAGGCCGTCCGAAAAATTCTGAAAAAACACGACCGACGCCTCCTGACCGATGACCAGGCCTTGGGGTCTTATCTTACCACGAGGGTGGCTCGGAACCCTGATAGTCATTTAAGGCAGCTGTTTTGGCATAATGGATTGAATGCGATTGTCTCGAGTTTGAAGGGGGCGATTCAGGAGATGCCGGCGAATTGTCGGACGTTGCAGGATAGCTATGGTAGATCGGGGGAGGGAGAGGGGGAGGGTGGGAGGCGGAGAGATAAAGAAAGGAAGAAGGGGCTTGTGGTCCCTTTTTCCTTGCTTGAGCGAATTTGTTTATGTCTACTTGCATCGGGCGACGACCCGTACCTATTCTCAATCCCACTAACCGCCTCCTTCCCTCCCTCCCTCCCTTCCTCCTTCCCTCCCTCCCTCCCCCAACCCAGCCATCCACGTCCAAGACAAGGAAGCCATCGAAGACATGGTGGAGGCCTTCGAAAAGGTGCAAAAAGCCCGCGCGCAAGTCCGGCGGAAAACTACTGCCTTCACCAATTTTCTCTCCCTCAAGCCCTTGATTTTCGATCAGGAAGAGTTAGAAATAGGAGATATTCATGACTTACTCCCCATGGTCCCGCATGGGTTGTCTGTCTGGCTGAATATCGCGCAGATCTTTCTCTCGACGGTGAATAATTATATTACCGTGCCGACGACTAATAAGTATGCGGAGAATTTGGGGGTGGATGCGGCGTATAGTGGGATTATTATTGGCATGAGCCCTTTGGCGCAGATTTTCTCGGCGTTCTTGTTTTCGTATTGGAGGTATGTTTTTTTTGGTTTTGTTTTTGGTTTTGGGGTGGGGAGAAGAAGGATAGGAAGGTATGCCGAACCAAGCAATTTTCAAGCAAGAAACTCATTTCTTCTCTTTCCTCCCTCCCTCCCTCCCTTCCTCCTTCTACAGCAACTACGCATTCAAAATGCCCCTCCTCGTCTCCTGCCTGCTCCAGCTCATCGGCAACATCTTCTACGGCGCCGCCATTGGGTTCAAGAGCCTGCCCATGCTGCTGCTCGGTCGCTTTTTAGGAGGAGCTGGCACAGCAGAAGCGGTCAATCGAAGGTATATCGCTGATGTGATCCCTCCGAATGAACGCACGGGTGCTTCGGTGGCTTTTGTGACTGCGTCTGCTTTAGGGATGTCGGCCGGTCCTGCTCTGGCTGCTGTGTTGTTTCCGATCCATTTCCAAGTGGGTCGGTTTCCGATCATCAATTCAACGGCCCCTGCGTGGTTGATGGTTATTTTGTGGAGTATCTTCATTGTGATCATGGCGATTTGCTTTCGGGAGCCCCAACACCGGCACAAGAACTGTGATGAAAAACACCCGCACCACCATCACCACTCCTCCCGCAAGCCTGCTGCTGCAGCTGCATCTACTCCAGCTGCTGCGCGTGCCGACGAGGAAGAAGGCAACAGCGAGCAGACTGCCTTGGTCCCGCACGCCGGTGAAGGAAGCTACGGCGGCGTATCCTCCCTCTCTCCTCCCAAAGCAGAAGAGCAAGTTGGCCCCACGGACCCACCCAATTACTTTATGTCCCCTTCCTCCACCATGACCTCGACCGTGAGCGACTATACAGATGGAGCGACGAGCAGAACCCCTACTTCTTATATGCCGAAGCTCCGTCATCCCCTTGCGAAGATCCACCCGATTTTACTCTTGGTTTGGCGGAACAAGCCTTTGATGATCACGTTGGCCGTTTACTTTTTGATTGAAATTGCCGATGAGATTATCTTGTCTTCTGCGGGGTTGATTGCTACTTCGTATTTTAATTGGAGTATTAGTCATGTAGGGGCTTTCATGGCCGTGCTGGGTTTGATGGTCTTGCCGGCTAACTTTTTGGTAGGGGCCGTGTCGGAAAGTGGGTATGAAGATCGAACGATTATTGTTACGAGTCAAGCGATTACGATTGTGGGGCTTTTGCTCATAATTTCGTATTGGGGGGAGTATAATGAGTTTCAATTTGTTGCGGGGACGAGTGTGATTTTTGTGGCTGTGGCGGTGATGGAGGGGGTTGATACCTCGTTGATGAGTAAGGTGATTCCGCCGGTCTTGTCGAGGGGGACATTTAATTCCGGTTTGTTGGCGGTGCAGATTGGGATGGTGGCTAAGGCGTTGGGGGATGGGTTGATTACGGTGATTGGGTTGAGGGCGGATGATCTGATTAATGGGCTTTATATCCCTATTTTGATTATTACGGTGGGGTTGTTGTTGATTTGTATGAGGTATTTTAAGCATATGTCTTGAGGGGAGAAGGAGAAGGTGGAGGAGATGGCTGCCAGGCGTGCTTGACTAGGCTGGTTAGAAAGTGGTCTCAAAGGCAGAGTTTGGCAGAGGGGCGCTAACTTGCTATTTAAGGAAAGAGGTAATATTACTGCTACAATTTTGGAAAACATAAATTCATCATAAAAATGATTTTTCTTACTGATAAAATATGATAATTGCATGCAAAAGTAAAAGCAAATGTATATGTATAGTAGTAGTAGTACAGCACCACGAGCCTAAATCAGTAGGAATCAAAAATTCAAACGCGCTCTGTTTCTTCCCTTCTTTCCTTTATATTTCTGTTTTGTGTTGTTCTCTCCTTCTTCTTCCTTCTTTTACTCTCGAGTTTTGTGTGTTTAACTCATTTTACATACAAATATCTCCGCGTTGTGTGTGACTGTCTTTGTCAGTCGATCGGTCGGTTTGGTTGGTTGGTTTGTGAAACGCCATCATGTATAAAAACACACAAGAAAACAAAACGGAAAAATCCATCAGCAGCACACTACACGAGAAGAATCTCGCCCTTGCCTTGCCCTTGCCTGTCCCTCATCTCTCCCTCTCTTCAATGCCACCACCACTGGCTATTTTTGGAAGTCTGAAAACGAAAAGGTCGCTCTCTTCAAAGGAGCGCACATTCCACACACAAGCAGCATAAGAGAGGGAGACGGTCAATGATAAAAACACACACTCAAGAGTACCAATATTTAACCCCCCCCCTCCTCCTCCTCCTCCTCCTCCCTTTGCTCCTCCTCCTCCTCCCTTTGCTCCTCCTCCTCCACCTCTTTCCCCTCCACCTTAAACAAGCAACTCCACATAATTCGCCGGAATCGAGCCCACCTTCCCATTCAACCTTGCCTCCCACCAGCCCGAATCATCCTTCGTCATAATCTCCAACAAATCCCCCACCACAAAGCCCAGCTCCGTCTCGTCCTCCGGTTCATTATCATACAACGCCCGTGCAATCACCACCGGAGCAGCAGCAGCAGCAATACCAGTAGCAACAGCAGTAGCAGTCGCAACAGCCAACACCAAGGGCTCATCTAGATTCGCCGCACCATTGCTCGACCCCAATTTTTCATACCCACCCGTCGCACCCATATCTCCCGCCGCCGCCGCCGCCGCCGCCGCCGCCGCCGCCGCCGCCGCCGCCGCCGCCGCCGCCGCCGCCGCCGCCGCCGCCGCCGCCGCCGCCGCCGCCGCCGCCGCCGCTGACGCCGTTGTCTCCCTCCCTCCCTTGCTCCCTCCGTCCACCCCTCCGCTCGATTGCCGGTTAAAGAAATTCGTGAAAATATTCCCATTCCCTCCACTGCTGCTGCTCCTACTGGTGGTGGTGGTGTTCGTCGTGCTTCCTCCCCCAGCCCCTCCCCCTCCGCTAAAAGCCATGCTGTTGCTCATCGCCGGCTTGTTAGGACTCTTCGGAGGGCTGGTCGACCAATTCCTCCCTCCTTCCCTGCCTCCCCCGCCTTCACCACCAGAAGCCATATACTGATCCACCACCGAAGGCCCCTCCTGCTGCTGCTGCTGCTGCTGCTGCCCTGGCTGCTGCGACGACTGCGACACCCCCGCCCCTCCAGAGGAGGAAGAGGGGGAGGGAGGGGTGCGATGAGTAAAATTATGCGCGACCGCCTTGACCATTTTCCCCATCTGTGACATCTCCACGGGCCTTGCCTCCGGCCCTCCCTTGGCTACTAGCTCCCTGACTTGGGATTGTAACGAGGCCACCCTCTCTCCCTCCGGTAAGCCCCCCAAGAGCTGCGCAAGATGCTCCCCCGTCTGTGTGAACAGTTCGACCTGACACGCCACGATTGCCCTCAAGGCATTCTCCAACAGTTCATCCCTCATCAACTTCGCCTTGATCATCTCTTCTTTAATCTTAGAATTTTGTCGTCGGTACCTATCTTCCGCCGCGTGGAGCTTGCTCTGAATCTGGTACAGCGCCTTCTCAACTTCCGCCAAACGTTGGTTCGCCCCTCCATTCCCAGGAGGGGGGGCAGCGGCGTACCTCGCTTGTTTATCCTGCAGAGTATTAAAGCGACGACGATACGAGTCATAGTCCTTCACGTACGCCTCTCTCAAATCTGCTTCATGCTGAATCTCGGGGACGATTTCTGAGACAAAAGCACGTAAGGGGGTCAAGCCCTGGTCGAGCCAGATCTTGGTGGTGGACCGACGGACAGCTTCGTTGCAGTGAGACCAGGCTTGTTTGTATTGGGCGGCGGCGGGGTGGGAACGGAGGGCGTTAGGGGTGCCGGGTGGCCTAGAGGGAGGGAGGGATGGAGGGATGGAGGGAGGGTAAGTGATCAGAGTAGCAGCTACTAGAGAGAGAAAAGCACATACAAGCCAAGCCCCTCCCTCCCTCCCTCCCTCCCTCCACCTACCAGTCCATCATCAGCCTCCCCCAATAGTACTCATACACCGTGCTGCCCAAATCCATCCCCGTGCCGTACAAGTCCCTGCTCTTATCCAAGAAAGCACCCATTCCTTGGCTCAACTCGCTCAGCTCGCGGATCGTGCGGTCGAAGCGACGTTTGCAGTCTTCGTATTCCGTGTCTAGTGTTCCGTCGGAGACGCCGATTTTCTAAGGATGGGAGGGAGGGAGGAAGAGGTGGTGCCATTAGCATTCCTTGAAGAGGAGCTTCGATTCGAAGGACTGGGCAGCAGCAGAAGGCATGGGCCTAATGGCGTGCTAGGCACCCGGCCCCAGGCACCATCAGGGCGTGGTCATGCCTATCAGCAGGACACTAAATTCTAGGTGCAGAACTTCTCCGTTGTCTAGCCATGCAAGCACGGGGACCAAGAGCTGCAAGCAAGCCATCCTTTCTCTCCCTCCCCTCCCACTAGGCTTCCATTTTTCACGCACCTGAAAGATGGCCTCGACGCCGCGGCGCTTGATGGCCTTCATCTTCTTCATCACCGTGGGTCTGTGTGTGGATGGAGGGATGTGGTGCATGAGTGAGGCGCGTGGAGCATGCAGCTGTCGCGCGTGGGTTGGTCATCGTCCAATCAGAAGCTGGGGAGGGACTGATGATGATGATGATAATGAGGGGAGGCAGACAACACTTACTTGGGAGGCGCTTCGTCCATGGTTGGCTGCTGCTGGCCGCAGGGCAATGTCGACGTGCTTGTCCGCGTGCTTGTGGTGGTCCTTGTTGGCTTGGCCTGTGTGCGTGGTATGGTGTAGGTAGTGTATGGATCAGGGCATGAACGAAGGATGATGATGAGGCCCATGGCCGAAGCAATGTTGTGCGAGCGACTGTGAATGCGGAGAGCCCCCCCGACGACTTGGACCACCCGTCCACGAAGAAGAGCTCTTCCTGCTGGGTTTTCGTGGGTGTGTTAAAGGGTGGTCCTGAGGTGAGTGGTCAAGAACTCAAGCAGCACAAATTTGAGAAGCGTTGCTCGCGTTGCGCGAGAGCAGTGAGGCAGCAGGGCAGGAGGTCGATGACCGAGCCGCATTTACCCACACCCACAACACGCCCACCCACAACAACTACACAGGCCATGGTCCGTTCGGTGTCCGTCCTGCTTCTCCTCCTCGTCCTGACCCTCCTTGCACCTTCGGTCATGTCCTTCTTTCACGGCAGCCGGCCATTCCTTCGTCTCCTCTTCGCAGCAAGAAGCTCTCACCACACTCGCCGCCCGGTCTGCATGTCCATGACCAAGCTACAAGACGAGCTCACAGTAGCAATCCAGGCGGCACGCAAGGCCGGCATCGCCGCCAAGGGCCTGCAAAAGACGCTGCTCGAAGCCAAGAGCGCAGCAATAAAAAAATCTGATTCCTCGCCGGTCACGATCGCGGACTACTCCGTGCAGGCATTGGTGGTGGGAGGCCTGCGCGCCGCCTTCCCGACGGATCAAGTGGTAGCAGAAGAAACCTCGGTTGTGCTGCGACAAGATCGAGCGGCTCTCGCCGCCGTGACGGAGGTGGTGCGCCGAGAAAGTGCCAACCCGGCGCTGACCGAGGAGGATCTTTGTGGCGTGCTAGATCATGGCACGACGCCGGGGCCACGGTAAGATTGTAGAAGGGAGGCAAGGAAGGGAGGCGGTGAGCATTCTTTGAATGAAACTTTAGAGGACGAATATGCGAAAATATGCCCAGGGAAGGAAGGGAGGCGGTGAGCATTCTTTGAATAAAACTTTAGAGGACCAACATGCGAAAATATGCCCATGCTTCTCCGTACTCCCTGTTCGCACTCCCCACCCACTTCCTCCCTCTTATTACCGTCCATCCCCCCTCAACAAAAAGAAGCTGGATCCTCGACCCGATCCGAGGAAAGCTAAAATCTGCCCGTGCTACTCCTTCTCAACAACTCCTTCTCACTTCCCTTCCTTCCACCCACCCCACCAAATCCACACACACAAAGCACCTGGATCCTCGACCCCATCGACGGCACCAAAGGATTCATCAGGGGGCAGCACTTCTGCGTCGCCTTGGGGCTAGCCCTCGAGGGTAAGCCCGTGCTCGGCGTGCTTGCTTGCCCAAATGTTCCTTATAAAGGAGATCGAGCGAATGGCGCTGCGCTTGGGGATGGTTGCGTTTTTTTCGCTGTGGAAGACCAAGGTGCTTTTATGCTTCCTTTGCACACTGATGGAAGTAGCTCGTCTATAGTAGAGGAGATTGCGCAGGCGACGCCTATTCGTGTGAGTAATATAGCAACGGGTCAAGAAGCGAGGTTTTTCGAGTCGGCGGAAGCGGCGCATTCGTCTCATTCTGCTGCTGGCCAGGTAACCACTGCACTAGGCGTGCAGGAGGCACCGGTAAGATTGGACAGTCAGTGTAAGTATGGGATGCTTGCAAGGGGGGAGGGGGAGATTATGTTACGATTGCCTAAATTAGGGTACATTGAGAACGTGTGGGACCATGCCCCGGCGTTTGTCGTGATTAGGGAGGCGGGGGGGAAGGTTACTGACACGGAGGGGAGGGAGCTTGATTTTAGCGAGGGGTGTCGGACGGGGGATGGGAAGATGGAGGGGAGGGTGACTGGGATTGTGACTACGAATGGACTGATGCATGCGCAGGTGTTGGAGGCGTTGAGTGGGTGTTGGCCACCGACGGCGGAGAAGTGAGGGGAGGGAGGGAGGGAGGGAGGGAGGGAGGAGGGAGGAAACAGCAAGTTAATGTAACAGGTAAACGAATAAAGGAGGATCCGTTTTGCTTGTTGTTAATGCTGATATTTTTCTTATCGTTGCTTGGCTTGTAGACTTTGGCAAACGGCAAACGGGAAAGACTCAAAGCAAAGCACGTCTTTCCCATCGAAGCTAGGTTCACTTTAACTTGTTTCTTTGGCCCTTTAAAGCATGTTCCTACCACAAAAACACTCATATCACATCAAGCGTCACAACCCTCCCTCTACCCTCCACCCCAACTACCCTCCCACACTCAATAAATCACCCTTCCAACGCTAAACCAGCCCTGGAGCTAACCTTCATCTCCCCCACCCACTCCGCCCCCCCCGCCACCGTGACCGGCTTGCTCACCGCCCCGCTTTCCACACACACAAAGCTCTTATACCCCATCCCATCATTTCCCACAGGCGCCCACAGAATATAATCATTCCAGCCCTTCACGTGCTCCACCGTCGTGCGCACTCGCCCCGCCTTGTCATGCAACGCCATGGGGCCCTTATAATCCGGAATGACCCCCTCCAAAAACTTTGTAATCCCCATCTCCGACGCAGGCAACGGCGCAGACACAAACGGATCCTGGGTCTTATCCACGAACGTCTTCCCCGCCAATCCCGTACCAATAATCGTCGTACTGCTAATATCCGACACCCTATAATAACTGTGCAACGCACTGGTGAAATCCCAAGGGGTCTTCCCCGTGTTCTTGGCCGTCAATCGAGTGAGCATATGATCACCCTCCAGTCGCACAGTCAAATAAAGCTCGAACGCCTGGTCCCAAATCTTGCGGGTTTCCGCCGACTCTTTCAAGACCAATGTAACCTCGGGCTCGGTGGCGGATTGCGCGGACATCTCCCAGGGCAGGTTGCGGGCGAAGCCGTGTTGCTGTGTGTGGGTGATGGAGGAGGAGTGGAGGGGTGTGTGTGGGGTGAGGGGAGTGGTTGGACACATAGGCACTTAGAGAGGCGAATGAAGCATAGTACAACCAAGTCGTTCGGAAGGGTAGAGATGCGGGAAAAAGAGTGCTATATAGTCACAAAAAAGATCGAATCGTACCTGAATCGCACCGGCTCCGAACTGAGGCCAGCAGATTTGCAAGCCACCGGCAATGGGCTTAACGCCAGTAAAAGCGGCGTCCGCTCGGATGCCCAGCACCTCGTGAGGGGCCTTGTAGCTGGTGACGCAGCCACCATGCAGGTGAACCGTGGCGGAGTGGCCCGTGGCGTCGTCCGTGAGCACCACACGGTCCAGCGTGTCGAGCGTGGCCTTGCCGGCCATCATGGTCGTGGTGGAGACGCGGGGAGCAGGAGCCACGAAGAAGGCATTGGCAACGCTGACGGCCGCCAGGGCGAGGACGAGGCTG
>Ga0209390_10001951_pt1 | contig 37777 bp, 11 predicted proteins | sample BON01_FD_187212 | JGI IMG/M metagenome (GOLD analysis project Ga0209390, IMG submission 187212) | Freshwater microbial communities from Lake Bonney liftoff mats and glacier meltwater in Antarctica - BON-01 (SPAdes) (version 2) | ecosystem: Environmental > Aquatic > Freshwater > Ice > Glacier...
TTCGCGGACGAGTGTCGCGCCTGGGACGTGTCCGCCGCCGTGTTCGAGCCGAACATGTGGCGCCTGTTCGTGCCCTGCCTCCGCGCGGACTTCAAGCTGTTTGACGAGTACGACCATTCGAGAGGCGGCGGCGGCGGCGAGGGCGGCGGCGGCGGCGGCGGCGACGGCGAGGGCGGGGCGGGGCGGCGGCGGCTGCTGGCGGAGCGGGCGTGCTCGGCGCGCGGCGAGGTGCTCGCGATGTGGGGGGCGCGCGACCGGCGCGTGACGCGCGCCATGGTCGCGGCGTGGGAGGGGTGGGCGGCGGCGGCGGGCAGCGCGGCGTTCACAGCCGGCGAGGTGCGGGGGCACCACCTGTGGCCGCTGGAGCGGCGGCAGCGGCGGGCGGCGGCGGCGCCGCAAACCGGCGTCGGCGGCGGCGGCGGCACGGACGGGCAGGAGGACGACGACGAGGAGGACCCGCGCTCCGTTTGGATGAGGGAGGTCGCGGCGGCGCTGCAGCGCGCCGCGGACAAGCACCACCGCTCGGCGTCGACGGCGGCGACGGCGGCAAATTTACAATAAACAAAACATTCAACCGAGTTAGGACCTGGCCGCCTTGGCGGCCTGGTTGATGCTCGCCCACATGCTCTTCTTGCCAAAGCCCGCCTGCGCTTTTGGCGGCAGGTTGTTGGCGTCGTCGGCGGCCGCCGACGCCGCCGCCGACGCCGCCGTCCCCGCCTGCTGCTCCTGCTCCGCGCGCGCCGCGGCCTCCTCGCGCATGCGCCGCTGCGCGGGGTGCTCGCGGCCGGCGTACGCGATCTGCAGCGGCACGACCACCGCCGGGTAGAGCCCGAGGCAGATGAGGCCGACGACGCCGGCGACCTGTTTTGGTTCGTGGTGAAAAGGAGTTGGGGGGCGGCGTGAGCGGGCGGGCTTGGCGGGGGGGCGACGGCGGAGCGCGCGCGCGCCTTTCGCGCCGGTGGCGTCGCTCAAAATCCCCTGAACGTCAGCGCGACATCTGAACGCACCACGAGCTTGCTCCGCCGGTCGCCCATCAACCTGAAGGGATCAGGCGCCGGCGAGAGTCAGGTTTTAAGGACCCTTGGCGCACGTGGAACAGGCGTGGACGACAAGTGGAGGAGGAGGACAGAGGAGGAGCGGGAACGGCCAAACGCAACGTTGATGATTGTTATGGGGTGAGGGCTATAGAGAGTGTGTGTGCGTGTAATGTGATGCGCCGGCGAGCGCGACGAGTGTCGTGAAGCCTGTGAGCCTTTGAGCCGCTTGAGCGCGAGAGATCACGGCCCAAAGTAGCCGGTCGTCCTGCGCGAGCGCCGCCCGACGTCCATGCCGCCGCCGCCGCCGCCGCCGCCGCCGCTGCTCACGCCGCCGCCGCCGCCCGCCCGAGGCGTCAAGGCCAAAGCCTCGAGGTCCTCTTCCCCCAGGTGGCAGGGGGGAGGGGCCGCCGCGGAAGGCGGCGGCGGCAAAGGCGCGGACGCTGGCACGGCCACGCGGCGCGCGCCCGCGAGGGCGAGGCGCTTGCCGGGGGGCGCGGCGGCGGCAAAGGCGGCCGCGGCGGCGACGGCCGCGCGGCCAGCGGGCGACGGCGACGGCGACGGCGACGACGCCGGCTGCTCTTGCTGCTGCTCCAGCGGCTGCTGGTGGGGCGGGGACGCGTACGTTGCGTTGTCGGCCTCGGGGGCGGAATCGTGCAGCGAGGGGCGGAGCGCGTACGAGGGCTGCTGTTGCTGCTGCTGCTGCTGCGCAGGGCGGGCAGCCGCAACGGGCGGCGGAGGCGGGGGCGGGGGCGGGGGAGGGGGAGGGGCAGGCGCGGCGGGAGGGGCGCGCGCGCGCGGCGCGGCGGCAACCGCCCCCGGCCGCACAAACGGCCGCGCCCCGCCGACCACCCTCCTGCCGGGCGCCGCCGCGCTGGCCGCCGACGCGGCGGCCGCCGCCCGCCGCGCCCGCGGCCCGGCTTGGCACGCCTGCTCGATGCGCGCCGCCACCGTCGCCTCGATCCCGCGCATCGCCTCCTCGCGCCGCGCCGCCGTCCGCGGCGACGGACCCTCTGCCGCCGCCGCCGCCGCCTCGGCCACGCCGCCTAGCGCTCCCCCTACACCGCCGGCCTCCAGCGACAGGCGCGGCACGCCCGGCGGCCGGCTCGCCGCGCGCCGCGCGGCGCGCTCGCGCTCCTGGCGCCGGTGCTCCGGGTCCGCGTCGTCGACGATGCCCATCGAATCGACGGCCGCCGCGTCGTCGTCGTCGTCGTCCTCGTCGGCTCGGCGGGCGGCGGCGGCGGCGGTGCGCGCGGCGGCCTCTGCCGCGGCGAGGTCGCCGGCCGCCTCGCGCCCGCGCCGCCGCGCCGCGTCGATCGACGCCTCAAAGTCGTTGCCGCCGCCGCCGCGGGCGGCCCGGCCCGCCGACGTCTTGCCGGCGCTGCCGCCCCCAATCCCGCCGCCGCCGCCGCCGCTGCCGTAGACGGTGCCGGCGCCGTCGGCGGCGGCCGCGCGCCCGCGCCCGGCGAGCAGGAGCGTGCGGCGGCCGAGCGGCGTCGAGTAGGAGGCGCTGGCCGCGCAGGGCGCCAGCGACGACGGAGCGGGGCGGGCGGGGCTCGAGCGGCAAGAGGGCGCCGGCCGCCGCCGCCCGGCTGCCGCCGCCGGGGCCTGGACGGCGGCCAGCGGCGCGCCGCCCGCGATGCCGGCGGCGTGCCCCGCCGCCGCCGCCGCATCTGGCAGCGACGCCGCCAGGAACCGGACGCATTGCTCCAGGCGGAACCGGTCCTTGAGGAGCGCGGTGGCCTCGGCGCGCAGCTCCTCGACCTCCACCTTGAGGCGGTGGAGGTACTGGATCTTTTGCCTGGGGTTTCCGTGGCCCGCGCCACCGCCGCCGCCAGCGCCGCCGCCGTTTGCGCCGCCGCCAGCGGGACCGCCGCCGCCCCCCCCGGCCAGCAGCTCTGCCGCTGCCGCGCCCTCCGCCTCCGCCTGCGCCAGCCGCCGGCACAGCAGCGCGTTCTCGTCCGTCAGGCGCTCGAGCTCGGTGGCTGCGGTGCCCGCGCGGCGCGCGGCCTCGGCGCGCGCCTCGCCCGCCTCGCGGCGCGCCGCCTCGACCGCTGCGGCGGCCTCGGCGCGCCCCTCGTCCAGCAGCCGCCGCGCGCGCCCCTCGGCCGCGCCGGCCTCGCGCTCGCCGTCGCGGCGCGCCGCGTCGACGGCCGCCTCGGCCTCGGCCGCAGCCCGCCCGGCCTCGCGCTCGGCGCGCTCGGCCCGCTCGAGCGCCGCGAGCGCCTCCGCCCCGCGCGCGTCGGCGGCTTCGGCGGCCCGGTCGGCGGCCTCGCGCGCCGCCGCTGCCTCGGCCGCGAGCAGCCCGGCGCGCGCCGCGTGCTCCTCGCCCGCGCGCTCGAGCGCCGCCCGCAGGCCGCACGCCTCGCGCTGAAGCTCCTCCGCCGCGGCCTCGGCCCGCGCCGCGCGCCCGCCCTCGCTCTCGGCCGCCACAGACGCCTCCAAGACCGCGGCCTCGGCCCGCGCCACGCGCTCGCCGGCCTCGGCCGCGCGCTGCTGGAGCGACTCGCGGTCGGCCGTGCCGGCCGAGGCGGACGCCTCCAGGTAGGCCAGCCGCGCCTCGAGCGCCGCGCCGGCCTCCGCCAGGCGCGCGCGCTCGCGCTCGGCCCGGTCCGCGCGCCCGCGCTCGCGCCCGGCCTCGGCCCCGAGCGCCTCGGCCGCCGCGAGCGCCTCCTCGAGCTGGCCCTCGAGCCCGTCGCCGCGCGCCGCGGCCTCGGCCCGCTCGTGCTCGCGCTCGCGGCCGTGGCGCTCCTCGGCCTCGGCGAGCGCGCGCGACGCCTGCTCGCGCGCCGCCTCGACCGCGTGCGACGCTCGCTCGCGCTCCGCCTCGAGCGCGGCCGCGGCCTCGCGCCTCAGGGCCTCGTCCCCGCGCGCCATCTCCTCCTCCCGCTCGCCCGCGAGCCGCTCGGCGCGCGCTGCCCGCTCCTCGGCCTCGGCGCGCAGCGCGCCCTGCTCGTCGAGCATGCGCCCGAGCTGCGCGGCCTCGCCCGAGACGGCAGAGACCTCGGCGCGCAGGTCGCCGGCCTCGGCGCGGCTGGCCGCGAGCTCGGCGCCCTCCTCGCCCAGGGCGCGGCGCAGGGCCTCGGCGTCGCGCGAGGCCCCGGCGAGCGCGGCCTCGCAGCGCTTGCGGGCGTCGCGCTCGCGCGCGGCGTCCGCGGCCGACGCGGCGGCGCGCGCCTCTGCCTCGGCGGCGGCGCGCCGGCGCTGCCGGGCCTCCTGCTTGGCGGACGCGAGGTCCGCCATGCACTTGGCGAGCGTGCCGCTCAGGGCGGTGTTGGCGTCCTCCTTGGCGGAGGCCGCGGACTCGGCGCGCTCGCGCGCGCCCAGCGCCGCCGCCGCCCGCTCCTCGGCCGCCTGCGCCGCCCGCGCCGCCTCCTGCAGCCGCGCCCGCTGCGCCTGGTCGCCCGTGGCCGCCGCCGCCTTGCCGCGCTCCAGCAGCTCGGCCGCGCGCCGCTCCGCCTGCACGCACCTCGCGTCGGCCGCCGCCAGGCTGTCCTGCTGGTGCCTCGACGTGTCCTGCAGCGCCTCGACGGCGCGCCGCAGCTCGCGCTCTCGCGCCGCGTGCTCGCGCGCGTCCCGCTCCCTCGCGCGCTCGAGGTCGTGGGCGCGGCGCGAGGCGCGCTCGAGCTGGTCCTGCAGGAGCAGCTGCTGGTGGCCCGGGGCGGGCGCGCTGAAGCCGCCGCCGCCCTCACGGCTGCTCGCGAGCCCGCCGGCGGCGGCGCGGCTGCGAGTCGAGCGGGCGGGCGGCGGCGACGGCGGCGGCGGGGGGGGCTCCGCCGCCGCCGCGCCGGCCGCGGACCTCTCCGCGCGGGCCCACATGGTCGCGGCGACGTCCGGCGCGCGTGACTGGGCCGAGTGGTAGGCCCTGTTGCTTGCTGCTTGGGTGTTCTTCCTCTTTTTTTTTGTCCTTGGCCTTCTGTTCCGTTGAGAGAGAGTTGCGCGCGGGACGCAAAGAGAGAGCAGACTCCAAGAGGTGGCGTTCCAACAGGATATGCGTGGCGTTGATCCGTGCCTTAAAAACCTGGTTTCATTTCAGGAGGGGGGCTGTCTTGAGAACAGCAGACCGCGCCGGCGGCGACAGCTCGTCGTCGAATTTTTGAAAAACAAGTCTGCCCCAATCCAAACACGCCAGCAGGGTCAACACTCCGAAAAGCCCTGCTTTGGTCCGTGGGCTCGCGCGCGATCCGCGAGCTTGCCATCGCGCCAAGCAAACATGCAAACCATGCGCTGCCACGCCGCGGCCCCCGCGCGGGCGGCGTGCAAGGGCGCCCGCGCCGCGCTCCTCGCAATCCCCCCTTGCCGCCGCCCCCCATCACCCCCCTCCGCGCTACTTTTTCCCCCACGCCACCCACGGGCACCGCCGCGCCGCCTCGCCCACCACGGCCTCGAGGTCGGGCGGCGCGTGCCGTCCCGCCGCGTGCGCCACCAGCGCGGGCCCGTCGGACCGCCCCGCGGACACCGCGCCTCGGAGCTCCCGCAGCGCCTCGTCCATCAGCGCGGGCATGGCCAGCGCGTCGGCGGCTATAAATAGATCGAAGAGCTCGGGCAGGCGGATCGCCCAGACGGCGAGGCGCCCCTGGGCCCAGCAGAGCACGTCGAGCAGCGCGCCCTGGCTCGGGACGGGCAAGGGCAGGCAAGCGCGCGCGCGCGATCCCCCGGTGGGGGCGCCGCCGCCCCCGCCCCCGCCCCCGCCCTCGTCCTCCGAGCCCGGCAGCAGGGCCTGCAGCTGCTCGTCAAACAGGCACGACGAGTAGAGCGACAGCAGCTCCGGGTCGAGCGCGTAGCCGGGGGCGTCGGCGGGGGCGCCCGCGACCCGCAGCTCCACCTGGCGCGCGGGCAGGCCGCCGCCGCCCGCCGCCCGCCGCGCCAGGCGCCGCCGCCGCGCCCGGAGCATGAGCCCTGCGACCTGCCGGCGCCAGTGCTGCGCGGCGCGCTGGGCCGCGCCGCCGCCGGGCGGGGCGCCCGGGGGCCGGGCGACGCTTAGGCGAAGCGCCTGCACCGCCCGAGAGGGCGGGCCGCCGCCGACCTCGCAGCCGCCGACAAAGACGGCGGCCCCGGCGAGGCCCGAGGGGCGGGCCCGGAGGCGGCCGCTGTCGGGGTCCAGCGGGCCCTCGGCCCCGCCGCCCAGCGCCGCGCCCGCGTGCTGCAAGAGCGGCAGCATGGCGCGGACGCTGGGGGAGTCGAGGAGGGGCGCCGCCGCCGACGTCGCCGCCGCCGCCGCCGCCGCCGCCGTCGTCGCCGCCGCCGCCGCCGCCGCCTCTGCCGGGGCGCGCGCCGCAGAGCTGCGCGCGGCCTCCGACCCCGGCGGCGCCTCGGCCGACGGCGCGGGGAACGCCTCGGGCGAGACGGCCTCCCACCACGCCGCGCTGCCGCCGTCGCCGCCGCCGTCGCCTGCGGCCGAGGCCGCCCGCCGCCGACGCTCGAGCAGGCGCCGTTCGGCCATGCGGCCCGCGGCCGTGCGAGGCGGCAGCGCGCCCTCGAGGGTTGCGAGGTAGGCGGCCCGCGCGAGCATCGTCTCTCCAGCGAGCGCGCCATCGGGCGGCAGATGCAAAACGTGGACGTCCGCCCCGCCGCCAGCGCCGCCGCCGCCGCTCCCCCCGTACACCACCAGGCGCCCGCCGGAGTAGCGCGCCTCGTCCCACCCGGGCGGCAGGTGGACGGCGGCGCAGCCCGGGCGCGCCTCGGGGCCGCCGCCGCCGCCGCCGCCGGTCGACACTCCGACAGGGACGAAGCGCCAGGTCAACTCGCGCAGGCAGAGGCGGTGTATCCGGTAGCCGCCTCCGCCTCCGCCGCCGCTCCCGCCTCCCGAGATGCGGTCGGGGACGGCGTAGAGCGCGGCGCCGCCGGCCGCCGCCCAGAACGCGAGCAGGGTCGTCGTGTTGGGGACGGCGCTCGGGGGCTGCCCGGGGGCCGCGCTCGTGCTGTGCGCCAGCCAAGGTGGAACCTTGTCGAGACAGTGCCGGTCTCCGTTCGCCTCGAGCTCGTAAACCCGGCCCGCCTCGCTGTCGGCGGGCACGCGCCGCCGCGGGGCGCCGCCGCCCGCCCCCCCGGCGTAGCGCACCCCGCCGTAGACGTACATAGAGTCCGGGGCGCACTCGTGGCCCGCGCTGCCGCAGACGGAGATCTCGTAGGCCAGGCAGAGTTCGAGGGGCGTGGCGTCGGCGCGGACGTCGGCGGCCCGTACGGCGGTCGGCGGCACAGGCAATTCCGTCTGGCTGGCGGCCTCATGAAGGGCGCGGTCGTGCGAGGGGTCCAGGCGCATCCGGCGGTCGTCCATTGGGGCCCGGGTCCGACCGGTCGGGCACGGCGGCAGGCCGCCAGGGCCGCTGCCGCCGCCGCCGCCGCGCTCCAGCTGCGCTGGCAGCGCCCGTGCGGATGCCACCGCCGCCTCTCGGAACCGCCGGAGGGACAGGAGCAGGCAGGCGTCGTCGCCGTCTGGGCCGGGGCCGACGGATGCGCTGGGTTGGCCAAACGCGGCGCTGTGCAGCGCGCGCGGGCACGGCACGTCCCCGCCCTGCTCGTCGGCGCCCAGCCACTCCTCCCGGACGACCTCGGCGCCGCAGGGGCTCACGTGCAACACTCGCAGCGCGTTCGTGAGGCCGTGCGCGGCGTCCTCGCGCGCCGCCTCGGGCCGCTCGAGCAGGTCCCGCGCGGACGGCGCAGCGCCGGCCGTGACCTCCCCGCCAAACAGCAACACGCGCCGGGCGCACTCGGGACCCTCGCCGCGCCCGCGCCACTCCGCGGGCTGGGCCGCGGCGGAGTGGAGGCAGCTGCCCGCGCCCCGCGGCATGCCGGCCGTCCCGGCCGAGGCGAACCCGCGCGAGGTGCCGAGCAGCAGGCCGAGCGAGGCGCTTGGGCGCGGCGGCGCCACGGCGTAGGCGCGCGACGCGTCCTCCTGCGGCGGCTCCCACCCGCGGAGCCCGCCGTCGATGGGGGCGTTGATCGCCCTCGGCATGTGTCGCGGCGCCGAGGGCAGCAGGCCGCCGCACATGAGCACGGCGCCGCCCACGGCGACGGCCGCCGGCTGGAGGACGGCGGGCAGGGCCAGGCCGGAGGGTCCGGCGGCGGCGGCGGCAGCGGTCCCGCCGGCGCCCGGCGGGGGCGGGGGGGGCCAGACCGGCGCGGGGGTGTCGGCGGCGGCGGCGGTGTCCGGCATCATCGCGTCCCGCGGGCGCTTGCCGTCCCGCAGCAGCTGGCGATGAACCACGTAGCCCAGCGGCAGGGTCTCGATCAAATGGCGCTTGAAAGCTGCGAGGCGCTCGGCGCGCGTCGCCGGCCTGGCGGCGGGAGGCAGTGGCTCTGGCCGGGGGTCGGCGCCGCCGCCCGCCTGCTGCCGCTGCCGCCGCTGCCGCTGCTCCTGCTGCTGCCGCTGCTCCTCCGCCTCTGCGAGTGCGTCGTCCGGGAGGGCGTCCCAGTTACACAGGTCCTCCAGCAGCTGCTCGGCCGCATCCGGGTCCCACACGGAGATGGTCGCCATCCCGCGTAGTGGTCGTGGGAAACAACTGAAGTTTGAATAGTTGTCAAGCTGGTTGCGCTCCGCCCGGCGTGCGCAAGGGGGACGCGAAGACTGTTGATAATGAAGTCGCGAGACGTATCGTGTGCGATGGTGAGAAGGGAGCGAGATGCGCGTTCTGGTCTGCCGCCACGGCGGCAAATCCGGTCGTCGTCTTTGGGGCCCGTCGGCGCGCACTTTGTCGTCGTCGCGCACGCACACGTTTCTCGCTTCAGAAGCGCACCGATCCATCGCACGCAACTGGGATGTCTCCATCTTCATCAAACTTGTGCACGTTCGCCATGGGCCTCTGATCCGCAATCAAACAGGCGCGCGCACCCAAACATCCCGAAAACCGAAACCCTCCACCCGCCTGTACACCGCAAACGACCATGTCCCGTCGCCGGCCCGTGCGCGGCCGGCGGCGGTGGCCGGGATGCCGCGCGCTGGCCGCAGGTCTGGTCGTGACGTTGACGATGATGACGATCGTCGCCCTCGCCGCGCGCACGACCGCCGCCGACGCCGACGACGCCGAGCGGCAACGAGCGAGCCCGCCGCCGCCGCCGCCCGCGCCCAAACACCAGCAGCCCCAGCCGCTGCACCCGCACCCGCCGTCCCCGGGGCAGCTGCCCCTGCGCGTCCGCGCCAACACCGCCGTCTGGCGCATCGCCCTGCACCACGCGCGCGACTGCCGCGCCGCCGGCGCGCGCAGCTTCCCGCGGGCCGACGGCGGCGGCGGCGGCGGCAGCGACGGCGGCGGCGGCGGCGACGGCGGCAGCGGCGGCGGCGGCGGCAGCGCCCCGGAAGGCGGAGGCGGAGGCGCGCCCTGCGTCAACGTGTACGGCGTCGACGTGGCGCGCCGCCGCCACGGCACTGTGACGTGGTTCTCCATGAGCACCGAGGCCCGGGCACTGCGCGAGGTGGCCCTGTCTCCGCCGCTGCTGCTGCCCGCGGCGCCGGGCAACGGCAGCGGCGGGAGCGGCGGCGGCGCGAGCGCAAACGCGGGCGACGCCGCCGCCGCCGCCCGCCGCGCACGCCGCGCGACGGCGTACACAATGCCGTGGCGGGGGCCCCAGCTGCTGGCCGCGGACGCGTCCACGGGTCGCGCCCGCTGGACGTGGCCCAGCGCCGGGTGGTGGCCGTGGCAGACGCTCGGGTGGGCCGCGGGCCTGCCCGCCGGCTCGTCCTTCTCCCTTGCGCTCGACCGCACCTCGGCGGCGGCGGCGGCGGGGGCGGCGGCGGCCGTGCCGGGGGCGGCAGCGGGCGCGCCGGCTTCCGCGGCGCTCCCCTCGCGCGTGTTCGTGACGAGCGCGCACCCGCCGCGCGTCTTTGCGCTGCGCGCGCCGCGCTCCGGGCCCGGGCCGGCGGGCGGCGGGGCGGCGCGCAACGGCGGCGGCAGCAGCGACGGCCGCAACGGCGGCGGCAGAGGCGGCGGCGCCGTCGGCGCGGGCGGGCGCGCCGCGCAAGAGGCGGACGTGCGGTCGGCGTCGCTCGCGTGGGAGTGGGCGCCGCGCGCCAGCACCGAGCCCCCCGAGCGCGCGCGGGGCGCGCGCGGCGAGTGGGAGGCGCGGCGCGCCATGGTGACCGACGCCGCGGGGCCCGCGCTCGTCGCGCCCGCCGCCCCCTCGGCAGACCCCGCGGCGGCGGCGGCGGCGGCGGCGCAAGAGGACGACGCCGTCGCCCCCCGCGCAGGCGGCGACGGGCCCGCAGCGCCCGGCGACGACGGCGCGCCGCGGGCGTTGCTCTTCGTGTCGCTGTCGGTGCCCACGGGCTACGGCGGCTCCCAGGGCTGGATCGCGGCGCTCAACGCGGCGCACGGCGTCAGCGGAGGCGGCCGCGGCAGGCGCAGACACGGAAAGGGCATGGCGGCGGCGGCGGCAGAGGGGGCGGGCAACACGGCGGGGTCGGCGCAGAAAGAGGGGGACGCGCCGCTGCTGGCGTGGGAGTCGCCGCGCGTGCCGTGCGCGCTGTCCCAGGTCGAGGCCCACGCGTCGTGGGCGCTGCTGGTCGCCCAAGCGCAGCAGCAGCAGCAGCAGCAGCGGCAGCTGCAACAACCCAGAGGCTACGGGTGCAAGCGGGCGGGCCGCCGCGCATATGGGGGCGACGAGGACGACTGGGGCGCGGGCCCGGCGGCCGAGGCGGGCGGCGGCGACCGCCAGCGCCGGCAGGCGTCGCTGGCCGCCGACGTGGTGCTCGCGCGCTGCACCCACGGCGCGCCGTCGGTCTTTTACGCTTTCGACGCCGGCACGGGCGACCTGCTGTGGAGCCGGGAAGAAGAGGGCGGCGACGGCGGGGGCGCGCCGGCAGGGGTGGGGGCGCCCGAGGGCGGCGACGGCGACGGCGCCGGCGCCGTCGGCCGCGCCCCGCTGGCGGCGAGCTACCGCGGCGCGCTGCTGCTGCCGTCGCCGCCGCCCTCGGTCGCCCCGGCCACCAACTTTGGCGCCGCCCCGCGCGTCCTGACCGCCGTCGACGTGCGCTCGGGCGAGGAGCTCTGGCACTTGGGCCTCCCCCTGCCGCCGCCGCCGCCGCCGCCCCCATCGTCGTCGTCGTCGTCGTCGTCGTCGTCATTGTCTCCGTCGCTGTCGCTGTTGCCTCGGAGCAGCGGCGCCAACGACGCGCCCCCTCGTCGAGCGTCCCCACAAGCGCAGCACGAGTGCACCGCGCCCACGGTCTACTACGACGGCGACGTCCTCCCCGCCGACAGTGCCGCCGCCGCCGCCAGGCTCGGCCCCGGCGCGGGCGGGACCGTCCTGCTCGGATGCGCGTGCGCGGGCAAGGCGGACCCGCTCGGCGGCGCCGCCGCCTCCGCCTCCGCCTCGGCCTCCGCCGCGCGGGTCGCGTGCGCCTACGCGCTCGACCTGCGCACGGGCCGCCAGCGCTGGGCGCGCGCCCTCCCGTCGTCGTCCGTCGAGGCCGGCGACGCGACCGCCTGGCCGCCGGGCGCGCGGGCGTGGGGCCACGCGCCGCTAGTCCTCAGGCCCTCTGCCGCCAGCGCCCCCGCCCCCCCGCCGGCCCCCTCCTCTTTGCTCGCCGCCGCCGACCCGCCGCCCGCCCCCCGCGTCGCCGTCTTTGTGGCCGGGCGCACCGTGCACGCCGTCGCGACCGCCGACGGCGCGGCGCTGTGGGACGTGCCCCTGGCCGAGGGCGACGCGGTGGCGGCGTGGATGCAGCCGTCGGCGCTGTGGGGCCCGTCGGCGACTAGAGGCGCCGGCGGCGGCGGTGGCGCCGCCGGCGCCGCGTCCCTCGTCGCGCGGCGGCGCGCTACCCCCGCCGCCCCCGCGGCCTCGGCCTCTGCCTCCTCCGCCTCGGTCTCTCCGTCCGCGGGCGCCGTGGTGCTCGTCGGCGCCGACTCGTCCGGCGCCTCGCCAAACCCCCGCCCGCGTACGAGCGTCTACGCCTTCGACGCTGCCTCGGGCGCGCGCCTCTGGGCGCGCGAGTTCGAGGGGTGGCCGCAGCCGCGCGCCAGGCCAGGGGCGGCGACGTTCGCCGCCGAGGCGGGCGTGGCCGCGCCGCTGAGGATTGTCTTGCGGCCGCCGCCGCCGCCGCCGCCCTCGGCCGCCGCCTCCCCGGCGGCCTCCCTGCCCCTCGTGCTCCTGGAGCTCTGCCGCCCGGCCAGCGCCGCGGGCGGCCCAGGTGCTCCCAAGTGCTGCCTGCGCGGGATCGGCGCCGTTAGCGGGGCCGTGCGCTGGGGGTTCTGCGTGGAGGCGCGCGCGGGCCGCCCGGCGACGCGCCCGGCGGCCGAGCGCGCGATCCGGGTGCTGTGGTGGCTCGGGGCGCTCGGGGTCGGCGGCCTGGCGCTGTCGGCGGTGGCGGTCGGCATCCGCGGCGCGGCCGTGGAGGAGCAGGCGGTCGGCGGGAGAGGGGAGCAGGGGGGAGGCGGCGGGGGTTCAAGCGGGGGCGCGGCGGCGGGCACGGCGGCGGCGGCGGCAGCAGGGGGGTCGCGTCCGCGGTCGTCCTCGTCGCGCCCGTCCTCCTCCTCGCGCGCGGGCGGCAGCGTGCGCGGCGGCAAGGCGGCCCCCGCCGCGCTCGCTGCGGCGGCGGCGACGGCCCAGGCGGTCCAGGCGTTCGACCCCTTTGCCGACGGGTCGTACGGCGAGCGGCTGCTCGACTCTGAGGAGGCGGAGGAGGGGGAGGGGGAGGCGGCGGCGGCGGCAAGAGCGATGGCAGCAGCAGTCGCAGGGACAGCGGCAAGAGCGGGCGCGGGCGCGGGAGCAGCGGCGGCGCCTCGTTAGTCTTTGTTTTGCTGTGGATTACACAAAAGAAGAGGAATCGAATCGAGAGAGAGAGACGGGCTCCTTCAGCTCTATCGCGCTCTCTTTTCTGTGCGCGCGCGCGCGCTACACCGCCCTGCGCCGCTAAAAAAAGGCAAGACCCGCTGCTGCTTGCTTTGCCCTCCCACCACTCCCCCACCCCTCAAAACTACTTCTCCTCCACCACCACCTCGACGTCCAGCCCCTCGCGGTACACGCGCTCGAGCAGGTCGATCGACGGGTACAGTCCCGGCCCCTTGGCGCGCGCCGCCGCCACGTCGTCCCGGTCGTACATGCAGAGCGCGGTGATGGCCGAGCGGCGGTTGAGCCGGCCGCCGTACGCGTCGCTCCCCGCGCCGTTGGCGCGCCACATCTCGGTGAAGATGGCCAAGGAGGCCAGGCGGGTGGACTCCGTGCGGCTGTCGACCACCACGTAACTGTCGAGCTCGGGCACGGTCACGCGCGCCACGGTCAGCGGCAGCGGCGGCATCTCGCGCGCGTCGTAGTACTCCTTGCGCTCCTCGTTCTTCTCGCTCTGTTGCTCGCCCTGCTGCTCGTCCTCGCTCTGCTGCTCGTTGGGCTGCTGCGGGCCCGGGGCGGGCGCGGCGTCGCCCGAGGCGGCGGCGGCGGCGAGAGGGGCGGCGGGTCGCCGGCGGTGGGGGCGCAGGAAGGAGGGGGAGGAGGGTCGGGCGGCCGCGCGGCGGAGGCGCCCTTCGGCGGTGGCGGCGTGGGGGCGCGCATGGTTGGCGGAGGCCGACGCGGGTCGAGCAGCGCCCGTGCGCTGCTGCTGCTGCCGCTGCAGCGCGCCTCGCGCGGACTGCATGTTGTATTGCAGAGAGGCGGGTGGAGGAGTGTGGATGTGTGTGGAGGAGTGCGAGTGTGGCGTTTCCTCTCACTCTCTCTGTCCAAAGCTGGTTTTGTTTGCTCTGTTTGATGTCAAATGCGTGTAAGTTCAATCGTCGCCTTGGAGTTCCGCGATTGCCGTGGCGTGCTTGCGCATGGTTTTCTTGGGCGACACACTAGCGACGTCGGCGTCGAGCGGCCGACCGCCTTCGACCGACCGCCGTTCGCCGTCGACGAAGCGAGGCGGCTGCCTCCTGACTTCACGAGATCGCTCGAAGCGCGCCGCGCGCCAACCGCTCACCCCATGTCATCATTCCTCATGCCGCACTCGCCCTCGTCGCGAGAAAACAGCCTCGAGCATCCCGAGCATGGTTTCCCAATCACGTCGAGTTTGAAAGGAAAAAAGCCTGCTCCTTCTTCCTCCTTCAACGCAGCGCCCCCCCTTTGCTGAGAGCCAACACTGCAAGACGCATCATCACACCTGCACCCCAGCACAAACTCGGAGAGGGCGCGCGTCGCCGCCGCTTGGCGAAGCCCAACCAACGTCTTTTCCCCGCGCCGCGACTCGGCTTCGATTCAAAAAACGGCAACAGCGACCCGGCCGCCGGCCGCCCAAAACACAAACAATGGAGCAGCAGCAGCAGCAGCAGGACGCCTTCAAGGCGCCCGCCGCGCGCCCTCCCAGGAGCGGTGGCGACGCTTACGGCGACCTCCTCGGTCAGATCTCGGGCAGCGGCGCGCACTCCAACGAGGCCAAGTTCAAGGCGCTCGAGCGGCGCTTCGCGGCGTCGGCGGCGACGGCGGCAGGGGCGGCGGCAACAACGGCCCCGGGCGCGGGCACGCCCGCGCCTCCCCCGCCGGCGCCGCAGCTCGTCGCGGCCTCGGCGTTCCACGGCCAGCCTCAGCAGCCCGCCGACGCGCCCCCCGCGGGCGCGGCGATGGACATGGACGTGGACCCCCTCCGCCGGCAGGGCGGGCGCGCGGGCAGCAGCGACGAGGACGGCGCGCCCGCCGCCAGCCCGGCTGCCGCCGCCGCCGCCATTGCCGCCACCGCCGCCGCCGTTATGGCCCCTCCCGGCGCGCCCGCCCCGCGCGGGTCCAGCCCGGGGGGGGCGGCGGCACAACCGGGCGGCATCAAGCGCCGCAAGACGGGCAAGACGCCGCAGCAGCACCGGGCGCAGCCGCCCGGCGTGACGGCGGCGGCGGCGGCCGGCCCCGCCGCGACTCAGCCGGCCGCCGCCGCGCCCCCTGCGGCCGCCGCCGCCGCTCCCAGCCGCCCGGCGTCGGCGCAGGTCGGCCGCGGCCCCGTCGGCGGCAGCCCGCTCCGCCAACAGCAGCAGCAGCCACCGCAAAGGCAGCCGCCGCCGCACGGCCCCTCTCCCTCCCCCAAGGGCGCCGGCGCGGGGGGGGCGCGCGGCGCCGGGGCGGCGTCGGCCGGCGGAGGCCACGGGGGCGGCGGCCACGCCTGCCGCGACATCGGCGACTACTTCCAGCCGCGCCCCGCGTCCGGCGCGGGTGCAGCGGGGCTCCACTCCGCACCATCCTCCAAGGCCGCCGCCGACGCCAACCCCGCCGCCAGCCCGCAACAACGACAAGCCCACAACAACAGCAACAACAACAACGACGACAGCGCCGCCGCCGCTGCCGCCGCTGCCGCCGCCGCCACGAGCGCGCTGATCGCCGACCTCCGCGCGAGGCTGTCGGGCGCCGGGCGCGACGCCGATGCCCTGCGCGGCGCCGCCGAGCGCCTGCAGGGCGAGCTCGCGGCCGAGCGCGCGCGCCGCGAGGCGCGAGAGCTCCGCGCGCAGGGCGAGCTCGCGGCGCTCGTGGCGGCCGGCGCGGAGCACGAGGCCACGGCGCTGAGGCTCAAGCTCGCCGCTGACGGCGCGCGGCTCGGCGCGCCCGCCATGCAGCGCGCCGGCGCCCTCGGGTTCGCCGAGGTGTGGGAGGACGGCCCGGCGTTCGCCGAGCTGCGGGGCCGCGCGCTGGCGCTGCAGGCGCGCCGCGAGGCGCTCGAGGCGGCGCGCAAGGCGCTGCGGCGGCGCCTGCCGCCCGCGCCCAAGATGGCGGGCGTGGCGGCGGCGGCGGCAGCGGCGGCGGCAGCGGCGGCGGCGGCGGCTGTTGCGGCGGCGGCGGCGGCGGTTGACGCAGGATCGGCCGGCGAGTCGCAGCTCGAGTTTCCGTCAGACGGCGGCGTCGGCGGCGACGACAGCGCCAACAACCCTCCTGCTCCTCCTCCGGCCAGCAGCGCGGCCCTCCTCTCGAGCGCCCCTCCCCTCGCCGCCGCCGAGTATGTCGCCCGCGACGAGATCCTCAAGACCCGCCTCGCCGCCCTCCGTCGCGAGGAGGAGGCGCTCGTTCGCGAGGACGAGCGCCTGCGCGCCGACCGCGCGCGCCACGCCCGCGCCCTCAAGCGCCTGCGCGACGAGGAGGCCTCGCGCTTCGGCGGCGGCGCGCGCCCGCTCCTGCTGGGCGGGCGCTACGCCCTCGCCTCCCTCCTGGGAAAGGGCGGCTTCAGCGAGGTGTTCCGCGCCTACGACACGCGCCGCATGCGCTGGGTCGCCGTGAAAGTTCACCAGCTGGCGCACGGGTGGCCTGAGAGCAGGAAGCAGGCGTACGTGCGCCACGCGGTCCGCGAGTACTCGATCCACAGAGCTTTGCGGCACCCGCACATCGTCGCGCTGCTCGACATCTTCGAGGTGGACAGCGCGGCGTTCGCGACGGTGCTGGAGCTCTGCGAGGGGGGGGACCTGGACACGGTGCTGCGGGAGCACGGCGTGAGTTTATTTTGGGGTTGGTTTATGCGTTTTTTCTCGCTTTTGCAGCGCGCGCTGCGCTGCGCTAAAAGAAAAGGAGCGCGCGCGCGCGCGCTCCCTGCCCTTTTCTCGCTTTCTCCCTCACCCGTCAATTCCCCCCCCCCCCGAAAAGCAAAAAACAAACAAACCACAGACGCTCCCCGAGCGCGAGGTCCGCGCCATCATGGCCCAGATCTTCAGCGGCCTCGCCTACCTCAACCAGCCCTCGAGCGGCGACCCGACCTACCCGCCGGGCACAGGGCCTTGGTGCGACGGCGGCGGCGCCGCCGCCGCTTCGGCTGCCTCCTCCGCCTCTCCCGCCGACGCCGCAGCCTCCGCCTCCGCTGCCCTTGACGACCCGGACGACCTGCCCCCCGACCGCCCGGCCCCGAACGGCGGCGCCCGCCCCCCGCGCGTCATTCACTACGACCTCAAGCCCGCCAACGTCCTCTTCGACGCCTGCGGCGGCGCCAAGCTCACGGACTTCGGACTCTCCAAGGTTGTCGATGACGGCTGCACGCAGGCCGGCGTCGAGCTCACCAGCGCAGGGGCGGGGACCTACTGGTACCTGCCGCCCGAGTGCTTCGCGGCGTTCGGCGGCGGCGGGGCGGGCTCCTCTTGCTCTGGGGGCGGGGGCGGGGGGACGCGTGTCAGCCTGGGGGGGGGCCGCGGGGGCCAGCTGCAGCAGCATCCGCAGCAGCAGCGGCAGCAGGGCGGCGGCGGGGGCTTGCTCTCGGCGCTCGGGGTGGTGCCGGCGGCGCCCGGCGGCGGCGCCGGCGGCGGCGCGGGCGGCCTGCCCCTAGCCGCCGCCGCCGCCGCCGGCCCGCCCGAAGCCCCCCGCATCTCCAACAAGGTCGACGTGTGGTCCGCGGGCGTGCTCATGTACCAGGCGCTCTTCGGCCGCCGCCCCTTCGGCGAGGGGCAGTCGCAGGAGCAGGTGCTGCGAGAGGGGGTGGTGCTGCGCGCCACGGCCGTCGAGTTTCCGGCGCGGCCGGCGGTGTCGGCCGAGGCGCGCGAGTTTGTGCGGCGGTGCCTGGCGTACCGGCAGGAGGACCGGTGGGACGTGCTGACGGCGGCGGCGGACCCGTACCTGGCGCTCAAGCGGTGATTCTGATGAGACGCGTGACACGTTTTCCTTGCTTGATGTCTGCTTTACGTCTGCTTTTTTATGTGTTTTTTTTTGGCGTGCAGGTTCAACAAGTGAAAACGACCGCGACGACGAACGACGACGAACGACGAACGGCGACAAGGCAACAATCCGTCCAATCGCTCCTCTCTTTCCAAGGCGCCAGGCAACTCAAAAGACAAAGCGAGGCACGACGAGCGCGAAGCGCGGCACGACGACGTCAAACTGGTGGCCCAGCGCGAGGGGAGCGGCGAGGGGCGCGGCCGCGCCCGCCCCGCCGGCGCCCGACGCGGCTCCCGCCTCCTCCCACTCGTGCTCGGGGCCCGGGTCTCCCTCCTCGAGCAAGAAAGGGGGCATCTCCGCAAACCGCAGCGTGCCCTCCATGAAGCCGCAGCACGTGCCCTCGGCGTGGGCCACCGCGTTGGCGCCCGCGCCCGCGCCCGCGCCGCCGCCACCGGCCGCAGCCTGCGCCTGCGCCGCCGCCGCCGCCGCCGCTTGCGCCGGCGCGGCCTGCGCCGCCGCCGCTGCCGCCGCCGCCGCCGCCGCCGCCGCCGCCGCCGACCCCGGCGCGCCCGTCTGCGAGACGTAGCTGAACTCGCCCGCCCCGGGCCACAGCACGGGGTGCTTGCCGATGACGCCCGGGCCGGAGGCCGTGTCCAGCAGGCGCCCCTGGGCGTCCAGCATGCGCCACGAGCGGCCCAGCAGCTGCACCCTCCGCCCGACGAGCCGGCCGCCGCCCGGGCCGAGCCGGGGCGCCGAGGCGGCGCCGGCCGGAGGCGCCGCCGCCCCCGCCGCTGCCGCCCCCTCTGGCTGATCCGCCCGCCCCGACCTCCCGCCCGGAATCTCGCCGCCGGCCGGCAGCTCCGCGTACGCCCCCCGCGCCCCGGCCGGCATGCACAGCCGCAGGCAGTAGCAGAAGGCGGTCTGGTCGCTGCTGCAGGCCTCGGGCATCAGCGCCGCCGACACGCGCACGCGCACGCCGCGCGTCAGCGCCTCGGCCGCCAAGCGCGACGCCGGCGGCAGCGGGATGACGCTCAGGCTGCCGCAGGGCGCGGGGGCGTCGGCGCGCAGGCCGTACCACCGGCCGACCTGGGCGAGGGAGCGGCGCGGCGGCGGGCCGGCGCCCAGGTCGGGTGGGGAGGCGGCGGCGGGGGCGCCCCCGGCTTCCGCGGCGCCGCCGCCGCCGCCGCCGCCGCCGCCGCCGACAACCACCGCCGCCGCCTCTGCATCCTCCATGTTTCCGCGGTCCTCGTCAAAGGTGGGGGGCCAGTAGGGCGCCGGCAGCGGCAGGCCGGGCAGCGCGGCGAGGGGCTCGAGGAGGGCCGCAGCCGCCGCCTCGGCCGCCGCCTCGCGCCGCACGTGCGCGGCCTCGAGCGACGCGCGGTCCCCGCCGCCTCCCGCGCCGGCGGCGGCCGGGGCGGCAGCGGCGGCAGGGGCGGCGCCCGCGGCGGCCGGCTCGTCTGCTTCGTCGTAAAATCCCGTCGTGGGCGTCGTCGCAAAGGCGTACTCCCCGCGCTCGCAGCGCGCGACAAACTCCTCGAACCAGCACAGCACGCCGTCCTCGCTGCCGCGCGGGCGCGGGGGGTGCGCGCGCACGAGCGCGGCGGCTGCGTGCGCGGGCGGCAGGCGCCGCCAGTTGGCCGGCACCGCGAAAACGTCGCCCGGCTGCGGCGGGGGAGGGGCGCCGCCGCCGCCGCCGCTGGCCGCCGCCGCCGCCGCCGCCGCCGCCGAGTCGGGGCCTGCACCCCGGAGGCACACCACCATCGAGCGCTCGACGAACGAGGCGGAGGCGAAGCTCGCGAAGACGGGCTCGGAACCCGCCGACGACGCCGCGACGCCCCGGCTTGCCGCCTCCGCCTCGTTCGGAGCCCCGCCCCCAGAGCGCGCCCCGCCCGTGGACGCCCTGTACGCCGCCGCCACCGCCTCCCCCTCGGCCTCTGCCAGCGCCGCGCCCACGTCGCGCGACATCGCCGCCGCGCCCACCGCGCCGGGCACGAACACGTGGAGCGGCCTGAGCTGCGACACGGCCACGTGCTCGTACGCGCGGTAGCCGCCGAGCGCGCCGGCGCGGCCCTCGTACTGCATGACGGCGCGCTCGGGGTTGCGGCGCCAGCCCAGGTGCGGCAGGACGGCCGCCTCCCAGGCGACGGGGAGGAGCGGAGGAGGTGCCGCCGGGGCCGTCGTGTCTGTCGCCGCCGCCGCCGCCGCCGCCGCCGCTTGTTCGCGCCGCCGCGCCTCGGCCGCGCGCGCCTCGATGCACCGGTGCCGCACGAACGCGCGGTAGAACTTGCGCTCGGAGAAGCCCATGGGCAGCAGCCGCGTCGAGGGGAAGGCGGCCAGGTGAAGGCTGTGTAAGGGGACTATGCCGTTGTCGCCGCCGTCCCCCCGGCCGCCGCCGTCCCCGCCGCCGTCCCCGCCGCCCCCGCCGCCCCCGCCGTCGCCGCTGCCGCCGCCTACGCCGCCGCCGCCGCCGCCGTCCCTGCCCAGCTCCCGCCGCGACAGCGCCTCGAAGCGCGCGAGCGCCTCGAGCTGGCGCGCGAGCGGGTCCGGCAGCTGCCGCCTCCCCAGCCGGTCGCGCTCATACGTGCCCAGCGCCCCGTGCCACCCGGCCGGGCACGCCTGCCCGTCGTGCACGGCATACAGCGCCGCAAGGCCCGTGGGCAGGCCGCCGGCGGCGCCGAGGCCGAGCGCGTCTGCCGACAGCGCCAGCGCAGCGCCCGTTGCGCCGGGCCTTAGGGACGCGAGCACGTGCGTGGCGCCCTCGCGCGCGAGCCAGCGCTCGAAGCGGCGCCACGCGCGCACGGAGCGGGCGAGCATGGGGCCCGGGAGGCCGCGGGGGAACGCGCCCGCCCACTGGCCGTACGCTTGCCTCCAGGAGGACGGGCCGGGGGGCGGCGTTCCTGCCGCCGCCGCCGCAGCTCCCCCCGCCGCCGCCGCCGCCGCTCCTCCTGCTGCTGCCCCTCCGGCTCCGCCTCCGCCTGCTCTCCCCCCGCGCCTCCACGCCGGCACGGGCGGGGGCCCCGGCGGCGCGCCCGCCAGCGCCCCGCCCGCGCCCGCGTCCACCGCCAGCGCGCCAAAGTCGGCGCCCAGCGCCTCGCACCAAAAGTACTCGTCGGCGGCGGCGGCGGCGCGCAGCGCGCGGCACGCGCACGCGAGGCGCGCGGCGTCGGCGGCGGCGACAGGGCGCATGGCCGCGGGGAGGCGCAGGACGTCGGCGAGCGTTGTCGGGGGGAAGGCCGCCGCCGTCGTCGTCGGGGGCGTTGTGGCTTCCATTGCGCTAGGTGTCGTTCTCGGGGTGAGAGAAGGAATGGCGATTGGGAGAGAGGGCGCTTGGTGACTCTCTCTCTCCCCCCGCGACACGCACGCAAAGGGTGGTCGAGTGCGTGGGGTTTTGTTGGAGGTTCGTAAATGTTGCTGCGACGGGAGTGGCGTTGTTGCCGCCCGATGGGAGGGGCCAGCCCTTGTTGGCCGCGCCGCTCCGCGTTTCGCCGGCCCCGCGCCGTCACTCGCGTTTTCCCCCGGTCGCCATCGCTCTCGACGAAACTTTCAGTATCGACGCGCTCTTACCAGCTCATGCCCACAGTTACACACACAACACACAAACCGGCACGCCCCTTCCTTTTCTCTCTCTCAGCAAACAGAGCTCAGCCGCCCGTCACCCAAAAAGGTGAGATTTTGTGCCGAAACCTTTCGTTCCGCGCGCAGCTCTCCGATCCGCCACGCCCGCCGCAGCATGTACTGCGAAACATCGTTTGCGGTGCTGGCCTCTCTGCCACCGCGCGCATCAGCAGCGCCCCCAAATCGGCAGTCGCGCGATGCAAATCCAAAAACGGTCGACAGCTCACCCGCTCGCGACGACGACGACCCCCGTCGTCACGACGAACCCTTCCCTCTTCCGACCGCAGCAAAACCCCTGAAAAAAGGTCCAACAAAAACGATGTCGGACATGGGCATCCCTTACAAGCTCAGCAAGGCCACCGAGGGCATGGCCGAGGGCGACCCCAAGAAGATCGAGGAGCTGCAAGCGCCCGGCGACAAGGGGACGCCCGAGGCCGCCAAGCAGCACGCGCACGCCACCACCTCTGCGGAGGACCCGCCGGTCGAGCAGGGCGGCGGGCACCACGGCCACCGCGGCAACCCCAAGAAGAACTGAGAGAATTGTCATCGTCGTCGAGAGGGCGGATGATGATGGGAGGTTTTGGGTTTTTGTAGGACGCCCGTCGGCGCCCGTCGTCTCCTCGATAGAGTTTGCTTTTCTTAGGACGCGCGCGCGCGCCCGCACGCTGCGAGCCATCGCACCAGACTGGTACCAAACCAGACAAACGCCATTGTCAAACATTTGCATCGCACGTCGACGTCTACTGGGCGGACAAAAATTGGCGTCCTTGTCGGCGTCGATTCGTCTCTCGCGAAGCGCTCGCGCGCTCTGTCGGCAAACCGAAACCAAATCCAAAACCGCACCTACCCCCCCGCCGCACCTCAGCCGCACCCCTCCCCGCACGACGGGTCCCGCATCACCCCCCGGATTTCCGGCGGCGGCAGCGCGTCCACGTCCAGCGACGCGTCCAGCGCCGAGAAGCGCTCGAAGAACGACTTGAAGTGCCGGAAGGCGTGCGTCGCGTCGTCCGTCGCCATCTGCTCGCGGATCGAATGCATCGCCAGCTGCGGCATGCCGACGTCGACCGTGCGGCAGCCCAATCCCGCCGCCAGGATCGGCCCGATGGTCGAGCCGCAAGGCATGTCGTTGCGCACGCAAAACTCCTGGCTGGGCGCGCCGGCCAGGCGGCCGGCCTCGCGGAACAGCGCGGCCGAAACCGAGTTGGTGGCGTATCGCTGGCTGGCGTTGTGCTTGATGACTAATCCGCCGTGGTAGGCCGGGGCGTGCGCGCCGTCGTGCTTGTCCGCGTAGTTCGGGTGCAGGGCGTGGGCCATGTCGGCGCTGACCAGGAAGGAGCCGCGCAGGGCGCGCTCGGCGGCGTCGGAGGGGTCGCCGCCGCCGCCGTTCTCGCTCTCCGCCGCCGCCAGCGCGCGCGCCACCCTCGTGATCGCGTCTCGCATCACAGGCCCGCCCGCCCCCTGCGCCGAGTCGCTGCCCACCTCCTCGTGGTCGAACAAGGCCACCGCCCGCACCGCCGTCTCCTGCGCGAGGGACCCCTCGGCCCCGTCGCTGCCCGAGCAAGAGGCCGCCAACGCCTCGACCGCCGCGTGGCAAGAGGCGAGGTTGTCGAGGCGCCCCGAGTTGACGAACTCTTCGTAGACGCCGCCGAGCGAGCCGGGCTGGACGTCGCACACGTGCAGCTCGAAGTCGAGGATGCGCGACGGGTCCAGGGGCTCGCCCGTGCCTTCGTCGGCCAGGGCCTCGCACAGGAGCTTGATCAGGGCGGGCGGGTGCTTGGCGGCGGCCGAGCCCGGGGGCGCGGCGGCGGCGGCGGCCGAGGGGCCGGCGGCGCCGCCCGCCGGTGCCGGTGCCGCCGACGCCGACGCCGACGCCGACGCCGACGCCGCGAGCTGGGCCTTGACCGCCGTGCACAGGACGGGCTGCAGGTGCGTCTGGGCGTTGATCTTGAAGCCGTCGCTGTTGAGGGTGCGGTTGAGGTGAATCGCCAGCATGGGGATGCGCAGCACGGGGCGGCCGATGCGCACGAGGCGCTGCTCGATGTCGCCGCCGCCGCCGCCGCCGCCAGCCGCGCCGCCGCCGCCGCCCTCCTTGGCGCCGCCGCCGCCCGCCGCCGCCCCCCGCACCAGCACCCGCCCGGCCAGGCCCAGGTCGCGGTCGAACCACGTGCACCACGACCCGCCGCCGTACGTCTCGACGTTGATCTGCACCGCCCCGCGCGCGCCGCCTGTGGCCGCGTCCGAGCCCGCCGTGCGCGTCACGGGCTTGAGCTTGAGGCAGGGCGAGTCGGTGTGCGCGCCGACCACCCAAAACGGCCCTCCGGCCGAATAGCGGCCGCCGACGGCGAAGGCGACCAGCGTCGACGCGTTGCGCGTGAAAAAGTACTTGCCGCCGGGCCGCACCCTCCCGCCGCCCCAGGCATCGCGCTCGCGGATGTGCTCGAAGCCGGCGAGGCGCAGGCGGCGGGCGGACTCGGCCACGGCCTCGTAGGGCGTCCAGGAGGCGTCGAGGAAGGCGAGCAGGTCGAGCGCGCGCCTCCTGCTCTCGGCGGGGTCGACGGCGCCGGCGGCAGCGGATGCGGCGGCGGCGGCAGGGGCGGGGACCGGCCGCGCGGCCTTCTCGGCGGCGGTCTTTTTCTCGGCGGCCATGGTGGAGGTGGTGCGGCGGCTGCTTCCGCTGCTCCCGCTGTTGCTGTTGCTGTTGCCGTTGGCGCCCTTGGCGGCGGCGCGGCACGCGAGCAGGGAGAGGTGGCGGGCGACGATCGGGGAGGAGGAGCGAGAGGGGCCGGCGAGCGGCGCGACGGCGACGGCGCTGGGGGTCGCGAGCGGCGACGGCGACGGCGACGGCGACGACAGCACGCGGCGGGTGGTGCGCTGGAGCAGCGCGGCGCTGGCGGCGGCGCGAGGGCGAAGCAGCATTCGCCTGGCGGCGTTGGGGGGTGAGCTGGGCGTCTGGATCGGCGCGCGACGGAAAGAGACGCGGAGGAGGGAGGAGGGAGGGAGGAGGAGGGGTAGAAACGCTGACGCTCGACAGCGATCGGTGGCGAATCGATTTTCGATCGATCGTCCTTGTGCAACAGAGAGGCACGATGTGGTGGTTGTGGTGTGGGTTGCTCGGGAGAGGCGGGCGGGGGTCGGCCAAGAAGTGGGAGCGAACCAATCGACGCGCGCTCCGGCCGACGGCGCGCGCGTCCTCGCGTTTTTCCGCCGCCGATCAGCCGGCCCGGCGCAGAAATGGGATGACCGCAGACCCCTCTTGCGATTCCAGCGCCCTGTTACTCGCACACAACAAGCGCGCGAGACCCTCTGTCTCTCTCTCTCCCTCTCTCTTGTGCGCGCGCGCCGCCCAGCATCAGACGTCTTGTTCTGCTCTTTTGTCCCCCTCAATCAAAAAACGACAGCTGCGCCTCTGCCTGAAAACGTGGCGACCCCCGACCGACCGGGGAGGCCGCCGCGATGGCGGCCGACCTCGGGATGAGGTGGTGGAGGCAGCGGCGGAAGCGGCGCCGGTGGCTGCAGCCGACAGAAACATATCGAGACCGAGCAGGAGAGCTGTCGTCGCCGCGGCGAGCGCTCGTGCCGGCGTCGGCGGCGCTCGCCGTCCTCCTCCTCCTCGTCGGTGTGGGGCGGGCGGCCGCCGCAGCAGCGACCGAGCCCGCCGCCGCCACGAACTGGGGCTGGAAGCGGGCCGAGATCGCACGGCCGGCAGAGGGCCCGTCCCCCTTTTTCGCGGCAGGCGGCGCCGCCTCGCCGTCTGGCGGCGGCGGCCGCGGCGCCGGCGCCGGCCCGACCGTCCTCTTTACGGCGGTGCTGCCCGACTTTTCCGCGCCCGCCCCCGGCCTCAACGAGCTGACGCTCGCCTCGGCCGGCGGGGGCCCGTGGTCCGGACCCTGGAGCAACGTGGGCGGCGCGGGCGGCGCGGGCCGAAGCGCGGGCGAGGAAGGGGCCGCCGAGGATATCTCGGGGGCGTCGGCCGGCGACGGCTTGGCTGACAGCGGCGGCGACCGTGGAGCCGGCGACGGTGCCTCTCTGCCCGCGGTCCCGCCTGTGGTGGCGGCGGTGGGCGCGCAGGACGCCGAAGACGCGGCGGCCGCGGCGGCCCCGCTCAAGGCCGACTTGGGCGACTTTGGCGCCGAATTTCCGGGCGGCGGCGGCGGCAGCGGCGGCGGCGGCGGGGGCGGCTCGGCGGGCGGGACAGGGGACGCCGGCGGCGGCGGCGACCGCGACAGCGCGCTGCTGTTGTACCCGGGGGCGGGCAGCAGCGGCACCGGCCCGCCCGCCCCGCCCTCTCGCCTCATCCCGGCCGCCGCGTCGCCGGGACCCCCAATTTTGGCGTCCGCGCCAACAACCGTGGCGGCGGCGGCGGCGGCGGCGGCGGCGCCCGCGGCGCCGCCCCCCCCGGTCTTCACTCGCGCCGACAGCGCCGCGTTTGCGGCGGCCGTGTCGCTCTTTTTGGCGGCGCCGGGGGCGGGACTCGCCCCCGGGGACCCGCCTCCGGCCAACGTGACGATCCTGGCCGTCGAGAGGGGCGGTCAGGGCGCCTGGGTCTCGGCCAGCGTCCACATTCCTAGCGGCGGCGCACTTATGCCGGTGGCGGGCGGAACCGGCGGCGGCGGCGGCGGCGGCGGCGGCGGCGCCTCTGGCGCAGAGCTCGCAGCCTATCTGGCCGCCGCCCTTAACTCGGACCCGGCGCTCGTCTTCCCCACGGCCCAGTGGGGCGCGGCATCCGTCCCGAAGGTGCGCTCGGTGATGCCGCCGCCGGCCAGGGCCGGGCTGGAGGAGGAGGAGCAAGAGAGGGGGGACCCCGTCGCCGCCCCGTCGCCGCCGCCCTCAATCGCCGACGGCAGCCCCTTGGCCGCGACAGGAGAGCCCGCGGCAGCCCCTCCCGATCAGCCGCCGGCCCGGTACGCGTGGCAGGCCGGCGACTACGGCGAATGTCCCGTTCTGTGCGCGCGAGCGGCGGGAGGGGGCGGCGACGGCATCAGCAGCAGCATCGACGGCGGAGACAGCAGCGACGGCGACGACGGCGACGACAGCGGCAGCGACGACGACCAAGACGGCGCCGCCGCCGTCTCTGCGGCCGCAGGCGTGCAGCGGCGCGCCGTCCTGTGCCTCGACGCCGTCGGCGCCGCCGTCGACCCGGCTTTGTGCTCCGCGTCGTCCGGGGTCCCGTCGCCGCCCGCGGAGCGGGCCTGCAACGCGCGGCCGTGCGAGGCGATCGCGCCGCGGGCGTCGGCGTGGGCCGGGGGGGTCGTGGCCGAGGCGGCGGCGGCGGCGGCGGCTGCCCTAAAAAGCGCCGCCGCTGGCCCCGCCAAGAACAACGGCAGCGCAACGGCCCGCCCGGGCGCCGCCCTGCCCCCGATCTCGAGGCTCGTGTTCGGCAACGCGTCGTCGGCCGCCGCCGCCTACGGCGTCTACAATCGCGAGCGCGGCGCGTGGCTGGAGCTCGGGGCGTGGGGGGAGTGCCACCCGCCCTGCGGCGGCGCGGGCCGGCGCCGCCTGCGCCTGCGCTCGGCCGGCTGCCGCCTGGCTGGCGGCGCCTTTGTTGCCGACCTGACCGCCTGCGTGCCGGACGCGCGGGCCCTGGCCCCCTTGCTGTGGGAGCGGTGCCCTCACGCCGCGCCCTGCAAGGAGCACCACTGGCGCTACGGGGAGTGGTCGCCGTGCGGGCGCAGCGGCGGCTGCGACGCGGCAGCTGCTGCTGGCGGCGGCGACGAGCGCGACGGCGGCGGCGGCGGCGACGACGACGGGCGCGTCTCGACCCGGCCTGCCTCCTGCGTACGCTCGGCTGACCGCGCCGTCGTCTCCGCCGCTCTGTGCGACCCGCGCGACCGCGCCCGGACGTCCAGCCCCTGCCCGCGCGCCGGCGCCTGCCACTACTGGCGGCCGAGGCAGCTCGGGGACTGCGAGCTCGCAGCAAACACCCTCCTGGCGACGCGCGCCGAGGCGTCGGCGACGGCGGCGGCGTCGGCGGCGGCGGCGGCGGCGGCGGCAGCGGCTGCCGCCGCCGCAGCGGGAGGCGGAGGGGGGGCTATCCTTTCCGACGCCCGCCTGGGCGTCTTTGCTCGCGGCGATGGTGGGGGTGACGGCCCCGACGCCCTCAACGGCGGCGGCGGCGGCGGCGACGGCGACGATGACGACGACGACGGCAGCAACACGCTGCCGGACGCCTCTCGCCGCCGCCGCCGCCGCCGGCGACGCGCCCTGCTCTCAGGCGCCCCCGCGACACAGGTGCCGTGGTGGCTGGCCGCGCCGGCCGATCGTCCGGCCCTGTCGCTCTTGCTGCCGGCCCCGCCGACGACGACGCCGTCGCGCGGCTCGCGGGCGGCGGCGCGAGAGAGCGGCTCGCGGGCGTCCGCGCCCGCCCGCGCGGCGTCGCCGGCGCCGGGAGACAACCAGGACAAAGAGGTCGTGTTGCCGTCGTCGTCCGCCCGCGACAATTCGACTCGGGCGTCGACGACGGCGACCCCGTCCGCTAGTTCGTCGTCGGCGCCCGTCCCGCTCGGCTGGCCGGCCGCGCGCGCCGGGTTTGGCCGGGGCGAGGACGACGACGAGCGGGGCGGCGCGCTGCCGCCGGCGCCGCCGCCCACGCCGCTGGTGGTCGTGCCGCCGTCGGCTGCAGGCAGCTACAGCGCCGGACCGACGGCGGGGGCGGCCGCCGCCGCAAACCCTTCCCAAGCTGCCACTGCACACCCTTCCGCGGCCCCAGCGGACGACTTTGCGGCCCAACAGCTGCCCCTTTTGCCATCGCCGCCGCAACCTGCCGCCGCCGCCGCCGCCCTCGCGGACGGCGACGCCGGCCCCTCGTCCTCCTCCGGCCCCTCCCCGCCCCCGTCGCCGCCGGCGAGCCCCCCGCCTCTCGCGCCCGCGCCTCTCTCCTACCTAGAGACGACAATCCTCTCGCCGCTCCGCTGCGCCAAGCGCGTCGCGTGGCGCCGCTTCGACTGCGCAGAGGTAGGTGCGCAGCCAGGCGAGGAAGGGCCAGGCGAGGGCGGGGGGCCAGGCGGGGGCGGGCCCCGCCGCCGCCCGGTGGCCGTGCGCCTCTGCGCGGGGACGGGCCGGCCGGCGGGCCTCGCGAAGATCCAGTGCCCGCTCCCGCCCGACTGCGCCGCGGCCGAGGGCGGAGGCGAAGGGATCGCGACGCCGGGGGTCGCAGACGGCGAGGAGGAAGACGCGGAGCCGAATCATGGGTGGCAGCCGCAGCAAGGCGCGCGCCCTCCTCTGTCCCGCGGCGCTCTTCTGGCCGAGGCCGCCGGCGCCAAGGCGGCCGCCGCGGCCGCGGGCTCGGCCGCCGCCGCGGCCGCGATCGCCGCGGGCGTGCTGCCCAGCGGCACGGCCACCGACAGCCTCGGCCGGATCTACCCGACCTCGCATCTGCTGACGCCGCTCCACGAGCGTCGAAGCAAAAACGGCGGCAACGCCGTCTCGGCCCTCGTCGGCGTCGGGGCCGCGGCGGCCGGCCCGCCGCCCCCGCCACCGCCGCCGCCCGGCGGCGCCCCCCCCGTGATCCTCTTGGACGAGGGCGGCGCGACCATTCTCGACGACGGCGTCGCGCGCAGCGGCCCCGAAGCCGCCAACATCGCCGCGGCCGCGATCCTGCGCGCCGCCGACGTGGACGTGACAACGCTCCTCCCGTGCGCTCGGGGCCGCGCCGCCGCTCCCGCCGCCACCGCCGCTCCCACTCCCGCCGCCGCCGCCGCCGCCGCCGTTGCCGTCTCGGCAAACGGCACCTGCTGCGCACCCGGAGACGCGCTCGACGCGCGGGGCGACTGCTGTCCCTATGCGGTCGACGCCTGCGGCGTCTGCGGCGGCGAAGGCGTCGCCGTCGACGCCCTGGGCGCCTGCTGCGGCGGCGCCCGCGGCGATCGGCTCGACGCGCGCGGCGTGTGCTGCCCGGCGGCGTCTGGCGGCGTCGACGAGTGCGGCGTCTGCGGCGGGCGCTCGGCGTGCCCCCTGCGCGTGGGCCTGGCGCTGGCCGTGCCCGACGCGAGCGCCTACCTGCTGCCCGGTTCGGGCGCCACGCGCCGCCTGCGCTCGATCGTCGAGGAGCTCGTGGCGGCGGCGCTGCAGGGCAGCCCGGCCCGCCTCGCAGAGTTGGCGGCGCGCTCGGTCGACGGCGGCGGCAGTGCCCGGCCCTCGCCGCCGCCGTCGCGCGGCGACGGCGACCGAGGCGCTGGCGGCGGCGGCGCCAGTTCCGGCCGCGGCAGTTGGTGGGATCCGGCCGCCATGCGCATGCTCGAGGACTTTGGCGCGCCGTCGCTGCGCCGCGAGCAGGTGGCCGTGCTCGGGGCGGGGTGGGACCCGGGACGGGCGCCGGGAGCGCCGGGGGCGACGGCAACGGCGGCGGCGCACGCTACGGCCGCGGGCGTCGGCGGCGGCGGCGGCGGCGGCGGCGGGGCTTCGTCGTCGTCCAACGACAACCGGACGTCTTCCGCAGCTGACGCCAAGTCTGCGACGGGAGGCGCCGGTGCTGAATTGGTCGGCGGGGACGCGCTCATCGTCGAGGTCGAGGTGGCGGGCCCGGCGGTCGTCGCACGCCCGGGCCCCGGCGGCGACGCCGCCGACGCCGCCGCCCCTTCCTCCTCCTCCTCGGCCAAGGCCAGCGGCAACCCGGGCCCGCCCTCCACCGCCCGCGCCCTCCTGCTCCTCGGCGCCCTGGAGGGCACCGTCCTGGCCCTCGGCGGCCCCGGCGGCGGCTCCGGCGCCCCTCCCGCCGCCACCGTTGGCCCCGTGCGCGGCGCCTCGCGCGTGGCCTCCGCGTGCGGCGACGGCGCGTGCGAGCTGGGCGAGCGGCCCGCGCCGGACAACGCCTACGGCTGCCCGTCCGACTGCGCCTTCCCGCTGCTGACGTGCCCGCCCTACCCTCCCGCCCCGGCCCGGCTCGGCGATCTCGGCAACGGGACCAGGACGACGGCGCCGACATACGGGCCAGGTGCCGCCCCCAACTCGTCCGCCTCTACCTCCTCCTCCTCCTCTGCCGTCTCGGCCGTCGCCGCCGCGCCGCCGCCGCCGCCGCCCGCTGCGCCCTGCAACGGCGTCGGCACCTGCCACCCCTCTCTCGGCGCGTGCGCCTGCTACGCCGGGTACGCCGGGGCCGACTGCGGCCGGTGCGCCCTGGGGTTCCGCCGCGTGCCGCCCGGCGGCGGCGGCGGCGGCGGCAGCCTGGGCTCGTGCGTCTCGGCGCGCGCCCTGCTGGTCTCGGCCTGCGCGGGCGGCGGCTGCGCGCCGCTGCCGGTCGAGCGGGCGGAGCCGCCGCCGGCCGCGCCGGCCGTCGGGCCCAGGTCTGTCGCGGGCCAGCGCGCCGCGGTGCTGTGCGCCTTCGCGGGGTCGACGGCGCTCGCGGCGGCGGCGGCGCTGGCGGTGCACCGCAGGCAGCGCCGCTGGCGCGCGAACCAGTGCAACGCGTACCTGAGGGACCTGGCGCGACAGTCGGTCGACTGATTTCGATGTTTTGTGTTTTTCTTTTTATTTTCTCTTCGGCTGGTCTCGGGCCCGCTCGCGCTTTCGTTCTCAATGCGCCAACGAACACATGCCCCCCCCGGCGTCCCACGACATCCCGCAACTACAGCAGCAGCATACGCATCAGCAGCAGCAGCAGCCGCATCAGCAGCCAGTATCACGCAAACACCAACAAGAACGCAACGCAGCAAAAAAACAATAACACGAGTTGACACAACCCCGCCGCGCGCGCGTGAGCGAGCGACAGCGAAATGAAAAAACAAAAGAGCTGGGGGGAGAGAGAGATGATCGCAAAAGAAAACCTAGTACGCATAGTACGCAAAAGAAACCCGACGACGGGCCAACGAAATAACCGGCGTCAGTTATTGCCCCCGGACGTCAGCACCAGCGACTCGGCGCCGCCGCCCGGCCCCGCCGCCGCGCGCAGCGCCGCCCGCCGCGCGCGCCGCCGGCCCGAGCGCGCCATAGCCAGCGCCTCCGCCTCGGTGCCCCACACGGGCAGCGGGTGCGCCTCGGTCGTGAACACCCAGCGGTCGAGCGGGAGCACCCCGTCGTCGTCCTCGAACAGCAGGTGCAGGTAGAACAGCGTCTCGGCCAGCCAGAACGACTGCTGCTTGCCTGTCGCCGAGGGCGGCAGCCGCCGGACGTCGCCCAGCGCGGCGTACCCGCCCGAGGGCACCCTGCTCCAGCGCTCCCACGCGCGCAGCATGGCCCACCCCCACTCGCGGTAGACGGGGTCGCGGGTGGCGCGCCACAGGAGGAAGAGGGACTCGGCGGTCTCGGGGCGCAGGAGGTTGTCGGCGCCGATGGTGGCGGCGGCGGCGGTGTAGGGGCGGCGGTCGGAGGGCGGGAGCGGCTTGGGCGGCGGCGGCGGCGGCGGCGGGGCGGGCTGCGGCTGCTGCTGCTGCTGCTGCTGCTTCTTCCGCTTGCGTAGCCGCGGCCGGGTGTTGCCCTCTTTTTCCTGCCCTTGCTGCTGCGCCTGCTGCTGCACCTGCTGCTGCTGCGGCTGCCCGCCGCGCACGGCCGAAAAGTTCGGGCCAGCGGTGCCCGTGCCGGCGGCGCCGGCGCCCGTGCCCGCGAGCACGAGAGGAAGGGCGGCACCGGCGGCGGCACCGGCGGCGGCACCGGCGGCGGCGTGTGCGGCGTCGGCGCGCGGCGTCGCTTGATGCAGCTCGGGTTGCTGCCGGTGCTGCTGCGACGGCGTCATCGCCAAGCGCGAGGTGCCTTCCGCAGGCACGACAGGCGGCAAGGCCACGGTACCGGCCAGGGGCTGCTGCTGCTGCTCCTGCTGCTGCAGCAGCGAGCGGCGACGCCGCGTCGCCGCCGCCGCCGCCGTCGTTGCCGCCGCCGCCGTCGCTGGGCCCTCCTGCTCCTCCTTCCCTCCCCCCCCGGCCGCGCTGGCCCGTGCCCCCCCGGTCTTGCGCTCGTGCGGGTGCCGCCTCTGCAGCAGCAGCTCCTGCGCCAGCTGCACCTGCTCCGCGCGCGAGCCGTGCGGGGGTTTGGCCGCCGCGGCCCGCCGCCCCGCGCCTCCGCCGGCCGCGTCGCCGCCGACGCCGCCGGCCGCAGCCGCCGCCGCCTGCTTGGCCTCCTCCTTGGCCGCCTCAGCCTCGGCCTCCTCCTGCTGCGCGCCCAGGACCACGGCCTCCGCCTCGGCCATCTCCAACTGCGCCCGCCCGCCGACGCCCTCGACGAGCCCAGCCGCCAGCCGCGCGTCGATGGCGGCGGTCACGTCGCGCTCGGCCGCCGCCGACGGGATGGTGGCGGCGGGAATGACCCTCCAGCCGCCGCCGCCGCTGCCGAAGCCGCCCCAGCCGCCGCCCAAGCCGCCGCCTTGGCCGCCGCCTCTGCCGACCCTGGGCGCCGCCTCTGCCAGCCTCTGCGCCTGCGCCCGCGCCCTGTCGCGCGCGAGCTCCTTGGCCCGCCGCGCCGCCCGCACAGCCTGCGCCCGCGACTCGGCGCTCGCGTGCCCCTCGGCCAGGCTCTTGGCCAGGTCCTCGCGCGCCTCCAGCGCCGCCGACACATCCAGCGGCCGCAGCGGGCTGGGCGGCGCCAGCGCCGCGCCGCCCCAACCGACGGCCACAAACTGCACGCCGTCGGCTCCTTGGCCCGTGGCGCTGCGCGCGTACGTCTGGTAGCAGCCCGCGGCCAGGCGGGCGGCCAGCTCGACGTCCGGCAGGGACGCGGCGGGCGGCAAGACGCGGCCCGCGCGCCGGGCCGCGGCCGTCACGGAGGCGGTCGGCGGCCGCCACGGGGCCTCGGGCGTGCCTGGCGCGCCTGGCGCGGCCGCCTCCAACTCGCCCGTCGTCGCGTTTGCGCCCGGCGCGGCCGTGCCGTTGCCCGCCGCCGTCGCGTTGCTGCCGGCGGCCGGAACTGCTGCCCCTGCCGCCGCCGCTCCCTGCTCCTCCTGCTCCTCCTCCTCGTACCCCGCCAACCCCCCGCCTCCGCCCGTGTCCACCCGCGTGTCGAGGCCGTGTATCGCGCCCAGCACCAGCAGGCCCGGGAAGAAGCAGCCGAGGTGCTCGAACGCCACGCCCGAGCCCTCGGGCGCGTACACGGCGCCGGTGTCGACGTTGGCGGTGCGCTCGGTCAGCACGGCAAAGGCGCCGTCGAGGGGCACGCCCGTGCCGCCGGCGCCGATGCCGGCGACCGCGGCGACCGCCTCGGTGCGGCGGAGCGCCAGGTCGCGCGCCAGGCGGGCGGCGCCCGCGGCCGGGGAGCCTTCGGCGTCGGCGTCGGCATCCTCCTCCTCGTAGTCACCGGCGTCCTGCTGCTGCGGCGCGTCGGCGGCGAGGTCGTCGCCGGACGACCGCCGCTTTTGACCGCTTGCGTCGGCCGGCGGCGACAGCGACGACGACGCCGGCGCCGCCGACGCCGACGCCGAGCCGGCCGGGGGCGGCGGCAGCAAGAGCGCCCCGTCGCGCGCAAAGAGGGGGGGGGCCGGGAGCGGGGGCACGTCCACCATGGGTACGACGAGCGTCGCGCGCGCGGAGCGGATCGCGTCCATGTACTGCGCGAGCGCCAAGGCTGCGCCGGGCGAGGGGCCCATCGTCGTCGCCTCCACTTGCTGGTCGGCCGCGGCAGGAGCGTCCGCGCCCGCGCCCGCGCCTCCCCGTCCTCCTCCTCCTCCTCCTCCTCCTCCTCCTCCTCCTTGCCCGCCACCCCCGCCGCCGCCTCCCCTCCCGCCGCCCTCGAGCAGCCACTGCTTCAGCATGTACTCGTACGCCGAGTCCGTCGAGGAGCCAAAGTTGAGGCGCGGCAGCGTGCACTGCATGCGCGTGTTGAGGCCCGCGCACATCAGGCCGCCGCGCCGCCACCCGCCTTTGGGGCGCTTGTTCTGCTCCTCCTCCCCCTCCCCGTCCTCGCCGGCCGCCGCGCGGGCCTTGCGCTGGCGCTCGTGGCGCCGGCGCCGGCGCTCGCGCTTGCGCTTGGCGGCGCTTACTTCGAGCCCCCCGGTGGGCAGCAGAGGAGCCGTCGCCGCCGCCGCGCTCGCGTTCTTTGCGCCGCCCGCCGCGGCCGCCGCCGCCGCCGCCGCCGCCGCCGCCGCCGTCGCCGCCGCCGCCTGCTCCGCGGCCTCGTCGGCCGCGTCGAGCGCTTCCTCCTCCCGCTCGCGCCGCGCCTGCTCGTCCAGCCGCCGCGCCAGCTCGTCCGAGCGCGCCTCGCCCGTCGCGCCCTCGGACCCGAAGCGGTCGGCCGCCTCGACCGCCGCCCAGAGCCCGTTGCCGGCCAGCGCAAAGTCCTCGCGCCCGGCCAGGCGCGCCAGCGACGTCCACTCGAGCGAGTAGGTGCCGAGCTCTGCCAGGTTGGAGCGCTCGGCGGCCGCCAGCGTGTGCCGGTCGGGGTCGCCCCTGCCGCCGCCCTCCTCCTGGCCCGGGTAGCAGCCGGAGTGGCCGCGGCCGGCCATCGCGAGGCTGTGCAGGGCGGGCGGGTCGTCCGGGTCGAAGGGCGGAAAGTCGGGGAGCGCGGCCGTCTCGGCCGGCTGATGGCGGTGGGCTTGCCGCCGCTGCCGCCGCTGCTGCTGCGGCTCCTCCTCCGGCAGGGGCGCCGGAAACGTGCCGCCGGGGGGCGGGTCGAAAATGGACACGGGTCGGGGCTCGGGGGCGGCGTCGTGCTCCTGCTGCTGCTGCGGCTGCGGCTGCGGCCGCGGCTGCGGCTGCGGCTGTGGCGCCGGCTCCTCAGTTGTCGCCGCCGTCGCCGCGTCCTCCTCCTCCTCGGCTGGCGTCCCTTCGTCGTCCTCCTCCGCGGCCGGCGGCGCCTCTTCGTCCTCTTGCTCCGCTTCATTCTCCTCGGCAGCCGGCTCTGGCTGGTCGCCAGCATCAGCAGCTGCCTGGACTCCCTGCTGCGGCTGTGGTGCCGCGGCGGCCGCGACCGCAGTTTGAAGGAGCGAGCGACGGCGGCGTCGGGCCGGCGTGGCGGCGGCGCCGTCCGTCGCCTCCTGCCGCGCTGCTTCTGCCGCAGCTGCTGCTGCTGCTGCTGCCTCGGCCCGCCGCACGTCGCGCGCGTCGGGCTGCTCCTCGACGGTCGCGGCGGCCTCCCTGGCCTGTGCCGCCACCTCCAGCGCCGACGGCCTCTCCTGCTCCCCCTGCTCTGCCGCCGCTCGGCCCTTGCCGCCTGACGCCGCCGCCCCGCCCGCTGCGCCGAGCGCGCCCCCGCCGTCGACCTTGTCCTTCTCCTCCTCCTCCGCAGGATTGGGCACCCACCCGGGCGTCTCTTCCGGCTCGTGTTGCTGCTGCCCGAGCGCGGCTGCATCGCCCCCAATCTCGACAAACTCCGAGGGCCGTTTTTCGGGCCGCAGCAGGGGGATCGGCGCTTGCTCTCGCAAACGCGGCGCCTGCTGGCCCGTCACCTCAGCGCCGCCGCCGCCGCCGCCGCCGCCGCCGCCGCCGTCGCCGCCGGCCGCAGCATCAGCCACCGCGACCACCGGCTGCAGCGCGGGCGGGAGCGGCACCAGCGGCACCGCCACCGCCTTGTCAGCGGACGCCGGCGCCTTGCGCCGCCGCGCCCGCCGCGGCGGCGGCGGCGGCGGCGGCTCCACCACGGGCGGCGGCGGCGGCGGCGGCGGCCACGGCCTCGGCGGCAGCGCCCGGTGGCACAGCCGCACCTCGCGCCGCGGCAGGCCGTACCGCCCCGTGCGGTTGAACGCCGGCAGCAGCAGCTCCCCCAAGGCCTCGGCGCGGTCCAGGAACGCCTGCTCCTCCCCGCCCGTCAGGTAGTAGGCCGAGACCAGGCCGCCGAGGACTCGGATCGAGACCTCGAAGGTCTGCACGCGCGCGCCGAGCGGCCACGGCGCCCGCCCCGCGGAAAGCCACTCGCGCGCCTCCTCATACTCTTTTTCTAGGCCCATGACCAGCAGCGCCGGCAGCGCGTCGGCCACCGTGAGCGACAGGGCGAACCAGTCGTCGCCCTGGCGGTCAGCGGCGAGCAGCTCGTCACGCCCCCAGGCGTGCAGGCGCAGGCCGCGCCACGCCCAGCGCATGGCCGCGCCGACGCGCCGCTGGCGCTCGCGCGGCGACGTGACGAGCGCGAGCTCGGCGTCGCGGACGGCGGCGGCCTGCTCCTGCGCGGGGGTGCGCTCGCCGTACTCGGCCGCGGGCTGGCCGCCGCCGCCGTCCTCGTCGTCGTCCGCCTCCTCCTCCTGCTCTGCCGCGCCATGCCCCTGCGCCTGCCGCCGCTGGGAGCGGGCCGCCGCTGCGGCCTCGGCCGCCGCCGCCTCGGCCGCCTGGCCATGGGCTGGCGGCGGCTGGCCGTCGGCACCGTCGGCGGCAGACGCGGCGGACGATGCGGCGGCGGACGCCGTCGCCCACGGAATGGGGCGCGGCAGGGGGCGCGGCAGGCCGTCGTCGCAGATGCCGATGGCGCGGCACCGCACGCTCGTGTCGGCGGCCGTGCCGAGGGGCGCGAACAGGCGGTACTCGGGGCCCTCGAACGACAGCAGCGCCGAGCCCGGCCGGGCGGCGGCGGCGGCGGCGGCGGCGGCGGCGGCGGCAGACGCGGCGCGGCCGCCGCCGAGGAGGAGCCAGCGCGTCCAGGAGGCGCCGGCCTTTTCCCGGCCGGAAAGGTCCGCGGCGGGCTGCCAGGCGCGCTGGTTCCACACGGGGTAGGACGGAGAGGGCTGCTGCAGCAGCTGCAGCTGCTGCTGGAGGACGCCTCCGCCTCCGTTGACGCTCAAGGCGCCCCCATCGGTACGCCCTCTCCGTGCGCCGTCGGCAGACACGGCGGCGACGTCGACGCCGCCGCCGTCGCGCCGGTCGAGCAGGCGGTGGCCCAGGAGGTGCAGCGCGGCGAGCGCGGCGGCGAGGAGCACCAGCATCGCGACGCGCGCGCGGGGCGACGACTGGTGAAAGGAAGAGGACGCGGACGAGAGCCAACCTCCCCCTCGTCCTCCTCCCCCGCACTTGCTGGTTCCGCCGCGCTTGGGGCCCGGGCTCCCGCTCTCGCGCACCTCCGCGCTCACGCTTGCCCAGGGCGCACCCGGGCGCCGCCTCAGGTCGGGTCCGTTGCCGGCGCCCATCGTGGGAGCGGGAGAAATCGATTGACACGATTGATCACTTCATCTCGGGTTGTTTTGAATCGCGTCGGCCCCCAACCATGGTTGTGTGAGTGTGTGCGTGTCGCGTGCCCAAGAGGGGGGGGGCGCGCGTCTCTTATTGGTCGTGTTAAAAACGTTGCCAACCCCGGGCAGGTCTCTTAGTGGCCGGGAGGAGCTCGAAGCTCGAAGCTCGAAGCTCGAAGCTCGAAGCTCGAAGCTCGAAGCTCGAAGCTCGAAGCTCGCAAAAGCGGCAAATTCTCTGGATGGCGCGGCGGCGGTCGGCGGGCCCGGCCTCGGCGCCGGCGCCGCGCCCTGCGCAGCCGTCGCGGCGGTGGGGGCGCGAGGCGGGCGGCGGGGGCGTCCCGCCGCCCGCGCCCGCGGCCGCAACCGCGGCCACGGCGGCGCGGGCGGCGGCGGGAAGCTGGGAGGCAAGGAGCGCACCGCCGCCGCCGCCGCCGCCGCCGCCGCCGCCCCCGCCGCCGCCGCCCCCGCCGATGCCGACGCCGACGGCGCGGCCCGCGACGAGCGCGCCGGCCGCCGCCATGGCGTCCCGCCCGCCCGTCAGCGCGGCGGAGGCCGCCGCCAGCGCCCCGTGCGCGCTGGCCAGGCACGACGCGAGGGCCTCGCTCGCGCGGCG
>Ga0209390_10001953_pt1 | contig 37731 bp, 44 predicted proteins | sample BON01_FD_187212 | JGI IMG/M metagenome (GOLD analysis project Ga0209390, IMG submission 187212) | Freshwater microbial communities from Lake Bonney liftoff mats and glacier meltwater in Antarctica - BON-01 (SPAdes) (version 2) | ecosystem: Environmental > Aquatic > Freshwater > Ice > Glacier...
TGAAAAGTTGCTTGCAAATAAAGCACCACAAGAAGTTATAGATTTGTTTTGTAAGTGTCATGAGCTTTCAATAGTGCCACAATATATATCTGACGATTTTATTCGATTACATGAAGTTTTTAAAGATGAATATCCTGGATTGCCAGAATTCAATTCTGATCATTCTTATTTGACCATGCAACTTCGTCATATTTTTTATCCTGAGTTAAAGCCTGGTTTTAGTGATAACTATCAAGAAATTGATGATTTTAATTTAAATGGATTTCATCATGATGAATATTCAGCTTTAGAACAATCAGAATTATTTCAATTTACAGAAAAGAGATATGGTAGTGCACTGTTTGGTGCTGAAAAATGCTTTATTGGCATTACTACCTGGACTAATGAAATTCTATGTAATGATTTTAAAACGTTTTTCCCTTCAAGCTGGTCTAGAGAAAAAACTATACAAATTATCTTTGAAGCATCTCAAAATAGAATAGAAGAAATTGTTATAAATGATCCATCTAAAAGAAAATTTGAATGTCTTGGATCAAATAATTTAATTATCGAAATTATATTTAATAAACAAAATACAATTGTTTCAGCATACCCAAGTATTAAAAACTTTTAAAAAAAGTTAAGAAGGATAATTATGAAAGAATTTATTACATTGAAATTAATGAAAACTGGAGGTTATAAAGTTTTAGAACCAGTTAATTCAAAGTTTTATGTTTTATATGAAACTTTAGAATATCACTTTTTACAAAGTAAATTTTCAGGAATAAATTTACTTGATTGGTTTAATGATGAAAAAAAACAATCACGCTCTAATGAGAGTGTAAGTATACGAAAACAAAATGATATAATAAAGATATATGATATTTCAGATCAATTTGATCAAGAACATGAAGGCTTAATGATTGAACTTGATTCAGCTAAGTGTTTTGAAATGACTAGAGAAAATTTTTTAGAAATTATTCATCAGTGGGAAGAATTGAGAGTTAGTCAATTAGATATTATTTTAATGGTAATTGATGAAGACAATCATGTTTCGTTAGAAACTAATCAAAAAATCATTAAAGAGTATCAAGATGCTGGCTATGCTTTTGATATTAATAAATAGAATCTTATATAGCTTTTATGAAAAAATAAGAAAATAAAATGCAAGTCAAAGAAGAAAAAAAACTTTATTTAGCAAATGATGTTTATGAATTGATAAATTCAAATATGAAGCCTGGACTAGCTAATCTTTTATTATTTTTGTTAGATGAATTTCTTTATATTTAAAAATATGGGGCATTTAAATTGGTAGAATTGTTTTATTCTGGATTGAGTGGAATTCATGAAAATTTTGTGAGAGTTGATATTGATGCAGATTTAATTTATATAGGTTTTGAAAATGATATTAGTGCTGATGATTATGATAAATTTGAAGATGTTCCACATCTAAAAATGTGTCAGCAAGGCCTAGTTGGTTTTGCGCTTTTATCTAAAAAAAATTTCATTGATATTTTAACTATTTGGTTACAGCTTAGAGATCAAAAACCTCCATTTATTTTACTTTATCAAAATGATAAAGATTGGTATGAACTGTTACCTTGCCAGTCAGAAGAAGAAATGGATAAGTTTGTTACGGATCATAGTTAATAGTTATCCAAGCAGGGATAACTATTTAGGAACTTAATGATGAAACAGTATATAACTATGAAAAAAAATGAAAATTCTCATCGATATCAAATAATAGAGCGAATTGATTATCGATTTGGATCGTTAGTGGAACTATTTAGCCCTTATAGATGGCCTAATGAATTAATTGAATGGTTTGATAATGAAAAAAAACAATCTTGTTCGAATGAATATATAAGTATAAGAAAACAAAATGGTCTAATAAGTTTATATAACCTTATAGATCAATTTTGTGATGAAACATCAGGTTTGCTTATTGATCTTGATTCTGCAAAACGTTTTGAAATGACTAGCGAAAATTTTTTAGAAATTATTCATCAGTGGGACGAATTACGTATAAGTAGACCAGATGTTATATTAGTGGTTATTCATGAAGATAATCATGTTTCGTTAGAAACTAATCAAAAAATCATTAAAGAGTGTCAAGACGCTGGCTATGCTTTTGATATTAATAAATATGGAAAATGAAAATTGAGACTCATTAACTTAAAAAAATTAAAGAATTTAAAGATGACTTTTATGCGATAAATTTAGAACATTTTTTTCCAAGCTCTGATGGAGTTTCATCTTTTGAAAACTCTACTGTGCTGTTGTTTCCGAATTTTACTTTTTCAGTTTTGAAAAAAATTGAAACAAATTTAGACCAAGATGACTTTTGAGTTGGTTTTTTAAATATTCCAGGAATTTTAGAAGTTTTTTTAAATTGATCTTGAATCGTTTTGTTTTTTAAATATTTTGCTATCGCAGGATCTATAACTCCATTTACTTTATCTTCTTGGCTTTCTCGACGAGCACTGAGATTGTTGAGATCTTCCACTGTTTCGTAATATGTACGATCAAAATCTTTTTCAATCATGAAACCTTTTGTTTTTGATTTTATTTTATAATCATTTGTTGATGGTATTTGGTGGGGTTGTAGATGGTTTTCAATAATTAAGTTATTTTTATTTTTGTTATTTTCATGGTTTTGTGCAGATTGTGCATTTTTTATCATTTGAGATTTTTTATTTTCTAAACAGATAGATGCATAGGGAGCTGCAACAAGAGAATAATAGACACTCTTTTTAACGATGTTAGGGGTCTGGTTTTGTTTAAGTATCAGTGGTATTCCAACATAAGGCGCAATTGCTAACCCTAAAGACATTAATGAAGATTTTTTATTATGTTTTCCAACCTGATTTTGAAAAACTTTTTCATCTTTATGAGATGTTTGTGCTAATTCCCATTGATTCATTGCTGTTTTGTATGATGCATAGATTGGAGCACAAAGTAATGAAGATGCAACTGCACCTGTTACGTAATAATTTATGTCATCTGCAGTAGCATGACTATTGAATGAAATAGATGCTATCAGTGTGATTAAAGTTATTTTTTTATATTTATTCATGAGGTTGTTCTTTCAAATGTAAAACTTTATTGTTTTTAATAATGTATTAATTTTAACATTTCTTATGATTTCAGCAAATGCCTGACCTAGTTCTATATATATGCCACCCGGTGTTTTTTAAAAGTCTTTGTTCTGGTTGCTTTTTTGAGATAACCTCACCTGTTACTTGAGTTTTGGTTGTTGTTTTTATTGTTAGATCTCTTGAAAAATGTTTTCTGTTTGTGTTATTTTAAAGAGGGTAAGAGTTATTTTTAAAAAAATGGGGGTATCATGAAAATATTAAAATTTAGTTTATTCATTTTTTTAACGATGAGCCAGTTTTTTTTGTTTGCAGAAAAAGTATGTAATCCAAATGAATCTATTGCTTATCAAAAAAAACGTTATATTTCTCAGGGGCTTTTAATTAATGTTGCCAAGGATAAAATTTTATTTTCGTGGCCAGTAAAAGTTTGTAACTGTTGGATTAGTTCTTTGTTTGGCAAAAGAGGATCAGGTTTTCATGCCGGTGTTGACTTTGCTGCAACAAAAGGGACTCAAGTTTATGCAGTTGCTGATGGATATGTTAAAATTGCTCAACAGAACTTAGATCCAAAAGGATATGGTAATATGGTTTTAATTGATCATCAAGATTCAGGATATAAAAGTCGTTATGCTCATTTAAATTCATTATCGGTCAGTCAAGGTCAGCAAGTTGAGCAAGGTCAGAAAATTGGAACTGTAGGTTCTACTGGGCATGTTATTACGAAACATGGAAGTGATCCATCTCATTTGCATTTTGAAATTTATAAAGGTGATAAGCGAGTAGATCCTTTAAGCTGTTTGTTTGCATCAGATATTGCTTTGTTAAAAGTTAAAAAGAAGCTTGCTACCCTTAAATAGTAGTTTGCTTTTGTCTGCCTCTGTTTGTATACTGAAAGTATCTAAAATATCATATTAATAAGGGCTTTTGTGAAAAAATTGTGGATAGATCCAGGTTGTATTACTTGCGGTATGTGTGAGTTTGTAGCCCCCGAGGTTTTTGAAGTCACTGATGTTTCTCATATCAAGCCTGGTTTTGATCAGCAAAAAAATGATGAGCTCATCGAAGAGTCGGTCAGAGAATGTCCAGTTTCGGTCATTAAATATGAGTCAAAAAAATAAATTCAGTCTTTTAGTCTGTTTTTTAAAATTTCTTTAGGTAGTTATCCATTTTATCGTTTTTACAAGGGTTTTTATGATTGATCGTTCATCGACAATAAGATTATGCATTTTTGGTTTATTTGTTCTTCTAACAGCTGGTTGTCAAAAGAAAAAAATAGAAACGCAAGCTGTTAAAAGTAGACAATCAACAGATGAAACCATTGGAGATAAATATGATACTGGTCTAGAAAAAGTTAATAATATTATGATGGAAATTAAGCATAATGTTGTTCCAAGTAATCCTGAGCCGATTTTATATGCAGATGTTCAAAATATCGAACAGGACATTAACCTAGAAAAAATAGCAAATTTTTTTGGATGTAAAACAGTGATGGGCCATACCTTTTTGGTAGAAACATTAAAGCATCCGGTTGCTGCATCAGATAAAAGTTCGATTGTTGAACATAGGCAAAAGGCTGTGCTTGCATTGGTAAAAGATCCTCATCTTAAAAAACAAATTCAAGATCTTGTAGATACAGCAGCTATTCATGAGCAGCAAATTATTCAGTTGATGTCAGATTTTTTCATTGGAAAAACATGCCCTGAGTTAGCATCTTTAGCATTACTTAAAAGTCAAAAATCAGGATTTTATCCAATGGTTGAATTTTGTAATACAAATACAACAATGAAAACAGTTGTTACTACTTTAAATGTTATCACAATCCTAGGAGGATCTTTAGCTACTATTTTTACAGGGTTAGCAGCAGCTCATGATGCGCATCTAGGTTTAGCCTATAGTGAGTTAGTAATTTCTACAGCTTATTTCGGTTTTTTGACTGGTTTGTATACGTATGTTCTTTATGATGATTGTTCAAAAGCAGCTCAGAAACGATCAAAAATGCATGCATTAAATCAATTAATTGCTACAGCTGAGTCGATTGAGTTTATCTGCACTCTCTATAATATTGATAATCAATTTAAAATGAGTTTGATTCATGATGCCCAAGGTATTGAGTTGGTTCAAAAATTAAAACATTGCCGTTATAAAAACAAATCAAATTATTGTTTTAATGCTCCATCGGTTCATACATTGTTGTACAAAGTTTATAAAAACGATAAACATTTAGCTCAAATGTTCGCTTCAATCGCTGAGATGGATGTTTATAATGCGATAGCCAATAAAATTCTTGAAGGACAAGGTAGTGAGCATGAATTTTGTTGTGCTCAAATAACTGAATCACCAAAACCAGAAGTTTTATCAACCTCATTTTGGAATGTTTTAGTTCCAGATGCTGTGGTTAATGATCTTATACAAGATAAACATATTATTTTAACTGGGCCAAATGCAGGTGGTAAAACAACAGCAATTCGATCGAATTTACAAAACATTATTTTAGCGCAAACTTATGGATTTGCGGCTGCAAAAACATTTGAATATACACCATTTGATGTAATTGTATCGTACTTGAATGTTTCGGATGATCTTATAAATGGTTTATCATTGTTTGCATCAGAAATTAAACGAGCTCAAGAGCTATTGCAAATGATTAAAAAATTAGATCCAGATCAAAAGTTGTATTTTGCCTTGGATGAGCTATTTACCGGTACAGCTGCTGAAGAAGGTGAAAAATGTGCTTATGAATTTATAAAAAAATTATCAAGTTTTGATCGAATTCTTTTTGTGTACGCAACTCATTTTAATAAATTAAAAGAGTTGGCGCAGGAAGAATCAAAGATAGTTAACTATAAAGTTGATGCTCCAATAAAAAATGACAAAGGTAAACTTGTTTATCCTTATACTTTAAGTTTTGGTGCGAGTGACATTAATATAGCCCTGGATATGGCTAAAGAAGCTAACTTATTTGAATAAGCATTAAGATCAAATTTGATTTTTATCAAATGATTTTATATACTTATATATATCTTATAGAATTTGAACAAAAGAATATAAATGTAACCTCCATTTCCCCTATCTATGATTTTTTTCTGGATAGGGGTATTTTTATCTAAAGCAAGGTTTAAAGAGATCTATGAAACGTTTTTATCCTTTAAGAAAAGATGGTCGTTTCTACCAAACAGATGATCATAAAGCTGCTGGATGGTTTTTTCCAACATTGTCTTTGATCTTATCAACTTGGTATCAAGATCTTTTTTGTTCTGTTAATAAAGAAGCTCGTTCATGGGTTGTTAAATCATCTTATCCTGAACGATCTGATAAGCCTTTTTTTACTTGGCTTGGTCATTCAACGTTTCTCATACAAATTGGTGGTAAAAATATTTTGACAGATCCAATATTTGGCAATCTTTCATTTATTTTCGCTCGTACTATGCCTCATAAAATTAAAATAGAAGATTTACCGCCTATAGATTATATTATTTTGTCTCATAATCACTTCGATCATATGGATGTTTCCAGTTTGTTGAAAATTAAGAAGCATAACCCGTTAGTTAAATCTTTAGTTCCTATGGGGGATAAAGCGTGGTTTGATGAACATGGTTTTATTGGTACTTCAGAGCATATGTGGTGGGATAAAATTAATCAAAATGGCTTAAAATTTACTTTTTTACCGGCAAAGCATTGGTCTCAGCGTGGATTGTTTGATAAAAACAAATCGCTTTGGGGTAGCTGGATGGTAGAGCATAATGATTTTAAATTTTATTTTGCAGGTGATACAGGATGGGACCAGCATTTTGCTACTATCGGTAAAGCGTTTAAATCAATTGATGTTGCATTAATGCCAATTGGTCCGGGTGAGCCAAGAGAATGGATGAAGCATGCCCACATAAATGCAGAAGAAGCAGGAAAGGCGTTTTTAGCATTGAAAGCTCGTTTGTTTGTTCCAATGCATTGGGGAACGTTTCGCTTAGGCCTTGATCAATTTAAAGAGCCTGTAACAAGACTTAAAAACTGGTGGCTTGCTCATAAAAATGAATGCACTCATAAAGTCTTGAAAATTGTTAAAGTTGGACAACTGGTTGAATGCGTACATGAAAATATAGTTGCACTATCTCGCTTGAAATCAAAATCTCGCAGCAAAGTTTTATAAATTTATTCCATATCCGTATCTATATCCATTAATACTTCATCATTATTTTCTTGAATAAAGTTAAAAGCATCTGTTAGAGCGCAAGATGCTAAATATCCACTACCAGAATAGTATTGAGCTCTTGCAGAATACAGATCGCATATGATTTCTAATCTACTAAAATCTTCAGCTACTATATATTCTCCTGTGATGTGATTATACAAAGAAATTGTACCAGAATTTTCAGGATGTCTTAAGGCAATAGATGGATGAGGATTTGTGTGATATGGTCCACGAAATAGTTTTCCAAACATGCTTTTGCAATGAGTTGGTGTCGTCGAATATGATATATTATAAAAAGTACTATCGAGACGACCTTCTCTATCTATTCTGCTTCTATCATAACCTGTAGAAGAAATGGCTAACCAATAAGTACGTATGGATTCTCTATTTTGAGAAGATTCTAATTTATGAAATAATCCAATAAAAATAAATGCGTATATGATATTTTTTTTCATGAAATCTTCTTAATCTATCGATGTTACATCGGTGTCAGAATGAACCTCTACAACCTCAGAATCAGAATTAGAACCGGTATGAGTGTAGTGACAATAATCTTCAGTGTTTTCATCATCAGTATCAGTGTCATCGTGAAAAGTAAAACAATTATGATTGTTTGGGATATAATTAAAAGAATCTAAAAAATCCGAAGAAGTTAAACATTTAATTGCGTCAAAGTTTGAGATGTAATATCTATGACCAATATAACTATCATTTATTACTACATGATCAACATTATCCATATAAGACATATTGTATGGACCTCTATATAATCTTCCACGATAATTTAGAATGAGAGTTGCTGCTAGTTCATTAAGATTTATGCTGTGATTTATTCTTTGTTTACAACCTATTTGAGGAATGATTCTACCATTTAAATATGTTTCTTCATTACTTTTAGAAATAGCAGGATCTGTATTATTAATGGCGAACCAAAAAGTGCGGTTATGTTCTATACTTTGTCTTTCAGCAGCTTCTACTTGAGAAAATAATCCGATGATGAGTAGGAAGAAGTATAAGTTTTTACTTTTCATGATATCTTTTTTTCGTATGTTTTTTATAAATTATTCTGTGATATCCATTGAGCTTGAATCAGAATCAGAATCAAAGTCAATTGGTATAGGAGAATCTCTATTAGAGTGATCATTAGGATTGTAATTATCTCTAACCCAATGAAAGGCATCTTGTATAGCACAAGAAGCTACACATAGATTACTGTCTGGTATGTTTGAATTAGTGCTGAGTACAAATGAAGTTGCTCTAAGATTAAAATCATTAATTCGATTTGTTTCACATCTATTGAATGTCGAAACATCTATATATTCCCCTGTTTCATTGTTATATACAAAATTGATTGGAAATTCTCCTGTTATTGGATCAGCATTATTGTACTGATACTGCTGAGCATCTGGATAGCTTGCTCTTGTTACAAAACGATTTTGTCCGTGATATGGACCACGATATAGTCTTCCGTTCTGGCTTCTGTAAAAATTTGGTTGCATAGATTGTGATGCGTTATAAAGATATTGATCAGTTTGATTACGACGAGTTTGTCTACGAATTGTATCTACTAAAGGATCTGTGTGAATAATGGCTAACCAATAGATATATTTGTTTGCACGTGCATTTGGATCATTATTTAATCTACCATATTCAGCAGCTTGTAGTTTCGATAATAATCCGATAAGTAGAAATGCATATATTATATTATTTTTCATGATGTCTTTCGGTTGTTTATTTATAATTAATTATTATTGTATGTCCATTGATATTACATCAGAGTTAGAGCTCCTGCCAGAATTTCTATGAACTTCTTCTTCAGTGAAATTAAAAGCATCTTGAATATCTGAAGAAGATAAATATTTTGTTCCTGGCATGAAAATAAGAGTATATTTTCTTGTCATATGATTGTGTCGTATCCTTAATCTATTTAAATTTCCAGCTGTTATGAATTCTTCTCTCACATGGCTATAGATAACATTTATGAAATGATTTAACTGAGGAGATGAGCAAGTGCATAAAGGGTATGGGCCACGAAATAATACGCCAGCTACGTTTATAACTTGGGTTGGTCCTGTCTCATCAAAGCTTGCTATGTCATCCAACCTTTGATTCGCTCTTAAGCGAGGAATGATTAAATCATTTAAGTAGGTTTTTTGACCAATTATAGATATATAAGGGTCTGCACGATTAATTGTTAACCAATATGTGCATATCATATTATCTCTTTGAGAAGCTTCTGTTTTAGAAAATAATCCGATAAATAGAAATGCACATATTATATTAATTTTGATGATTTAATTCATTAAAAAGCTAAAGTTCTAGTAGAAGTTTTTTGTTAAATATGCCCGTCCAGAGTCACCAAATATAATAACTACAATATCAGTTGGTTTTAATTGTTTACAATATTGTTGTGCTGCGTAGGCAACTGCTCCACTACTTGGTCCAGCTAATAAACCTTTTTTTCTTGCTAGTTCTTGTAACATTGCAAGAGATTCTTTATCTGGAGCTTCGAGAAATTGATCAACAACTTTATAATTTAAAACCGGAGAGTCAAAGTCAACACCCATACCTTCGATTTCATAAGGTTTTGGGTTACCTTGCGTTGCTCGGTAAGAATTATTCGAATCAACAGCAATGATTTTAATATTTGGATTTTGTTCTTTTAGATATTTACCAGCTCCACTAATAGTTCCGCCTGTTCCTGCAGCTGCTATAAAGTGGGTAACTTGGCCATTGGTTTGTTTCCAAATTTCAGGCCCGAGAGATTGGTAATGAGCTTTTGCGTTAGAAAGATTAAAATATTGATTAGGCATAAAAGAGTTAGGTGTTTCTTTTTGAATGCGTAAAGCTTGTGAATGATAACTGTTTGGATCTTCTAAATTACTTGTTGTCGGACAGATTGCAACTCGTGCACCATAGGCTTTTAGAGTTTCTAGTTTTTCTTTACTTATTTTTTCTGAAACAGAAATAATCACTTTGTAACCTTTAACTGCTCCAATCATTGCGGTTGCAATGCCTTGATTACCAGATGAAGCATCAACAATTGTACCACCTGGTTTGAGTAGTCCAAGTTGTTCAGCTTCTTCAATCATGAAAAGTGATGATCGATCTTTTACACTACCGCCTGGATTTAAATATTCAAGCTTAGCGTAAATAGAGCAGGATGTTTCAAGATCAACTTTAACTAAAGGTGTGTCGCCAATTGCTTGGAGTAAAGAGTCGTACATGATATAAATCCATTTTTTAAATTGTAAATATTAACATCATTGAAATAATGAAGCCGTAAATAGCGCATGTGTCGATCATAGCAAGCGCTATTAATCCGACCTTAGAAATCATCGAATAGTTTTCAGGGTCTCGGCCAATTTCTAGACAAGCAGCAGATCCTGTTCTACCAGTACCAATTCCGGTACCTATAGAACTTAAACCTATGCAAATAGCTGAAGCAAGACATGCAATTCCCTTAAGAACTGAGCCGTCAGGTGATGTCATTGTCATGTTAAGTATTAACAATGATATGATAAGCGAAAATAATGCTGGAGTTTCGATGATTGCTTCACCAATAAAAGTAAATGGTAATATTTTACCATAAGATTTTCGGTTAACACCAATTGCGATACATGCTGAGTAGGTAAAAAGACTCAATCCTATGCATGGACCGATACTACCAAAACCAATTGAAATTCCGGCAGCTAAAAGTTGTAGACCACTATTAAGATCAGCAGCAGTCGATACTTTTGTGTTTATTAAAAGAGCTATAAGGAATCCAAATATATTTGACGTCATAATGACGGTTTGTGTTAGCAGCATTAATTGTAAAATTTTATTACTAAAAAAAGGTTGTCGTGCAACTGATATACAAGCTGCTTGTGCTGGTAACGAAGAAGATACTCCAGCTATAAATCCAGATAGTCCAACAGCAATTCCAATGCCAATACGTCCCATTGTTGCGTAGTATACATTTACAGGAACTGTTGTATCTAAGAATAGTAAAATAGAAATAACAAACCCTAAAATTGCAGAAGTCTCGGTTAGTGTCATCCCAACAAGTGAAATTTTGTTAATTTCAGGAGAAGCCTGAGGTTGTAAATCAACGGCTTTTAACGTTTTTTTACCAATAAAACCTTGTCCAATGCTCGTTCCTAAACATGAAAGTGTAATAGGTAGTGCTATAGACATGGTGTAGAGCATTTCGGTCATGAAGATTCCTCATCTGATACGATTTCCATAGAGAGATAGGTTAAAGTTAACATTGCAAATACAAATGCTTGAATAATTCCTTCAAATATTCCAAAACAGAATATAAGAAGATTAGTACCAAGAATAAGACCTCCAATTTCGAATACAATAGAAGTTGCTATCAATTGAAAATAAAGATGGGAAATAACATAGCCACCAAATATATTTCCAAACAATCTAAATGAAAGTGAAAGTATTGATGTCAATATCCCCATTAAATTCAAAGGAAGCATTAAGAAAAATGGTTGCGTGAATTCATGAAGATATGACCCAAGGCCTTTATACTTAATAGCATGACCTTGTACGTAAAAGAATGAAATGAGACCACAGGCAAGAGTTGTATTTAGATCTTTTGTAGGTTCTTCAATAAATGGAATTAATGATACCGAGTTACAGATAAGAATAAAAGTGAAAAGTGATCCAATAAAAGCAAGATGACCCAAGGGAGCACTTTGTAAAGTTTGATTTAACAAATCTTTAAAACCATCAACATATTTAAGAAACATAAATTTTGAAATAGATGATTTTTTTTGTTGCAACACATAGCGAGCGTATAATGACAGTATTATGATAATAACTGTCACAACCATTGTACCCATGATGGTATGAGTATGGAGAGTCCAAAATGAATGCGTAAACCCATAACTGCTAAGTGGTTGCCACGAATGATTCGAAAGTAAGTTATTGTCTTCCATGAAAGAGCTCTTTAAGTTTTAAAATAATCAACCAATATGCTACTAAAAATGAACTTACTAAAATTATAGGATGTATTGAAGTTGATTTCAACATAATATAAAAAAAACTGCCAGCAGCAATTAATCTTACGGTCGATATTAAGCTTAAAAGAATCGGATTTTTTGTTAAGAAAAGGACTTTCTGTGCTGAAAACAGAGAAAGTCCAAATAATATACCTGCTATGAAAGTAATACAGATAAGTTCTAGCATTATATTTATACTACTTCTTGATAGTTTAAATATTCTGAAATAATTGCATGGCTACCAGTAATTACTATCAGACTGTTATGATCATTATGAGTTTTTTTAAGTTGAGTGAACGATTCATCAAAGCTCTTGTAAGATTTTGTTTTAATTTTAGCTGCTTTGGTTGCGTTAACCATGTGCTGTTCATTCCAACTTGCTTTAGCTTTTTCACCAATAGTCTCTTTTATTGGACAGAGAGCAATAATGCCAGCTGTTTTTTTAGAAAAGTATCGAATCTGTTTGATGAAATCTTCATCTTCAAACTGACCTTCATGAGAACCAATAATTAAAGATATATTTTTAAATTGTTGTTTGTAAGCAAGCAATCTGACGCCTAAAAATAGATTTGTTAGGGAATCAATGCTATCAGCATTATCTAACAACACAAGTGGTGCATCATTTTTAATTACTTGAAAACGATAAGGTAAAGTCGTAGCTGTTTTAGTCCAAAATTCTTCTAAAGTTTTTTTAGGGTTCAGTTCTGAAATCTTTTTAGCTTCTAATGTTGGTCTACCACGTAATCCCTTAGGTTTATTTAATAAACTTTCAGTAATAACACCAGATTTGTTTTTATGTAAAAAATTATCAATGTATAAATGAGCTATTCTTTCTGCAAGAGCTGCACATCGACCATGTAATTGTTCAAATGGATAAACAAGTGGAGTTAATTTACGAATTGGCATAGACCATATTCCACCTTTTGACTCAACCAGTTGGTGCATTATTTGTATGTTTTGTTTGATCTGGTCAGCAGATACAAAATAAGTTTCTGGTGTGATGATATTCATGATGTTACTAAATACTGCTGCTGTATCATATTGAGCTGTCAAAGGAACAACTCTCGTGATAGCTGCTATTTTAGCTTGGCAATAAAGCACAGGATCAAGAGCAAAAGTTCCTGAATTTTCAAGTAAACATAAATTAACATCATTTTCTTTAAAGAAAATTAATGCCATCATCGTAAGAATATCTTTTGTAGATGTATTTATATTTTTATTTTGAGCAACTTGAATGACTTTGTTTGCAAGATCAGTAAATGATTTATTTGAAATTTGTTCATTATTAATGCAAAAACGTTCATTATATGATTGAGTGTGAGGAGTATAAAAAGCTCCAACCTTTAATCCTTCTTCCTGAAACAATTTACACGTGAAGTGTATTGTTGTACTTTTTCCACTTGTACCAGATATAATAGCTGTATCCATTTTTTTAGATATAAACTCAAAATGTTCATCAAGTTGGCTTATAGCTAATAAACTTGTTGTAACACTCCAATTTGAATCTAAATAATGAACTATTTCATTATAATTTAGAGGTGAATGAGGGAGAGAATTTTTTTTATTTTGAATTTTTGTCTCAATTTGAACCATTTGCTTCTCCATTTTGAACAAAATATGACTTTAAATATCAGATTTTTTACGATACATTCAGTGTTTCTACCCTGAAAAAAATTATAATCAATGCAGTTAAAATGTCAAATTATAAATCTTGGCAATCTTGATCAATATGAATAAATTCCATCTGAAATTATTTTTTATGCTATAATTCAGTCTATAAATATAGCTTTCTTAAAATTAAAAAAGTTTTAAATGATGATGGAGTCTATCTTTTAAAACTGTATACCATTGGATATTTTTTTTAATTTGTCATGAAACGTAAAGAATAAATAAGACTTAATAAAACAATATCATTACCTGTATGGATAAAGAGTTTGAATTTGTTAGATGATCGACTTCCAGTTGAGTATAATCAGGTTTATGCTTTAGTTACTGAGAAAGCTTCTACTCTTATAGATTCCTCCTTTGGGACAGTGAATGCAGTTTGTTTAGGCCTTGTTGCAATATATTCAGTCTGAAAATAAAACGCAAATTATTGATTTAAATATCTCCGTTTAGTAATATGTTTATAAAGAAAAAGATATTTACTTAAGCATGGGGGCGTTATGAAAAATCAATACTATATAAGCTTTTTATTAATTATGATGAATTATTCTATAGAAACTAATCCTATAGTTCGTTCTATAAAAAATAATACGCCATTTTTATTCACTGTAGTTGGCCATAACGATCTATCAGATTGTTCATTGTTTAATAAAGGTGAAGTTATTGATATAAAACCTTATAGCCTTTATGAAGATCCTTTTTTATTAGGATCTGAAAAACCAGGACTTTTACTTCGACCAGCAGCTTTTTATGATAAGAAAAATGATCAATACTATAACTTCATTGATGAAGACTATAAAGTTGATCGAGACAGGCTTAAATTAGCTTATGAAGCATGGAAAAAAAGTTATAATAAAAGGTATAAAAAAGGTCCAGATATTTGGTTTGCAGAGTGGTTATGTGGAGATGTTTCTCTGATTCATAATCATGTTGAAATATTTGGATATATTTTAAATTCAGCTCTTGTAAGAGCTGAGAATGATATAAACTTTCACACGTGTATGGTAGATTTTTCAGAAGGTCTTTTTTCTCGACTTCTTCTAAATATTACGATTAATCAGACATCAAAAAAAGGAATCATGCCTCACGTTAAAAGTTTTGTAGGTCAGGGTGGTTTTTGTCAAGATGGTGAAATTGTTTTGATATAAAAATAAATTCTTAAAATAAAAAAGCCCACTTGAAAGCAGGCTTTTTTATTTTAATTTAAACAATTAATTATGATCAGGAGTCTCTGGATCATGATCAACTTTTATTTTTTCTTTTAGATTCTTATCATTTTCAATGAAACTATTAAAAGCTTTCGTTGCAGATTTTTGATAATTGTTTAATGAATAGCAGGTATTCATAGCTGTCGCTTTAAATCTTTCTTGGTCTTTTCTTAAAGTTCCAATTGAAAAATCAGGTTGAGTAAAATCTTGAGAATTATTTAAAACATGATGTACATAAGCTCCAATTACAAGTCCAATAGCAACTTTTTTTGATGTTTTTGCAGCAGATTCTAAAAAAGGTTTCTCATTTGCTTTTGATTTAATACGAACTTTAGGCTGTTTTGTTGCTATAGGTTTCGTAGTCTTGTTTTTGGTATCTTTTAAATTAACTGAAGGATTGGTTTCGATTGATCCTTGAAGAGCGGAAATTAAGCAACAATTAAAAATAATCATTTTAAAATGCTTCATATAATACTTTCAGTTTTCATGCAGCTTGAGATTTTGTTTTTTTGAAAATTGAATATTCTATTTTTTATTATTATCGCTGGATTCATCAGTTGATGTGTTGTTTTCTTCTTGAGTCGATTTGATTTTTAAAGTTGCTTGTTCTACTAAAGATTTAACACCAGTTGTTTTTTCATCAATGTTTAATGATTTGTAGGTGTTATTGATTGTTTTTCTCCATTTTTCAAAATATTCTTTTGCTTCTTCGGTTGAGAATTCAGGAAATTTCGAAAAATCTTGTGGTCCATCAATTACTCTATTTGTATATATTGTTAGACATACAATTTGGAGTGCTTTTTTTGCAGGCTGTATAAATACAGATGCCATAGCTTCATGACTTAGCAATAAGCAATAACTGAATAAAAATGTTTTTAAGTATGACATAAAAAAACCCTTGAATGTATTGTGTATAGTATTTTTCATCTAGCTTTGTGAAAAATTAGTTTTTGCTAGGCTCCGTACTGTTATTGAAACAGCCTTGAATGTGACCTTTGATAATTAATTTTAACAGCTTTTTCTATATCGTCAAAAAATGATTAATTTAAATATTGAAAAAATAAAGAATGAAAAAATCTTGAAAAACAATATATATTATAGATCCAAAAGCTAGATATGCTCCAAATGGAATTTTGACTATAGACTTCTTCGTTATAGCCATAGAAATAAGACTTATGAAGGTTCCCATAATTGATCCAATTAATAATGCAATCCAACAACCAAGTGGTCCAGAAAATGCACCAATAAACGCTAGTAATTCGAGATCACCTTGTCCAATTCCTTCTTTTCCATTTACTTTGAAAGAAATTTTCTTAGCTATCCACAATAAAAAATAACCAAATATAGATCCTACTATTGCAGTGGATAGGGATAAAGGAATTCTGTTAATTGCAGCAGACGTAAAAGCAATAGGAATCAGATACAGTGTTGTGAATCGAGATATAAGCATCTGATCAAAATCTGTTCTAATTGTAAGAATAAGAGCTGAAAAAAATATGAAATAAGCTGGGAAGTAATAGAGTGGAATTGCAGTCCATAAAACAAGCAAAATACAGGGTGTTAAAATTTCTATGAATGGATACAACCATGAAATTTGCTTTTGACAGTTACGACATCGACCAGAAAGCAATAACCATGAAATAATAGGAATATTGTCATACCAATGAATTCTTCCAAGGCAGGATGGGCAAAAAGATCGTGCCTTGTAAAAGTATTTGATATTGAGAAGTCGATATCCAAGTGAATTAAGATACGACCCCCATGCTAAAAAAAGCAGGAACGCTGAAATCACTCAGCGTCCTCATTTTTTTTAATATCTTGAGCAGCTTGAGCCATTGCAAGTTCAAGGCTTTGTTGCTTTTCAAACTTTGAATCATATGCAAATAAAATGTCTGGTGTGTATCGAGCTTTGATGCCAGAAGAAAGACCTTTACGCATTGAAGGTTTGTACAACTTTAAAATATCTAATAATTCTTCATACTTTTCAAATCCATCAAGAGTATAAAAATAAATCGTACACATGCTTTTATTTGTAGAAAGCTCTACACGATTTACAAATAATCCTAATAAACGACTATCTTCCATAGTTAAAGAATGAAACATTTTAGATATTTCACGTAAAAATAAAGATTCTTTTTGTGCACGTTTAATTGCAGAGATTGCTGAAGAATTTATCATTACTGTTTAGTGTATAATTCGCCACGAGTAGCTAATCTCATAAGGTTTTGTTTAATAGCACGAATAAGACGTTTTCTTTTCTTTTGTGTTGGAGATTCGAAGTAAACAAGACGCTTCATATCTCTTACGATGCCTTCACGTTCAATTTTCTTTTTTAATTGACGAAGAGCTTTGTCCACATTTGCTGTGACAAAAACTTTAACGTTTGTTTGATGTCTAGACATATTAAATTAACCACCTTTAAAAATTATAAGAAAAAAAATCTATAGTATTATTTAAATATTTTACGCATTTTTGCATTAAATGTCTAGGATGCTTTAAAATAAGAAACTTAAAGTTCCTAGAACCGTATTAGAAACATAGGCATTGTTCTGTGATAGCGCTCCTTGCCATGCAACACTTAAATAAGTACTTGGCTGAATAGCAAAGCTTAAAACCGCTGTAAACATTTGAGATGTCCATGGAGTTAAGTATTCAAGCAGGTAAGGAAAGAAGTAAGGACTATCAGTAACTTGCACGATTGAATCTTGTGTATGTTGTATAAATTGGTACTTAAACACAAAGCTCGTATTTTTTATAAAATCTGTGGCATTAAATATGCCAGCAAAATGATAGTTAAAGCCAGGTGTTACATTCATGTCTCGACGATAGGGGAAAATAACTCGTTGAAGTATGTGGTTAGGGCAAGGAACTTTTAAAATTTCTTTTTTGATAAATCCAGTAAATCCAACTTCGATTCCAAATTCTATAGTTTCGATAAAATCAAATGTTACACCCATAGTACCACCTAGAGATGTGTGTCCATTATTACCAAATGGTAGGGAGTAAAGAAGTGAATAGTCACGACTTGGTGCGAATGGTAATGTAACTCCAAGCATTAAATATGGTGATAAAATCATCGGTGAATATTGTTCTATATCAACTGGATGTGTTGTGAAAGAATCTCTAAAGAACAAAAGAATTTGTAGATCTTCAAAACCAGCTTTTGTAAAAGTATCAGTATTATAATCAACCCCACCATTTTCAGCAGGTGCCAATAAGTAATCCATATTGTTCGTAACATATTGATCAAAATTAGCTTGAGCGTATGGTGATGGTATAGCTCCCGTTCCACTACTGTTTTCTTTAGCATTATTAACAGTGTTTAAATACCCATAAATATCGCCAGACAAAGATGAAGATCCTGGTGGAGCAATAGTTGAAAGATTAAGAGGTCGTTTTGCAGTTTGGCTGATTTGTACAATTCCTCCATGAATAATCACACCAATATTATCGGTAAAATCAAGATTGAGTTCCCAGCGCAAACCAGTTTTTTGATAAACTAAAGGAGTAGAAAATGCTCCAAAATAGTTTTGGTCTTGAGACAGAACTCCTTCTGAAAAAATACTTGGAATTGTAGAATCACCAGCTGCAGTCCCAGGATTTGTAGGATCGTTGTATATCATAGCATTAGGTTGTAAAGCAGTTGCAGTATCATTAAGTTGATTGACAGTGTTTTGTAGATAGCTTGGTAGAAGAGTCGCTGAAACTGTAGCGGAGGTAATATCAGTAACATTTCCCGTATCTGTTTGAGTAGAATTACCCCAAATACTATTTCCATTAACATCTTTACCTAAAAACAAACCCATAAGATATGGAGTACCTTGGTAATCGGACATTTCATTACCTCTTGGGCTTGAAAATATCTCATCTCCGATATCTCCAAAAACTTTGCCTAAACTATTTTGTGATCTAAGTGCTCGTTGTATAAAAGGAGAAAAGTTGAGTCCAAATCGACGACGATTTTCACTGCTATCACGAATTATGTTTTTTTTAATAATATTAGAAAATTGTGCATCGGGAGGCATATTTAAGTTAACAGCGTTAAAAACTGGAGCTGGATCCCACCATTGCAAACTTGTTATATTTGCAGATAAAAATGATGGTATACATACAAGAAATATACCATAAAGTAGCTTGTTGCTTTTTAAGATCATTATTATTTTCCTATTTCTACCAAGCGCATATTATATCATGACTATATTTTTGGTTATCATTTTTTATATTGAATAAAATAATCATATTTTCGATCTGTTTTTATCTATCAAAATTTCAAAAATTATATACACAACTGTTAAAATAAGTACAGTTTTAATATTTTTAGCTTCTAATATAGATAGATTTAATAAAAATACTATCATATAAAATGCTTTAAAATAAGAAACTTAAAGTTCCTATTATTGTATTAGAAACATACGCGCTATTTTGTGATAATGCTCCTTGCCATGCAACACTTAAATAAGTACTTGGTTGAATAGCAAAAGTTAAAGCCGCTGTAAACATTTGAGAAGTCCATGGAGTTAAATATTCAAGTAAATAAGGAAAGAAGTAAGGACTATCAGTAACTTGTACTATTGAATCTTGTGTGTGTTGTATGAACTGATACTTAAACACAAAGCTTGTATTTTTTATAAAATCTACAGCATTAAATATACCAGCAAAATGATAGTTAAATCCTGGTGTTACATACATATCACGACGATAGGGGAAAATGATTCGTTGAAGTTCGTGATTAGGACAAGGGACTCCTGCAATTTCTTGTTTGATAAATCCAGTAACACCACCTTCAAAACCAATTTCGATGCTATCTATAAAATCAAATGTTACACCAGCTGTACCACCTAATGAAGTGTGTCCATTATTACCAAATGGTAATGAGTAAAGAAGAGAATAATCTCGATTTGACTCGAAAGGTAAGGTGTATCCAAATATTGCATAGGGTGTTATGATCATCGGCGTATAATCATCAACATTAACTGGATCTATTGCAAAAGCATGTCTACAGAATAGTAAAAATTGAAAATCTTCGATTCCTGTTTTTGTAAATGTATCAGTATTGTAATCAACTCCGCCATTTGCAGCAGGACCTAAAAGGTAATCTAGGTTGTTTGTAACATTCTCATTATAGTTTGCTTGTGCATTTGGATCAGTAATACCAGACGTCCCAACATTTTCATTTGAAGGGTTTCCAACGGTATTTAAATAAATATAAATATTTGGCCACGGAGATTCTGATGTTGAGAGTTCTATCGGTGTGTTTGCTGTTTGACTTATTTGAACAAGTCCACCACGGATGATTAAACCAAAATCATCACTTATATCAAAGTTTAATTCCCATCGTAAACCGGATTTTTGATAAATCAAAGGAGTTGAAAATGCTCCAAAGAAGGTTTCGTCTTGAGATAAAACACCTTCTGAAAAAATACTAGGAATAGAATTTTTGTCAGGATTAGTTGGAACGTTATATATTATTGCATTGTCACCAGGAACAGCTCCGACAGCATTAGCATTATCATTCATTTGATTAACAGCTTCTTTTAAACCAGAAGGTAATGATGTGGCATTAACCGATGCAGTTGTGATATTACCAGCATCACCATTATCACTCCCACTTAACCAAATGCTATTTCCGTTAGCATCTTTACCTAAAAATAGACCCATGAGGTATGCAGTACCCATATAATCAGACATTTCTCTACCAGCAGGAATATAGGCTCCTTCTAGTCCATATTGTCCATAATTAACTCCCTCACTATTTTGTGCTCTAATTGCTCGTTGCAAAAAAGGAGAAAAATTGACCCCAAACCGAGGACGACCAGCATCGCTATCTTCGATTATTCTTTCTTTTATAATATTAGCAAATTGAGCATCTGGTGGCATGTTTAAGTTTGCAGCATTAAATACAGGAGCTGGATCCCACCATTGTAAGGTTGTTATATCTGCAGATAAAAATGATGGTAGAGATACAAGAAATATACCATAAAATAACTTATTGCGTTTAAATATCATTATTTCTTTCCTATTTCCACAAAGAGCATTTTTATTATGATAATGATGCTCTTTTTATCATTTTTTTAACTTAATAAAACAGTCATGCCTTCAATTAATTTTTGTATTGAAATTCCAAAAATTATAAAAGCTGTTATCAAGCCAAGTATAGTTTTTATAATTTGTCCAGATTTCCATTCAGATGGACGAAACAAAAGTGCTATCATAGTTGTAATAAAAGGAAAAATCAATCCAATATCTGTGAGTGTGAAGAAGAAATCTTTATGAGTAATCGTCAAAAAACATGTCATCATCATGAGCCCACAAGTAATCACCATTGTTTTTTGTGTGATGAACTTATTTTCAATAAGATTTTTAATACGATTGGATTTCATGAATTTGAAATACGAGAACATTAATTCACTTCCAGACCAAATCATTGAGTGAATTGTTCCTATAATCGCTGAAAGAATTGAAATCGTAATAAGATACAATATGAAGTTACTCTCCGGGAATAGTATATGCAATGCTTGAGGTATCGTTACATTTTCATTACTCATGAAAACAGACAATGGAATAGCTAATATAATTGAGCAGATGAAAGATAAATAAATTATACCAACAAAAAAGAGAGAATACTGTAAAGCTTTTGGCACATTTTTTTCAGGCTTTTTGACAATGTTGAAAAGAGATGTAATGCATTCAAATCCGAAAAGACCAAAGATTGCAATTCGAGTCCCTTCAATTACACTAAAAGGACCGTAAGGCATAAATGGAGTTAAGTTTGCAATGTTGATTTTTGTTAAACATAAAACAGTTGTTGAAAGCAGTGAGAAAACAGTGCAAACAATCAAAAGATGTTGTCCTAATTGAGATAAAACAGCACCCATTAAATTAAGCAGAACCAGAGCTAGCAATGTTATTAATCCTAAAAATTCGCTTGAAAGAAAAGGAAATATATTCTGTAGATACTCTCCAGCAACTCTACATAAAAGTGCCATTGCTATTGTAAATCCACAAATGTATGAACCAGCTGCTATCATTCCTACAGTGTGACCGGCCCATTGACGAGTATAAATATAAAAACCACCTTCTTCTGGCCAGATTTGAGCAGCGCGAGCAATTGATTGAGCTATGAACCAGACTGCAAAAAATGCAAAAATGTAACTGATAATGCAGGCAGGACCAGCTCCAGATGATAAAGCAGAAGTCATACTGAATATTCCAGCACCGATCATTGCGTTCATTCCAATGATAGTTGCCGTTTCTAAGCTTATTTTATGTGATTTTTCATGGGACATTATTTTCCTTTGTTTAGAGTCGTTTAAATAGAAATAAATCTCAATTTTGTTATGATAAAAGATATAAAACATTAGTTAAATATAGCGAAGTTTGGAAAAAGTACAATTTATGAAGTATTGTTTGTATTATAGAGCAAAAATAACGAAACATTTATGTTGGTTGGTAACTTCCACATTGCGTTACTCAGAGCACGTTGCCTTCGATCGTTGTTACGATAAAAAAGAAAGCGTATTTGAATTTTTTGTTGCACCAGATTTGCAAGATGTTTTTTTATCAATTATGGAAAAATTTGAAAAGCATGGTATTAGCTCGGACCTTGTACAGCTTGAAAATCGATTAATTGATCCAAATGAAACTGTTTAATCTCCGATTCAGTCTGTGGATTCAAAAGTTTATTCTGGTACAGAAGAAGTTCAGAATGATGGCCCAGCTGTTCGTGTATTCAACATTACTCATGTTATAGAAGTAGATTTATACCGTTATTATCCTGAAGCATACCCTATATTAAATTGGTATTGTTACTGCTTTAATGGGAAGTTTAATTGTATAATGTGTGATTTATGTAAAGACAATGCAGATGACAAGACCGTTAGGTACTGTTGCTGTTTTCTCAACCTCACAAATCACCCTCGTATTTAAAAATATTTATTTATAAATACGATTTTTGATTTCTTCAAAACCTAAACATTTCTCTAATTCAACAATTCCAAGACCTTTTGGGGTTCCGGTAATCATAATTCTAAAGAATGAAAAGAACTCTTTTAAATTGATATTACTTGCTTGGGCTTCTTTTTTTGCATTGCCAAAGAATGATTGAAAGTCTTGAGCTTCTTTTTGATTACGGAAAATCTCTCGTATGTTTTCTACCGTTGTAGGATTAGTAATATTTTCACTAATTTTTTCTTGGGTAAGAGTTGGTTGATTAAAATAAAAATCAACCAATACACAAGCATCTGGTAATAAAATAATATCAGTCTGAACTGACTGGATTAATATGTATAATTGCTCATCAGTTACTTGAGAAAGATCATATTTTTCAGCTAAAAATGGTTTGCAAAGTTCTACTAACTCTGTAATTGGAGTTTTAGCAATCCATTTATGATTAAACCATCTCATTTTTTCAATATCATATTTGATTTGGCTTGATGTATTAATGTTATCAAATTTATATGCTTGCGCTAACTCTGGCATTGTTAAAATTTCTTTTTCAAAAGATCCACCAATAATTGCAAGATAGTTTATGATTGCGTGTGGCAAAAAGCCAGCAACTTTTAAATCTTCAAGTGAAAAACCTTGGTCGCGTTTCGATAATTTTTTACCAGTTGTGTTACATAAAATAGGTAAATGCCAAAAAATTGGGATTGTATGACCGATAGCTTGCATGATTGCAACTTGACCAACAGTATTTGTCATATGGTCTTCACCGCGTAGGACATGAGTCATTTCCATCTCGATATCATCGATACAGTTTGCAAACATAAATGTAAATGTTCCATCTTCACGAGTGACCGCAAAGTCAGAAAAATTTTTAAGATCAAAATTTAATATGCCATGACCAAGATCATTAAATTCTAATGTTTTAGTTTCATCAAATTTCATACGCCATATGAAAGATACTTGTGAGTCAATATTATTTATAACGTTTTCAGCAGATAGTTTTGCGCATATTCGATCATATCGTGGAGGATTTTTCAAAGCTATTTGACGATTACGTTTTCTTTCTAGTTCTTCATGAGTACAGAAACATGGGTATACAGCATTTTTCACTTTTAGCTTTTCTAGCTGAGCTTGATAAATGTCATGTCGTTGAGATTGGAAGTATGGGCCATAAGAACCACCAACACCAGGACCTTCTTGATAGTTTATATCAAGCCATTCTAAATGACTTATGATCTGAGATGCTTGGGGGTCAATGTTTCTTGATCTGTCGGTATCTTCAATGCGTAAAATAAAGGTGCCATTAGTTTTTAAAGCAAATAAATAGTTTAAAAGAGCTGTTCGGACATTGCCGATATGCATGATTCCAGTAGGTGAAGGGGCAAAGCGAACTCTGTTTTTATTCATAATGATCTTTATTTACAGCTAATTTTTTATTTCATGTCTTAAGCTAAGGGATAGTTAATATCTATATTTTAATTATATATCAATTATAGTCAAAAAAATAATCTATAATCAATACTGTTCTTTAATAGGTAGTCTGCATTTTTTATAGAAAAATTTCAAAAATCAGTTTTTTTGCCTTTAAATTAGGATTGAATTAAAACATCTCTTCTTTTTCTTATGATTTTAATTAATTAGAGATGAAGGTGATCGCAGACTAGTTATTGCTATCGAGTTAAAAATAACAATTTGCATGAAATAAAAAAAGAATCTTTTGACAATGTTTTTTATATTTTGATACATTCATAATCAGCAATAAAAGGGGTGTTTAAAAGGAGTCATGATGAAAAGGTGTATTAAAGTTATTTTTGAAATTTCTGATGCGCAAAAATACTTAGAAGATGTTGTTGCAAAAGAATCGGTAAAATGGGGTGTTCAAGGTGTTGGGCAACAAATTAAAAAAGGTTTTGTTCAGTTATTTGTTATGGGACAAGAAGATCAAATAGATAATTTTCTTGATTGTTTATATATCACTGATTCAGCCTATGTTTTAAAAAATATTGAAATAGAAACATGCGTAAGCGACCACTCTTTTAGGGGAGTATTTCGTATTGTAGAATGATTTTTTAAAAGACTTTTCTTTTTAAACTGCTAAAATTATAGACATAGAGTCTAGATTGTCTAGGTTCAATTTGTATCTTTTCGTCTATAAAACACATGTCTTTAATTAATTTTAGTCGAGCAGCTTGCTGTATCTTTTTTTTAGCATTTTCTTCATTTGTATTATCTGCACAGGATTTATTTATTGACTGTACTTTGGATGATTTACAATTAGAAGCATCTTTGCCAGCACAAATATTCATTCAATCAGTTGATATTCAGGCTGAGTATAAAGTTGATAAAGATGAGTTATTGTATCTTGTAGATATTCCACCTATGACGCATATTAGTTTGCAAGATATTACTAAGACTATATTTTATCTACGAAAAAAAGAGTGTTTTTCTAAGATAGAAGTCTGTTATCAACAAAAAAACTCCAAGCTTATTTTCAAGCTCGATGGTTTTTTTATTTTATCAAATCTGCGTTTACATGGATCGATGATTGGTAAAGAAAAATATCGCACTGCTTATATCATGGAAACCGGTGAATGCTTTGATAAAAAGAAGCATGACTATTCTTTGCAAAAAATAAAAGAGATCTTTTTTAATGCAGGGTATTTTAATGTTAAAATACGCGATGAGATCAGCTATAACTCCTTGCTTAAAACCGTTAAGGTTGACCTTTATTTCACTAAGGGATTACAATTTTCATTTGGAAATTGCTCATTTGATATGAATAGTGAGAAACCAGCTTCTTCAAAAAACCTTGACCTTATTGTTGAGCAACTACATCATATTTTCATTAAAAACTTTTTTACTTTGCGGTATACGAAAGATTTATTAGAAAAATCTATTATTAAGTTTAAAAAGTATCTTAATAAACATGGATTTAGCCAGGCAATCATTGAATATGAAGAGGTTATTAATTCTGAGAACCGACAGATAGACCTTAAGTTTAACCTTGCCTTTGAAGAACAGAAAGAATTTATTTTCTGGGGCAATCATTTCTTCACTCAAGAAAATTTTTTAGAAAATATTTTAATGTATGGGAAGTCTTCATGGCAATTTCCTAGCGCTATTTTATCAGATGAAATTGAAAGTATCTATAAATCTAAGGGTTTTTGGGATATGAAGCTTTCTGTTAAAGAAGAGCTTGGTAAGGTTTATTGTGTTATCAATGAAGGCAAGCGTGCAATGATTAAAGAGATAGAATTTAAGGATAACTTTCATATTTCATCAAAAACACTTTGCCAAGAATGTTTTGCATCAGTCCAAGATAAATTGTTTGACCGTGCTGTTTTTTCTAAATCAGTTCATGCATTAAAACAATTTTATATGCATCATGGGTACTGGGGCATCAAGGTTGTTAAAGAAGAATTTATACCTTTAGCAAAAACTTTTAATGAAAAAGCTGTAGAGCACAAGACAGTTTTAACTGTCGATGAAGGATCAAAAAAGTATTTGAAATCTATTGATATAAAAGATTATCCAGACTTATTAAAGAAAAAGCCTTTTGTTCAGTTTGCTCAGATGTTAGAGCCTATACCTTTTGATTATAGTTTAATTTCAGTCCAAAAAAATTGGCTTATTTCTTATTTTCAAGATTTAGGATTTACAAAAATTTTGGTGAACTATGAATTGATCGAAGCTGATGACGGTACAATTTTAAGTTGGACAATTAAAGTTGATGAAAAACAGATTCATTTTGGTAAGTTGCTTGTTTCAGGTAATTCTCAGATACCTTTCAAATATCTTAAGCGAGAGCTTCAGTTTAAAGAGGGTGAAATTTGGGATAAGAAAAAAATAGAGCAATCAATTGAGACATTAAGAAGATTAGAGCTTTTTGATACAGTTTATGTTTATTCTCATAAAGAATTAGATGACCTTGGGCAAGTTCCTGTGGGTTTAAAATTAATCGAAGCTGATAAATATGAAATAAGAACTCGTATTGGTGGTCAGCAAGTTGGAAAAGATTTTTCTTTGCAGCAAGGTTTCTCTTATAAAGCTGGTGGAACTTTCATTTTAAACAATCCTTTTAAGTTTGGTGATCGTTTAATTACCGAAGTGGATTTCACACGATTTTATGGAAATTTTTCATTACAATATCTTATGCCATGGATATTCAATCGACCAATTCGATCGCAAATTAAAGTTTATGATAATAGTTATTTGCAGCCACTTTATATTGGTAGTGATGTTTCGATTTACTCTGCTTATCAACAAGGTATTTTATTTGGCTTACAAGAAAAGCATGAACATTTTAATATTGGTATGGGTATTGGACTGGAGTTTAAGGGTGTTCAAAGTGCCGATATTAAAGATATTGAAAAAAGTTTAGATTGTAATCCAGAACTGTTTCATAAAAAGTTTGCATATTTCTTTACAGAGCCATCATTGATGTGGAATTATGTCGATAATTTGATGAATCCAAAGAATGGTTGGAATGCATATTTATCATTTCTTTCAATGGTCGATCTTACGGGACAAAATACATTATTTAAATTTATTGCGGAACATGCATCTTATATTTCATTAAATTCAGCAACAACTTTTGCTATACGTACTCGCATTGGTCATATTTTCAATCAAGAGTATATTAATATATTACCAATCGATAGATTCAACCTTGGAGGCGCAAACACAGTTCGTGGTTATAATCGTGACTATTGCCAACCCTTGGGATTATTGTCAGAAGAAGTTTATGCACCAAATTCAGGATTGCCTCCAGCAGCAAATAATATGTGGCACTATGTTAATCAGGGTGGCCGCACAATGATCAATTTTAATTTCGAAGTACGATTTCCAATTTATTACCAATTAGAAGGTGCAACATTTTTTGATGCCGGTGTGTTAATCAAAGATAGTATGAATGAAGTTGCGGATAATATGTTGGGTGGTACTGGTTTTGGATTTCGATACAATACTCCTATAGGTGCTCTTCGATTTGATTTTGCTTTTAAGCTAGATAGGAAATATCCTTTATTTGAGAGTGCCTATATTTGGTATTTAACGCTTGGTCAGGCATTTTAAAAAAGGGCTATGTGTTTTAGAGTGAATTGTTAATTGGATAGATTATTGTTTTTTAGTTAAGAAGTAATAAAGAGATTTAAAGCGAAGAATTTAATGATGAAAATGTTTAAATTTTTAATGATTTTGATTGCAATTCCATTATGTAGTTTAGCTCATTTTGATGATGAAACTGTTGATCAAATTTCATCTAAAGATTATGTAATACCAGTTAAAGAAGTTAATAGCTTTGTTGACAGTAAGGGTAAAATTGTCAAAAGAGAGTATGAAGTTTTGTTAATAAACATGCAAAATGAACAAATTGCTGAATGTTTCTATTCTATTTATTTGCAAAAAGTTCAACATGAAAAATCATGTTTTGGTATTGAACATGAAAATAAAGACGAAGAATTTCAGAAAATATGTGAAATTAGGTTGATTTGTATTAATAAAAAGTATACAAATCAAAAAATTGGTACTGCATTAATGAATCACATAATTGATCATGCAAGAAAAGAAAAGTGTGAAAAAGTATCTTTAGATTCAGAATTTTCAGCAATATCTTTTTATGAAAAATTAGGATTTGATAAATCATCTCAAGGTTATTGCCAATTTACAAAAAAGATGGAAAAAGACTTATAGTCTTATGTTGTATAAAAATTTAAATAAAGGTTTTTTAATTATGAAGAACTTTAAATTGTTAATGATTTTTATGGCAATACCATTTTATAGCTTAACTAGTTTTAATGATGAAATGAGCCTCCAACAAGATGTTAAGGCAGGTCAAATTAAAGAAAATAAATCTTTTATAATTGGTCAGACAGTTGATCAGATTTTAAATGAATCTTTTCAAATGCCAATTAGAAAAACTTACAGTCTTCATGACGGGCAGTTTTGTGAGATAGAGTTGAGAGGGCCAAATGATGAATATATTGCAGTTTGTTGCTATGATATATTTTCACAAAAATGTTATCAAAAAAAGTCATGTTTTAATTGTTTTGCAAAAAATAGATATGAAAAAGTTTGTTATGTTAAAACTCTCGATGTTTGCGAAGAGCATCAAAGCAAGAAAATTGGTACGGCATTAATGTCTAGAGTTATTAAACATGCAAAAAACGAAAAGTGTGAAAAAGTCGAGTTAGTTTCATCATGGGGAGCAAAATCTTTTTATGAAAACTTGGGTTTTCTTCCATTTCAAAATAAAGAAAATCATACTGATAAAGTTGAAAATATTGATACCTTTAAAATGTCATTATAAGATCTATGATTAAGAGGTTTTTATATTTTAGCTGATAAGATTATCTTTCTATTTTATTTTGAAATATTTTGATATAATGAATTGTATTTTAATTTTAATATAGATATTCAGGAGGCGACTATGTGCGCAGGAAACAATAATCAGAAAAACAATTCAAAGCCAATGAATACAGCTCAGTCAGATTCATCTATGTCTGCATGTGGCGGCTCTCATGACAATAAAAATTTTACGATCTGGCAATCATTTCATCATGAACTATTACATCATTTTCCTTATGCAACTATGTCTGTTGCGTTAGCTTTAATGTTGCTTACCATGATTAGCGTGTTCTTTAATGTAGGTGCTGAACACGATGTTATTTCATCTTGTTGTGGCGAAACAGGTTCGCACACTTCAAGTTTTGATATTTTATTTCATAGTTTTCACTTTGTTCATATTCTATTTGCTACGAGTGGTACCATTTTAACATTTCGTCGTTATTCAGATAAAATGATGGTTGGTCTTTTAGTTGGTACTTTATCATCAATGGTGTTTTGTACTTTATCAGACATTCTTTTACCATATGCTGCGGGTAGAATTTTAGGTATAGACATGGATCTACATATTTGTTTTTCATCAGAACTAGCTAATATACTACCATTTCTTGGAGTTGGTCTTTTAAATGGTTGGATAATGTCACAATTAGTAGAGTTTAGAACTCGAGATAATTCATTATTATTACATTTCTTACACACCTTTATTAGTGCAATGGCTTCTATATTTTATGCAGTTGGCCATGGCCTATCAGATTTTTATACAAACTTTGGAATGTTCTTTTTGTTGATGATTGTTGCGGTTATTATTCCATGTACATTATCGGATGTTGTAGCACCAATATTTTTTGCAAAAATTGCAAATGACCATAAGTAATAGATGGTATAACGTCGTAAGGATTGTATATGAAAAGTATAAAGCTGGAAAATGTGACAAAAAAGTTTGGGTCAGATTTAATTTTAAATAATTTCAATCTAGAGATACCAAGTGGCAAATTTTTTGCATTACTTGGTCCAAGTGGTTGTGGGAAAACAACAGTTTTACGTATGATTGCTGGATTTGAAGAGCCAGATCAAGGCACAGTTTTTTTAGGGGATGTTGATATTTCTCACTTACCTATTAATCAACGTAGAGTTAATACAGTTTTTCAAAATTATGCTTTATTTCCTCATTTTGATGTGTTTGATAATATAGCGTATAGCTTACGTATTAAAAAAATACCATCAATTGAAGTCAATCGTCGTGTTGAAAAAATGTTAAAATTGTTTGGTTTAGAAAATTTAAAACATAAGTCAGTACACCAAATTTCTGGTGGACAACAACAACGAGTAGCTATTGCACGCGCTATTATTAATGAACCAGATGTTTTACTATTAGATGAACCTTTAGCCGCATTAGATTTACGTTTGCGAGAACGTGTTTTAGTTGAACTTATAGAGTTACAAGAAGAGCTTGGTATGACATTTATTTATGTGACCCATGATCAAACAGAAGCATTAACTGTGGCTGATCAAATGGCAATTATGGGTAAAGATGGTCGTATTGAACAAGTTGGAACACCAAAAGAAATTTATGAATTTCCTAAATCAACAATGGTTGCTCAGTTTGTTGGTTCAACAAATATTTTAAATGGAACCTTAGAATTAGAGCGTGATAATTTATACCTTCGTATTGATCATGCAAATTTAGTATTAGTACCTATGACTGGCAATTGGAAAGAACTTTTAGATCAAAAAAAGGTTTTCTTAAGTATTCGACCAGAAAAAATTGAACTAAGTAAAACTCCTTTAATGGGTTTTTCTAATCACGTAATTGGTACGGTGAGTGCAATTATTTATCATGGTCGATCTACTCAATATAATATTGCTCTTGCAAATGGCAGTGTTATGCAAGTTTTCGAACAAAATGAAGAACATTTTCCTAAAGAAACTATTGATTATGATGACTTGGTACACATTTATTGGCAAAAAGAAAATAGTGTTTTGTTAAAAAAATAGGAAAATAATGTTTGATGAATTAAAAAAACTGATAAAATCAGAATCTTATTTCTTTTTAATAACACCAGCTTTTATTTGGCAAGTTGCATTTTTAGTTTTACCGGTTTTGTTTATTATCATTTTAAGTCTTTCTTCTAGCCAAGGGTTAGATTTGGTAAGAAATTATACATTACATAATTTTTCTGAAGTTATGAGTATGTCTCATGTTAGAATTGTGATGCGTTCAATTATGCTTGCGAGTTGTACAGCAATAGCAAGTCTTTTACTTGCGTATCCGGTTGCTTACTTTTTAGCATTATATATTAAACGATATAAATTTTTCTTTTTATTCTTGTTGTCAGTTCCATTTCTGATAAATGTTTTGGTGCAGGTTTATGCATGGTTTTTTATTTTAGAAAAAAATGGTTTGTTTAATCAAGTTTTATTTTTTTTAGGTTTAATTAAAAAACCGGTTAACTTTTTAAATAGTTCTTTTGCAGTTTATTTAGTGATGTTTCATGTTTATTTACCTTTCATGATTATGCCTTTGTATTCATCTTTAGAAAAGATTGATATAAAATTAATCGAAGCTTCTTATGATCTTGGTTCATCTTTTAGAAAGACTTTGTTGCACATCATTTTACCATTATCTATGCCAGGCATTCGCGTTGGATTTTTTCTTGTTTATGTCGTGTCTTTTGGTGAATATGTAATTCCATCATTACTGGGTGGAATGAAACTATTCTTTGTAGGAACTTTAATTTCTGAATATTTTTTCATAGGAAAGGATTGGCATCTTGGCGCAGCTTTTATTTGTTTAAGTTGGGGGATGCTTTTTTTATCGGCTATGATGTATCATTGGATTTTTAATAAAATAATGGTGCAATCAAAAATTATTCGTTAGGAAAGCTTGTGAAATTGAAAATAAATAAATATTTATTGCCATTATATGTTCTTAGTTTTTGCCTTTTTTTGTATTTACCAATTATGATATTGATGATGTATTCATTCAATGAAGGAGGTTTTCCTGCAGAATGGCAAGGGCTTTCTTTGCGTTGGTATTATGATTTGTTCGAGTCAGTCGAGATTTGGCGAGCATTTAAAAATTCTTTAATTGTAGCAGTTGGTTCAGCTTGCTTAAGCCTTTCTATGGGCTTAATGCTTGTTTGTGGTGCAAAGCAATTGAAAAAAAACATAGTTTTCTTTTTCTTTAGCAATATTCTGATTCCAGATATTGTTATTGCTGTTGGAATGTTAAGTTTGTTTTCATATTTTATGGTTCCTCTTGGGTTAATTACATTAGTTATAGGTCACACACTACTTGGGCTTGGGTTTACAATTCCGGTTTTAAAGTCACGTTTAGATGAACTTGATTATCGTTTGGTCGAAGCTTCTTATGATCTTGGTGCATCATCGTTGTATACATTTCGTTATGTTATTTTACCTTTCTTGTATCCAGCAATTGTTGTATCAGCACTTATGGTTTTAATTGTATCATTTGATGATTTTGTCATAGCATTTTTCTGTTCGGGGTCATCTGCTCAAACATTATCATTATATGTTTTTACTATGATTCGATTAGGTATTTCACCAACCGTAAATGCTTTATCAACAATTATGTTATTGGTTAGTAGCTTTTTTATTTTAGCAATATCAATTTTACAAGCTCGATTGGCAAATTATGAATAAAAAAAATTATTATTTAGAACTTTTCTTAAAAACTCAGATTAGATTATCCTTTTTGATTTTTTGGTCTGGTTGTTTGACAGCATTTGTTTTATTATCATATGTTTCTCAAAATTTCATTCCAGAACGTTCTCTTTCTGTTTATATGTGGGCTGATAAAATAGATGAATCAATTTTATTAAAGTTTGAGCAGGAAACAGGAATAAAAATTTATGTAAATTACTATGAAAGTAATGAAGAGTTAATAACAAAATTTGAAGTTTCAAAAAATATAAATTGTGATGTTATGGTGCCTTCTGAATATATTATTCAGCCACTTATTGAATCAGGATTTTTGAAAAAAATTGATAAATCTCGATGTGATTTTATTGATAGAATTTATCCAGAGTTTATGAATAAATCGTTTGATCTGAATAATGAGTATTCATTACCAATTTATTGGGATGTTTTAGGTCTTGGTTATACTAAGAGCTTTTTTAAAGATGGGTTGCCATCAAATTCTTGGAGTTTGATTTTTGATGAAAAATTAGTTCCTTGTAAAGAAATTAGCATGATCGATGATTCTCGAGAAGCAATATTTATTGCAAGTAAATACTTTGCATGGGATAACAAAAAATTAAATATTGATCAATTAAATCAGATAAAATCATTATTTATTGCTCAAAAAAAATGGGTTGGTGCTTATACAGATTTTCAGCAAGGTTATTTTTTAACATCGAAAACATATCCATTAGTTGTTTCTCAACGTGAGCGCATAGTTCGTGAAATGTTATTATATAATGATCTTGCATTTACTGTGCCAGAAGAAGGCAGTTTGCTTATGTTAAGTAATATTGGTATTTCTAGTACATCAAAAAAAGATGATCTGATTTATCAATTTTTAAATTACATATATAGATATGATATTCTTATGTATAATTCTAAAAAATTCTCAATTTTACCTTGTGTTCAAGATGTCCTGGAAAAGTTGCCTCAAGAATATATAGGTGTAGAAGAATTGTTACCAGGGCAAGCAAATTTCAATCGTTTAGAAATATTTTCCAATGTGTTAACACAAAAACAGATTAATGATATCTGGATAGCGTTTAAGTCTTTTTAGGATAAATTGATGAATAAAGATTTTTCGTGCAATAAGTTTTATGTTACAACACCGATTTATTATGTAACAGCAAGTCCTCATTTAGGGTCATTGTATTCAACATTACTTGCAGATGTTGCGGCTCGATATCATAAAATTGCAGGTAAAGAAGTTTTTTTCTTAACCGGAACCGATGAGCATGGACAAAAAGTTGCTTTAGCAGCAGAAAAAGCTGGTATGGCACCAAAAGAATTTACAGATAGCTTTATTGCATCATATAAATCAGTCTGGGAAAAATATGAAATAGGATATGATTATTTTATTCGTACAACTGATACTCAACATGTTAAAGCAGTGCAACATTGGTTAACAAAATTAATTGATCAGGGCGATATTTATAAAGGCTCGTATCAAGGTTGGTATTGCACTCCATGCGAATCATTTGTAACGGAAAAAGATAGTAAAGAAGTTGAAGAAGGACAACCTTTAATTTGTCCTGATTGTTCTCGATCTACTGTACAAGTATCAGAGTCTTGTTACTTTTTCAAACTATCAGCATATCAAGATAGATTACTTCAATTTTATGAAAACAATCCAAATTTTATTACACCAAAAGAACGAATGGCAGAAGTCGTTAGTTTTGTAAAATCAGGTCTGAGAGATTTAAGTATTTCTCGTACAACTATCTCTTGGGGAATTCCATTCCCTGGTGATGATGCGCATGTAACATATGTATGGGCTGATGCATTAAATAATTATATTACTGCAATTGGCTATGGCGATGAAAATCGTAAAAATGAACTTGAAAAATGGTGGCCTGCAGATTTACAAATCATGGGTAAAGATATTGCTCGATTTCATGCAATTTATTGGCCAGCATTTTTAATGGCATCCGGTCTTGAAATGCCAAAAAAATTACTTGTACATGGTTGGATTAAAATTGGTGATCAAAAAATGTCAAAATCTTTTGGTAATGCAATTGATCCAATGCAACTGGCTCAAGATTTTGGTGTCGATGAAATTCGTTATTATTTAACTCGCAAGATGGCAATCACTCAAGATTCTGAATTTAGATTTGAGGATGTTGCGCAATCAATTAATGCTGAACTAGCAAATGCATTTGGTAATTTATTAAATCGCATGTCCACATTAGTTGTAAAAAATAAATGCCAAAATTTATCAGCTCCAACAAATTGGTCAGATGAATCATTAGCATTACAGTTACATTGCAAAAAAATGACTGATGATGTGTGGGAATTGGTTGAACAAGGAATGTTTTATCGTGCAGTTTCGCGCATTTGGGACTACATTAATCTGGTTAATGCTTATTTTCATGAGCATGAGCCATGGAAGATTGTGAAACATGATCGCGAAAAGTTTTTAGAAATTATGTCAGCAACTGCACATAGTCTTGAAGTTATTGCTATTTTATTATGGCCAGTTATGCCAACTAAAATGGAATTGTTACTTGCAAGTTTAGGTTCTCATTTTAATCCAGATACTAATTATATTAAAGGAATGAAGCAAATGTCCTGGAAGAATTCATTTATTATTCAGCAAATTGCAACATTGTTTGCTAAGTCTGAAATCAAAAAAGAAGATATCGTAGATGCAGTAGAGTCTGATGCGGTAAAAAGCAGATCAAAGGACCAAAAGAAGAGTTCAGATAAACCTATTACACAAAAAGATAATATTGTAGATCCTGCAGATAAAAGTGCGGCAGATAGCGAATTTATCACAATTGATGATTTTATAAAACTTGATCTTCGTGTTGGAACTATTGTTGAATGTGAAATAGTTGAAGGATCAGAAAAATTATTAAAGTCACAAGTTGATTTTGGTGACTTAGGCATGCGTCAAGTTTTATCTGGTATCAAAAAATATTATACTTCAGAAGTAATGAAGGGTAAGCAAGCATTGTTTGTTATTAACTTAAAGCCTCGTAAGATGATGGGGCATAGCTCACAGGGAATGATGTTGTTTGCACTTGATGAAGTTGCTGGTTTAAAGATTATGAGTCCTATTGAAGGTGTTAAGCCAGGGACCAAGGTAGGTTAATAGGCAATTAGTTTAAAAAAGAGCTTCATTATAATGGAGCTCTTTTTTAAACTAAAGTAAATTCTAATGCATAATTTAAGTGTGATCTGTTACGAAAAGATCCATATTTTCTTTAGAGTCAAAACCTTTGCAAAAAATCCAATCATTATCATCTCGATAGATTATTGCAAATGGAGGTAGTTGTAATTTTAACTCAACCCATTTCCCAGTCAATTCAATGAAATTATCAACACTGATTTTACAGCTATTTGTTTCATTAACATAAGACGAAAATTCTTCTTCATCTGGACTTTCGATTTCTTCATCAATTGACCATTCTGCAAAACCTATATACATCATTTTGTTTTTAAAATCATTGTAAACATAGGTAGTATTATAAAAAATTAATTCTCTTTTAAATTTTATAAGGAGAATAGTCACTTGAAAGAAATATATTTAAATCTAGTAATTTTGATTTTGGATTTTTTTCAATATTATAATATTTATTAAATTTAGAACGATACAATAAAAGATAATCTTTCATTAAAATTTCTCAGAGTTTTGATGATGTCTTTTAATTTGTTTTGTTTTTTTGTCTGTTAAGTTTAATGTACAGTTTGGGTGTTATCATCTACAAACACCTTCATTTCTTCCGTTGAATCAAAGCCTATGCAAAAAATCCAATCATTATTATCTCGATAGATTATTGCAAATGGAGGTAGTTGTAGTTTTAATTCAACCCATTTTTCAGTAAATTCAATAAAATTATTTACATTAATTTTACAAGTATTAGTTTCATTAACATAAGATTGAAATTCTTTATCTTCAGGACAATGCATTTCTCCTTCTGAATTTTCCCATTCAGAAAAACCAATATAAAGCATTTTTTTTTCGAAATCATGATAAATGAAATTTACATTATAACAACTGACTGCATCTGTTAAAAAATCTTGATCCCAAGGTCTGAAGTCAGTTAACAATAAATATTACCTTCTAGATAAAGAATTTATTAATTTTTCATCTAGAAGGTAATATTTATTAAGTTTTGATCGATATAATAATAAATATTCTTTCATTTAAAATTTTCCATTATTTAAAAATGACTTTTAATACGTCCTGTTGTTTTACTCTTGAAGTTTAATGCACAATTTGAGTATGATTTGTTACGAAAAGCTCCATATTTTCTTGAGAGTCAAAACCTTTGCAATAAATCAAATCATTATCATCTCGATAGATTATTGCAAATGGAGGCAGTTGTAGTTTTAATTCAACCCAATTTTGAGTAAATTCAATAAAATTATTTACTGATACTGAACAAGTCTTTATCTTTTTGATATAAGTGAAAAACTCTTCCGAAGATGGACTATCAATTTCTTCATCAATAAGCCAATCTCCAAAACCAATATAAAGCGCCGATTCAATTCTGAAGTGCAACACTCTGTAAGTTAATTTTAGTGTTATGCATAACCTCAAATGGGGTTAAATAATTCAATGATTTTCGAGGCCGTAAGTTTAACCAGTTTTCAACTTTTTGAAC
>Ga0209390_10001954_pt1 | contig 37726 bp, 19 predicted proteins | sample BON01_FD_187212 | JGI IMG/M metagenome (GOLD analysis project Ga0209390, IMG submission 187212) | Freshwater microbial communities from Lake Bonney liftoff mats and glacier meltwater in Antarctica - BON-01 (SPAdes) (version 2) | ecosystem: Environmental > Aquatic > Freshwater > Ice > Glacier...
TTTTGCCTTTCCTCGCCGCCGCCTCCCCCCTCGCGGTCTCTCTAGCACCGCACACCGCACACCGCCCCCGCTCGAGCTCATCAACGCCCGAAACGCGATCCCGCAACATCTCCCTTGCGCAACAGACACAGCGCTTTTGTCATTTGCACGCTCGCTTTTGTCTCTCGGCTGTCTCCCCCCTCCTCTTCCCTCTCCCTCTCTCCCTCCCTCTCTCGAAAGGAGGGTGAAAAAGAGCATGGTGGCCGAGCAGCAGCTCGGCGGCGGCGACGCCGCCTGGGAGGACCCGGCCGTGGTCGATCGCGCCGAGGACGAGGACGACGACGACGCGGGCGAGGACGACGAGGTGCGGTTCTCGCTCGATGGAGGAGGAGGGAGGGAGGAGGCATTTTTTGAGCTAAGTGGGGGGGGGGAAGGAAGGAACAAGGGACCTGCGCCTCTCTCGAGCGCGCCTCTCCGCGGCCTCCCCGGGCGCGCGCGGCCGCGCTCGAGACGGCGCCGAGCCTCATCCGATGATCGCGACCGCGGGTCGGGGCGGCCGGTCGCTCTCTTTCGCCGTTGCCGTCGGCGAGGGAGAGGGGCTTGACACGCGCGCGCCGCCCGTTGTTGGCGGCGGAGTGGGGCTTCGGCCGCACTCTGCTCATGCGGCCTCATTTTTGCCCACTCGAACACCCCCCCACACAACAAACAACAACACCAATAAAAACAGGGCGACGACGACGGCGCCGCCCCGGCCGACGACGACGAGGACGAGGACGGCGACGACGACGACGAAGACGGCGGCGGCGGCGACGACGACGAGCCCGGCGTCGGCCTGATTGCCGCCGACGCGCCGGCGGCGCCCGACGACGCCGAGGACGAGTACGAGGCGGGCGACGACGAGGACGAGGACGACGACGAGGAGGACTACGACGAGGAGGACGAGGACGAGGACGACGACGACGACGGCGAGGAGGGCGGGGAGGAGGGGGCCGAGCCGGCGCGCCCGGCCGCCAAGCGCCAAAAGCGCGACGACGACGGCGAGGGCGGCGCAGACGAGGGCGGCGCGGGCGGCGACGACGACGACGACGCCGAGGAGGAGGAGGAGGAGGAGGAGGAGTGAGGCGCGAGCTCTCGACGGCGGCGGCGCGCGCGGACAGAGCTCGGCCCCTTGTCTCTTTTCCCGCCCTGCCGGGGGCCCCCGCGACCGAACGCCGAGCTCGGCCCCTTCTCTCTCTCTCTCTCTTTGCTCTCTCCAAACGCAAACAGAACCCCCCGGTCCCTCTCTCTCTCTCTCTCTCGACCTCCCTTTCTTCTTCGTGCGATCACGTTCCCAACCCGCGGATCCCTGCCGGTGTGGGGGGCCCTCCCTCCGCCCCTCCCCACCCCCCTATTTTTGCGCCCCCCACCACCACACTCTTATCCCTCGGAAAGACAAGAACGAGACGAGAGAGCGGGCGAAATGCCAACAGACGAGAGGCGAGGCGCCGCGCGCGCGCGACGGAACCGGGCGGCGGGGTCTAGAACCCCCCCTCCTCCTCCCGTTTTTGTCCTGCGCGCGCGCGCGCGCCCCTCTCCTCCCTCGTCGATATGCGCGCGCCCCCTCCACCGCCTCGATAGCTTTTTTTTTGCACCGCGTCACTGAGACGAACTCTTTTTTTGGATCCGTTTTTTTCCGGGCTGCGGAGAAAAAAAAACGTCTGTGTGTGCGGAAAGGAAACAAAAATGAAACGACGCTCTATGCTGCTCTCCGGCCTCCAGCGACGTCGCCCCCTGCCCCCGGCCGCCACCGCCCGGGCTCAAACCACTCCGCCATATCGACGTTGCCTCCGCACAGCACAACCCCCAATCGCACGGGCTCGCCCCCCCGCTCTCGCGCGCGCGACACGGCCGCCGCCAGCGCCGGGTGCCGCTCGGCCGCCGCGAAAAAGCCGCACGCGCCCTCGGGCGACAGCAGCGCGGCCAGGCCGCAAGCGCCCGATGGCTCGACGACGATCTTCATGCGCTCGGCCACCAGGCGCATGGCCTCGACCAGGTCGGCCTCGTCGCACTCCAAGACCCCGTCGACCAGGGCCTGGACCACAGGCCACGTCACCCTCGGGCCCAGGCAGGCCTGCAGGCCGTCGGCGATCGTCGCCGTCTTTGGCAAGCCCGTCAGCAGCCGCCCGGCCTCGAGGCACCGCGCCGCGTCGGCCACGCCGTTGGCACCGCGCGGCTCGGCCCCTAGCACCGCGACCGAGGCGCCGCGCAGGCCGCGGCACGCCACGGCGCAGCCAGAGAGCATGCCGCCGCCAGAGACCGGCACGACGAGCGCGTCCAGCGCCAGGGGGAAGGAACTGCTATTGCCGCCGCCGCCGCCGCCATTGCCGCCGCCACCGCCGCCATTGCCGCCCCCGCCAGTGCCCCCGCCCTCCTCGAGCATCTCGAGCGCCAGGGTGCCCTGCCCCGCGGCCACCAGCGGGTGGTCGTAGGGCGGCACGACGGCCGCGCCCGTCTCCCGCGCCAGCGCTTCGCAGGCGGCCTCGCGCGCGGCGAGCGTCGGCTCGCACAGCGTCACGCGCCCGCCGTACGCTTCCGTTGCGGCGAGCTTGCACGCGGGCGCGCCGCGCGGCACGACGATGTAGGCCGGCACAGTGCCAGTGCCGCCCCCGGCGCCGCCGGCGACCGTCCTCAAGCCGGCCGCCAGGGCCAAGGCGGCGGCGTGGTTGCCGCTGGAGTGAGTCACCACCCCTCTGGCCGCCTCGTCGTCGGTCAGCGCAAAGACGGCGTTGACGGCGCCGCGCGCCTTGAAGGCCCCGCCGCGCTGGAACACCTCGCACTTGAAGTGCAGCTCGACGGGCAGGCCGCCGAGCGCGCGCGACACGGCGGCGCTCAGCGAGCGCGAGGTGAAGACGGGAGTCCGGTGCACAAAGGGGGCGATGCGGGCGGCGGCGGCGCGGACGTCGGCGAGCGAGAACGGCAAGAGCGGGTCGGCGCTTGGTGGCGGCGCTGCTGCTGTTTGTGCTGCTGGTGGTGGTAGTGCTGCTGCTGGTGCTGCGGCCGCTGCTGCTGCTGCTGGTGGTGGTGGTGGTGCCGCTGGTGCGGGGGGCTCAGGGACCTCCGCGAGGGCGTCCATGGCGGGTAGAATCGAGAGTCGAGGACAATAGCGATGAGTGATCGGATCCAGTAGTGGCGCGGCGCGCGCGGGGGCTCGGAGAGAGGCGCAAAACAATGGCGGGTCCTGTAATCCCGGTGTGCTGCGAGCCTACATTAGTCACCCACTCCTACTATGCAGTCTCTCGGACTGTGAGACTCAAAAGGAGGCGCCGCTGCCGCCGCCGCCCGCGAGCCGGAGCACCGCCGCCTCTAGGCTCGGCTGCGCCAGCGCGTAGGTCTCGAGCAGCCCCTCGCGCCGCGCCGCCTCGGCCGCCTCGAATGCGGCCGCCAGGTCGGCGCCCGCCGGCAGCCGCAGGCAAAAGGCATCCGCCTCGCACGTCTCGTCGGCGGCAGGAGCCCCGGAGGCGGCCGCGGGCGTCGCGGGCGTTGAAAGGACGAGGCCGAGCGCCGCCGACAGCGCAACGTGCGCCGGGGCGCCCTTTCCCGGCGCCGCGCGCGCGTCGAGCGAGTACCGCCCGCCGCCGTGCGCCGCCTTCAACTCCTGCACGCTGCCGACCGCCAGCAGGGCGCCTCCCCCGCCTCGCGCGCCGCCCAGCACCGCCACGCGGGAGCAGAGGGCCTCGGCCTCCTCCATCGAGTGCGTCGTGAGCACGGCCGCGCGGGCGCTCGCCGCCCGCCCGCGAGAACCGTCGTCGCCGCCGCCGCCGCCGCCGCCGCCGCATCCGTCGCCGCCCGCAAACGCGAGCTCCTCCTTGACGCACCGCCACAGCCGGCGGCGCGCGGCCGGGTCGAGGCCCGTCGACGGCTCGTCGAGCAGCAGGAGGGCGGGCGCGCCGGCCAGGGCGCAGGCGGCGGCGAGGCGGCGGCGGTTGCCGCCGCTGTAGGCGCGCCAGGGGACGTCCAGGAGGGGGGGCGGAGGAGGAGGGCGAGGGGGCACGCCGCCGCCGCCGCCGCCGCCGCCGCCGCCGCCCGCTGTCGCCGCCGCCGCCGCCGCCGCGCAGCGCTGCGGCTCCGCCAATCCCAGACGCTCTCCCAGGCTCGCGGCCTCGCGCGCCGCGGACGCGTCGTCGCGCCCGCGGAGGCGCGCGAACAGCACGAGGGCCTCGCGCCCGGTCAGGCCGGGCGGCAGGCCGTCAAACTGCGGGCAGTAGCCGACGCCCCCCCCCCCTCTGCCGCCGCCGCCGCTCCAAACGCCCGCCGCCGCCCGGAGACCCTCCGCCACCGCCGCTGCCGCCGCCGCCGCCGCCGCCCCGGCCGCCGCCGCCGCCGCCGCCGCCGCCGCCGCTCCTGCCGCCGCCCCCACCACCACGACGGCGCCGCGGTCCGGCAGCAGGTCGCCCGTCGCGCACCTCAGCGCCGTGGTCTTGCCCGCGCCGTTGGCGCCGAGGACGCCGAGGCACTCGCCCCGGCGCGCCGACAGCCAGAGGCCGCCGACGGCGACGGCCGGCGCGCGCGCGGGGCCGCGAGAAAACGACCTTCGCAGGCCGCACAGGAGCAGGGCGGGCGGCGGGAGGTGCGGGGGCGGGGCGTAACCGTCATCCGCCTGTTCACCGCCGCGACCGCCGCCAGCGAGGACGAGGCGGCGGTACCACCGCTCGACGTAGGCGCGCTCGGCGCGCACGCGGCCGCCGCCGCCGCCGTCGTCCGAGGCGGGGGGCGCCTCGGCGTCGGCGTCGGCGTCGGCGTCGGCGTCGCCCGGCGGCAGCAGCTGCGGCGGGCGCACCAGCAGGCGCGTGAGCGCCGCGCGCCAGAGGCCGCCGTCGGCCAGCAGGACGAACGCGCAGGCCACGAGCGCTTGGAAAAACATGTTGGTGAGGGGCGGGCCCAAGAGGGCCCAATCGAGCGGCGAGGCAGACGCGGACGAGAGAGACGAGCCGGGAGGAGCCCCCCCCCCCGCCCACGCCCGCCGCGGCGGCGGCGGCGGGAAGGTGCCTCCGCCTCCACCTCCGCCGCCGGCCCCGTCCGCGCGCTGCATCACCTCGTACACGCCCCGCGCGAAGCAGTAGTGCGGGGACGCGGCCCCGAACGCCGCGCGCCACGCGCGCGACGCCCGCGCCAGCGCGCCCGCAGCGCCCGCCGCCGCGGGCGCCCCTGCCGCCGCCGCCGCCGCCGCCGCCGCCGCCGCCGCCAGCTCTAGCAGCCACCCAAGCGCAAACCCGAAGAAGCCGAGCGCCGCGTAGAGCGAGCTGAGCGCCTGCATCGCGCGCACCTCGTCCCCGTCGCGCCCGCCGCCGAGCAGAGGCACGAACGTGAGGGCGTACGTGACCCAGAGGGCGGCGGGGGCCAGCGCGAGCAGAAGGGCCGCCAGAGACAGCCACGCCGCCGGCGTCGCGAGCGCGAGCGGCCGCCCGAGCAGCGCGACCAGCCCCAGGCACGCGCCCGCGGGCCCGAGCACGAACGCCAGCGCGTCCGCGGCGAGGCAGGCGAGCCAGTAGGCGGCGGGCGAGGCGCCCGAGACGAACTGGACGTGCTTGGCGCCCGTGCGGCGCTCGCGGACGGGCGAGATGGCCGCCGACGCGGACGCAGAGGCGACGGCCAGCGTCAAGCACAGGACGACGAGGAAGCTGCCGCCGCCGCCGCCGCCGCCGCCGCCGCCGCCGCCGCCGCCGCCTCGGCCTTGCGGGCCGCCGGCGGACGCGCCCCCCGGCGCCTGGCGCCAGTCGGGCAGCGGCTGAACCGTCGACCGGATCGCGAGGAGGGGCCCAGAAAGCAGCGAGACGTTTGCGGCGCCGGGCGAGGCCGGGGGCAGTTGTCGCTGTCGCCGCCCGCCCCGCCCCCCCGGCCAATTTTTAGCCATCAGCAGCCGCAGCAGCGCCGAGTGCGCCTGCGCCAGCGCCGCCGGCAGCGCGTGGATGGCAGACTGGTTGCCGAGCAGCGCGAGCGAGAAAGGCGTCCAGCCGCCGCTAACGCCGTCGCCGCCATCGCCGACATCGTCCGGCAGCGCGTCCACGAACAGGGCGTCGTAAGAGGGGCGGCCGCCGTACCAGCGGCGCAGCAAGAGTCCCTCGAGCGTCTGGGGGAACGGCGGCGGCGGCGGGCGCCCGCCGCCGCCGCCGCCCCCTCCTCCGCCCCCGGAGAAGCGGGCGTCGGCGCCCGTGTCCAGCGCCTGGTCCCCCGGGCCGGGAAAGGCGCCGACAAAGTCCAGCCAGCGCGAGCTGTTGGCGGCGGCGCGCACCGAAGGGGAGGCCGCGAGCAGCGAGGGGGCGCCGCGCAGGCAGGCCTCGCGCGAGAGCGGCAGCGAGGGCGGCGCGGCTGCAGGCCCCGCGCCGCCGCCGCCGCCGCTGCCGGCCACGGCCAGGAGCACGAGCGCCGCGGGCGCGAGGACCTGCCCGACGAGCGCCAGGGGGTCGCGACGGGCGGCCAGCAGGCGCTTGAAGAAGAGGGCGCGCAGCTGGCGCCAGAAGAGGGCCGCTGGGGGCAGCGGGGGCGCAGGGGGCATGGGGCCCGACGACGAGGAGCAGGCAAACGAGCGGGGATCGTCCCCTGTGCTGCCGCCGTCGTCGTCGTCGTTGCCGTCGGCAGGCCCCCCCGCTTCCGCCGCCGCTGGCCGCAGCGCGCTCACGCGCAGAAAGACGCTCTCGAGCGTCGTGACGCTGATGCCGTAGGTGATCACGGGAGGCAGACCCGGCGGCGGCGCCGTCCCGGCCTTGGCGGCCGCCACGGCCGCGTCGAGCTGCCGCAGCAGCGAGGGCAGCGCGCTGCTGCTGCCCTGTCCCGCCGCTGCTTTTCCCTCCGCCGCCGCCGCCGCCGCCGCCTCGTCGCCCGCCGCCGTCGGCGCGGGGAGCCGCAGCACGACCTCGGCCCCCGCCGCACCGACCAGCGCGGCGCGGGGGACCCACCGGCGGGCCGCGGCGAGCAGCTGGTCCGCGGGGGAGGCGGGAGGGGGGACGGGGGAGGGAGAGATCGCCGCCGCCTCCAACGCTGCGGGACCGGCAGCGGCCGTTGTCGCGTCCGCCGGCGACGCCGGCGACGCCGCCGGCGACGCCGGCGACGCTGGCTGCGCCCGCAACGCCGGCGCCGCCCCCACCACCACCGTGAGCGTGTACCCGTCGCCGAACCGGCGGCGCAGCTCGAGCGGCGAGCCCAGCGCGGCCAGGCGGCCCTCGCGCAGCACCGCCACGCTGCCGGCCAGCGCGTCGGCCTCCTCCATGTTGTGCGTCGTCAGAACCACCGCGCGCCGCTTGGCTGGCCGCGGTGATGCTGGCGCCGCCGCCGTCGCCGCCGCCGCCGCCGCCGACAGCGCCGCCGCCGCCCTCGTTGCCGCGCCCGCCGCCCCTGCCTCGCCCGCCCCCACGTGCCCGCGGATCGCCTCCCACGTCGCGCGCCGCGACGCCGGGTCCATGCCGGACGTCGGCTCGTCCAGGAACGCCACGCCCGGGCCGCCCACGAGCGCGGCCGCCAGCGACAGCCTCCGCCGCTGCCCGCCCGACATCGCGCCCGCCCGCGCGTCTAGCAGGGCGCCGCCCAGCCCGAGCGCCCCCGCCGCCGCCTCGGCCGCCGCGTTCTCCTCGCCTGCCCGCGGACCGCCGCGCGATCCCGCCGCCTCGCCGCCACCGCCCTCGCCACCACCGCCGCCCGCGACCGCCCGCTTCACGGCCAGCAGCAGGCGCAGGTGCTCTCGGACGGTGAGCTCGGGCCACAGGCAGTCGCGCTGCGGGCAGGCGCCGACGCCGACGCGCCGCCGCACCTGATCCATCTCCCTGGAAACGTCCCACCCGCCGACCTCCGCGCGGCCCGAGGTAGGCCGGACGGCACCCGTCAGAATGGACACGGCGGTGGTCTTTCCCGCGCCGTTGCGGCCGAGGAGGGCGGTCACGCCGCCGTAGGGAATGTCGAGGGTGAGGCCGTCGAGGGCGGCGACGGCGGCGGCGGCGGCGGCGGCCCGCCAGAAGGGCGGGCCGCCGCCGCCGCCGTTCCCCCCGCCTTGCTCTGCCTCGTCCTCCGTCGGCAATGCTTCTCCCCGCTCCGCGTCTCGGCGGACAAACGGGAAGCGCCAGGCGTTCGCACTGCCTCTCCTCCGCACCCCAGGGTACTCTTTGCGGAGGTCGACCATGCGCACGGCCAGCGCGAGGCGGGAAGAGGCGGCGTTCTCGCCGCCCGCCGCGCCTCCTCTTCCTCCTCCTCCTCCTCCGCCGCCCTCGCCCCCGTCAGCAGGCGGCGGCCGAGGGAGCAGCGGCTCCTCCGCGCCCGTTCCCCCGGCCCGAGCGAGCCCCTCGACATCCAAGCGCGCGCCAGCCACCCCCTCAATCTTGCGCAACGCCCACGCAACGACCCGCCGGTGGCGCCACGAGGAAAAGGGGCCGCCGCCGCTGCCGCCCCCGTCGCCGTCGCCGTCGCCGCCGCTGCCGCCGCCCGCCCCGTCGCCCTCCGGCACGTCCAGCAGCCACGCGCCCGCCAAGAACACGCCGACGTCGATCAGGAGCGCCGCGTAGATGGACCGGGCGCTGAAGTCCCCGGCCTCGTTGAGCGGCAAGGCCCAAGTCGCGAAGGTGAGCCCCGCCGCCACGCGCTCCCACCTCAGCAGCGCCGTCGCAAACATCGACGCAGCGGCGGCGGGCGACGACGCCGCCGCCAGAAGCCAAGCGCCCGCCCCGGCGTCGGCGAGCGCCGCGGGCGCGGCGAGCGCGGGTAGCAGGGTGGCCACGTACAGCACCTGCACGAGCGTCCCCGCGGCGCGCGCCGTGGGCGCGAGCGCCGCGCAAAAGTGCGCAAAGGCGACGAGGGCGGCGGCCAGCAGCAGGAAAAAGAGCAGGAGCAGCAGCGGCGACGAGCGCGGAAAAGGGTACAAGGCGGCGGCGGCGCAGAGGGCGCCAGAGGCCCCGAGCTCGAGCCCGTGCGCGGCGAGCCAGGGCGCCCAGTAGGCCCAGGCCCCCAGCCCGGCGACCCGCAGCGACGCGCGCAGGCCCAGCTCGCGCTCGCGCGCGAGCTCGGCGGCGCAGCCGCGCGCGGGCGCCAGGAACGCCAGCGCCAGGAGGAGGTTGAGGACGGCGGCGGCGGCGGCGGCGGCCAGGTCCTCCCGCTTGGGCGGCCAGGGGAAGGGCTCGACCGACGCGCGGAGGGGGTAGGGGTTGTTGTCGTCGTCATTGGCGTCCGTGCCGTCGGCGCTGCCACGGCTCGGTTCGCGCCCGTTGCGGTCGCTCGTGTTGCCGCCGTTGCCGATGCCGTTGCCGTCGCCGCCGCCTCCACCCGCCGCCGCCGCCGCGCCCGCCTCTCCGCCGCCGTCCTCCGCCGCCCTCGCCGGCGAGACGGCGCCACCGATCACGGCGCGGTCGACCGCGTGCTGCAGGTTGAGCAGGAACCACTGGCGGCGGTACAGCCAGAGCAGGTTGCCCGGGATCGGGACGGGCCCCGGGTGCACGTCGAACAGGTCGTAGCGCAGCCGCACGGGCGGGGCGTCGGCCGCGTGCAGGCGCAGGCGGTACCGGAGGAGCCTGGGGAGCTGCGGGGCTGGGGGCGGCGGAGCTGGCGCGGGCGGCGGCGGGGGCGGCAGCGGCGGCGGCGGCGACGGCGACGGCGGCGGCGACGGGACTGGCGGCGGCGAGGGCGTTGGCGGCAACCCAACGCCATCTTCCACGGCCGAACCCACCGCCTCCTCGTCGTCAAAGACGACGACGGCGTCCACATAGTCTGCGGGAGGGGAAGCAGCACCGGCTCCGCCGCCGCCGCCGCCGCCGAGGGAAGCGGCCGCGTCCGCGCGCGCTGCCCGCGCGAGCGCCGCGGCCTCGTCGCGCTCGACGAGCACGTGCAAAAAGAGGGCGCGCGCGTAGCAGCGCGGGTCCGCCATGCACGCGCCCTCCTCCTCGCACCCGGCGGGCGCCTGCGCGGCGCCAAACATGCAGTAAAAGCCAGCGATGCCGATGCCGCCGCCGCCGCCGCCGGACCGAGGCAGCGGCCCCGCGCCCCCGCCGCCGCCGCCGCCGTTATCGCCGCCGCCGCCGCCGTTATCGCCGCCGCCGCCGCCGCCGCCGACGATCCTGTCCCCGCGTCCTCCGTAAAATCCACCACCGCCGCCGCCGCCCCGTCCGTCGCCGCTCCCGCACCGCCCCAGCCGCGCCCGCGCCTCGGCGGGCGGGCACGACACGGCCTTGGCCAGACGCACGGCCGCCGCCCGGACGGCCGGCGAATCGGGCGCCAGCAGCACGCGCGCGGTGCCGTTGCCCGCGGTGAAGGCCGGCCCCTCGTAGGGGGACACGCCCGACCACCAGGGCGAGTCGAGGGGGACGGCGGGCGGCGGGATGAAGGGCGGGTGCTCGATGGGCGGCACGTAGCGCCGCAGCAGGCCGGGGGCGCCGACGAGGAACGCGGGCAGCGCGAGCGCCGCCAGCAGGCCGAGCCACCCGCCCGCCAGCGAGGCGAGGGAGGCGGAGCGGCCGCGCGTGCGCACGAGGATGCACTTGAGCAGCAGGGGCCAGAAGGCGGACGGGGCCATGCTTGCTTGTATCGTACTGGCTCTGCTTTTTGGCGGGGCGGGTGTGAGGACTGTTGCCTGCGTTCAATCCCTTTGAGATCCGCCGAGAGTGATGGTGCTTCTGACTGAGCGCACGTCTTGCTGATGCCCCCCCATCATCATCGTCGCGCTCGCGGTATGAGTTTGTGTAATGTGTGGATGTACACACGATAGGATCGTCTCTAAGCAATGGCGCAGCAGCAGCTCCAGTGCGCTGCTCGTCTTGAAGCGTCGTCGGCGGCGTCGGCGTCGGCGCGGGCGTTGGGCGGCCGGCGAGGCGCCTGCGCCATCGTTCCTCGCGTCGCCGCGGCCGTCGTCGCCGCAACCCGCTGCCGCGCCGCCTTCTTGGCGTCGGGCGGCACAGGTGGCGGCGGCGGCGGCCACTCAAAGCCCGAGCAAGGGGCGCAGAGGGCGAGGTAGACCGGGTCCGAGGCCTGCGCGCGGAGGGCGCCGCTCACGAGCGCGTCGGCCTCGGCAAGGCTGACGGCGCCGGCGGTTGCGGCGTCGTCGTCGTCCCGCCGGCCCTCCTCCCGCCGCTGCCGCCGCCGGTCAAGCAGCGCGCCCCACGCGCCCGCCAGGTGCCGCTCCTCGGCGCCCAGCAGGCGCGCGCACGTCCACGCCGACGCCAGAGGGATGGTCGCGACGACGCTCTTGGAGCCGTCGCCGTCGTTGGTGCCCGGCGGCGGCGGCGGCAGAAGCGGCGGCGGCAGCGCCAGCTCCCGCAAGAGCCCCGCCTGCACCTGGTCGTAAGCGCGCTCGCGCCGCCCTCCCTCGGGGGGTCCCTCCCCTTCTCGCTGATCGGACTGGTGCAGGCCGTCTGATGGACCGCCGCCCCGCCGCTGCTCATGCTCCTGCCTTGCACCCTTGCCGCCGCCGGCGGGTGCCCTTGCTGCCGACGCCGACGAAGGGCCGCCCGCTGCCGCGCCCGCTCCCGCTCCCGCGCCCGCTCCCGCTGCTGCTCCCGCCGCCAGAAGCGCCACCGCGGCGGCCAGCGCCTCGGCGGACAGCAGGCCCCGGCCGCCCGGGTCGAGCGCGTCGCGCAGGCTCTGCACCTGCCACGCGGGCCAGTCGCACAGCCGCAGGAAGAGGCGCTCGAACAGCGGCGGGGGCATGCCCTTGTTGTCGCCGTCGTCGGGCGCCGCGGGCGGGCGTGCGGCGGCGGCGGCGGCGGCGACACTGAGCGCTCGGGCGTGCGCGATGCCCGCGGCAGGGCCGAGCGGGGCGCCCGCGGGCAGGGTGCGGCAGTGGGACTTCCAGTACTGTGTGATTTTGGTCGTGAGCGAGTCTCGTACTTGCACATCTTCTTCCCTTGATGTTGTTTTTCCTCCTTCTTTACCCCCGCTCGCCTCTTTGCCCCTCGCTCACCTCGCCAATCGCTCGGCGGCCGCCCGCCGACAGCGCTCGGGCCAGCAGGTCGCGCGCCGCCCCGTCACCTCGCGCGGCCTTGGCCGACAGGCCCAGAAGGTGAAGGAACGCGCGCTCATCCCGGATCTGCTTGTGGGGGGTTTGGGGGGGGCGCTCGGTCAACTGGGAGGCTGAGTCAAAATATGAGAGGCGCCGGTTCCGCGCAAGAAGAGACCGCGCGCTCGACAAAAACATCAAAAAAACACAAAGGAATTCGCCAGACTCGCCATCGCGCCGCGTCTTATCCTGAGAGGTGGTGTATGTTACAACAATTTGGTAGTGTGTGCAGAAAAAGCAACAATAAGGTCCTGCGAGTTTGCAACAACAAAAATCGCGTCGACGACGCGGCGGCCACCCTTTTGATCGCCAGCCGCCGCCGCCTGTCTCTCTTTCTCTTCACGACAACGCCGCCGCTCACGCCCGCCCCCGGCGCTTGTACACCTGCACCGCCCGTGCCGTCTCCACGTCCGCCCCACGTCTGCGGCGCAGCGTCGTGCGCAGCGTCAGCGTGTCCGGGTCCTCGCCCGAGGCCTCGTACGTCTCCTCCATCTCGCAGCCCTCCCACTCGGTGCGCACACGCACCCCCTGGCCGCCGGGCAGCACCGCCGCCGACGCCGACGCACCGCCGGGCTTGAGGTCGCGGCGGCGCAGGCGCGTCTTGGAGCCGACGGGCACGACCTCGCGCACGGAGAACTGGGGAACGGGGCACAGGTAGCGGACGGAGACGTGCTGCTGCTGCTGCTGCTGTTTTTGGTGCAAAGAGGCTGAGGAGGAGGAGGAGGCGCCGCCCTCGTTTTCGCCGCCGCCGCCGTTGTCATTTTCGCCGCCGTCCTCGCTTTCGCTCAAAATGATCTCTAACCCCTTGATCTGCTTCGCGGTGTGCCGTGCGATCGCCGGGAGGCCCCACACGCGCATCAGCTGGTCGACGCCGTCGTCCTTGGCGTGGAGGTGCCACGTGCCGGAGAGGGACGGGGGCGGCCGCCGCTGCTGAGGGGAGGGAGAGGCGGAGGAGGAAGGGGCGGCCGCGACGATGACAGCGCCGCGGTGCGCGGTTACGACGAGGGAGGCGGCCGTTCCCGCGCTGGCGGCGGTGACGGCGCGGCGGCCGGCCGCGGCCGAGGCGAGCGCGGCGGTGGCGCGTGGGAGCGGGCGCATGGTTTGCTTGATTTGTTGTTATTTGATTGTGTTTCGTGCTTTTGTCGAGAGAGTTGTTGCTGCCGAGGAGCTGGACTGCTTTTGTCTCAGCCGCCGGCGTCGTCGCCGCTCGTCGCCGCTCGTCGTCGCCTCCTCCCCACGCGCGCCCGCAGGCCATCTCCTTCCTCTTCCTCCACCTGTCATCAACGACCACCTAATGGGTGGCGCGACAACGCACACGTCCGTCACATCTCACACCATGTCCGCCATGCGCGCGCCCTGCGCTGCCCGCGGCGGCCTCGCCAACGGGTGCGTCTTCGACTGTCTGGTTCTCCCCCATGTGTCTCTCTCTTCGCCCTCCATGCTTGCTCCATCCAGGGAGCAGGCGCGTGCGCGTGCGGTCGCCGATGAAACCTTGGCGATCAGCGATTGAGCCATGGCTGGCGTTCAGAGAGAGAGAGGGAAGGAGATGTACCAGACGTATCGGCCGCAAAAACTGACGCGCCCGCCACCCCTCCCTCCTTTCTCTCACCAATCCCGAAACGACCACGTATCGAATCCGATCCCAGCCGCGCGGCGCGCAAGTCTGCCGTGTGCACGAACACCGCCACGGTCGGGAAGGGTGAGAGACGAACGACGAGCGCCGTCGCCGCTGCCAAACGCGCTTTGCTCGCTCAAACGCTCGCTCAAACGCTCTCTCCCCCATTCTCTCCTGCAACCAAACCTTACCGAACAAAGCAGCCGGCGCCAGCATCGCCCGCAACGCCAACTTCGCCAAGCTCCAGGCAGGCTACCTCTTCCCCGAGATCGCCCGCCGCCGCAAGGCGCACCAGGAGGCGCGCCCCGACGCAAAGATCATCTCCCTGGGCATCGGCAACACGACCGAGCCCCTGCCGCCCTTCATCGCCAACGCCATGGCCTCGGCCGCCGCCGCCCTGGCCACCCCCGCGGGATACTCGGGCTACGGGGCCGAGCAGGGCCAGGGCGCGCTGCGCGAGGCCCTGGCCGCCACGTTCTACCCGGGCCTCCGCGAGGCGGACGAAGTGTTTGTCTCGGACGGGAGCAAGTGCGACATCGCCCGCCTCCAGGTGATGTTTGGCGCGGGCAAGTCGGTCGCCGTGCAGGACCCGTCTTACCCGGTGTACGTGGACACGACCGTGATGCTGGGCAACACGGGGGACCACGACGGCAAGGGGTTCGGCGGCGTCGAATATCTCGCCTGCACGCCGGAGAATGACTTTTTTCCAGACCTCGCCGCCGCGCAGGCGCGCGGCCGCACCGACGTCATCTTCTTCTGCTCGCCCAATAACCCCACGGGCGCCGCGGCCACGCGCGCCCAGCTCACCGAGCTCGTGGCCTTTGCCAAGCGGAACGGCTCCCTCGTCGTGTACGACGCGGCGTACGCCCTTTACATCGAGAGCGCGGATTGCCCGAAAACCATCTTCGAAATTCCTGGCGCCGACGAAGTCGCTCTGGAGACGTGCAGCTTCAGCAAGTACGCCGGCTTCACGGGCGTGCGCCTGGGCTGGACCGTCGTGCCCAAGAAGCTGCGCTTCCGGGACGGCTCGAGCGTGCACGCCGACTGGAACCGCATGATGACGACGTGCTTCAACGGCGCGAGCAACATCGTGCAGGCGGGCGGGCTCGCGTGCCTGCAGCCAGAGGGGCTGAAGGAGATGTACGGGACGGTCGGGTTTTACAAGGAGAACGCGGCGATCCTGCGCGCCGCGTTCGCCGAGATGGGCTTTAGCGTGTACGGTGAGTGCGGCGGTGTTTTTGCCCGAAAGAGGGGGGCGTGTTTTTTTCTTGGGCAACGCGCGCTTGGCGCGCCTCTGCCTCTGCGAGCGTTTTTCTAAAAGATCCACCCCAAAACCAAAAACCAAAAACCAAAAACGAAATTAACAGGCGGCGTCGACGCGCCCTACGTCTGGGTCGGCTTCCCCGGCCGCCAGTCCTGGGACGTGTTCGCGGAGATCCTCGAAAAGTGCGACATCGTCACGACGCCCGGCTCCGGCTTTGGCCCGGGGGGCGAGGGCTTCGTGCGCGCGTCGGCTTTTGGGTCGCGCGCCAACATCGACGAGGCGGTGCGGCGGTTCAAGAGCGTCTACGGGCAGAAGTAGATCGCTTGTTGGTCAGGGAGCCGTTGTTCTTCGGGGGGGGCAGGAAGTCATCAAACAAAATTCAAATGAAACGCGACGCCCGACGAAGGGCCGTCGCGCGTAGCGCGAAGAACTCTTTGAATAAAAAGCGACCAAACATATTTCCTTCTGTTTCCGTCTGTCGCGCGTCTTTTGCTTACAGCAGACCACACCCAAAGAAAGCGAGGGAAGAGATTGTACCGAATCACCGGATGAACATGCCAAAGACCTCGGCCTCGTCCCCGACGACCTCCTCGACGCTAAACTCGGCGCCCAACGAGCGCACGGCGCGCCGGAAGCGCCGCGGCGCGCCGTTCTCGGGCGGCGGCAGCTGCACCCCCAAGAGCACGCTGCTCTCGCGGTTGCCCGTGTCGCGGTAGTGGAAGAGGGTGATGTTCCACTCGGGCGACAGGGCGCCCAGGAAGAGGGCGAGGGCGCCCGGGCGCTCGGGAAAGGTGATCGCAAAGATGCGCTCGTCGGGGACGCCGGCGCCGGCGGCTGCGGCGCCGCCGCCGACGCCGCCGACACCGCCTTGCGCGCCGGCCGCCTCGCCGCCGCCGCCGCTGCCCCCCGCCGCCGCCCCCGCCGCGCCCGCCGCCCGCCCGCCCACCAGGTGCCTCAGGTGCACCTGCGCCAGGCCCATGCCCCCGATGTCGCGCGTGGGCAGGCCCGCGGCCCCCAGCCGCCGCGCGATCTCGGCCGCAGCGCCGGACGACTTCACCGTCGCCGACCAAAGCACGCTCGCCGAGGCGGCGCCCGGGCAGCAGCGGTACTTGAACTCGGTCACCGAGACGCCGTCGGGCGAGGCGGCGGCGGCGGCGGGCGGCGGGGAGGTGGCGCGCGGCCGGGCCGATCCCTCGCCCGGGGAGGAGGAGGGGGAGGAGGAGGGGGGCGGGGGCGAGGCGGGGGGGATCGGAGCGCCCGTGGCGGCGGCGACGAAGGCGCGGAAGGCGCCTGGCCGCTCGGGGATGGACGTGGCGAACATGGCCTCGGCGCGCGAGCCCAGGGCGGCGAGGTCGGAGACCAGGCGCAGGCGCTCGAAGTTCATGTTGGCGCCCGAGGTGACGGCGACGACGACGGGGCGCCGCTTCTTCGCCGCCGCCGCCGGCGCGCCGTTTGCGCCGTTGCCGCTGCCGTTGCCGTTTGCACCGTTTGCGCCGTTTGCGCCGTTTGCGCCGCTGCCGTTGCCGTTGCCGCTCTCCTCGCCCTCGGCCTCCAGCGGGTACTCCCGCTGCAGCCACGCCTTTGCGCCCGCCACCGCCACGGCCCCCGCCGGCTCCACGATCGACCGCGTGTCGTTGAACACGTCCTTGATCGCGGCGCTGGTGGCGGCGTTGTCGACCAGAAGGACTCCGTCGAGCAGGCCGCGGCACACCCGAAAGGTCTCGACGCCGACCTGCTTGACGGCCACGCCGTCGGCAAAGGCGTCCACGCGGCGCAGGGAGAGGCGGCGGCCGCGCAGCAGGGACTGGGCCATGGCGTTGGCGCCCGTGGGCTCGACGCCAAACACTTTGACCCCCGGTTTCAGCGCTTTGACGTAAGCCGCGACGCCGGCGGCCAGGCCGCCGCCGCCGACGGCCACGAAGATGGCGTCCAGGCCGTCGGCGTCCGTCTGGCGCAGGATCTCGTCGCCGATGGTGGCCTGCCCAGCGATCGTCCAGGGGTCGTCGTACGGCGCGATGAAGGTCAGGCCCTCGGCCGCCGCGCGCGCGAGCGCCGCGGCCTGTGCCTCTTGGTAGCTCTCTCCGACCATCACCACCTCGCCGCCGAGCCGCTCGACGCTCGCCACCTTGATCGTGGGCGTGGAGACCGGCATGCACACCACGGCGCGCGTCCCGAGCTTGCGCGCCGCCAGGGCCACCCCCTGCGCGTGGTTGCCCGCGGACGAGGTGATGACGCCGCGCGCCAGCTCAGCAGCCGATAAGCGGGCCATCCGGTTGTAGGCGCCACGCAGCTTGAACGAAAACACCGGCTGCAGGTCCTCCCGCTTGAGCAGGACGGTCGCGCCCAGGGCCTCGCCCAGGCGCGGGGCGGGCTCCAAGGGCGACAGCACGGCAACGTCGTAGACGCGCGCGGTCAGGGCGGCGCGCAGGTATCCGTCGGGGTTAAGGCGCCAGGCGGTCGGATGGCAGCCGGCGGGCGACGCGCACTCTGGCCGCACGCAGCCGGGGCAGCGGAAGGCGGCGTCCTCGGGGCGCGCGGGGGTGGTGCGGTCGATGCGCGAGGGGACGCCGGGGGCCAGGGCCAGGTCGTCCGGGTCGACGACGTCCTCGTCCTGCTCGTCGAGGGTGGAGCCGGGCGAGGCGCGGGCTGAACGGGCCGGAGGGGCGGCGGCGGCGGCGGCATCGGCGGCGGCGGACGCGGCGGCGGAGGCGGGGGCGGCCGCCGCGACGGCGACCCAGGGCCGGCGCCTCCTGGCGTTGCTGCCGCTGCTGTTGGCGCTCCAGCTGGAGGCGAGCGGGCTGCTGCTGCTCCGGCTGGTGGTGGCGGGCCCGCCGCGATTGGCCGTGGTCGTTGCGGGGATGACGGCGGACTGCGAGGCGCGACTAGGTCCCGCGAAGCCCCTTGCGACGGCGGACGCGCCGCGCGCGCGCGCGCCGGTTCCCGTGACCAGGGACGGCGGGCGCATCAAAGGCAGGGACATCGGGTGGTGGGTCGCGGCGGCGCAGCCGAGATGGGAGCATGCGGGACGGCCTGTTTGTCCTTTTGTTCCCGCTCAAGCAAGAGGTCGATCGATGTGTCGGTATTCGAGGTGTCGAGGCGATGGTTGCTGTGTGGGCTGCGCGTGTATGGCGCATCCGATGTTTTGGGTGGGCGGATTGAATTTTGCTGCTCTCCTCCCCGATTCTCGGGATGTTGCTCCTGATGCCCTCACCGCCTCTCCCGCTGTCCACTGCACAGTCTCACTCGAGCGCCACCACTAGCACCACAACCACCACCAATTACTCACGACGGCGAGCAGACCAAGACGAACCAAAAGAACAAAGGCTGAATCAAACGAAGCACCCGCCTAGAGAAAGCGGGTCCACCACCGCCCGAGGCGCGCGCGCGCCGGAGGCGGAAGAAGCGCCCATGGGCGCGACCAAGGGTGAGCACAGTGCGGTCGGCCGCCATGTTCTCGCACGCGCCGCGGCCTGTTTCCCGCCGCCGCTGCCGCGGCTCCTGCGCCGCTACCGTCGTCGCCGATGGCGCGCGCGCCCGCCGACGCGCTCCCACACACAAAAACGACAACCCACAACAACCACAACAAAACATCAGCAGGAGACCGCGCCACGGCCCCTGCTGCGACAAAGAAGGGCGCCGCACCGGCGGTGTCAGCAGCAGCAGCAGTGGCAGCAGCCGCCCAGAAGGCGCCCGCGCCGCGGCAGCCGGCAAAAAAGGGCGGCGGCGCGGGCGCCAAGCCCGCCCCCGAGGCGGCGGCGGCGCACAGCAGCAGTGGCGGCAGCAGCGGCAGCGGCAGCGGCAGCAGCAGCACCACCAGCAGCGACGATGACGACGACGACGACGACGACGACGCCCCGCTCTTGGCCCGCCAGAGGCAGCAGCAGCGAGCGTCGGCCCGCTCCCCGACCCCCCCCGCCCCGCCGCCGCCCGACGGCCGCGCCAAGCCGCGCCGCGCCGCCGCGGCCGGCGTCGCCGCGCTGACGGCCGCCGTGCGCCCGCGCCGCCGCGTCTACCGCCTGCTCCGGCCCAGCGACATCTCGGCCCGCAAGCTCCTGGGCCAGACCGTCTACACCCTCTGGCCCGAGGACGGCGCGTGGTACCGGGCGACCGTGCGCTCGCTGTCGGTCAGCCGCCTCACCGCGCACCTGCATTACCCAGGCACGGGCGAGGAGGAGGACGCCGACCTCCGTGAGCTGATGCGCGAGGGGTGCCTGGCCGCGCTCGAGGCGCGCGACGTGGACGCGCCCTTGCGCAGGGGCCGGGACGTGCCGGCCACGCCCGAGGACGCGGGCGGGGCGGCGTGGCGCGAGGCGTCGCCGCTGCGCAGCGACGACGACGGGCCCGAGGAGGGCGCGCTCAGCGGCGCGCTCGACTCGAGTGACGGCGATTCGTCGTCGTCCGGCGGGGGCGGCGGCGGCGGGGCGGCCGACGGGGCGGCCGACAGCGACGACGAGGACGCGGAACGGGGGGGCATGCGCTCGGACGACGAGGCGTGGTCGCTGGGCGGCGGCACCAGCGACGAGGGGGGCGGCGGGGCGGCGGCGGCGCGCCGCGCCAAAAAGGCACAGCAGCAGCAGCAGCAGCGGCCGCAGCGGCAGCGCCCGTCGCCGGGCAAGGCGTCCGCCAAGCGCCCGGGCGACGGCAAGGACGCCGCCCGCAGCGACAGCAAGCGCCGCAAGTCGGGCGGAGGGGACGAGGACGGCGAGGGCGGCGCGCACGCGCAGCTGCAGCGTCTGATCGCGCGGCGGCAGCAGCAGCCGGGCCAGGCCGGCGGCGGCGGCTCGGGCGGCGGCGCCGCGGGCGGCGGCCCGCCCGACCTTCGGCGCCTGTCGTCCGCGGGCTCCGGCGCGCTCGGCGGCGGCGGCGGCGGCGGCGGCGCCCCCGCCGCGCGCCTGTCGACCGCCGACCTGCGCCGCCGGGCGTCCGAGGCCATTGCCGCGGGCCTGCGCCGCGCCCTGGAGGAGCAGCGCGAGGAGGACCCGTCGGCGGCCGAGGCCACGGGCGACGGCGCGCCCGCGGCCGTGGCCGCCGAGATCGAGCGCGAGCTCTTTGAGGCGCGCGGCGCGGTCGTGGACAAGGCCTATCGCGAGCAGCTGCGCTCCCTGGTGTTCAACCTGCGCGACCCGGCCAACCCGCAGCTGCGCGCGCGCGTGCTGCACGGTGAGGTGGCCGCCGCCGCCGCCGCCCGAATGACGGCGGCCGACCTGGCCTCTCGCGAATTGTCGTCCTGGCGCGCCACGCGCGAGGAGGCGCACGCCAAAGCCATCGTCCTGGACAAGGAGACTGCGGCGCGCTTTTCGACGGCGGCGGCGTGGGCCACGCGCGAGGAGCACGTGCGCGAGCGCGAGTCGGCGCTGGGCCTGGGGGCCGAAGACGCGGCGGCCAGGGCGGCGGCGGCCGGGGCCGAGGCCGCGCGGGGGGCGGCGGCGGCGGCGGCCGAGGCAGACGCGGAAGAGGCAGAGGCGGCCGCGGCTGCAAGGGCGGCGGCGGCGGCGGCGGCGCAAGAACAAGAGGAGGAGGAGCTGGGCGGCAGCGGCGGCGGCGAGGTGGACGGGGGCGGGTTTGGCGCGGCGTCTGGCGACGACGAGAGGGCGGAGCGGGCGGAGGGCGGCGAGGGGGAGGGTAACGGCCGGCCAAGGGGCTCCTCCCGCCGCCGGCGCGCCGCGCCCGGCGCCGACGCCCCCGAGGGCGGCGACCGAGGGGACCCGGCGCCGGGCGCCGAGGCGGCCCCGGGCGCCAGAAAGCCGGTCGGGCCGGCACCGGGCGGCGCGCGCCGCGGGGGCGCGGGCCTCGCCGGAGCGCCCTCGATCGCCAGCCCCAAGTTGCTGGCCGGGCGAGGGGCGGAGGCCGGAGGAGGGGGCGCCGGGAGAAACGCTGCCGCCGCCGCCGAGGCGACGGGCGCGGGCGCGGCGGCCGCGGCCGCGGAACTGATGACGGGCATCGACTGGGGCGCGCTCAAAAGCGACGCTCTGGCGTCGGTGCCAGAGGGCGGCAGCGCGCAGCAGCAGCAAGAGCAGCAGCAACAGCAAGAGCAGCAGCAGCAGCCGCCCCCGCAGGCCCACCACGGCGGCAGCGCCGAGCCTCCGTCGCGCGAGCGCAGCGCCCCGCTGGGCGTCGGCGGCGGCGAGGCCGGCGACGGCGGCGGCCCGGGCGACCTCTGCCCCGTCATGGCCGTGTGGCCCGCCCCGGGCGTCCCGCCCCTGCGCTCCCCGCTCCTGGGCGCCCCGGCCTGGGCCGGGCGCGTCGCCGTCCCGGGCGCCGGCGCGTTTCCGGCGTCGCTCCTGCACGCGGGCGGCACGGCGCCGCTCGGCGCGCTGCTGGGGGTTCCGCCGGGGGGCGTCATCTCTGTCCTCGGGCGCCTTTCGCTCTCCAGCTTCGAGCGCTTCCTGGAGGACCTGCGCGGCTCGCGCTCGCGCTGCGTGTCGGTGGGCGTGCTGCGCCCGGGCGAGGGCGCCGCCGCCGCCGCGCTGGGCGGGCCGATGCTGCCCGTGGCGGCGGTGGTGGCCGGCGGCGGCGGCGGCGGCGGGCCCGGCGCGGCGCCGCCCGCGCCGGTCGACGCCTCGTCGGCCGGCGCCGCGCTCGCGCTGGAGGACCTGCGGTCGATGCAGCGCCGGGGCCGGATCGCGCGCCTGGCGCTGGCCGCGCCCCCTGAGGCCGTCCGGGCGGGGGTGCTCGAGGCCTACTTGCTGGCGCCGTGTGGTGAGGAGTCCCTTTCCTTTTGGTCGTTTTGGTGGGGGGTTGCGGGTTCGGGCCGCCGACGCCGTTTGTTTCGGGCGCCCGTCGTCGTCTCTTGTCCTTTTTCTCTTTCCCGGCTCTCGTCTCTCACGCTCTCTCTTCGCCCTCCATATCCACACCGACCTTACCAAATACCCCACAACACCTACAGCCCTCACCGCGCGCATCATCCGCACCGCGCAGCTGGCCTGCCTGTCGCCAGAGATGGCGGCGCGGGTTGAGGCCGCCGCGCAGGCCGCTGGCGCCACGCCCGGCGGCGACGGCGCGCCGGGTGGCGGCGGCGGCGGCTTCGTGCTGGTCGCCGTGCACCGGCGCGACTGGCCGCCGCCGCGCGTGGCCAACGTGCCGCTGCCGCCGCCCGCGGGCCTCAACCTGGGCGCGCTGGGGGCGCTCGCGTCGTCGCTCGGCATGGCCGGGGGAGGAGCGGGGGGCGGCATGGCGGGGGGCGCGCCCGCCCCCTCGCTGCCTCCCGGGTGGGCCGCGCCCCCGCCGCCCCCCGCGCACTACCGCGTGGTGCCGCCGCCCGCCCCACCCCTGCCGCCACCCGGCCAGATTGTGGACTTGCGCGGCCCCGGGGGGGGGCCGGCGATGCGGCCCCCCGCCGGGGCGCCGCCGACGCACGGCGGCGGGGGCGCCGGCGGGGGCGGGGTGCTGTCCTCCGCCGGGCCGCCCCCCGCCGTCGCTCTGCCGGGCGACCTGGCGGGCCTGCTCGGCAGCCTGGCGGCACAGGGCGTGCTCCAGCGGCCGGCGGGCGGGGTCCCGCCGCCGCCGCCTCGGCAGCAGCAGCAGCAGCAGGAGCAGCAGCAGTGGCCGCCGCGCTGAGAGATGGAGAGAGGACGGGGGGGTAAAGGGCGGCGCCGCCCAGGGCGGGCGAGTGGTTTCTTCGAAAGCGAACGGTTTTTACACGCTCCGCCACTTCCCACAATTCATCCAGAGCAGTCGTCGTCACGTCCTCGGAGGACGGTCCTCCTCCGCCCCGGCGAGGACGCGGGCGATGCGCGGCCAAGCACGGCGATGAATTACGAGGGCACGAGCGAAGAGACGGAGAGACAAGGGACGAGAGCGCCGGCGTTGTCGCCGGCGTCGGCTCGGGCGCGGGCGCTCCGGTGACAAACGTCTGCCCTTCCCGTTCCCGTTGCACGTAAAGGACTGTCGGTCCTCCGCCAAATGAGTCCTTTGAAAACCCCTCGCTAGCACACGCACTTAAACTAGATCATAGTCTTTCAAGTGAAAGGAGCAAAAGAGAGGTTGCTTTTTTTTAGAATCCGCACCCTCCCTCTCTGCTCCGGTTCGCCACCCCCCCACATAGAGAAGAGAGCTGGCCACGAGAAGCGGCAGGTATTAGGGCGTTGCAAAGGCTTCTTGATTGCCGAAGCTGACCCGCTTTGCTCCCCCACCACGCGGCGTGAGAGAAGAAGAACGAGAGAAAACGGGAGAGAGAGGCTCACCACTTCCGAGCTTCTAATTTTGGAGAGACGTTATGGCGGACGACAACAGCAGAAGCAATGCCACCAGCAGCAGGACTAACGGCGCGAGCGGGACAGCCGCGCGCGCACCGGCCGGGCGGTACCCCGCGGCGGCCGCCAGGCAAAGCAGCGACGGCGGCCTCGGCGGTGGCGGCGCCGTCAGCGAGCGGCGAGGAGGCGGAGGAGGCGCCAGCAGCAGCGGCGGCGGCGGCGGCGCGAGCGGCAGCCTCGCCTCCCGCTCGCGCCCGCCGGCCACGGGCATGGCCGCGTCCGCCAGCGGCAGCTTGATCGCGGGCGCGCGGCGCGGTGGCCCCGCCGGATGCGGCAAGCCTGCGCCGCCAGTGCGGGCGTCGTGGTCGTCGCCGTCCGCCGGGCGTTCGCTGACGGCATCAGGAGCAGCAGCGGCAGCAGCAACAGCAGCAGCAGCGGGGCCCGGAAGGAGAGGAGGAGCGGCGGCGGCCACGGGGTCATTTGCGAAGGCTTGCCCCGAGCCTCTGACGACGGCAACATCCACGGAAGCGGCGGCAAGAAAGAGCGCCGACGCCAACACCCCTCCCGCCGTGGCCGCCGCCACTGGGGTGGCGGCGGCGGCGGCAACATCCGTGGGCGGCCGCCCCCTGCTCGATTGCTACCTCGAGCAGCAGCAAGAGGCGCAGCAGCAGGAGGAGGAGGAGAGGGAGGACGAGGCGGAGGCGCAAAAGGACGAGGCGCCGGCGGCAGAGGCGCAGCAGCAGCAGCAGCAGCAGCAGCAGCAGCAGCAGCAGCAGCAGCAGCCAGAAGAGGAGGCGGAGGACAAGGCGGCGGCGGAGGCGAGCGGGCGGGCGAGCCCTCCGGCCGCGGCGGCCGCCGCGTCGCCCGAGCCGTCGGCAATGGCAGCCGGGTCAGCAGACGAGGCCGAGGCGCTCAACGCCCTGGGCGACCGCGCCCTGGCCTCGCTGACGCGCAAGTTTCACAGCCGGCGCTCGTCGTCGCTGTCTTCGTGCGCCGGCGTCGGCGCTGCTGCTGCTGCGGCGGCGGTGGCGGCGGCAGCAGAGTGCGCCGCGGCGGCGGCAACGACGGTCGCATCAGCAGCAGCAGCAGCAGCAGCAGCAGCAGGGGAGGCGGGGCAGGGGGCGGCGGCGGCGGCGGCAGCAGTGTCGGCGCCCGAAGAGCCAGTCCCGGCCGTCGTCACCACCGGATCCGCAGCAACAGCAGCAGAGGAGGAGGAGGAAGAGGCCGCGGCGGCCGCGCCAGCGCCGGCACCGCCTGCGGCCGCAGGAGCAGAGGCGGCCGCCGCCCCCGACGCCGCGCCCCCCACCGACGCCGCCGCCCCCGCCCCCGCCGCCCCCGCGTCGGCCTCCGCCTCGGTCGACCGCGACGTCTCCTGCCTGCGCGAGGTCCTCGCCCGCTACCGCGAGCAGGTCGACCGCCTCGAGCTCCAGAAGCGCATCCTCCTCGCGCAGGTGCTGAGGCTGGAGCGCGCGCTCGATCGCGAGGGCGCCGAGCGCGGCGCCGCCTCGCGCGCCGCCGAGCGCGCGGCGGCCGAGGCGTCGCGCCTGCGCGCCGAGCTGCGCGCGGCCCGCCAGGCGGCCGGCGCCCCGTCCTCGTCCTCCGCGGCGGGCAACCCTGGCCAGCAGCAGCACCAGCACCAGCAGCAGGCGCCCGGCGGAGCCGGGGCCCTCCCGCCGTTGCACCTGTCAATTTTTGACCCCTCGGGGCCAGAGGACGGGTGGGCGGCGGCGCCGACGGCCGAGTCGCTGCTGCCCCGGATCGTCGCCCTGTGGGAGGAGCTATACGTGCCCCTGGCCTACCGCTCGCGCTTCTACCTGGCGTTCCGCGGGCGCGAGGTGTTCTACTACGAGGTGGAGGCGCGGCGGCTCGAGTGGAAGCAGCAGGCGCTGCTGGCCGGGAGGGGCGGCGGCGGCGGCGGCGGGGCGGGGCAAGGGGCGGGAGCGAGCGGCGGCGGCGGGGGGCCGTCCGGCGGGGGCGGCGGCGGCGGCGGCGGCAACAACCGCCCTTGCAGCAGCAGCGTCATCGGCGCAGCCAACGGCTCCTCCTCCGCTCCTCCCCCCGCCGCCAACGCGGACGACGGCGCCTCCCTGGCCGCCTCGTCCGTCCCGCTGGCCGCCGCCGCCGCGGGCGCGCGAACGGGCGGCGCGCCCGCCAGCGGCCCCGCGGCCTCGCCCGCCGCGACGGCCGAGCTGCGCCGCGCGGCCCGCGCCCTCGACTGGGAGCGCAAGGCCCTCGCCGCCCAGCTCAAGTGGGCCCTCACCGACGCCGAGCGCGAGGAGCTGTACCGGCAGTGGGGCGTCGACCCAGAGTCGCGCGAGCGCAAGCTGCAGCTCGTGTTTCGCGTGTGGTCGCGCGAGGCGGTCGCCCCTGGGGCAGCGGGGTGGCCCGCTGGCCTCGAGCGCTCGGCGCGCGTGGTCGTCGCCCTGGCGGGCGAGGGCGACGCCAGCGGGCACTTCATGGAGCTGGTGTTTGGGAGCAGCGAGCGCGAGTGGGAAGGGCTGGCGGTCCGGCCGTCGTCCTCGCGGCTGGGGCTGGCCGCGCACGGCGTCGCGCGGCGGCTCGCGCTGGCGCCCCCGCTGGGCACGGCGAGCGGCCTGGCGCCAAGCCCGGGCGGCGGCCCCGCGGCGGCGGCGGCGCGGCGCTCGGCGCAGGGCCTGCCCGTAGGGGGCGGCTTCTCGGGGGCGCGCCGCAGCCTCGCGGCCACCGCGGGGAGCCTGATCGCCGCGGCCATCGCTTCGACGTCTGGCGGGGGGGGTGGGGGGGGCGGGGGTGGGGCCGGAGGAGGCGGCGGCGGCGGCGGCGGCGGCGGCGGCGGCGGCGTCGCGGCGAGCGTTCTCGCCTCTCCGCGCGGCAGCCGGCCCCCCTCGCCCGGTCGCGCGGCGCCCGCCACCGGAAGTGCGGGTGGCGGGGGCCTTGGCTCGCGCCTGCACCAGGGCCTGCGCAGCCTGCTCGCGACGGGCGGGGCCGGCGCTGGCCTTAGCGGAGGGGGAGGCGGCGGCGGCGGCGGTCTGGTCGGCGGCGGCGGCGGCGGCGGCGGCGTCGGCGGCGGGGCCAGCGTCTTTGGCGGCGACGACGACGGCGCGTCGGACGCCGGCGCGTCCACCCTGCTGTCCGGGCCCCACGCGCGCCCGGCCGTGGGCCAGTCCCTGGCGGGCGTCAAGCTGGGCCTCGCTCCGCCGCGCTTTGCGGCGGGCATCGGGGCGGGCGGCGGCGGCGGGTCGTGGGCGGCGGCGTCGCTTGCGGCGGGCGGCGGCGGCGGCGGCGGCAGCATTGCGCTGGGCAGCACCCGGCGCCCCGTGGGCGCGCTCGCGGCGGCCCCGGCCATGTCGGCCCCCTCGGCGCCGCCCCTGCCTTCGGCGTGGTGAGAAACAGAGAGAGACAAATGCGCGGAAGGACCGCGCGCAACATATAACGAAATCGGCGTCCTTACATTGGAAAAAACGCGTATTGGAAAAAAGGGACACGGGAGACCAGTCCAGCGCTCGCTCGCTCGGCCGAGGTCAAGAGGGGATGTGGAAAGCGTGGGCACAGGCGCGCGAGCGGGCAAAGCGGGGGGGCTGGGGCGGAGACCGAGTTGGGCGGGGGGCTGGGGAGCGTGCCGGCGGCCAGCGGCCACGTGCGCGAGGAGGGGGCGGCGCCGGGCGCGGGCGCGGGCAGGTCGGGGCCGAGCTCGCCGTAGCGGCGGCGGGCGGAGACGACGCCGACGGCGTAGGGGTCGAGCAGCACGCGCGAGGGGTCGAAGCGCTGGCCGGCCTCGGGGTTGACGCGGCGCTTGCGGCGGCGGTGGGGGTGGGGGGCGTGGGGGTCGCCGCCGCCCTCGCCCTCGCCCTCGCCGCCGCCCTCGCTGCCGCCCTCGCTGCCGCCCTCGCCGTCGCTGAACGACGAGGCGGCGCTCTTAGACCCCGTCCCTTCCTCGCCGCTGCTGCTCGTCGCGCTGCTCCCCTCGGGCGTAACCGGCCGGCTTGCCGCCGCCGCCGCCGCCGCCGCCGCCGCCGCCGCCGCCTCCAAACCTTCCTCTCTCTCTCAGCAATTGGTCCCCACCACCTTGGCCGGCGCCAGCTCCAGCACGGTGCCGGCCTTGCCCGGCACGCTGCCCCTGACCACGATCGCCCCGCGCTCCCCGTCGACCTTCAGGACGGTCAGCGAGCGCACCTTCACGCGCTCGTTGCCCATCCGCCCGGCCATCTTGAGGCCAGGGAACGTGCGGCCCGGCGACGTGCCGGGACCGGTCGAGCCGTGCTCGCGGTGCGACTTGGAGCCGTGGGTCATGAGGCCGCGGGCGAAGCCGTACCGCTTGATGGTGCCCTGGAATCCCTTTCCGACCGAGACGCCGGCCACGTCGATGTTGTCGCCGGCGGCAAAGACCGAAGAAGGCTCGACCACCTGCCCCGCGGTGAACGCCTCGGCCTCGCCGTCCGAGCGCAGGCGCCACTCGCGCAGGTGCCGCATGGCCGGCACCCCGGCCTTGGCCAGGTGGCCGAGCTCGGGCTTGGTGATCTTGCGGTCGGCGACCTCCTTGTAGGCGGTCTGCACCGCGGAGTAACCGTCGCCGCCGGCGGACGTCTTTACGGCGGTGACGCGGGTAGGGGACTCGAGCGCGATGACGGTTGCGGGCACGACGAGGCCGTCCTCGGTAAAGAAGGACATCATGCCGGCCTTGGTGCCGAAGATGCCGACGGCGGCCTCGGTGGCGCGGGCTGTTTGTTTTCGTTGGTTTGGGTTTTGGGGGTGGTTTGGTTTTGAGCGGCCCGAGGCGCGGACGGGGGTGAGCGGGCCGTGTCGGCGGCTGCGCCACAGCGAGAGGGAAGAAGGGGGCAAAAAAGAGAGCGTCTGTTCGACGGGCGATCGCCACGAAAGGCCAGGGCCATGCTCGCCGCGACGTGTACCGGGATGGGTGAACGCAGCCCGTACTCGCGCGCCTGCATCGGCGGCGCCATCGAGAGCGCCCCGACGGGGGAGGGGGAGCGGCGTGCGAAAGAGAGGAGCCGCCTCGATTGAGGGAGGAGAGAGTCTCTCCGCCTCTCTCTTCGCCTCTCACCATTGACCACGAGGCGGCCGCGGCCGGCGCGCGCGGGCGCCACGGCGACGGCGGCGCGGCGCCCGCCGATAGCGAGGCCCCGCTGCATTGCGTTCTAGCTGCTGCGATGGAAGGAGGGGTCGGCGCCCAACTCAAGTTGAGAGGGGGCAAACGTGTGCGCCGCGCTTGCGTTGGTGGGGGGCAGATTCTGACAATGAGGACGATGAGAAGGTCGAAGACGAGGCCGGCGATGGTCTGTTCGCGGTTGAACACTCTGGAGACAATATCGCGAGGTCGCGAGCAGTCGTTCTTGTTGCCGAGCGCGTCTCTGGCCGGCCGCGCCGCCGTTGGCGGGCGGCGCTCGTTCGTGGGCCGCCTGGTTTGCCCCCCCGTCTCTTGCTCTTCCCGCCGTCGCCTCGTCCCCCCCCCCCCTCGCTCCAAAAAACGTGCCTTCGGGTTCTGTCATTGCAACACCGCCAGGGTCCAGATCCTTCTGGCCGCGCGTTCGAGAGAGAGCGAGGAAATCGGGCGGCGCCGAACCCCTCGGCCGAGCGAGCGCCGCGCGCTCTCAGCGCTTGCGACGGCGCCCGCCGGTCGGCGGCGGCGGCGGCTCGGCCGGCGCCTCCTCCTTCTCCTCGGCCGGCGCCTCGGGGGCCTTCGGCTTGTTCTTCGAGCCGGGCGGGCGCCCGCGCTTCCGCGCCGCCGGGGGCGGCGGACTTCCGCCCGCGCCTGCCGCCGCGCCCTCTGCTCCCTCCTCCTTGACCGCCGCCGCCGCTGCCGCTGCCTTTTCCGTCGGGCGCTCCTCCTTGGCCGCCGCCGCCTGCTCGCCCCTGCCGCCGCGCTGCTGCTCCTCCTCCTCCTCCTCCTCCTCCTCGTCGTCCTCCGTCGACGACACGGACGGCGTTTCGAGGCCGGCGGCGGGCGGCGGCGCCGGCTTTGACTTCTTCGTGCTGCCTTTGGGGCGGCCGCGCGGGCGCTTTGGCAGCGTTGGGTCCTTGCCCGGCCGCTGCTTGCGCGGGCGGCCGGCGGCAGCGGCGGCGGCGGCGGCGGCGGCGGCCGAGGCGGCGGCAGGGGCGGCGGCGGCAGGCCTGGCCCGCCCCAGGCACCCTCCGGACACGCGCAGGAGGCGGACCAGGCCCCCGCCGTGGCCCACGGCGAGCCAGGTGGACGCGGTCCCCGCGGCCGCGGCGCTGCGGCCGCCGCCCTCGTCGTCGCCCTCGTCGTCGCCCTCCTCCTCGTCGTCGTCGTCGTCGCCGCCGCCGTCGTCTTGCCCGCGCGCTCCTCCCGCTCCTCCCGCTCCTCCCCCTCCCCCTCCTCCTCGGCGCCCACCGCTCGGGCTCCCAAACGCCAGGCAGTGGACGGCCTGCGCCGGGTGCGCAAAGAGCATGCCCTCGGCGCCGCCCGACGCCTTGGCGCGCGGCGCGCCGACGTTGCCGCCGGCGGTGCCGCCATAGAGCCGCGCGCCGGGGTGCAGGCCGGTGCCCCCGCCGCCGCCGCCGCCGCCGCCGCCGCCGCCGCCGGCCGTCGCGCCCGGCAGCTCCCGCGGCCCGAGCAGCCACCCCTCTCCCGCGCCGTCCACGACCAGGGCCGCGAGCGCCGCGTGCGGCCGCCGCGCGCGCGGGTCATGCAGCACCTCGGCCAGCATCACACCCACGAGCCCGGCGTCCCCGCCATACGCCGCCAAGCCCGGCAGCGCTCGGCCCTGCCCGCCCCGCCTTCGCGCCGCGCCGGCGCCGGCCAGCAGTCCCCGGCCCGCCGGCGCGCCCGCCCCGCCCGGCCGCGCCCACACGGCCAGCGCCCACAGGCATCCCAGGTCCGGCGTCGACGCGCGCAAGACCGCGTGGTTGCCTGGGTTGCCGGTCTCCCCGCCGGCGGCGGCCATGTCGCAAAGGGCCGAGGCGCCGAACGCCACCGCCCGAACCGAGCCGTCGGCCATGGCGGCGAGCGCGAGCGCGTCGGGCGCGGGCGCCCACGCGGCGGCGTTGGCGGCGAGGCGGTTGAGCAGGCGATCGTAGGCCGGCTGGGACGGGTCGCGGGCGTCCCAGAGGCGGAGGCTGCCGGCCTGGCAGCACGTGAGGAAGTAGGAGCTCAGGGGGCCGTCCTCCTCTTGCCAGCGGCCTCGGCCGCAAATGCCGCCGCCGCCGTTGGCGCCGTTAGCGCCGCCGCCGCCGCCGCCGCCCCGCCGCCGCCGCGCGCCCATCGCCGGCGCGTTGCCGACGCCGAAAAAGGGCGCCCACTGCACGCACCGCACGCCCAGGTGGCTGGCGCGCACGCTCAGGAGGGGTTCGGCCGCCAGTAAGGGGGAGAGGGGGCCCAGGAGCTCCTCCTCGTTGGCCTCGGGGTCGTGGCGCGTCGCTCCCGGGGGGGCTGCGAGAGGCGCGCCGCCGCCGATTCCGCCGCCGCCGCCGCCGTTTAAGCCGCCGGCGACCGGCCGCCGCGGCACCCGCCACACCGACGCGCCGCCGTCCCAGCACCCGACGAGCAGGCGGTCGTGGGGCGCGGCCGGGTGCCACGCGCACGCGCAGGGGAGGCCCGGGCCGCCCGTCGGCCCCTCTGGGCGGAAGGCGACCAGCGGCTGCAGGGCCAGAAGAGGGGGAGGAGGGGGGGGAGGAGGGGCGGTGGAGGCTGCGGCGGCGGCGGCGGGAAGTGTTGCTGCCGCCGCCGCCGCCGCGGCCTTGCCGCCGGCGCTGGCTCCCCCCCCCCCCCCCGCCACTTCCCCTCCCACCCCCGCCTCCACCCCTGGCAGCGCCGCGGGCACGCGCGGCGCAAACCAAGGGGCGGGCGCGGCGGCGGAGGCCCGCTGCAGCCGCTCGACCGGCGGCACGGCGTACACTCGCACGCGGCCGTCGCCCGTGCAGACGGCGAGCACGCCGAGGCAGGGGGCGGCGACGGCGGTTCCGGCGGCGGCGACGGCGGTTCCGGCGGCGGCGGCGCCCGCGGCGGCGGCGAGAACGTTGTCCCCGCTTCCTTGCTCGTCTGGCGGGTCGGGCAGCAGCGCGGAGGGCCCGCCCGGGCACCACTTGACGTCCCACGTCACGCGCCCGAGGTGCGCGAGCGCGGCCACGGGGCGCGGCAGCAGGCGCGGGAGGGCGGCGGCGGCGGCGGCGGCGGCACCGGCGGCGGCACCGGCGCCTCCTCTTCCTCCGCCAACCCTCGAGTCGAGCGCCGCGCCGCCCGTGGGCACGGCCCAAATCTGGACAGCGGCGGGCCCGCGTAGTGGGGCGTTGGTGGGGTTGCGGTTGGCGCCGCGCGGGTGCACCGCGAGCGCGAGCAGCTCGTCCTCGTCGCCCGCCTCATGGTGTCGTCGCTCCTCTTGCCGCCGAGGGCTGGCGGCGGCGGCGGCGGCGGCGGCGGCAGCGGCGGGCGGCGGCCGCTGCCGCCGCCGCCCGGGCGGGGCCGCGGCCGCGGCGGCGGCCGGCGCGTCCTCGGCGGCGGCGGCCGGCGCCCCCCCTCGCGGCCCCCTCTCCCGCCAGTCCGCGGCCCACACGAGCCCTCCAGCAAACAGCACGCCGTCGAGCAGGTGGTCGCGCGCGGTGCTCGCGCCGCCGCCGCCGCCGGCTTTGTTGTCGGTGTCGTCGCCGCTCGCGCCGCCGCCGGCCGCCGCCGCCGCTGGTCCCGTCGTCGCCGCCGCCGTCGTCTGCCGCAGGAGGGCGGCCGCGCGGAAGCGCTTGAGCGGCCGCGCGACGGCGTCCCCCGGGGCGTGCAGCGGCAGCGACGCGGGCTGTTGGTTGTTTGTGTGTGTCATAACGGTGTTTGAAAAAAGGGTGGGGCGCGTTTGTGAGATGAGACCAAAAGGCGAGGTGGCGGTTTCAGTCCAATAATCGCCGCCCGCCGTCGCCGTCGTCGTCGCCGTCGCCGCCGCCAGCTCTGACGGACGGGGCGCGCGCGTCGACGCGCTCGGCCTCACCTCAAACAGGTCGTCGAGCGAGAAGGCCCCCACGGACCGCACGGCCGGGAAGGATTCGCCGGCGGCGCTCGCCACGGGCGGGTCGGAGGCGCGCGTCATCGGAGGGGTGCCGCTCGCGGGCTCAGAAGGTGGCGTCTCGATTCTTTCGTCTGATGGCCCCTCCCAATCGCGGCCCCGCTCGTCCTACTCCCACGCTGGTTTCATTTGATGGTGGTGATGTGCCGCAAGCGCGCGTTACTTGCTGTTGAGTGGGCCGAACGCGCGTTGGATTAGCGTCTTTCGTTTCATTCGCAAGTTCTTCTTTGCTCCTCCACTTTCTGCTCATAGGGCCCTTCCTCCCCTGGCACTCGCCGTCCCTCTCTTCCAGACGCAAAAATTTAGCAAACAAAGACGTCCACGATGCCGTCGATCAAGACCACGCGCATCAAGCGCGTGCTCGCCAAGAAGCAGAAGCAGAACCGGCCGATCCCCTACTGGATCCGGTGCGTTTGTCGGCGCGCGAGCGCAGAGAGAGACAGGAGGAGGGGCGATGGCCGACGGCCGCTCTCTTTGAAGGGCGGCGACCGACGTCGCGGCGCGTCGGCGGCCGTTTGGATGCACCCACGACGAGTGAGCGACGCCTCGTTGAGAGCGAGACGGCGCGCGCGCTCGTGTGTGGAGAGAGAGAGAGAGAGAGGGCTCCTCTCCTCCCCTGAGGAGGGCTGCAGCTCTCGTTTTGTCGCACGCCGCCCGCGCGCCAGGCGTTTGATCGCCCGCGCGCACGCGGCTGATCTGGCAGCCGGCCGACCATAGTGGGCGAACGGCGTGCCCAGGCTGGCCTTTCGACACGCGCCGAACGCGACCGACGAGACATCGCGCCGGCGGCGGCGCCTTTTTTTTTCCGCCGACGCCGGCGCCGACGCCGACGACGACCGGCACCCGTTTTCCGCTCACGGCGCATCTCTCTCCTTTCCCTACGCAACGACTCCGAAAACACCACCACAGGTTCCGCACGGACAACAAGATCCGGTACAACGCCAAGCGCCGCCACTGGCGCCGCACCAAGCTGGGCATCTAGAGCGGCTGCTGCCCCGCCCCCCCCTTTTCGCGGGGGCGCGCACGGAGCGGACGACCGGCGGACGAGCAGAGAGCGTGGGGACGGGGCGGCGCGGGACACGCAGCGGTCCTCTCTTCTCTGATCTTTTCCGCAGTTTCTCTTGGCCGCGCGGCCCTCGCTCGAAGGGAACGAGCCGAGCGTTTTCTCGCCGTGTAACACATTCAAAGTCTGTGAGATGCGATTGCTGGGCGGGGGTGGCGGCGGCGAATGAGCCGGCGCTCTTTGCCCGGGCCGTCCTTCGCCCTCCTTGTCTCGTCGCATCCACCACCACCACCACGCGACAAACTGCCGCAACCATCGTCATTCAACTCTCGTTCTTGACCTCTCTGATCGAGCACAGCGCCATCACGTGTTCCAATCAGGGGCGAACGCACAACTCTCTCTCCCTCCATTTCGTCCGTCCGCGGAGGAGCGACAAAAAGAGCGTCGGACGAACCCCTTGATCTCGGACAAGTCGTCATGCAGCGCGCGCTCTTCGCCGCGCTGGCGCGCAGGGGTGAGGCGGCGCTGCACCAGCAGCAGCAGCAGCAGCAGCCGGCCGCCCTTTGCGCCGCCGCCGCCGCCGCTCTTCGGCCCTTCAGCACCGACGGCGGCGGCGCCGCCGACCAACAGCAGCACCAGCAGCAGCAGCAGCAGGAGAGTCGACAATCGTCCTGGCTGTACGACGCGAGCCTGCTGCCGCCCCAGAGCAGCAGCAACGACAGCAGCAAGGGGCCGCCGAGGCCGCCGCGCCTCTCCTCCCTTGCCGGCGCGACGAGCAACGGCGCCCCCGCCCCCCGGCGCCGCGCCAGCCGCGCCGCCCCCGCCGCCACCCCCAAGCTCCCCCTCCTCGAGGCCCTGCGCGCCCTGCGCGACGCCCGCGCCGCCCAACTTTCAGGGAGCCCTTCACAGAAGGAGCGCCCCCACGAGACGGTTGAGATGCACGTGCGCCTGCGCGGCGTCGACCCCCGCCGCGGCGACCACAGCGTCCGAGGCGCCGCGCTGCTGCCGCACGCCGTCGGCCGGCCGCCGCGCGTCGCCGTCTTTGCCGAGCCCGGGACGCCCGCGGCCGACGCGGCGTCCGCCGCGGGCGCCGACCTGGTGGGCGGCGAGGCCCTGATCGACGCGATCGTCGAGACCAAGGGCAGGAACTTCGCGGACATCGACCGGTGCGTGGCGCACCCGGATCTCGCGCGGGCGCTGGCGCGCGCGGGGCGCGTGCTCGGCCCCCGCGGATTGATGCCGAATCCCAAAGTCGGCACCCTCACGTCCGACGTGGCCAGGGCCGTGCGCGAGCTCCGAGGCGGTCGCGTCGAGTTCCGGGCCGACCGCGGGGCGCAGCTGCACCTGCCGCTCGGCAAGCTGGGCGCCATGGCGGACGCCGAGCTGGCCGCCAACGCGGGCGCGCTGGCGGCGGCCGTGCTGGCGGCGAAACCAGAGGCGGTCAAGGGGGGACTGACGCGGCTGCTGTCAAAGGTGGACCTGGCGACGACGTTTGGGCGCGGGAGCGTGGGGGTGGACGTGTCGAGCGTGCTGGAGGCGGCGGGCGGGGTCCGGAGGGGCGGCGTAGGTAGGGACTAGTTGGCGCAGGTGCATGGCTGTGAAACAAAGAAGCGAGCGGCCGAGGTCGGTCCTCTCTTCCCCCTTTTTTCTGCCGGCGGCGGACAACGGCGGCCGTTCCGCACGCCTATCCCCCCCGCCTTAGGCAATCTTGTCTTTTTCCTCGTGCCGTCTTTTCCCCCCCGCCCCCACTCCCGCTCTCTCTGCTTTCGAAACGTCGGCCACAGCTGGACCGCCGCGCAATCTTTGGCCGCGACAACTTGTTCGGCGAATCGGGGCGCATCCCTCCTGGAATCACGCTGCGTCCCTCTCTCGGACTCTCAAGCCAGCTGCTCGCTCTTCCCTCGCTCGCGCGCTCGCGCGCCGCGTCCCGCCCCACCTTCCCGGCGCGCGCGGCCCGCCGTGTCACGTCGTCTCCGCCCGAGGCCCACCTTGCGCTCACCCGCCTCGCGCAAGACGGGCGAGCGGCATCGCTCGAATTTCCACAACCCCAAAAAAACCTCTTCCGTCGGGCGCTCCCTCCCGCCCCCTTTCCTCGCCGCCCGCTTTTTGTCGCTCTCGCTCTTGCCCCCCAATAAGAACAACCCCCCAATCAGAGGAGTCCCGCCAACAGCATGGTGCTCGACCGCTCGCCCCCCCCGGCCCTCGGCACGTTCCACCGCCTCAGCCAGGCCGACGCCGACGAGGGCCGGCTCGTCGTCGTCGCGGGCGCCACGGGCACCGTCGGGCAGGAGGTGCGTTTTCCTCGCCGCCGCCGCCCGTCCGAAAACTGCCCCGCCCGAGCTCCTCCCGCCGCTCGACCAAAGGCGCCGAAAACGCACTCCCGCTTTTTCTTTCCTCGCCGCCGCCGCCCGTCCGAAACCAGCCCCGCCCGAGCTCCTCCCGCCGCTCGACCAAAGGCGCCGAAAACGCACACCCGCTTTTTCTTTCCTCGCCGCCGCCGCCCGTCCGAAAACTGCCCCGCCCGAGCTCCTCCCGCTTCTTCTCACGCGCGACAAAACATCACCAAACAACACACAAGGCACAAAACACACGAAACACAAACCCCCACAACAGGTCACCCTCGCCCTGCTCGCGCGCGGCTACCGTGTGCTCGCCATCTGCCGCCCGACCAGCTCTTCAAAGGCGGTCGCCCGGCTGCGGCGCGCCGGCGCGCAGATCTTTCTCGCCGAGGTGACGCAGCCGAGCAGCTACGCAGGCGTGGCGGTCGGCGCGGCCGCCGTGGTCTCGTGCCTGGGGGCGCGCCACCCGTCCGCGGGGGAGCGCGCCGACCGCGTGGGCGCGCCCGGGTCGACGGCCGCAGCCAGCGCCGCCGCGCTCGGCTCCTCAGGGCCCTTTGCCGTCGACCGCGACGCCGTGGTCGGCCTCTTCCGCGAGGCGCGCGGCGCAGGCGCCCCGCTCTTCGTGGCCGTCGGCTCGCTCGAGGGCCCCCAGGCGCGGTGCATGGCCGACTTTGTGCGCGCGAAAGAGGAGGCGTTCGACACGATCCGCGGGCTCAGCGAGGGGAGCACCACGTGGTGGACGATCGTCCGCCCGGGCGCCCTGACGAAAGAGTTCGAGACGATCGTCGCACGCAAGCTCGCGTCTTCCCGCGCCTTTACGCTCGTGGGCGACGGCTCGGCCCTGTTCGCGCCCGTGGCGGCGCGCGACCTGGCGCGCTACATCGCCGACGAGGTGGTCGGGCGGGCGCCGCGCGTCAACAGCGGCAGCGCGCGCGGCAAGGCCGCCGCCTTTGCAAGAACGTCGTGCGGCGGCGTCGACCCGGCCGCGAGCAAGGTGCTCAACAAGAACGTCACGATCGCCGGGCCCGAGACCCTCAGCTACGAGGAAGCCGTGCTGCGCGTGGCGGACGCCATCGGCGTCGGGCGCGAGAACGTCCGCATCCGGCACGTGCCTCCGTGGGCGTTCGCGTTTGCGGCCGGCGCGCTCGCGTGCGTCGGCGCGGGCGCCAAGGCCGGCGTGCTGCGCTGGCTGGCCTACTGCATGACGCACTCGATGGTCGGGGACGTGTGCGTGGGGGGCACCACCCTGGGGCAGGCCGTGTCGGAGGCGTGGGCCGGCCGCAGCGGCAGCGGCAAGGGCGAGGCCGGCGGCGGCGCCCACGGCGCCAACGGCACAGCCGTTGCCGCCGCCGCGGGCGGCGGCGGCCGCGCGCCTTGATTTTTGGCTGGCAGAGCCGCGGCTTGTCTAAGACCAACCCCGCGGCGGCGCCGACCCTCACGTCAACGGCGCCGCCGCCACTGCCGCCGCCGCGGGCGGCGGCGGCCGCGCGCCTTGATTTTTGGCTGGCAGAGCCGCGGCTTGTCTAAGACCACCCCCGCGGCGGCGCCGACCCTCACGTCAACGGCGCCGCCGCCACTGCCGCCGCCGCGGGCGGCGACGGCCGCGCGCCTTGATTTTTGGCTGGCAGAGCCGCGGGCTTGTCCTCACGTCATTCGCTCGCCCTTTTCTGTCTTTCTGTCTTTCTGTCTTTCTGTCGCTCTCTCAACAGCTAGGGTGGCCCCTGGGCCCGGCGCGCCCGGGGCCCTTCTTCACATTCGGCCCCACTCTCAAGCGAGAACCCAAAAAAGCAACAACCAGAGAAAAGAACCCCCACCCTGCTTTTTTTTCCGCCGTCCCGCGCCGCCGTTCTGCGGCGCCTCCCCCCGCTCCCCTCGCCCAGTCACAAGAACACACCCTCCATGCTCTGCCCGCCCCCGCCCCCTGCTTCAAACACGACCCACCAGAGATACGGGGCCCATTGTCGGCCGCCGACGGCCTGCCGGCGCGCACCGCCCAATGTCGCCGCGGCATCCCGCGCGCCGCCCGCCCCCGCCTCCCTCTTTTTTTTTTTCCCTGTGTATCCGTTTTCCCCCCGTCTCGAACTCTCCCCGCTTCGCCCGTCCTTTCCCATGCCTGCCTGACAACAAGGCACAATCCCATCGTCCGAGCACGCGCGATGAAATCGCCGAAAGAGGCAAAACACAGATTGCAGCGGAAAAAGGGGGAAAAACGGCGCCATTTCTTGCAGCGCGCGTCTCCCTCGTCTTATCCTTCTCCTTTTTTGGTTTTTGCAGCGCCCCATCACAACGCTGCATCCTTCGTTTCATCAGTGTCTCCACCCCCCCCCCCCCCCC